>Ga0070665_100004681_pt1 | contig 14284 bp, 16 predicted proteins | sample KBSS13metaG_FD_65862 | JGI IMG/M metagenome (GOLD analysis project Ga0070665, IMG submission 65862) | Switchgrass rhizosphere microbial communities from Kellogg Biological Station, Michigan, USA - KBS S1-3 metaG | ecosystem: Host-associated > Plants > Roots > Rhizosphere > Soil ... | reverse complement strand
ACCCGACGCGGTAGCTCCGCAGTTCGGCGGTGCGCAGACGCTCGGCCTCCTCCTCGGCCGCGCGCGCGACACGCGTCTCCGAGGCCTCGATCAGAGGACAGACGACGTACGCCTGGCGGCCGCCGTCGAGGTGACGGCACAGGCGCGAATACGCCTCGGAGCTGCGGTCGTCCGTGACCCACGCGGTCACGATTGGCCTGCGGTCGGCGGGGGGCAGTGCGAGCTCCGAGACTTCGAGGTCGCCGTACACGGTGAGGGCAAGGGTCCGTGGGATCGGCGTCGCGGTGAGGTGAAGGACGTGAGGGCTCCGACCCTCGACGAGCGCCGTTCGCTGCGCCACGCCGAAGCGATGCTGCTCGTCCACGACGGCGACCGCGAGGTCGGAGAAGTCCACCTCTTTCTCGATGAGCGCGTGCGTGCCGACGACGATCTGCGCATCGCCGGAGGCGATGAGCCGGCGTGCTGCCGCATGCTCCTTCGCGCGCAGCGAGCTCGTGAGTAGCGTGACTCGGACGCCGAGCGGCGCGCAGAGCTCGTCGATCGTCAGGAAGTGCTGCTCGGCGAGCGTCTCGGTCGGAGCCATCAGTGTTCCCTGGCGCCCGACCTCGACTGCACGCAGGAGTGCGTGCAGCGCGACGACCGTCTTGCCGGAGCCGACGTCGCCCTGGAGCAGGCGCTGCATCGGAACCTCGCGATCGAGGTCGGCGTCGATCTCCATCATCGCTCGCTCCTGGTCGGCGGTGAGCGTGAAGGGGAGCGACGCGCGGTAGCGGTCGAGAAGCTCCCCGGGAGCACCGAGTCGCTGCGCCGACGTGCTCGCCCGCGTCGCGGCCGTTCGCAGAAGAGCGAGCCGGAGGACGAGCAGCTCGTCGAAGGCGAGCCGATTGCGACCCGCCTCCGCCTCGGGCAGCGACCGCGGCCGATGGAGCGCCGCAAGCGCATCCGCCCGGAGCGGCAGCCGTTCCGCCGCGAGAACGACGGCAGGCAGGTCGTCGCCGACGTCACGGACGAACCCGAGCGCCTGCGCGTGGACGTTGCGAAGCGTCTTCTGCGCGACGTCTTCCGTCGCCGGGTAGACCGGCGCCAGGTCGCCCGTCTCCGCGTCCCCGTCCAGGTCGTAGGAGGAGACGGCGAACCCGTGACGGTTCGCGCGCCCGCGGATGCGAAGCACCGTGCCCGGGACGAGCTTCGCCTCGAGCCACGGCTGGTTGAACCAGGTCGCCCTGATCTCTCCGGTCTCGTCGGCTACGCGGGCACTGAGGATCTTGAGGCGCCCTCGGCGCCGGCTCGTGGCCGAGCGCACCACGACCTCGATGACCGCTTCCTCGTCTCCGAAGAGCTCGGAGATGTGCTTTGTCGGCGCCGGCTCCTCGTAGCGTCGAGGACGTTGCCAGAGCGCATCCTCGACCGTGGCGAGACCGAGCTTCGCGAGGCGGCGAGCAATCGTCGGCCCGACGCCCTGCAACGAATCCACCGGCGCAGCCAGGCGATCCGAGCGCGGCGCCGACCGCGGACGCGGCCAGCGCTCGGGCGCGTCGCTACCGGCAAAGCCGCGCGTTCTTGCTCGCGTCATCGTCCCCATCGAACCGGGACCACTATAGGTCCAGGGCTCGCGCTCAGCCGTCGATCGCGAGCGTGTACAGCCAGCCGGGCTGCCAGCGGAACGAGCCCTCAACGAGCTCGTCGAGCGGTGTGCCCTCGAGGATGTGGTCGAACGCCCACTTCGTCGCCGAGTGACCGATGACGGCGACGCGTCGCTCGGCGTACCGCGCCGGCAGGTCGTGCAGGAAGCTGCGCACCCGGGCAACGACGTCGACGTAGCTCTCACCGCCGGAGTACGGGTCGAGGACGTGCTTCGTGCGCTCGACCTCCAACCGCGCGACGGCCGTGCCGTTCAGCATCCCGTAGTTGCACTCGCGGAGCCGCCAGTCATGGAAGATCGGCAGCCCGCGGCCGCCGAAGGCTATCTCCGCCGTCTCCACGGCGCGCCCGAGGTCGGAGCAGAACACGGCCACGATCTCGTCCTCTGCGCGTCGTTCTCCGAGGTCCTTCGCCTGGCGCTGCCCGAGTGGCGAGAGCTGCCCGTCGAGCCACCCCGACGCAACCCAACGCTCGTTGTCGGTCGTCGTCGAGTGTGTCTCGAAGACGATCTCGATGTGGGAAGCGCGGCGGCGCCTGGCCATGTCTCAGTCCGCGTCTTGGAACCAGAAGAATCCGACGGCGCCCGGCCCCGCGTGCGTTCCGACGACGGCCCCGAGCGTCGACGTGAACTCGATCTCCGCGCCGGGACGGACGCGCCACACGAGCTCGGAGAGCGTCCCGACCCAGTCCTCGGCATCCGCGTGCGCGATCGCGATGCGCAACCCCGGCCCGTCGCCGGTGGCCTCGACGAAGCGGCGCTCGAACTCAGCGAGCGCCTTCTGCCTCCCCCGCACCCGTGCGACCGGCACGACCTCGCCGTCCTCGATGGTCAGCACCGGACGGAGGTTCAGGAGGCCTCCGGCGATCGCCTGCGCCTTCCCGATCCGCCCGCCCCGCTGCAGGTACTCGAGCGTCTCGATGGTGAACAGCACGTCGCAGCTCGCCTGGAAGCGGTCGATGAGGGCCGCGATCTCGTCGTCCGTCGTTCCGCGCGCGAGCCTGCGCTCGATCGCGTGCGCCAGCAGCGCGATCGCGAGGGATGCGGTCCGCGTGTCGATCACACGCACCTTGTCTCCGATCTCCTGGGACGCGAGCTCGGCGCTCTGGAAGGTGCCGGAGAGCGTCGACGAGATGTGCAGCGAGTAGATCCGCTCGTAGGCGGCCAGATCCTCGTACGCCGCGACGAAGTCCTGTGGCGTCGGCTGCGCCGTCGCGGGCGTCACCGGAGACACTCGGAGCTTCTCGTAGAACCCCGCGGGGCTCAGCTCGACGTAGTCCCGGTACGTCTCGTCCCCGAATCGGACGTACAACGGAACGAAGCGCATGTTGGGGAACCGGGCAGGTGCGTCCGGGTAGTCGGACGTCGAGTCGAGGACGATCGCGGTGTTCTCGCTCGTCAGGTTCACCTGCTCACCTCCCAGCGGCTGCGCGGATGGCGACGACGAGAGCGTCGATCCCCTCGTCCTTGCGCACGAGCGCGGCGCCTGCGCTCGACGCGGCATCGTACTCGTCACGACCGGCGGAGGCGCTCAGGAAGACAACAGGGCCGTCGAGCTCTCTCGCCACCGTCGCGCCGTCCACGTCGGGGAGCCGGTAGTCGAGGACGACCACGTCGAGATCGTGCTCGCTCGCAGCGCGGACGGCCGAGGCCCCGTCGCCCACGGCGGCGACCACGTCGACGTCAGCTCTCGTGCCGAGAAGGAAGACGAGGGAGTCGCGATAGACCTCGGAGTCCTCGACGAGAAGGACGCGGATCGGTTCCGCCGATGCGGTCACTGCGCGACGACGAGCAGCGGGTAGTGCGGCTGTCCGCCTTCGTGGACGTCGAGCGCCTCGAGGTTCGGGTGCCGCTCCTCGAGCGTGGACAGCAGCCCGTCGAGCGGGGGTGCATCCTCCCCGGTGAGGATCGTCAGAAACGTTTGGCCGCCCGCGAGTACGCGGTCGACGACCTCGTGGACGACCGCGTCCAGGTCGGGGCCCGAGGTGACGGCGAGGTCGTCCACGAGGCCGAGGAAGGCACCCTCGCGAATGTCGACGCCGTCGATCGTCGCGTCCCGTGACGCGACCGTGATCTCTCCGGTGACCGCGGCCGCGAGCTCCTCGAGCATCGCCTCCTCGTTCTCCTCGGGAGAGGACGTCGGCAGGAACCGGCTCATCGCCGCGAATCCCGCCTGCACGGACTTCGACGGGATGACGCGGACCGTCTTCTCGGAGAGCGCCGCCGCCTGCTCGGCCGTGAGAACGACGTTCGAGTTGTTCGGCAGAACGAGGACGGTGTCCGTGGGCACGGTCTCGATCGCCTCCAGGATGTCCGCGGCCGATGGGTTCATGGACTGGCCGCCCTCGAGGACACGGGTCGCGCCGAGGCTCTCGAACAGCCGGCGATTGCCGCGTCCGGGGCAGACAGCGACGAGGCCGGTCTCGAGCGTCGCGATGGGCGCGGGCGCGCTCTCCAGGAGCCGCTCCTCGCGCTGTGCGGTCTGGACGTGCATGTTCGCGATCTCGACCCCCTCGACGACGCCGAGCGCCGTGCCGAGCGTGAGCGCGCGCCCCGGATCGTCCGTGTGCACATGCACCTTGAGGGCGCTCGAGTCGCCGACGACGAGCAACGAGTCGCCGATCTCCTCGAGCTGGTCCTCGAGCGTCTCCTTGTCGAGCTCCTCGCCCTCGACGACGAACACGGTGCAGTAGCGATAGTCGGAGAGCTCCTGGTGAATCGCGTCGAAGCCGAGCGACTCGGCCTCGACCGGAACGTCCGGGAGCTCCTTGCCCGTCGCGCCGTACACCATTCCGCGCGCGATCTCGACCAGTCCCGCGCCGCCCGCGTCGACGACGCCTGCGTTGCGCAGGATGTCGAGCATCTCCGGGGTGCGCGCGAGGGCGTCCTCTCCGCGTGCGAGCACGGCCTCGAGCAGCTCGTTGGGACGGGCCCCGCGATGCTCCTTCCGCTCGCTCTCCTCTGCCATCTCGCGGATGACGGTGAGCATCGTCCCCTCGACGGGACGTTTGACCGCCCGGTACGCGGTATCGCTGGCACCGCGGAACGCCTTGCTCAGGAGCGACGCGCTCACAGCTTCGTGCTCGCCGAGCACCTCGACGAAGCCGCGCACGACCTGGGAGAAGATGACTCCCGAGTTGCCGCGCGCACCCATGAGCGCCGCTCGGGTCACGTCCTTGGCCACCGCGTCGCTCGTCGGGGCAGTCGACGCATCGAGCGCCTCGACGATCGAGCGAAGCGTCAAGACGAGGTTCGTCCCGGTGTCGCCGTCCGGTACGGGATAGACGTTGAGGTCGTCGATCCTCCGACGATGAGCTTCGAGGTTCCGCAGCGCGCTTCGGGCGAGGTGTCGGACGACCTCGAGCTCCATCAGTGGCGAACCCCGTCGATGTGGACCTCGAGCGAGGCGATCGGCAGACCGACCATGCGTTCGAGCTCGTACTGGACGCGCGACCGTACGGTCTCCGCGACCTCGGCGAGCCGCACTCCGTGCTCGACGACGACGCGCAACTCGACCACGAGACCGTCGTCGCGTAGGCCGACGTCGACGCCCTTCTTGATCCCCCACGGCACGAGTTTCGACAGCCGTCCGCGACCGGCGAGCGCGACGACGCCGTAGCTCTCCGCGGCCGCGGCACCGACGATCTGGGCCACCGCAGCCGGAGCGATCGCGATCCGGCCACGCTCGGTCGTGGCGATCACGAACGGCTCGCGCTCCATGGCTGCGAGGATAAGGGTGCTAGACGGCTTTCTGCACTTTCCCGGCCTTCAGGCACCGGGTGCAGACATAGGCACGCGTGGCGTGTCCGCCGAGCATGATGCGGACGCGCTGCAGGTTGGGGTTGAAGCGGCGCTTCGTGGCGACCATGGAATGGCTTCGGCTGTGACCGAAGCCGGGCTTCTTCCCGCAGATGGCACAGATCTTGCTCATGAGCAGCGCGCCAGTGTAGCTGTCAGCGCGACGCGGCGGCTCGCAGATGCGCGAACAGGTCGGCCATCTCGAGCGCGCTCCGCACCGCCTCCGCGCCCTTGCCGACGCGCGCCTCCGCCTGCTCGATGCGGTCGAGCGTGAGGACCCCGAACGCGACCGGCACGCCGGTCTCGAGTGCGGCGAGCTGGAGCCCGCTCGCGGCCTCGCTCGAGACGTAGTCGAAATGCGGCGTGTCGCCGCGGATGACACAACCCAGCGCGACGATGCATGCGAAGCGTCGCGTCTTGGCGAGTGCCGTTGCGGCGAGCGGCAGTTCGAACGCCCCGGGCACGACCATGATCGTGATCGCCTCCTGGCGGACACCGGCCGACGACAGCTCGGTGAGCGCCCCCTCGAGCAGCTGGCTCGTCACCTGCCCGTTGAACCGGGAGACGACGACCCCGACCGCGCGGCGTCCGCCCTCGGCCACGCCTTCGAGTACCGCGTACCCGTCCGGGATGTGGAGATCGCCCGCTGCGTGCTCGTGCGAGAGCTCGACGTGCATCGGCGTCTCGTCGATCTCGAGGTCGCCTTCCTCGAGCTCCTCGGCAACGGCCGGCTCCTCGTCCGCCACCACATCGGGATCCGTTTCGGTCCCGGTGTCCGTCTCCACGGCAACCGCAGCCCGCTGCTCCTCGGGCTCGGCGGCGCTCACTGCGGTGCCCCAGGCCGGCGCGTCTTCCTCGGACATGTCGTCCTCGGGCACGTGATCCTCGGGCACGTCGCCCTCAGCGGCGGCAGGCTCGACCTCGAGCTCCTCCTCGGTCTCCGCCGCCTCAGCCTCCTGCTCGGCTTCGTCGCGGGCCCAGTCGTGAAGGACGTTCTCACTCGTCGAGTCGATGTCGCGGCTGCTCATTCGGGGTCCTCCGGCACATCGCCCTCGAGGCGTGCGCCCTGATGGTGGAGCTTGGAGATCGTGTGGCCGAGCTTCTCACGTTTGGCGGCGAGATAGCGCGCGTTCTCGGCGGTCGGCTCGACCTCGAGGGGAACCTGCTCGACGACCGTCAACCCGTATCCGTCGAGACCGGTCAGCTTGCGCGGGTTGTTCGTGAGAATCCGGATCGTGGTGAGGCCGAGGTCGGCGAGGATCTGGTTGCCGATTCCCCACTCCCGCGCGTCCGGCGGAAATCCGAGCGCGAGGTTGGCCTCCACCGTGTCGAGCCCGTTCGCCTGCAACTCATAGGCGCGGAGCTTGTTCAGGAGTCCGATCCCGCGCCCCTCCTGCCCCATGTACAGGACGACCCCACGGCCCTCCGCCTCGACCCGTGCCAGCGCTTGCTCGAGCTGGTCGCCGCAGTCGCACAGGAGCGAATGGAAGACGTCACCGGTGAGGCACTCGGAGTGCACACGCACGAGGACGTTCTCCGCATCGTCGATCTCCCCTTTCACGAGCGCGAGGTGCTGCTTGTTCGTCAGGAGCTCGCGATACGCGACGGCTTCGAATTCCCCGTACTCGGTGGGGAGCCGCACGGACACGACGCGCTCGACGAGCTTCTCCGTCCGCCTGCGGTACTCGATGAGGTCGGCGACCGTGACCATCTTCAGGTCGTGCTGCGCGCAGTAGCCGACGAGGTCGGGGACGCGGGCCATCGTCCCGTCGTCCTTCATGATCTCGCAGACGACGCCGGCCGGGATCAGCCCCGCGAGCTTCGCGAGGTCGACAGCCGCCTCCGTCTGCCCCGAACGCTGGAGGACGCCGCCCGGCTTCGAGCGCAGCGGGAAGACGTGCCCCGGCTGCACGAGGTCGTGCGGAACGCTGTTCGGGTCGATCGCGACCTGGATCGTCCGCGCCCGATCGTGGGCGGAGATACCGGTCGAGACTCCCTCGCGCGCTTCGATGGAGACGGTGAACGCCGTACCGAGCGGCGTCTCGTTGTGATCGGTCATCGGCCGCAGCTCGAGCTCGTCGCAACGCTCGGGTGTCAGACACAGGCAGATGAGCCCGCGGCCGTGCGTCGCCATGAAGGCGATGGACTCCGGAGTGACGAACTGCGCGGCGACCGTCAAGTCGCCCTCGTTCTCGCGATCGGCGTCGTCGACGACGACGACGAAGCGGCCGGAGCGGATGTCCTCGATCGCCTCCTCGATGGTGGCGAACGGCGACGCCTTCTCCGGCGGTCTCAGATCCGTGGCCACGCGCGGATCGTAGCCCTCAACGCGAGATGAGACGCTCGACGTACTTCGCGAGGACGTCGGCCTCGAGGTTCACTGGCCGCCCCGGCTCCAGGTCCGACAGCGTCGTGGCTGCGAGTGTGTGCGGGACGAGCGCGACGGCGAATGCGTCCTCGGCGAGCTCGGCGACGGTGAGAGACACACCGTCGACCGTCACCGATCCCTTTGCCACGCAGTACCGCAGGACCTCGGGCGGCGCCTCGACGAAGACTCGCAGGCCCTCCCCCTCGGCCTCGACCGACTGGATGACGCCGACCGCGTCGACATGACCTTGGACGTAGTGCCCTCCGAGCTCCTCCCCGGCGCGCAGGGCCGGCTCGACGTTGACATGGTCGTCGACCGAAACGCTTCCGAGCGTCGAGCGTCCGATCGTCTCGGGGACGGCGTGGAACGACATGGCTCCGGCCTCGATCGCCGTCGCGGTGAGGCAGACGCCGTTCACCGCGACCGAGTCGCCGACTCCGGTGCGCACCGCCGTCTCGGGGGCGTGTACGACGAGGTCCAGCCCGCCTCCGGCGGCGTCGGCCTCGACGATCACCCCGAGCTCCCGCACGATGCCCGTGAACACGACCTGAGGGTAACTAGGGCTCGTTGAGATAGGCCTGGATCAGGACGTCGCCGCCGATGGGGCGCGCCTCCATCCGCGTGAGCTCGAGCGGCCTCGGCAGCCCCTCGAGCATGCCCGGCCCGTCGCCGGAGATGCGCGGCGCGGTGAAGACGAGGAACTTGTCGACGAGCCCGGCTTCGATGAACGCGCCGGCGAGCGTCGGGCCGCCCTCGAGCAGGAGCGACTGGACGCCCTCCGTCGCGAGCTGCTCGAGCTCCTCGCGGAGCGGGCCCGGATGGAGCTCGAGCTCCGAGTCGTCCGGCAGCGGCCCTCTCCCGAACGCGATCCGCCTGGGCTGGCGCTGGACCGGGACGTCGCGCGCGTCGAGCCGCGGGTTGTCCCAGCGGACGGTGCCCATCCCGACAGCAACGGCGTCCGACTGCGCTCGCAGGACATGGACGAGCCGACGCGCGTCCTCGCCCGTCACCCAGCGGGTGCGTGGGACACGCACCCGACCGTCGAGCGTCACCGCGACCTTGTAGGTGACGAACGGACGTCCTGTCGACACCCAGGTCCGCCATTCCTCGATCTGCTGGCGACAGCGGAAGCCGAGCTCGTCCTTCGCGAGCTCGACGTCGACGCCGCTCTCGGCGAGCCGATCCAGCCCGCCCCCGTGCTCCGGATGCGGATCGCGCTGTCCTGCGACGACCCGCGCGACACCGGCGGCGAGCAGCGCGTCGACACACGGCGGCGTCGTGCCGTGGTGCGCACACGGCTCGAGCGTGACGTAGACCGTCGCACCGCGAGCACGCCCACCCGCCGCCTCCAGGGCGACGACCTCTGCGTGCGGCCCGCCCTTCCGCTCGTGCCAGCCCTCTCCGACGATCTCGTCCCCGACGACCGCTACCGCACCGACGACGGGGTTCGGGTGCGTCGTGCCGCGTCCATGCTCGGCGAGCTCGAGCGCCCGCTCCAGGAACCGAGCCTCCACGCCGCGGATCCTACGGGTCCGCCCTACGCTCCTCTTATGCGCCTGCCGCCCGATCTCGTGATCACGTGGAGGCATGAGCCGAACTGGATCGACGCACTCCCGCGACTCGTCTCGGAATGCGCCCACGAGTGGTCCCTCGAGCTCGAGGATCCGATCGACACGCCTCACTCGCTCGTGATCCCTGCCGGCGACGTGGTGCTCAAGCTGAACGCACCTTCACATCACGAGGCCGACCACGAGGCCGATGCCCTCGATCGGTGGGCAGGGCAGGGGGCCGTGCAACTCAGGGCGCGCGACGACCTCCGGCGTGCGCTACTCCTCGAGCGCTGTGCGCCCGGAACGCAGCTCTGGGATTCGGGCGTCGACGAGGCCGACGTCGTCGTCGCGCTCCTGCCGCGTCTCCAGCTCGCGATCGATGCAGGGCACCCGTTCACGCTCCTGGCCGAGGAAGCCGACCGGTGGGCCGAGAACGTTCCACGCTGGTACGCGGCGGCCGCAAGTCCATATGAGCGCGCGCTGCTCGACACCGCGCTCGACGTGTACCGCACCGTCGACCGATCAGCCGCCTGGCTCGTGAACCAGGACCTCCACGGCGGGAACATCCTTCGCGCCTCGCGGGAGCCGTGGCTCGTCATCGACCCGAAGCCGCTCGTCGGCGAGCGTGAGCTCGAGGCGAGCGGCCTCCTTCGCAACACCGACTCGCCGTCGCGCTGGCTCGACGTGCTCTCCGACCTCGGCTTCGACCGAGAGCGCGCCCGCGGCTGGGGAGTCGCGCACAACCTCGCCTGGGCGTGGGACCAGCACGAGGGCTGGCTCGAAGAGCACGTGGCGGAGGCTCGGCGGATTCTCAGCGCACGATGAGGCGCGCGACGAAGAAGCCCGCCGTTCGGTGCACGTGGGGAAGCGTCTGGAGGAACTCGGGTCGGCGAGGATGCCGGAAGCGAGGCCAGTCGTCGGCGAGCGTGCGATCCACCTCGAGGCCCGACGCGTCGACGACCTCCTCCGACTCCTCTGCGTTGATCGTGCACACCGAATAGACGAGCGTGCCGCCGGGCCTGATGCGCGCTGCCGCCGCGTGAAGCAGCTCGAGCTGGAGCTCCGGCAGCGGCATGGCACGCCAGCGCAGATCCGGCCGGCGGTTCAGCACGCCGAGCCCGGAGCACGGCGCGTCCACGAGCCCTCGATCGAAGCCGTCGAGAGCGCTCGGGAGTTCCCGCCCATCCGCATGAACGACTTGGACGTTCGCCGCGCCGAGCCGACGGGCGCTCTGATCGAGCTCGCGCGCCCGCGCCTCGTTCACCTCGACGGCCGTGACGTCGCCGGCGAGCATCGTCGCCTTGCCCCCGGGTGCCGCGCAGAGATCGAGCGTGCGCTCGCCCTCCCGCGCGCCGACCGCGAGCCCGACGAGCTGCGACGCCGCGCTCTGCGGCCAGATCCGACCGTCGTCCAACGCGGCCTCGTCGATACGCGCGACGTGCCAGGCACCGGGGACCTCGGGATCCGACGTGCCCTCGATCTCTCCCCGAACCAGCCGGACGACGGTGGGCGCGGGCTCGTTCAGAGCGTCCATGAGGGCGAGAGCAGACTCGGCTCCGAGCTCCTCCCACCACGTTTCCGCGATCCAGTCCGGATACGAGTGCTTCAGAGCTGCCTCGGGCGGTGAGGTGTCGGGGAGCGAGTCGACGAGCTCGCGGATCCCGTCGGCGAGCCGTCGGAGCACGGCGTTCGTGAACGCGACGGCTCTCTCGAGGCCCGCTCGCCGGACGAGCTCGACCGACTCGTTGACGGCCGCGTAGCGCGCGACCCCGTCGACGAAGGCGAGCTGGTACGCGCCGAGGCGCAGCGCCGCGCGGACGGGAGCGTCGAGCCGGGCCGGGCGGCGACGAGCGAGCGTCTCGATCGCGTGATCGAGCGTCCGGACGCGTTGAACCGCGCCGTACGACAGGCGTTGGGCGAGCGCGCGGTCTCGTTCGTCGAGCGCGGCGCCTGCGCTCCTGAGAGCACGGTCGGCATACGCATCGCCCTCGAAGACGCGAAGCAGGACGTCGAACGCCGCGGCGCGAGCCGGGCTTACGGTCGCAGGCCGCGCAGCCATGCTTCGTACGCCATGCGCCGCCCTCCGTCCGGCTGAACCTCGAGAGGCTCGAACGTGCCGTCGTCGCCCACGCGAGCGCGCCAGATCGTGACGCCACGCCCATGGAGCTCGGCGCGCGCTCCGATGTGGGGCGAGAGCGCGCGAACGTGGTTCACGAGCTCGGCTGCCGGACGGGCCAGGTCGAGACGACGATCCTCGGAGGTGATCTTCTCCGCATACGTCGACTCGCCCGCCTGCTCGCGGAACGCAGGGGCCGGGTCGGAGAGCACGCCGTCGAGCAGGTCGACCGCAAGCTCCGCAGCGCGCGAGAAAACGGTGCCCGCGTCGTCGTCGGGCGCGATCTCGAGCGGCTCCTGGGCGCCGATCGGCCCGGCGTCCAGCTCTTTCACGAGCTCGATGATCGTCACGCCCGTCTCCGTCTCACCCGCCATCAGCGCACGTTCCACGGGCGCCGCACCGCGCCAGCGCGGGAGCAGCGACGGGTGCACGTTCAGCCAGAACCGCTCGGCGAGCACCTCCTCCGGGACGATGAGCCCGTAGGCGACCGCGACGACGACGTCGGCCCCGAGGTCGAGCCCCACGTGGAGGCGTTCGGGCTGGACGACGGGGATGCCCAGACGACTCGCGGCCTCCTTGGCCGGCGCCTGCGCGCGCTTTCGCCCGCGCCCGGCGGGCGCATCGGGCCGGGTGAGCACGGAGACGACCTCGTGTCGTCCCGCGAGGCGCTCGAGGACGTCAGCGCCGAACGCCGCAGTCGCGGCGACGGCGACCGGCCGGGTCAACGCGCGCCGAGGACGGGCTGCGGCCTGAGCGCTGCGAGTGCGGCCCGCCGCGACTCGTCGTCCGTGCGATCGATGATGAGCACGCCGTCGAGATGGTCGAGCTCGTGCTGGACGACCCGCGACGACGGAGTCTCGAGCTCGAGCTTCACGGGTTCGCCCGTCGCGTCGACGCCCTCGATCGTCACCTTCTTCGCACGCTCCACCGGTACGAGCACACCGCGCAGTGACAGACACCCTTCGTCGTCCGCCTCGGTCTCCTTCGAAGACGACGTGATGACCGGATTCACGATGACCCGATCCTCCTCGCCGTCGACGAACACGAACAACCGGCGGAGCACGCCGACCTGGGTCGCGGCCAGCCCGACGCCGTTCGCCTCGTGCATGAGCGTGGTCATCCGCTCGACGAGCCGTTCCAGATCGTCGTCGAACGAGTCGACCTCGCGGGCCTTCATCCGGAGGACGGTGTCGCCGTACTGCCGGACGCGCGAGAGCGCCAGCATTCGCCGTGCCTCACGCTCGAGCTCCTGCTCGTCCTCCGCATGATCGTCATCGTGGTCGTGCGGGTGGTCGTGATCGTGGTCGTGCGGGTGGTCGTGATCGTGGTCGTGTGCGTGATCGTGGGCCATCGCGCGGCGAGTCTAGCCGCCGCGCGCTGGCCGGTCCCATCAGCCGATGCCGGTGGCCTGACGCGCGATCTCCGCGCCACTCGCGTCGAACGCGACGACCGCGGCCGGGCCGATCCCCCTCTTCAGGTCGGACCTCCTGAAGCGGTACCCGAACGCTTTGAAGAGACCCGCGCCGAGTTTCGCGTTCTTCAGCTTCACCGTGCGCCACGAGGCGTCGGTCATCAGGACACGGACGCTCGACACGCCACGGATGGCAAGTCCGATAAGACGGGCATCGCGCACTGCGTCGAGTCCCGGGCCCGCGTCGTACGCAAGGCTCACCGAGAGGTTCTTTCCTCCGAGCGGGTCGTCGGCCGCGTTGCAGCCCCCGCCGCCCATGTTCGGGTTGTCGAGCGGGGCGTCCGAAAGACAGAAGTGACCCGTCGGCGTCAACTGTGCATAGACACCGCGCGCGGGCAGTCCGTCGGCAGCCGCGATCTGAGCCACTTGCGTCGGCTCGCCCTCGGCAAGAGCGGCATTGAGCTCATCCGAGCTGCGCGACCAATCGAAGCCGGCGCCGACGACCGCTGTGACGAGCACCGAGGCGGCGACGACCACGACCGCAGCGACGACGACGGCGTGTCTAGTTGACATAGCAGCCACCCCAATGACCACCGCTGTGGGCCTTGCAGTGCCCCTTCTTCACCGTGCCCTGCGACGACCACCAGTTCGTATACGTGACCATGTCGCGGTTCCGGACCGTCGCGTGCCATCCGTACGACACGTTGTCGATGAACGTGACGGTGCTGTCGTAGCCGGAAGACGGCTTGTTGAACGCGTTGTACGACCAGCTCGACTGCCAGGAGCTTCCGGCCTCGTCGCCCGGATTCCAGTACCTCGGGCCGGCGTACCCGACCACGGCCAGCGCAGACCCGACCCACACGAGCGCGACCGGGATCGCCAGCCCGAGAATCAGCTTTCTCATACGACACTCCTCTCTGCTCGTCGATCCGCTCGTGGGTGTGTAGCTCCCACCGACCCTGCGCACAATTGGCCGAATCGGCCATGGCCGATTCGGCCAGCGCCGCTAGAGCGACTGCGGATCCACGTCGACGACGGCGGTCAGGCCGTCGCGCCGCATGGCCGGTGCAGCACGGGCGAGCACCGTTGCGGCCCGGCTCGCGAGAGCACGCGGGGCGCCTGTCTTCGCCAGCAACCGCGCGCGATAGCGCCCGCGGAGGCGAAGGAGCGGAGCGGGCCCGAGAAGCTGGACGGACGGCGTCTCCAGTGCGTCGCGCAGCTCGCGCAGCGCGCGCGCGACGTCACCACCATCCGGTCCCGAAACGACGACTGCAACAAGATGCGAAAAGGGCGGATAGCCGAGCTCCTCGCGCCGCTCGAGCTCCTGCGCGAGGAACCCCGCGACGTCGTGGCGCACTGCGAATGCGAACGGCGTGGCGTCCGGCTGGAACGTCTGTACGAC
>Ga0070665_100004679_pt1 | contig 14287 bp, 10 predicted proteins | sample KBSS13metaG_FD_65862 | JGI IMG/M metagenome (GOLD analysis project Ga0070665, IMG submission 65862) | Switchgrass rhizosphere microbial communities from Kellogg Biological Station, Michigan, USA - KBS S1-3 metaG | ecosystem: Host-associated > Plants > Roots > Rhizosphere > Soil ... | reverse complement strand
ACGAGGCGGGGATGAAGGCGAGCTACGAGGCAATGTTCGTTGCTTATCTGCGCACCTTCGCCCGCCTGGGCTTGCAGGCCGTGCCCGTCCGCGCCCCGACCGGCCCAATCGGCGGCGATCTCAGCCACGAGTTCCACATCCTCGCCGACACGGGCGAGAGCGCGCTCTTCTACGACGCGGCCATCGAGGACGTGTCGCGCGAGGAATTGCTTGCCGCCGATGCCGCCACCATCGCGAAGCTCACCGGCCTCTATGCCATGGAGGAAGAGGAGCATGCCAAGGTCGCGGACTGCCCGGTGCCGGCGGATCGGCTGCGCAGCCGCCGCGGGATCGAGGTCGGCCATATCTTCGCCTTCGGCACCAAATATAGCGAAGGTATGGGCCTGAGCGTCCAGGACGCCGACGGTGGCCACGTCCATCCGCATGGCGGCAGCTATGGCGTTGGCGTCTCGCGGCTGATGGGGGCAATCATCGAGGCCAGCCATGACGACAATGGCATCATCTGGCCGGAGAGCGTCTCGCCCTTCCAGGTCGGCTTGATCAACATGCGCGCGGATGACGGCAATTGCGCCAGCGCCTCCGACGACATTTACGGCCGCCTGACCCAAGCCGGCGTCGAGACGCTCTATGACGACCGCGACGAGCGCGGCGGCGCCAAGTTCGCGACCATGGACCTGATCGGCCTGCCCTGGCAGCTGATCGTGGGCCCGCGCGGCCTGGAGAAAGGCGTGGTCGAGTTGAAGCGCCGCGCCACTGGCGAGCGCGAGGAGCTCAGCATCGAAAGCGCGCTGGCGAGGCTGACCGCGTGATCCTCAACCGCTACGAGCGGATGGTCGCGCGGCGTTATCTTCTGCCGCACAAGGGCGAGGGTTTCATCTTCGTCGTCGCCGGGATCAGCTTGGCCGCGGTGATGCTCGGCGTCGCCGCCCTGATCATCGTGATGAGCGTGATGAACGGCTTCCGCGCGGAGCTGTTCGACAAGGTCACCGGCCTCAACGGCCATGCCGTCGTTCAGGGCGCGAACGGCCGCCTCGACGACTGGCGCCCCGTCCTCGGCCAGGCTCGCCGCACCACCGGCGTCGTCGACGCCCAGCCCCTGATTGAGCAACCGCTCATGGCCAGCCGGGACGGCCGCGTCGCCGCGGTCCTGCTCCGCGGCATGCCCGGCGACCAGATTCAGGGCAATCGCGCGCTGGAGGTCAGGGCCGGCTCGCTGGCCCAGGTGACCCCGGGCAGCGGCAATGTCGCGATCGGCACCGAGCTCGCCCGGACCCTCGGCCTGTCCGTGGGCATGCAGATCACCATCCTCTCGCCCGAAGGCCGGACCACGCCGTTCGGCACGGTGCCGCGCATCGTCGACTATACGATCGCCGCGATCGTCACGACCGGCCTCTACGATTTCGACAAGGCCTTCGTGATCATGCCGATGGAGGACGCCCAGGAATTCCTGATGATGGGCGAGGCGGTCCAGCTGATCGAGGTGACGACCAACGACGCGGACCGGGTGCAGGAGATTCTCGATCCCCTGCGCGCCCGCCTGGCCAGCAATGTCCTCGTCACCGATTGGCGGCAGATGAACTCGGCTTTGTTCGAGGCGATCCAGATCGAGCGCGTGGTGATGTTCGTCGTCCTCTCGATCATCATCCTCGTCGCCGCCTTCAACATCCTCTCGTCGCTGATCATGCTCGTTCGTGCCAAGCATCGCGACATCGCGATCTTGCGCACCATGGGCGCCTCGCGGCGCGGGGTCATGAAGATATTCATGACCGTCGGCCTCAGCATCGGCGTGCTCGGCATCGCCGCCGGCATGCTGCTCGGCTTCCTCGGCCTCTATTTCCGCCAGCCCGTCGTCAATTTCTTCCAGGGGCTGACCGGCCAGAATCTCTGGGACCCGCAGGTCCGTTTCCTCACCCAGCTGCCGTCGCGGGTCGACCCTGTCGAGATCAGCATGATCGTGCTGATGGCCCTGGCGATGAGCTTCGTCGCCACTCTGATCCCCGCCTGGCGCGCCTCCAAGACCGATCCGGTGCAGGTCTTGCGCTATGAGTGAGATCCTCCAGGTTGCGGACCTCCGGCGCAGCTTCGTCCAGGGCGAGGTCGAGATCCAGGTCCTGCGCGGCGTGAACCTGCGCGTGGGGGAGGGCGAGATCGTCGCTCTGCTCGGCCCCTCAGGTTCGGGCAAGTCCACCCTGCTGCAAGCGGTCGGCCTGCTCGAGGGCGGCTTTGGCGGCTCCATCCGGATCAAGGAGCTGGAGGTCGCCCGGCTCAGGGAAGCAGAGCGCACCGCGGCCCGCCGCGACCTGCTCGGCTTCGTCTACCAGTTCCACCATCTGTTGCCGGACTTCAGCGCGCTGGAGAATGTAATCCTCCCGCAGCTCATCTTCGGCGCCACCCGCGCGGACGCCGCCGCCCGGGCCGAGAGCCTGCTCGGCGCGCTGGGCCTCGCCGAGCGCCTCACCCACAAGCCGTCCAAGCTCTCCGGCGGAGAGCAGCAGCGCGTCGCCGTCGCCCGGGCACTGGCCAACAAGCCGGCCCTCGTCCTCGCCGACGAGCCCACCGGCAATCTCGACGAGGCCACCGCCGACATCGTCTTCGCCGAGTTCCTCCGCCTGGTCCGCGAAGAGGGGAGCGCCGCTCTGGTCGCCACCCACAATGAGCGGATCGCGGCCAAGATGGACCGCATTTTGCGCTTGCACGACGGGGTGATCGAATAGACACTCGCACGCGGTGGCTCGCTGATCGGGAGAATTCCCATGCTGGCTGCTATCCTCTTCCTCGCCGCCCAGTCCGCCGCGCCGACACCCGCGACGGCCACGCCGCCCGCGCCGCCGCCGCCCGCCTGCGCGACACCGCAGCACCGCCAGTTCGATTTCTGGGTGGGCTCCTGGGACGTCTACGTCACCGGCTCTGAAAATATGGTCGCCCACAGCCTGATCGAGCGGCGCTACGCCGGCTGCGCGATCCGCGAGAACTGGATGCCGCTGAGAGGGCAGGGCGGGGGCAGCTTCAGCGCCTGGCGGCCGGACGCCAATGGCTGGCGCCAGACCTGGGTCGACAGCTCCGGTGCCTGGGTGGAGTTCACCGGCGGCATGGACGGCGAGGCGATGGTGCTGACCGGGCCCTGGGCCGGCGCCGCCGCCAATGGCCAGAACGGGATCGTCCGCATGCGCTACACGCGGGAGGCCAATGGCGCCGTCCGCCAGTTCGGCCAGGTCTCCACCGACAATGGCGCGACCTGGGCGAACAGCTTCGACTTCACCTACCGCCCTGCCGCGGCGCCGGGCTCTTCCCAGACGCCCTGAAAAGGCGCAGCATTCGGCGCGTGTTCTGGCTCGCTCCCATCGGCGCCGCTTGCTGCTTCCTCATCTATGTGAGCGGCATCGTCCCGCCCGGCATGAACGATCTCGCCATGACCGAAGTTCGGGTCGTGGCAAATGCCGATGGGGTGAGGAGCCGGGATATGCCCCGCGGGGCCGGCCCCTATCTCAGGATCACCGTGTCGAGCAGCCGTAACCTTGTCGCAATGGCGCGGAACAGCCAACTGAACACCTATCCGATGGTGGTTGATTGCACCGACCGCGATCTCACATTTGACTCCTCTGGACCTTATCGGCGCGGGCTCCACACCGCCCTCTATACGGATCGCGAAAATCCGGATTTCGCGGGGTTGCGGATCGAGACGGGGAGCCGCTTCGACTACCAGATCTTCTTGCCCATGAGGGGACGCTTGCGCTCGGATGCCGATGTCAACCGGACGATGCCCGCTTATGACCTCGCCCAGGACCCCAGAACGCTCTGCGTTCGGATCGGCGGCGGGAATATGATGGGCGGCTTCTTCCGCTCCAATGAGGTCCGCTTGGCCGTCCCGCCACAATAGGTGTGGAAAAGCCGAACCGGGCGCTTGCCCCGACTCGGTTCGCCTGCCCAAGGTAATTCATGTCCGCCGCGCCCTACGTCCCCCTCCGCCTCTTCTCCTGCTTCACCATGCTCGAGGGCGCGATGGAGCCGAAGGCGATCGCGAAGCAGGCCAAGCGGCTCGATTTCCCCGCCGCCGCGGTCACGGACCGTAACGGCCTCTACGGCGTCATGCCGTTCAGCGATGCCTGCCTTGATGAGGGCGTGCAGCCTATCGTGGGCGCGCTGCTGGGTGTCGCGCGCCCGGGCACACAGGGTGGGCTTGGGGACAAGGACGCCAAGGTGCCGCTGATCGACTGGCTGCCGCTCTATGCGCAGGACGAGCAGGGCTATGAAAATCTCTGCGCTCTTGTCTCCGAGGCGCATCTCGGCCGCCCGGTCGAGCTGGACGCCCACGTCACGCTCGCCGCGCTGGACGGCCGGACCGACGGCCTGATCGCGCTGACCGGCGGCGGGGAGGGCGCGCTTGCCCGCCTGCTCGCCGAGGGCCAACCCGCCGGGCCTTGGCTGGAGAGCCTGATGCGGCTCTTCCCGGGCCGCCTCTATGTCGAGCTCAGCCGGCGCGGTAATGAGGTGGAGCAGGCTGCCGAGGAGGCGGTGATCGAACTGGCTTATGCGCACGATCTCCCTCTCGTCGCGACGAACCCCGCCGCCTATGCCGAGGCGCATTTCCACGCCGCGCACGACGCGATGCTCTGCATCGCCCAGTCGAGCCAGATCGCCCGCGACGACCGCGAGCGCTCCTCGCCCGAACTCTGGATGAAACCCGCGCAGGACATGCGCCAACTCTTCGCCGATCTGCCCGAGGCGATCGCCAACACCTCCGTCATCGCCCGCCGCTGCGCCTTCGCCGCGCCGAAGCGCAAGCCAATCCTGCCGCGCACCGCCGGCGACGTCGACGCCGAGGCCGAGCAGCTCCGTCGCGACGCCCGCATCGGCCTTGCCGAGCGGCTCGCGCTCTACGACGATCTCACCGAGGAAAACCGGCAGGTCTATGTCGACCGGCTCGAGTTCGAGATCGACGTCATCATCGGCATGGGCTTCCCGGGCTATTTCCTGATCGTCGCGGACTTCATCAAATGGGCGAAGGAGCAGGGCATTCCAGTCGGGCCGGGCCGCGGCTCTGGGGCCGGCTCCGTGGTTGCCTGGTCGCTGACCATCACCGATCTCGATCCGATCCGCCTCGGCCTGCTCTTCGAGCGCTTCCTCAATCCCGAGCGTGTCTCGATGCCGGATTTCGACATCGACTTTTGCGAAACCCGGCGCGGCGAAGTGATCCGCTACGTCCAGCAGCGCTGGGGCGCCGACAAGGTCGCGCAGATCATCACCTTCGGAAAGCTCAAGGCCCGCGCCGTGCTCAAGGATACGGGCCGCGTCCTGCAAATGCCCTATGGCCAGGTCGACCGGCTTGCCAAGCTCATCCCCAATCATCCGACCGACCCCTGGACGCTGGGCCGTGCCCTGAACGGCGTCTCGGAGCTGGCCGCCGAATATAAGGACGATCGCGAGGTCCGCCGCCTGTTCGACCTGGCGATGAAGCTGGAGGGCCTCCCGCGCCACTCCTCCACCCATGCCGCCGGCGTGGTGATCGGGGATCGCCCGCTCGACCAGCTCGTCCCGCTCTACCGCGATCCGCGCTCTGATATGCCCGTGACCCAGTTCGACATGAAATATGTCGAGGCGGCGGGGCTGGTGAAGTTCGACTTCCTGGGCCTGAAGACCCTCTCCGTCCTGCAGAAGGCCGTGCAACTGCTCGCCAAGCGCGGCATCGAAGTCGATCTGGACCGGCTCATGCCGTGGGACGACGAAAGGGTCTATGCCCTGCTCCAGAAAGCGGACACGGTCGGTGTGTTCCAGCTGGAGTCGGAGGGCATGCGCCGCACCCTGGCCGCCGTCCGCCCGTCCAATTTCGGCGACATCATCGCGCTGGTCTCGCTCTACCGGCCCGGCCCGATGGACAACATCCCGATGTTCGGCGACCGCAAGAACGGCCGCGCCGAGATCGAATATCCGCATCCCCTGCTCGAGGGCGTGCTGAAGGAAACCTACGGCATCTTCGTCTATCAGGAGCAGGTGATGCAGGCCGCCCAGATCCTGGCCGGCTTCACGCTCGGCGGCGCCGACCTGCTCCGCCGCGCCATGGGCAAGAAGATCCAGTCCGAGATGGACGCCCAGCGCGAGACCTTCGTCGAGGGCTGCAAGGCGACCAACGACATCCCCAAGGGCAAGGCCAACGAATTGTTCGACTTGATCGACAAGTTCGCGGGCTATGGCTTCAACAAGAGCCATGCCGCCGCCTATGCGCTCGTCGCCTACCAGACCGCCTGGCTGAAAGCGCATCACCCGATCGAATTCTATGCCGCCTCGATGTGCTTCGACATGCACCAGACGGACAAGCTCGCCATCTTCACCGACGACATGCGGCGCATGGGCCATGCCTGCCTGCCGCCCTCTATCAACCACAGCGAGGCGGAGTTCGACGTCGAGCATCATGGCGAGGGCCACGCCGTCCGCTACGCTCTTGGCGCGCTGAAAGGCGTCGGCGAGAAGGCGATGGAGCAACTGGTTAGCGAGCGCAGGCTCAACGGCAAGTTCGCCGGCCTTGACGATTTCGCGGCCCGCGTCGATCCGCGCCTGCTCAACCGCCGCCAGATCGAGAGCTTGGCCGGCGGCGGCGCCTTCGACGAGATCGCGGCGCGCTGGCAGGCCTTCGCCGCGGCCGAGACCATTCTCTCCGCCGCCGCCAGCGCCGCCGAGGCCCGGACCTCGGGGCAGGGCGGTCTGTTCGGCGAAGGGCCGGCCAACGTCGTGCCGATCCGCATGCCCACCGGCGAGGACTGGACGCTCGCCCAGCGCATGGCCGCCGAAAAAGAGAGCTTCGGTTTCTATTTCTCCGCCCATCCGGTCGACAATTACCGCCACCTCGCTTTGGCCAACGGCGCCCGCACCTTCGCCGAGCTGGCCGCCATGCCGTCCCCGTCCGACGGCAGCCGCTATCCGGGGACGATGGCCGGCCTGGTCGAGGACACGCGCTTCCGCACCTCCGCCAAGGGCCGGCGCTACATGATGGCGACGCTCTCCGATTCCTCCGGTCAGTTCGAGGCGACCGTGTTCGACGACCAAGTGGCTGAACAAGTCGCTGCGGCCGCCAAGGCCGGGTCCTGCGCTCTGCTCGGCGTCGAATTGGACCGCCGCCCCGGCGAGGAAACGCCGCGCGTCACCATCAAGTCGATCAGCGGCTTCGAGGGCCTCGCCCGGCGCACCCGCCTGCAGATCGAGGTCGAGATCGACGACGCGTCCGCGATCGGCCTGCTCGCCACCGAGACGTCCGATGCGCATGGCGGCACCGGCCAGTTGCTGCTGAGGGCGAAGCTGGCCATCGGCGAGGCCCAGCTCGTCCTGGCCCGCGACCTCCTCGCTGACGCCGAGCTCGCTGCCCGCCTGGAACGTATTCCCGGTGTCTCCGCGGTCCGCCTGGGCGTCGCCGATCCGCCTCGCCTTGCGCTTGTGTCCTGACCGGATATCATCCCTCCAACGATAATCGACGAGAGGGAGCCCCGATGCTGGGCGGAATGCAGGATTGGGAGCTGCGCATCCCGCGGCTGATCGACCACGCGGCTCGCGAGAATGGCAGCCGAGAGATCGTCAGTTACTGGGCGGACGGGACGGAGACGCGAACCAACTGGGCCGGCATCCACAGCGATGCGAGGAAACTCGCGCAAGCCCTTGAAGCCATGGGCCTTCAGCGCGGCGACCGGGTCGCGACTTTGGCCATGAACCATCACCGCCACCTCGTCGCCTGGTATGGCGCGATCGGCATGGGCGGGGTGATCCACACGGTCAATCCGCGCCTGTTTGACGAGCAACTGGTCTACATCTGCAACCATGCCGAGGACAAAATCCTGTTCTACGACAAGGCCTTCCAGCCCATTGTCGACCGGCTGCGCGACCAGTGGACGACGATCGATCATTATATCTGCTTCGACGACGGCGCGTTCGAGGCGCTGATCGGGCGCCATGACGGCGATTATCAATGGATCGAGGGCTCGGAGCGCGAGCCCTGCATGCTGTGCTACACCTCAGGGACGACCGGTAATCCGAAGGGCGTGCTCTATGAGCACCGCTCCTCGGTCATCCATGCCATGGCGGAGGTCGCGCCGTCCTGCTTCGATCTCTCGCCCACCACCGTGGCGCTGCCCATCGTGCCGATGTTCCACGCCGCCGCCTGGGGCCTGCCCTTCGCCGGGGCGATGGCGGGGATCAAGTTCGTTTATTCCCAGGTCAACGACCCGGTCGTGCTCTGCCGGCTGATGAACGAGCACAAGGTCACGCACAGCGCGGGCGTCCCCACCGTCTGGCTCTCCATGTTCCAGCATATGGACGCGACCGGCGCCGCGCCCGAGCATTTGAAGATCGTCACGATCGGCGGCTCGGCCGCGCCACGGGCGATGATCGAGCGGCTGATGAAGATGGGCATCCGGGTCGGGCATGCCTGGGGGATGACCGAGACTTCGCCGATCGGCACGATGGGCTCGCCCCCGGCCAATTGGGACGAACTCAGCTTCAACGAGCAGGTCGATCTCGTCGCCAAGCAGGGCCGCGTGCCCTTCGGCGTCGAGCTGCGCGTGATCAACGATGAGGATGAGGTGCAGCCGCGCGACGGGATGAGCTCGGGCCGCCTGCAGATCCGCGGCCCCTGGATCATCCGGCGCTATTTCCAGGACGAGAAAGGCGATTGTGCCTGCGCCGACAACTGGTTCGACACGGGCGATGTCGCCGTCATCCACCCCTGCGGCACGATGCAGATCACCGACCGGTCCAAGGACGTGATCAAGTCGGGCGGCGAGTGGATCAGCTCGGTGGACCTGGAAAATGCCGCGGTCGGCTGCCCGGGCGTGGCTGAGGCCGCCGCGATCGGCGTCAAGCACCCGAAATGGGACGAGCGCCCGCTGCTCCTCGTCGTTCGCAAGGAAGGCGCGAACGTCACGCCCGATGCGATCCGCGAGCATCTCACCGCCTATGTCGCCAAATGGTGGCTTCCCGACGAAATCCTGTTCGTCGACAGCCTGCCGCACACCGCCACCGGCAAGCTGCTGAAGACGGCCCTGCGCGAGCAATATCGGGATCATCAGCTGGCCACTGCCTGACGACTAATTAACCTCTGCGCGCTATGCCCGGCCCATGACCTCGATGGGGCGGATCGACACGACGGCGGACCGGCGACTGGCGGCCCGCGCGCCCCTCACGCCCGGGCCCGCGGCCGCCGAGGTGCGCGTCCTCGTCCGTCCTCTCGCCACCGTGATCAAGGCGCTCGAGCCCGAATGGCTTGCCCTCGCCGCGAACGCCGCCGAGCCCAATGCCTTTGCCGAGCACTGGTTCGTCTCCGCCTCGCTCCGCACGCTCGCCCGCGGCCGCGACATCCGCCTGATCGAAGTGCGCCGGGGCGATCGGCTCATCGGTCTGCAACTGGTCGAGACCCACAAGGGCTATGCCCGCCTGCCGGTCAAGATCGTGCAGAATTGGGCGCACGACCAGATGTTCCTCGGCACCCCGCTCGTCGCCGCCGGCGAGGAGCTGGCTTTCTGGTCCGTGGTGCTGGAGACGCTCGATGAGGCCGACTGGGCCCCGGGCCTGCTCCATTTGCGCGGCCTGACCGAGGACGGCTCCGTCCATCGCGGCTTGCTCGCCGCGCGCCAGAGCGTCACCGTTCACCGCGAAGTCCGCGCCTTTCTCGAGAGCGAACTCTCGCCCGAAGCCTATTACGAACAGGCCGTCCGCCCGAAGAAGCGCAAGGAAATCCGCCGCCTGCAAAACCGGCTCGCCGAGCTTGGCCCGGTCCAGGCCTCGGCGCTCGAGCAGACCGCCGAGTTCGACAGCTGGTGCTCGACCTATCTCTCGCTGGAGAAAGCGGGCTGGAAAGGCGAAGCGGGCAGCACGCTCGCCGGCAGCGCCGAGACCGAGGCCTTCTTCCGCGAGACCCTGCGCGCCGCCTGGGCCGCGAAGCGCCTGCAATTCCTGCGCCTCGACGTAGGCGAGACCTGCATCGCCATGCTGGTCAACTTCCTGACTCCGCCCGGCAGCTTCTCGTTCAAGACCGTGTTCGACGAAAGCTATGCCCGCTTCTCGCCGGGCGTGCTGATCCAGCTGGAGAATCTGAAGATCCTAGGCAATCCGGCCATCACCTGGATGGACAGCTGCGCGGCCGAGGACCATCCGATGATCGACAGCCTCTGGACCGAGCGCCGCAATATCGTCCGCGTCTCCGTGCCCCTCAAAGGCGCGAGGCGCCGCGCCGTCTACGCCCTCTGCACCGGACTCGAGCGGTTGTCGGCCGCCGTCAAGGGCGGCCGGAAGCCCTGACCGTCTGCTAGTGCCCCGCCGGCTGGGTCGTTCCTGCCGCCACCGGCGCATCGGTACCCGTCGGCCGCGGCGCCCGCGGCTGGTTGCCGCCGAACGCATCGCCGAAGAAGCTGCCCCGGTACCAGCGCGGGACCTCCGCCCCGTCCGCAATCTCTCGTGCGATCAGATAGTTCAGCCGCGCGAAGCGCGCGCCCGCCTGCCAGTTGATCGGCTGCGACAGATCGTCGCCGACGCCATGATAATTGCCCGCCAGGAAGCCGCGGAACGCCGCCTCGCCACCATTGGCGAAGCCGGTCATCAGGAACACCGTGGGGATGCCCGCCTTCACGAAATTATAATGGTCGGAACGAGTGAACAGCCCTTCCTCCGGCAACGGGTCCGGGGAAAGCCGCACGTTCATCCGCGCCGCCGCGCGCGCGACGGTCGGCCCCATGGTGGAATGCTCGGCGCCGAACGCGATCACGTCCTGGAAGTCGTAGATCAGGATCGGCATGTCGAGATTGACGTCGGAAATGACGCGGGCGCCGGCGGGGACCAGCGGATGATGGGCCAGAAAGCCCGCCCCGAGCAGACCCTTCTCCTCCGCGGCGACCGCGGCGATCATGATCGGCCGGCGCGGACGGTTGCCGGGCCGGCTGAACGCGCGGGCCACTTCGATGAGCGTCGCGATGCCCCCGGCATTGTCGAGCGCGCCATTGTTGATGCGGTCCGCATTGGGGGCGTCGTTCGGGCGCGGATCGCGAATGCCGATATGATCGAGATGCGCGGTCAGCAGCACATATTCGTTGGCGACGCTCGGATCGGTGCCCGGCAGGATCGCGACGACGTTCGGGCTCGACATCCGCGTCGACGTGCCGGCGCCACGCGTCACCCGCGCGCGCTGCGTCAGTGCGAAGCCGCGCGGCTTGACGCCCGCGGTCGCCGCTTCGCTGAGCACCGCGTCGAGGGAGCGCCGGGCGCCAGTGAACAGGGTCTGCGCGGCCTCTTCGCTGACTCCGGCCGAGAAGCGCAGCCCCGCGCCATCATTGTGCGGTGTGCCGTCCGGTTCGGCCCAGGTCATTGCCGGCCGGCCGCCGAAGCGCACCGCCCGGTCCCAGGGCACGGTCTGCGCATCGGCGCGGGTCCGCACCGTGATCATGCCGATCGCGCCGCGCGCGCCCGCCATGCGGCGCTTGTCCGAGCTCAGATGGGCGGCGACGTCGCTCGGCGTGCCGGAGGGGAGGCCGCTCAGCACCACGACGATCTTCCCGCGCACGTCGAGCCCGCGATAATCGTCGAAGCCGTGGCTCGGCATGTCGAGCCCGTAGCCGACGAAGACCAGCTCCGCCTCGGCGTTGAGCGCCGCCGTGTCCGGGCTGGCACGCATCGTCATCTCGCGGCCCTGCGTGAACGTGCGGCCGCCGACCGTGATCGTCGCATCATTGGCGCCGGTGTAGCGGACGAATTCGACCGGCTGGTACCAGCTGCCGTTGACGCCGCCGGGCTGGAGGCCGAGCGCCGCGAACTGGGTGGCGACATAGCGCGCCGCGATCTCATAGCCGCGCGAGCCGGTGTCACGCCCTTCGAGAAGGTCGTCGGCCAGAAAGGTCACATGCGCGCGAAACGCGTCGGCGCTGAAATCCTGCGGCGCCACCGGGCTGGCCGGGGCCGCCTGCTGCGTCTGCGCGATGGCCGAAGTGGTGAGCGAAAGCGCGGCCAGGCCGGCCAGCAGGGGTCTGACGATCATGAACGAAAGGTCCTCGGAGAGCGGGTGTGTCGCCCGCCTAAAGCACCTTGGCGGCGCTTTCAACATGTGGGCGCCGAATTGCGCAATATCGATCAGCGAACCTGAACGGAACAGATCGGAACGATTCAGCATCTGTTCAACTCGTCGATGCAATAGCACGGTTCGTCGCTGCCTCGCTTGGCCGCGATCAGGGAGTAAGAACAATGCGCGTTTTCATTTTCGGCAAGGCGGGCAAGGACCACGCGCACGATCCGTCGCGGCGCGGCTACCATATCGCCTATCGCGAGAACGAGGTTAACCACTGTCCCGGCTGCGGCCGCTCGCATTGGTATATCGGCCGTCTCTCCGCCGAATGTGGCTTCTGCGGTACCGCTTTGCCGCTGACCGAGGCCCTCAGCACCGGCGTCGGCGTGTTTCGCTGCACCGGGCGCAGCCACGCGCTGCCGGACTTCCGCGCCGCGGCCTGATGTTTTTGGGCTTTCCGCGATTTCCGAGGCGTCGGATGTCCCACCTGACTTGAAATCGCCCGGGCTTCCCAAGCCCTTTCCCCGAGCGGGGGAGGGGCGGGTGGGGATGCGCACCTTCGCGAGCGCCCGCGACCTGCGCGTCCCCACCCACTCAATCCAGCACCGGTCGAATTGAAGAAATGAGTCATCCCGGCGAAGGGGGGACCTATGAGCACGATTGTTTCGCGCGCCGGAAGACCGGGGGTTACGACCGGGAAACCAGTCCCCAATCCGTCTCCGCCGTCGGAGCAGCCTGGGCCGCAAGCCAAAGGTTGAGCTGCGTCATGGCGAGCGGCTGATCGAACTCGATGCCGGCATGGTCGCCATGACTCCAGCGGACCGCCCCGGCGAGCCGCATCTGCAGCCCGCGCATGGTGATCGTCACCCGGTCGCCCGGACAGAGCAGATCGTCCACTTCTACCTTGGTGCCGTCGGTCGAAATGTCACAGATCCGGGCGCTCATGCTCTGGCCCATTACCTCGATCCGCGCCCGGGCGTGGACCTCGACGCGGGGCAGAGTGCGGCGGCCGACGCCGGCCAGCATGGCGGGATCGGCGAGGATCGTCTCGGGGTCGATTTCGTTCACCGGGCGAAACTCGGCTCGCTTGCCGGAAATGAAGCTGAGCGATCCGGTCATGCTCTCCTTGCTGATCACCAGTTCGGCGGCCTCGGCCCCGGCGAACGGCACCTCGATGTCGAGCGCGATGGCGAAGGGGGAGATCGTCCGCACGATACAGAGCGCCTGACCGGCCTGGGTGGCGATCTTGCCGACCCGGAAGCAGGAAATGCCACGCCCGGTGTCCGTGGCGCCATCTGCCGCGATCACGGCCGCGTCCAGCGCCTGCTTTTTCCGGAACTTGTTTTTGACCTGCAGCGCCATGCGAACATTCCTCTGAACTCTCTCGGCACTTGTACCGGGATGATGGTTTACAAAGCATTAGCCATAAGCCCGGCTGGGGTGCGCGGCGGGCGATCGGTGCCGAGCGCCTTGCCCTCGCGCCCGTCCCTGCTATAGGACGCCGCCGAGCCGGCCTCAGCGGGCGTGGCGGAACTGGTAGACGCGCCAGGTTTAGGTCCTGGTATCGAAAGATGTGGGGGTTCGAGTCCCTTCGCCCGCACCAGTTTCGCAAGCACCCGCCTCCGTCGCCGGAAAAGCCGACACAGAAGGTTTGAGAGCGAAATGCAGACTGTCGAGACGTTGAACCAGGGCCTGAAGCGCGCCTACCGGATCACCATTTCCGCGAAGGAGATCGACGCCCTTGTCGACAAGGAGCTGAAGTCGATCGCACCCCAGGTGCGCATGCCCGGCTTCCGCCCCGGCAAGGTGCCCGCCAACCTCGTGCGCAAGATGCACGGCCCGCAGCTGGAGCAGCAGGCGCTGGAGAGCGCCGTCCAGGACGGCGTCCAGAAACTGCTCGACGAGCAGAAGATCCGCCCCGCGATGCAGCCCCAGGTCGCGCTGGAGGCCGGCGGCGGCGGCCAGGATGCGGTGCTCACCGTCGAGGTCGAGACGCTGCCGGAAGTTCCCGAGCCGAAGGTCGGCGGGCTGAAGATCGAGCGCCTGCGCGTCGAGCCGGAGGCCGAGGCGATCGACGCCGCGGTCAACCGTCTCGCCGAGGGCCAGAAGAGCTACGATCCCGCCCCCGCCAGCCACAAGGCCGTGAAGGGCGACCTGGTCGTGCTCGACTATGAGGGCAAGATCGACGGCGAGCCCTTCGAGGGCGGCGTCGGGACCGGCATGTCGCTCGAGCTCGGCTCGGGCCGGCTGATCCCGGGCTTC
>Ga0070665_100004678_pt1 | contig 14287 bp, 10 predicted proteins | sample KBSS13metaG_FD_65862 | JGI IMG/M metagenome (GOLD analysis project Ga0070665, IMG submission 65862) | Switchgrass rhizosphere microbial communities from Kellogg Biological Station, Michigan, USA - KBS S1-3 metaG | ecosystem: Host-associated > Plants > Roots > Rhizosphere > Soil ... | reverse complement strand
GTGCGCCCAGATCTCGAAGTCCGCATCGAACGCCAGCGCCTGCTCAGGCGTCAGCTTGCTGATCACCCTCTGCTGCAGCCACTCCGGGGATTCCTTCAGCACCCTCATCTCGTGGCGCATCACTTCGTGGCGTTCGCCCCTGCTCTTCGTGCCCATCGCGCTTCTTCATTCTCTGGAGTTTCTGGACGATCCGCTGGCGGATCTCGTCGACATCTTCGGCCGGCATCTCGCTTTCCGCCTCGATCGCGGTCTCGCGGTGCAGTTGCAGCAAGCGCAAACCAAGCTGGTTCGGATATTCCATCATCCGCTCCTCGCTTCCGTCGCACCTCTTCACTACCTTTTCGGTGCCGTTGAAGGCGCGCGCCAGCAGCATCAGCTCGAGCCGGGAGTATCCCACCGCGATCGCGTCCGCCCAGGCGGCGCGTAACGCCGCATCCATCTTCCGCCGGCGATAGACGACCGTCATCGGCACCTTGGTCTGCCGGCACGCCTCACTGACGTTGCAGGTCTCGGCGAGCACGCCGAGAAACGCCTCGGCCTTCGCCTTCGACCAGTCGCGCTCGGCTTGCTTTTTCTGTTGCGGCTTCTTCGCCGCAACCAGCGTCATCTCCTTCTTGCGCGGCACGGCGCTCCTCCCAAAAATAATGCGATCGTGTAATGTCGGCCCCGCGCTGTTGCGCATGGGGGGCCGGGCAATGAAGCGGCAAACAAGAGGTTCGGCACACGTCGCGGAGACGCAACCATGAAGAGCGTCGTCCGCAGCCTTGCCAGCGAAGACGGCAAGCAGCGGCTCGACATCTTCGACAACGGAAACGGCTTCTACTCGTTCGAAGAAACTTGCGAGGCGGTGGAGGACATCCCCGATTACGGCCTGCTCAACTTCCAGAAGATCGTTTTTGAATCGGGCCTCTACGAACGGCTCGAAGAAGCCGAGCGGGACGCCATGTCCCGCGCAACCTGGCTCGGTCCGCGCAATCCTCCGAAAAAGAAAAGGCGGTCCGCCCGAAAGAGAGTGGCCCGTCCCTGGCCCCTCGAAGAGCCCGAATCACAATTCTTCACTGTGCCTACCGGATAGCCAAACAGCGTTACGCTGTCAAGCATTTTTTACCCATTTGGTTATTTGCTTTGGGCGCCCTCTCACGACTATGCGGTCGTTCGCGGTTAAGCCGCGATTTTCAGCTCCAGCCCGGCGCGCGCAAGCCCGGCTGGATCGACCCTCCGTCGCTGTTCCGCAATCCTGGCGAGGATTCGCTGCCGCACGGCCTGGAAGTCAGCCCGCCCCACCAATCTCGCAAACGCGGGTTCCGTGGCGATATCGACCCAGAAATAATCGGGAAGCCACCCGCCATCGACCGCGCGCTTGAGAAGCCTCACCGCTTCGTCGTCATTGGGCTCGGCGCCCCGATAATAAGCGAGAAGCGCCAGCAGGTCTGGCCTCGGCGGGCCATTCCGCAATTGCTGCAGGATCGCCGGTTCGGTTCGCCTCAGAATGGCATCGGCATCCTCACTGTCACCGGCGGCGCGCAAATTGGCCACCACGGTGGGCGCAAGGCCCTGCAGAATGGGTAGCCTCTGCGCAAACATCGCCATGAACTCGTCGGGCGATTTGAAGGCTGCCTTGTATCGCCCGACAAACTCCGGGAGCCGGCCACGATCAGGCAATAATCGCGCGTAGAGCACGAGCCTCTGGTTATCGAGCCAGAAGTCAGCGGGCGTTCGGTACTCCCGATCGATCTGGGTGGCCGGCGGCGGCACCCCACGAAGTGCCGGCGCGACGTCCATCGGCATTTGACCGGCCCGAAGGCCCTCCTCGATGAAGCCAAGCTGGATCAACGGCGCCGCGAGCCGCTGATCGACGGCAGCAGATTCCTCGGGGTGCGTGGCCCGAAGCTGCAACAGGATTTGAACTGCTTCGCCAGGGTTGCCGGTCAGTTCAGCGATGCGATATCGCGCCTTCGCCAGAAGGACTTCATCCTGCGTCTGTCGAATGCGGCCGAGCTCCTGCGCGAGGCCAGCTTGGTCGCCGGCCAGGATAAGGTTGCCAATCTTGTTTCCTACGGCCGTCCACCAGAGCGGCTCGATCGAGACGGCGCGGTCATGGGCATACAGCGCCTCCTTTAGCCTGTTCTGGGACAGGAGCAGGTTTCCAAGCCAGGTCCACGCCTCGGCATTGCCGGGATCCAGTTGCACCGCCCGGCGCAAATCGGGCTCGGACTCGGGCGGCATGTTCTGCACCATCGCGAGCGCGGCATGCGCGTAGCCAAGGTTGGGAGCGAGAGTTAGCGCGCGATTCAGGTCGGCTATGGCCTCCGGGCGAAGCTCGGCCATGGGCAGCTTGGGCTGCTCGAAGAAGGTCGCGACGCCGAGGTCGGCCCAGGCCGGGGCATAGTTCGGATCGATGGCGAGGGCCCTGCGAAGGATCGACGCGGCTTCGATTGCGCTATCGGGATCGCGCTTGCGAACCGCCGCCTTGCCTTGCGCATAAAGTGCATAGACTTCGCCCGTCGTGGCGATGTTGCCTGCCGTCGCGCCGCCGCCCGGAGCGACGCGTCCACGAATGCGGCCTTCCACTTCCAGGGCGATCCGTGATTGAAAGGCGAACACATCATCCAGCTTGCCGCCGACCTCATCGCTCCAGACCTCCGACCCGTCCTTGGTCTTGGTCAGGCTGATCTTCATTCGGACATTGTCGCCGATGCGCCGGACACTCCCCTCGAGGAGATAGTCGGCACCCACCTTTCGCCGGTAATCCGCAGGCGACAGGTCCTTCTTCGCAAGCGTCTCCAACGCCTGCCGGCCAAGCACACGCAGATTAGGGTTCCGGCCGATTGCCCCTCGGGTGTCGTCCCAGATGGCATCGACGAGATCCTTGTCGGCTGGATTCATCGCGCGAAACGGCAGGACCGCCAGGGTCATCGGCCCCTCTGCCCTTGCCGCACTCATGAACCACCAACCGGCAGCACCGGCGGCGAGCAGCAAAAGCGCCACGAAAACGGACAGGACATGAACCGTGCTGAACCGTCGCCCCTTCGGCCGAACCTCGTTCTCGATGGGTTTGCCCGAGGCGATGTCCCGGACCGTTTGGGCGATGCGTGCAATTCGCGGATCGTCGGCAGCCCCTCGCCAATTGGCCAGGCTCACGCCCTGTCTTTCGCCGAAGAACAACGGCGGCGAACACGCCTTCATGAATATCTGGATCAGCCGCCGGTCCTCGCGCGCGACCCGCGCTTCGGAACGGACATTCTCGCTGGCGACCGCGTCAGGAGACCAACAGACGATCACCGCTTTTGCACTGGCAAGCGCTCGTTCGATCGTCGCTTCCCACGGTGCGGACGGCGGAATATCCTCGTCCCACCAGACGTTGAGGCCGGTCGCCCTGAGCGCATGGACGAGCTTGCGAACTCGAACCGCATCCTCGCGCTTGTACGAGACGAACACGTCGATCATGCCGCAGGCCCCCGCCCGAGAAGCCTCCACTTAGCGCGCACGACCAGTTCGCTACAATCCACCGGGCGAGTTCCAGTCCCCAGCCCTCTCAGGAAGCATGTGCGAATCACGCACTGCTCTGGATCGTCGACTGGTAAAGTCCTCTAAACCGGCCGGATTGCGCAATTCCGGGAACAGGGTCATTCCTGCGTGCGATGACTAGCAGCGCGTCTCGCCTGTTTCCCGACCAGCTCCGAACCAGCCCACTACGTGGGCCCTACTTGTTTGGCGCGACAACCGCCGTCTGGGTCGCCGGCGCTCTTTATTGCTCTGGCTACGAGCGCCTCTTGAGTGGCTTCAACAATTGGCCCGGAAGCCTGATCTGGTCGGCGATCGCAATTCTTCCTTGGCTCGCCCTGTTCGAATGGTCGAAAACCGGGAGCGGGCGACACGCGACCTCGTCGATCTTCAGGCTCGCAACAGCGCTTTTCGTGACGGGCGTGATCTCGCTCACCCTCGGACGGATCATCGATGCGGCCGACGGACACAACGTTCCGTTGGCCCTGTCGATACTTCGACGGCTTCCCGCAGCAGCCGTCGCGTTCCTTCTGATCCTCTGGTCACGGGCCGGCCATCCGGCGTCGCGGGCTGATCCGGTAACAACCGCCAGCCTGGTCTCGATTGGCGCGGCGATCGACTGGATCGAGGCAGCGGACAATTATATCGAACTGCACATCGGCGACCGGGTCGCGATCCGGCGAATGACCATGCGTGATGCTGAGCGCGCGCTAGCGAAGCAGGGGTTCGTCCGCGTCCATCGGCGCTTCCTCGTCAATGGACAGAGGATTGCCACCGTCCAGGGTACGAACGGGGATCGGGTCATTCAGCTCACGAACGGGACCGAGCTGCCGGTCGGACGCGCGTTCAGTTTCAACCTCGCCACTGCCGCCTGACATTCGCCACTCGGCCACAAAAGACACGACCTTCAGCTCGAACCGCGCCTGAAAAGCCTTCGAACAAGCGAAGGCGATAGAGATGAAGAAACGTGGCGCGATCTTCTTGGGCCTCGCCCTGATGGTGAGTTCACCGGCGGTGGCGTCGGAGCGGCCTCGTCTGGTGGTGCAGATCACGTTCGATCAGCTTCGCGGCGATCTCCTCGAGCGTTACCGGCCCGCCTTCAAGGGCGGCCTGCGCCGGATCCTCGATCGCGGCTGGTGGGTCCGGCATGGTGAGGCCGCGCACGGCCTAACGGTTTCATGGCCGGGCCATGCGACCCTCGCCACTGGCCTCTACCCGTCTCATCACGGCCTCACCGCCAACGAATGGTGGATGGAGGTTCGAGGCCGCTGGCGCGAGGTCGATGCCGCCGACGACGCGCGCTTTCGCGAGCTCGGCAGGGAAGGCAGGTCCGGCAAGAGCGTCGCCAACATGAAGGGGACTAGCATCGGCGACTGGTTCAAGTCGGCGGATGCGCGGTCGAAGGTTGTTGCCATCGGCTCGGACGCCGCAGTTCCTTATGCCGGGCACCGGACAGACTCGCTGTTCTGGTATGATGGAGAGGCGGGCGGGTTCACGACTTCGACCAATTACGCCGCTACCCTTCCTTCATGGGTCGATCGGCTGAACTCCAGCATCTCGTCGTTGCCGCTGAGCTGGACCTTCAGCGGTGATCCTCGATGGCTGAAGCTCGCCGCTCACGAGCAGCGCTGCCCTCCCTTCAATTCGAACGCCGGATTTCCGCACCGCTACTCCCGGGGCGAGCGCGATCGAAGCGCCCATTCGTGGATCGGGTCCACGCCACTCGCCGATGAAGTCTTGCTGCGCCGAGCGGGCGAGATCGTCCGGGCGAACGGTCTGGGGCAGGACTCGATTCCCGATTACCTCAACCTTAGCATCGGCTCGACGGATTCCGTCGGTCATGAATATGGCCCTGTCAGCGCCGAGCAACTCGATACCCTGGTCCGGCTCGATTCCGCTCTCGGCACCTTTCTCGACGATCTCGACCGGACTGTCGGGAAAGGCCGCTATCTCATCGCGGTCAGCGCCGATCATGGCGTGACCGACCCGCCCGAGCAAAAATGCATCCATCGGGTCAGTACCGCCGAGATTGAGGCGCTGCTGGACCGCGTCGAAGTGATTGCCCGCGTTCCTCATGCAAGCCGCCGCGCGCTCGTCGCGGCAATCGGCCGGGAACTGGAGCGAGTCCCCTTCATTGGCGGGGTCTATAGCGCGGACAGCCTCAGTCATGCCGGTCGGAGCGACTGGAAAGCTCAGCTCATAAAGCGGTCCTTCCGCCCGGGTCACATCCCCAACTTTCCCCTCTGGTCGAATAAGGATCGGCCCTTCCATCCAGCCCGTTTCGGTCTCTGGGTCACATTCAAGGAGGGCATGATCTTCGACGCTGCGACGGCGGTGCACGGCTCTCCTTATGCGTCAGACCGGCTGGTGCCGGTCATCTTCTACGGCGCCGGAGTGCCGCGCCGAACGCTGGCAAGCGGTGCAAGAACTGTCGACGTCGCACCGACGCTTGCCGCACTGGCCGGCATCCGCACACCCCCTCGGCTGGACGGCCGGCCGCTACTGGTGGAGACCAAGCGATGAGACGCTCCGCAATCGAGATCCTGAGCCTGTCGCTCGTGGCGGCGCTGATGCTCCCGCCAGGTTCAGACGCGGCCGCGCAGACGATTCCGGAGGGGGTCGCAATTCCGGTTACCTACTCCCAAAACTACGACCCGAGCTTGTCGCCTGATGGAAGCCGAATGGTGTTCCTCAAGGCGCTCGAGGGCCGCGAGCAGCTGTTCATCGCCGATAGCGACGGATCGAATGAGCAGCGCCTGCTGGGTCCGGACGGCGTCGATATCGAGGATCCCGCCTGGTCGCCCGATGGCCGCATGATCGCCTACATTAGGATCGTCGGCAGCTCGAAAAGCATGCACGTCATGAACCCGGATGGCAGCGACGACCGCGTCGTGACGCCGACCGGGCAAAGCCCGATCCATCCGGCCTGGATGCCCGACAGCCGGTCGATCCTTTACTGCACCGACGACGATCTCCGCCCGCCGCAAAAGAATGCCGCGGAGATCTACCGGATCGACATCGCAAGACGCAAAATCACCACCCTGGTCAGTGGCGGCGTCAACACGTATCCGGTTCCCTCGCCCGATGGCGCCCGCATCGCTTTAGGAAGATGCTCGACACCAATAGCGAGGTCTTCATCGCCAATATCGACGGGACGGGCATCAAAAACCTCTCCGACCATCCGGCCTTCGACGGATGGCCCGCATGGTCGCCTGACGGGAAGAGGATCGCGTTCGCGAGCAACCGCAACTCCGCCTACCAGGTTTTCGTGATGGACGCCGACGGGTCGAACGTTAAGCTCGTCGCGAATACCGAAGGGCGCGCGACGGCGCCGCAGTGGAGCAAGGACGGCCGCTCCATCTACTTCACCAACTCATGGCGAACCGGATCACAAGCTGCCGCCGAGATCTTCAAAGTCCGAGTCCCTTAGGGTCATCATTCGACCCAAAGCCCGAAGTACTAGCTCCGCTTCGGCAAAGTAAGGGTGCCGCAAAGCAAAGCCTAATCGTTGGGCGGGCGGCGGCATTTCCGTAAGAAGCGCGACAATGAGCTCCACTGTCATTCAGACGACCGCGGGAATTGTCCGCGGCACATCCGCGGACGGCGTTCGCCGCTTCCTTAGCGTACCCTACGCTGCGCCACCCGTTGGCGATAACAGGTTCAAAGAAGCTCAGCCGGTCGCTCCTTGGGGTGGTGAACGTGACGCGACCAAAGTCGGACCGACGTCATGGTACAAGAGCCCGGTCTTTCCCGGCCTCGATATCGAGCCGTTGATCGGCCCTGGAGGCACGGGCGGCGACGACTATCTGACGGTCAACGTCTGGGCGCCCGAAGGTGCAGCCAACCGGCCTGTCATGGTGTGGATCCATGGCGGCGCGTTCGTGCTTGGCAGCAAGGATGCGTCCGTCAGCGATGGCACCGCCTTTGCGAAGTCCGGCCTTGTCTGCGTGGCGATCAACTATCGCCTTGGCATCGACGGTTTCCTGCCGATCCCCGGCGTTCCGACCAATCTTGGCCTGCGCGACCAGATCGCCGCGCTGACGTGGGTTCGGGAAAACGTCGCAGCATTCGGTGGCGACCCGGACAACATCACGGTCTTCGGTGAGTCCGCCGGCGCGATGGCCATCGCCGACCTGGTGACGTCGCCGCTGGCCAAGGGCCTTTTCAAGCGAGCGATCATCCAGAGCGGCCATGGCGCGATGGTTCGCGACATTGGCACGATGCAAAAACTCGTTCGCAAATTAGCGAAGCTGCTCAAAGTCAGCCCGAACGTAGACGGCTTCCGCCAGGTCGACTTCGCAACCGGCTGGGCGGCGATGGAGAAAATCGGCAAGCCGTTCGTCCGGCTCGACCTGCGCGATGAGCAAGGCCACGAGCCGGTGTTCGGCATCAGCCGCTTTACGCCGGTGTTTGGCGACGACGTGCTTCCAAAGAAGCCGCTCGAGGCGCTTAAGGACGGCGCGGGCGCTGACGTCGATATCCTCATCGGTACCAATGCCGAGGAGATGAACTTCTACTTCGTGCCGACCAAGGTCCGGCAGAAGATCCCCGGTTGGCTGGCGAAGTGGATGCTGAAGAAGTCGCACCCAACACCCAAAGATACGCTGAAGGCCTATGGCCACGGCGAAAAGGGCAAGCCCGCGGGCCACGCCTACACCGATGCTATGACCGACCTGGTCTTCCGCTGGCCGGCACGACGCTTCGCCGAGGAGCATCGGGGACGGACTCACGTCTACGAGTTCGACTGGCGCTCACCGCGGTACGAGGGTCAGTTCGGATCGACGCACGGCATGGAACTGCCGTTCGTGTTCAAGACGTTGCCGACGGTAACGGGACCCGAAGGGCTCGTTGGCGAAAATCCGCCGCAGGACCTGGCCGACAAAATCCATCAAATCTGGGTCGACTTCGCGACCGAGGGCACGATGCCATGGGAAGAGTTCGATCGCGCACATCGCAACGTCCGGCTGCTGGGTTCTGACAAGACCATCCATGAAGCGCCGATGCCCGTCGCGCCGTACCTGCCGTGACGTACCTCAACCGCTTTCGCCTGGACGGTCGCGTCGCATTCGTGACCGGTGGCGCGCAGGGAATCGGACTGGCGTGCGCCGAGGCGCTGGCAGAAGCTGGCGCTACGGTCGTGATCGGCGACCGCGATGAGCGCTTGCTCGCGGAAGGGGCAAACGCGCTCAGCGACAAGGCCTATAAAGCCGAAGCCGAACTGCTCGACGTAACGGACTCGGCGCGAGCCACCGAGGTGGCGAACGCGATTGTCGCGCGTCACGGGCGAATCGATATCCTCGTCAACAATGCCGGTATCGCGCGCAGCGAGACCGCCGCGGAAGACGTCGCCGACGAACATTGGCTCGACGTCATCGACGTCAATCTGAATGGTACCTTCTGGTGCTCCCGTGCCTTCGGCAAGCACATGCTCGGGGCCGGCAGCGGTGCGATCATCAACGTCGGCTCGATGAGTGGATTCATCGTGAATCGGCCGCAGGGTCAAAGCTATTACAATGCCTCGAAGGCGGCGGTGCACCAGCTGACCAAGTCGCTCGCCGCCGAATGGGCGAGCCGCGGCGTTCGGGTGAATGCGGTGGCGCCGACCTACATCTCGACCCCGCTCAACGCCTTCGCCGACCGCGAGAGCGAGATGTACCGGCGTTGGATCGACGGCACGCCGATGGCGCGACTCGGAACGCCGGAGGAGGTCGCGTCGGTTGTCCTGTTCCTCGCGTCCGACGCGTCGAGCCTGATGACGGGCAGCATCGTCCTGGCGGACGGCGGTTACACCTGCTGGTAAGTGCTCGCGGCAAAGCGAAATAGCCGATCGGCAAACCCTTCGACCTTTCAGATAGGTTGGCTCTACCCTATTGCCGCGCCATTGCCTGGCCTCGTCCGCGAGGCCGCAAGGGGAGAGATTTTCATGCGCCTATCTGCTGTCCTTCTGACGGGAACTGTTCTCGCGTCCGCTTCGCCTGCGATCGCGGCCGACACCAATACGACAACCGATGGTGCCGCGACCGCTGCGGCCGCTCAGCCAGCTGCCCAGCCCGCCACTGCGCCGGCGCAGGAAGCGCAGCCCGGCGACCAGGCGATCGTGGTCACCGCCCGTAAGCGCGAAGAGCGTCTGAAGGACATTCCAGTCGCCGCGACCGCGATCACTGGAGAAACCATCGAGCGACGCGGCCTAGTTTCAGTCAAGGACGTCGCGCTTTTAACGCCCAACCTCAACGTCAACAGCGATGGTGCCGGCCGCGTGTTCGTCGCCATCCGCGGCGTTGGCGTAACGCTGGTTCAAACCGTCCAGCCGGGCGTCGGCATTTTCATCGACGGCATCTATCAGCCGAACACGTCGTACCTGAACAACCCGCTGGTTGACGTGGAGCGCGTCGAGGTTCTGCGTGGGCCGCAAGGTACCGTCTACGGAAAAAACACACTTGGCGGCGCGATCAACGTCATCACTCGCCAGCCTAGCAACAATTTCGAAGTCCGCGGTGGCGGAAGCTATGCGGGCCCTGACGACGCGTGGAACGTATTCGGTTCAGTCAGCGGTCCGATTATTGCTGACAAACTGCAATTCCGCGTTGCTGCCGCGCATCGTCAGCAAGATGGTTTCATCAAGAATACGCTCGTCGAGGCCGATGCCAATCCGCTGAATACGGACACCATTAACGCGACGCTGCGTGCCGTTCCTATGGGCGACGTTGTCGTCACCTTAAATGGCTATACGGACTGGGTGAAGGGCGGGAGCATACCCTATGCCCACGTCGCTGGGGTGACCGATTACAAACGGACCCTCGGACTCAATTCCAAGAACTACCAATTTTATCGCTACGGCGGCCTCAACGGGAAGGTCCAATTCCCACTCGCGGGCGGCAGCACCAACGTGACATTGGTTGGCGCTTACGACGACCGTAAAGGGCGCAACCCGGATCTGGACGGCGACTTCAACCCGTTCGACATTATCCATCAGCGCAGCAAGGACCGTTTGAAGACAGGCACGTCCGAGCTGCGCTTCGACAGCCGCTGGTCAGATCAATTCTCGAGCCTTTTCGGACTGTTCTACAGCCACGAAACGCTTCGCGGCACGGCCACTTCTTCAGTGTTCACGGCGCTGCCGGTCATCGGTCCAGTGACCGCCGTCACAAGCAGCTTCGATCGACGCAAGGGCGACACTTATGCCGCGTTCGGGACGCTGTTTTACAAGCCGCAACCAGAACTAGAAGTCGCATTCGGACTTCGTCTCGATCACGAAAAGCGGGTCGCGAGTGGCGCGCTTTCGGCGGCAGTGCCGGGCATCTATCTTGGTACGGTTCCAATCGGCGATGCGGTTGACCAGCCTCTCGTCGACGACGTGGCGCCGGTCACGCTGAAATCGACCAAACTGCTTCCGAAGGTCAGTGTCACCAAGCATTGGAACGCTGACATCATGAGCTATGCATCGGTGTCGAAGGGCTTCCGTGGCGGCGGCTTCAACGGGCCGACTGCGCCGTTCCGGACCTACACCGGCGACTCCGCCTGGACTTACGAGGTCGGAACGAAATATTCCTCGCGTGGCGTCGCTGTGTCGGGAGCGCTCTTCTACAACGACTACAAGAATTACATCGGCCTCAATCAGTTCGTTGCCGGCACCGACGGCAAGGCGGTAACGGTCGATCTCAACACCGGCGACGTGCACAGTTATGGCGCCGAGGTCGAATTCTCGGTCAAGCCCGTCCCGCAATGGACGCTCAGCGGTGGCGGCGGTTACACCCATGCTCGCGTGGTGGACGACAGCCCGTACTTCGACGTGACCGGTCTCCATCTCGCTTCGGCGCGACTGCCGTTCCAGCCCGATTGGACGTTTAACGCCAACAGCGATTACGTCGTGCCGGTCGGAAGGGGCGACCTGACCTTCTCAGCTGGGGTAACCGGGAAGAGCAGCCGCATCGGTGCTTCGATCAGCGAGACCCGCGCACCCGTGCTCAAGCCCTACGCCCTGGTCAACGGATCCATCACTTATCGCATCGGCGGGGTCGAGGTCGCAGCGTTCGTCAACAATCTGTTCAATCAGAAGTATTTCGAATCCTACATCGACCGTCAAACGCTCGCGAACTTCTTCTGTCCGGGTCAAACCGACGCGCAGTGCGCTGGTAACCCGCTGGTCTCGGATCTCGGAATCGTGGGTGATCTGCGGCGTTATGGGATCCGCGCCCGCTTCCGGTTCTAATCATGAGCGGGCCAACGGCCAACGGAGGGCGCGAACTGCCGCCCGGCTTTCTCGACCAGATGCGGGCGGTCTTCGGCGACCGCCTGCAGCTGGGGGAAGCGATCCGCCTCGAGCACGGGCGAAGCGAAACCCACTTCGCGCCAATGCCGCCAGATGCGGTCGCCTTTGCCCAATCGACCGACGAAGTAGTCGCCGCAGTCAAGCTGTGCGGCGAGTTCGGAGTGCCGATCGTGCCATTCGGCGCCGGCACTTCCGTTGAGGGTAATGCGCTCGCGGCCCGGGGCGGACTCTCGCTCGACTTGTCGCGCATGACCGAGATCATCGCGGTAAACCAGGAAGACTTCGACTGCACCGTTCAGGCGGGCGTCCGGCGCGAACAATTGAACGAACATCTTCGCGATCAAGGGCTGTTCTTCCCGATCGACCCCGGCGCCAACGCGACCATCGGCGGAATGGCCTCGACCAGGGCATCGGGCACCAATGCCGTTCGCTACGGCACCATGCGCGAAGCGGTGCTCGCTCTGACCGTCGTGACAGCGGACGGCCGAGTGATCCGGACCAGCCGCCGGGCACGCAAATCGTCGGCGGGATACGACCTCACACGTCTGTTCGTCGGGTCGGAAGGAACGCTCGGGATCATCACCGAAATCACGCTCCGACTGCACGCCATCCCGGAAGCGATCTCAGCCGCAACCTGCAGCTTCGACACCATCGGCGGAGCGGTCGACACCGTCGTCCAGTCGATCCAGCTCGGCATCCCGCTCGCCCGCGTCGAAATCCTCGATGATATGCAGATCCGCGCCGTGAACGCGTGGTCGAAGCTCGACCTGCCTGAGCTCACGACCCTGTTCTTCGAATTTCACGGGTCCGAACGCTACGTCACGGAGCAGATCGAAACGGTGAAGGAGCTCGCATCCGCGAACGGTGGCGGCGAATTCCGCTGGGCCGAGAAGACCGAGGACCGCAACGCGCTGTGGAAGGCACGGCACGAGGCTTATTACGCGGCGGTCAACCTGCGGCCCGGCGCAATCGGCTGGGCGACCGACGTCTGCGTGCCGATGAGCCGCCTCGCCGAGTGCATCAGCCAGACCAAATATGACCTCGACGCATCGAGCGTTCCCGCAACCATCCTCGGCCACGTTGGCGACGGCAACTTCCATGTCGTTTTCTCGATGGATCCGAACTCGAAGAGCGACCTGGAGGAAGTCCAGGATATCAACGCCCGCCTCGTCCGCCGGGCGCTTGAAATGGACGGCACCTGCACTGGCGAGCATGGGATCGGCCTCGGCAAGAAGGAGTGGCTGGTCGAGGAGCTAGGCGATGCCGTTGACCTGATGCGCGCGGTAAAGGGCGCGCTCGACCCGGCTGGCATCTTCAATCCGGAGAAGATCTTCTCATGACCGAAGTCGTCTCCGCCGCACCCGCGCCGCCGCTCAGCCGATCACTGGCTCCACTGCTGCTGATCAGCTTCGCCGGCCTGGTCGGCTTCACGATGATGCAGAGCTTCGGAATCATGGCCGAGTCCGCCAAGGCCGAGCTGCATCTTACAGACAGCGCGCTCGCGGTGGTGCAGGGAGTGTCGGCCGCGATCCCGCTTGTCCTTTTCTCGATCCCAATCGGCATCTGGGTCGACCGGTGGAATCGCGTTGCCATCCTCATCATCATGGCGGTGTGCTGGACGCTCGGCACGTTCGTCACGGCCGCAGCCTCGACGACCGCAATTCTGTTTGCGGGCCGCCTACTGACTGCAATCGGTACGACTGGCGGCCTGACCGCCGTCCTGTCGCTGGCGTCCGACTATTGCCTGCCTGAGCAGCGCGGCCGTGCAATCGTCTTTCCGAACGTGGCCAAGACGGGGGGCATTGCCGCAGGCTTCGCCGTTGCGGGGCTGCTGCTCGGCGCGGTCGCCGCGCACAAGCTTCCGAGCCTGTTCGGCACATCCCCGTGGCGGAGCGCGCAGTTGATGCTCGGCATCGGCAGCGCTGTGCTGACCCTGCCGCTGCTGTTGCTCCGCGAGCCTGAACGCCACGAAGTCGAAGCCGGGCCGTCGGCGCCGTTCAAAGTGGTTTGGAAGGAACTGCTCGGCCACAAGGCCTGGCTCATTCCCTTGTTCATTGGCCAGGTGACCGTCGTGATGGCCGACGCCGCCGCCGGAATCTGGGTCTCGCCGGTCCTGCAGCGCGACTATCACCTGCAGCCCGGAAGCTTTGCCGGATGGCTTGGCGCCATCGTGCTGCTGACCGGGATCGTCGGATCGATCATCGGAGGCGTGGTGGCGGATGCGGGGCAAAAGTCCCGCCTGCGGGGCGGCCTGTTGGTCGGGTCGATCGCCGCCGCAGCGGTCGGGGTTCCGAGCGCCCTGTTCCCGGTCATGCCGGGCGTCGGCCTGTTCGCTTTTGCAATCGGCGCCCTGATGCTCGCCGGCAACGTCACCGCGATGGGCGCATCTGTGGCGCTGACCGTGTGGCTGCCGAACGAGCTTCGCGGCCTCGGCATCGGTGCCTTCATCGCGTTTGCCGGCTTGATCGGCTTCGGCATTGCCCCGTCGCTAGTGACCTTGGTGAGCAACATGCT
>Ga0070665_100004677_pt1 | contig 14289 bp, 9 predicted proteins | sample KBSS13metaG_FD_65862 | JGI IMG/M metagenome (GOLD analysis project Ga0070665, IMG submission 65862) | Switchgrass rhizosphere microbial communities from Kellogg Biological Station, Michigan, USA - KBS S1-3 metaG | ecosystem: Host-associated > Plants > Roots > Rhizosphere > Soil ... | reverse complement strand
AGCTCGGCCCCGATGCCGCTGCTCGCTCCGGTGATCACGATGTGTTTCGCGTCCATAGATCAATTCACCGCTGATCGAACACAAAGGACACTAAGGACACTAAGAAAAAACTTCCTTGGTGTCCTTGGTGTCCTCTGTGTTGAGTCGGCCCTTCGATTCGATTGTATGTCGACGACGGTCACTGCAGTGCGACGACCGCAATGGTGCCGTCGGCCTGTTTCCTCAGCGCGATCGTCGTCGGCTCGCCTTTTTCTTTGGTGACGTTCAGCGGTCTCGGAATCCTGACGAACCCGCGATAGTCGATGCTCGCAAAACCGCGCGTGCCGGTGGTGCAGATGACGCCGAGTCCGGGGAGGCGATCGCTGTCGGCGCGCCACTCGACGCGATATCCGTCCGGACAACCGCCCGGCCACGAGCGCCATGCGACGCTCAGCACGAGCGTCTCGCTCGGCGAGCGTTTCAGCCTGTCGGCGCCGTCACGGACCGCATGGACCAGCCGCGCCGCCGAATCACCGACCAGCGCGTCGCAGCCCGCACCGGCCGCGGCCAGCAGGAAGATGATGATCGGAAGGCTCGCGCTCCGACGAAGCGTCATCAGTACGAGGGCCACAGACCCGGCGTCGCGAGCTCCAGCAGCCGGTTGTCGGGATCGCGGAAATACAGGCTGACGCCGCCGCGCTCCCAGGTCACGCGGCTTTCGATCGGGATGCGCAGTTCGGCAAGCCTCGCTTCCCACGCCGGCAGCTCCGTCTTGTCGATAGCGAATGCCAGGTGGCCAGGCCCCCCGGACTCGTGCGCGGGGATAAGCCCGCCCGGCAGTTCGACGGACGAAGCCGTGCCCTTCTGGAACAGCAGCAGCACCGTCCCCTCGCCGGCATCGATCGCCACCAGGCGATCCGACTCCAGCATCGGCGTCAAGGACAGCAGCGACGTGTAGAACACGGCGCTGCGCGGCAGGTCGTCGCAATCGAGTGCGGTCTCGAGCACCCGCCGAACGCGAAGTCTGGTCTCCCTCATCGTCAACGCTTTTCCACTGTCATTCTCACACCGTGTTTCGCCCGCAGTGTAATCAACGGCTGCGGAACGACGGGATGGCCCGGGACGAGCCGCAGCCGGCATTGCTGCGTAATCGTCGCGACGAGCAGGATCAGCTCCATCCACGCGAACGATTCCCCGATGCATTGGCGAGGACCGCCGCCGAACGGAAAGTACGCAAACTTCGGCAGCGCCGCGCGGAACTCCGGCGTCCAGCGATCGGGATCGAACCGTTCGGGATCGGTGTAGAAGCGCTCGTCGCGCTGCATGATGTACGGGCTCATCACGAGAATCGATCGCGGCGGCGCGACGTACTCCCCGACGCGGTATTCGTCAATCGCGCGCCGGCCGATGATCCACGCGGGCGGGTACAGCCGCATCGACTCAGTCACGACGCGTTCGACGAACGGCAGCGACGGCAGGTCGGCGACCGACGGCAGCCGGCCTTGCAGCGCGCGCGCAACCTCGTCGTGCAGCCTCGCCTCGATGTCTGGAGCGCCGCTCAGCAGGAACCAGGTCCAGGTGAGCGCGTTCGCCGTGGTCTCGTGACCGGCCAGGAAGATGGTCATCGCCTCGTCGCGCACCTGCAGGTCGGTCATCCCGCGGCCGTCGTCTTCGTCCTGCGCGGCCAGCAGCATCGAGAGCAGATCGCCGCGATCGCCGCCGCTCGAGCGGCGATCGGCAATCATGCGGTAGATGATGGCGTCGAGGCGGGCCCGCGCCATCCTCGCGCGGCGCAGCTTCGGGACCGGCAGCCGTTCCAGCACGTCGGCGAACGGCAGCAGCGTCATCCAGAACGATTCCATGACGGCGGTCAGCGCCTCGCCGACCGTGGCAGCCTGTTCCTCGACGTCGACGTCGAACAGCGTCTTCCCGACGATCGAGAGGGTCAGCCGGTTCATCTCCCGGGAGATGTCGAGCGTGGCGCCGTCGGCCCACGCGCGACGCATGCGATCGGCATAGCCCACCATCAGGTCGCCGTATCCGGCCACGCGATCGCGGTGGAAGGCCGGCTGCATCAGGCGGCGCTGCCGCAGGTGCATCGCGCCCTCGCTCGTCAGCAGACCCTGTCCAAGGAGGCGCTTGCTTCGCTCGAGGCCTCGGCTCTTGGTGAAGTTCCGGTTGTGCGTGACGAGCACGTCGCGAATCAGCCGCGGCTCGTTGATGAGGAAGAGCTGTTCGCCGGCCATCCGGTACGACGTGACGTCGCCGTAGGTGCGCGCGAGTGTCGTGAAGAACTCGAGCGGGTTCGCGCCGCCAGGACGGTACATGAGCGACTGAAGCAGCGAGAGCCTGGGTCCCGGTGCCGTTGCGGCTGCAGCCATCAGTGAGTCGAGTCTAACATCCCGGAGCTATGATGAGCCGTGGACCACGCGCTGGAGTCGCGTTTCATCCTCGACCCCGAGACCACGACGCACGAGAAACGCGTGCGCGAGCGGTACTTTCACGTCGTCGAGGTCCCGCGACTCAGGATCCTGGGGATGGCCATCCTCACGATCCTGGTGGTGTTCCACGAGGTCTTTTCGACTGAAGCGACCAACTGGAACGTGCCGATCCGGATCGGCGCGGCGCTCCTCGTGTACGCGCTGGCCTCGTGGGCGCTGCTCTGGCTGTACTTCGAGAAGGCGAAGCCGTTCGTCAATCTCGGCACCGTGTTTCTCGCCCTCGATATCCCGGCGTTCGTCTGGGTGATCTACCAGACCGGAGCCGACAAGAGCTGGCTGCTCTTCCTGCTCTACATCCGGGTCGCCGATCAGACCAACACCACGTTCAAGCGCGCGCTGGTCTTCAGCCACATCGCGGTCGCGAGCTACCTGCTGCTGATTCTCTACGTCGCGTTCGTCGAGCATCGCACGATCTCGTGGTCCGCCGAAGTGTTCAAGCTCCTCATCCTGTACGGCGCGAACCTGTACGTGTCGATGACGGCGCGCACGGCCGAACGGCTGCGCGCGCGGATGGTGGCCGCGATCCGCTTCGCGCGCGACATGGTGTCGAAGCTGCAGACCCAGTCGCGTGAGCTCGAGGAGGCGCGTCAGCAGGCGGAAGTGTCGAACCGCACCAAGAGCGAATTCCTGGCGAACATGAGCCACGAAATCCGCACGCCCATGAACGGCATCATGGGCATGACCACGCTGCTGCTCGATACGGACCTGAATACGGATCAGCGCGAGTCGCTGATGCTGGTGCGATCGTCGGCCGAGTCGCTCCTGCGCGTGATCAACGACATCCTCGACGTGTCGAAGATCGAGGCCGGCAGGATGACCCTCGAGCCGGTCCCGTTCAAGCTGCGCGGACAGCTCGGGCACTTCATTCGCACGATGGCGTTCCGCGCGGACGAGAAAGGTCTCACGCTGCGCTGCGACGTCACGCCGGACGTGCCGGACCGCCTCGTGGGCGACTGGATGCGCCTGCAGCAGGTGCTCATCAACCTGGTGGGAAACGCGCTGAAGTTCACCGAAGAGGGGCGGGTGATCGTCACGGTCGACATGGAGGAGCGGATCGGCGACGAGGCGCGGCTGCACATCACCGTCGCCGACACCGGCATCGGCGTGCCGGCGGATCGCCAGGGCGCCATCTTCGAGGCGTTCACGCAGGCCGATGGATCCACGGCGCGCAGCCACGGCGGCACCGGCCTGGGCCTGACCATCTCGCGGCGTTTTGTCGAGATGATGGGCGGCCGTCTGTGGCTGGAGAGCCTGCCGCAGAAGGGATCGACGTTTCATTTCACCGTCACGCTCGGTGTCGACGCGCAGCCGGCGGAGCCGGTGCGCGCAACGGTCCCGGAACGCCGGACACCGGCGCCGCCGATGAAGATCCTCCTCGCCGAAGACAACCGCGTGAATCAGTTCCTGACGGTGCGCCTGCTCGAGAAGGAAGGGCATCGCGTCGAAGTGGTGCTCAACGGACGCGCGGCGCTGGCCGCGCTCGACGAGAACAGCTTCGACCTGGCGCTCATGGATCTCCAGATGCCGGAGATGGACGGGTTCGAAACGACAGCCATCATCCGCGAACGCGAGCGCTCCAGCGGTGCTCACCTGCCGATCATCGCCCTCACGGCGAACGCGATGGTCGGCGATGCAGAGAAATGCCTGCAGGCGGGAATGGACGGCTACGTGTCGAAGCCAGTCGACGTCCGCCGCCTGTTCGCCGAAATCAGCCGGGTGCAGTCAGTCCTTCACGCGCAATTTCTGAGAGGCTGATCGGATCGCACGGCTGAAGCCGTGCGCCACACATGCAGACCATCGGATTCGACAGTGGCGCAGGGCTTCAGCCCTGCGACTCACCGCCATTCAGGATCGTAGCCGCTGCGGCGCACTTTCTCCTCGACGCTGAGGCTCGCCATGAACAACGCGAACACCTCGAACAGCGCGATGAACGCGTAGATGGCGTATCGCGAGAAGGCGCTGGGCGATGGAAAACAGTAATACCCGGCGTCGAGGCAACGCCTGCTGATGCCATCGAGCTCTGCTGATTCGCGGAGGATCAACGCGAGCGCCGAACCGAAGATGACGGCCGTCCCGGCCAGGTTGCCGAGAATCGGCTGACGCTTTTTCCAGCAGGGATACGCAACCAGAAGGCCGACGACGGGCGGCGCCGTGGCCATGAACGCAATCCATGGCCAGCTCAGTCCATTCATGGCGGGCGTCTACCGGTCCCGTGGATCCGCCTTGACCGTGATGGGCTGCGTGGAGCTTTGCCCGTTCACAGTGAGCCTTACCGAGAACGCCCCGGGCGCAACCGGCGGCAGACCGCCACGCCCTCCTCCTCCACCGCCACCGCCGCCGCGCCCGCCCCGTCCGCGTCCGCCCGCTGGCGGCTCGGGACGCAAGTCCCAGACGAATCGGTGCATGCCGGCCGACGCCGACGGCGGATCCTGCGCGCGCTGCCAGATCGCATTGACGGCCAGCGTCGCAGGATCGACAGCCGGCACCGGATCAGAGCTCGAGAACCGTCGAACCGTCGCGCCGGCCGCATTGAGGATCTCGATCGTGACCGGTCCGCTTGCCGCCGTCTTCAAGTAGTAATCGATGATCGCCCCCGTGGGCGGATTCTCTGCTTCCGGCTCGTCCTTCTGCGTCGGCGTTCCATCGTCTGTGCCCGGAGGCAGGATGAACGCGTCGGACGGCTTGAACAGATGCGACGTCGCCGACGCCGCATCGGCGGCCTGGCGCAGCACGCTGATGTCGTCGAGCACCCAGAATCCGCGCCCATGAGTCGCGACGATGAGATCGGCGTCGTGGAACGCGAGATCGCGCATCGACACCGGCGGCAGATTGAGCTGAAGCGGCTGCCACTCATCGCCGTCGTTGAATGAGACGAAGACGCCGAGCTCCGTGCCGGCTACCAGCAGTCCCCGCCGCTTTGGATCTTCCTTCACCGTCTGCATGTACACACCGGCCGGCAGGCCGTTGGTGATCTTCTGCCACGTCTTGCCGGCATCCCTGGTGCGGTAGATGTACGGTTCGTTGTCTTCGAGCCGGTGGCGATCGACGGCCGCATAGGCCTCGTTCGCGTCGAAGTGCGACGCCTCGATCATCACGATCTTGCTCCACGCGTTCACCTCGCGCGGCGTGACGTTCGCCCACGTCTTGCCGTCGTCCTGCGTGAGATGGATGTAGCCGTCGTCGGTGCCGATCCAGAGCAGCGGCGCCTTCACGGCCGACGGCGCGATCGTGTAGATGACGCCAAGGCGCTTGGACTGCGCCGGCGCGTCGGCTGCCGTTGCCGCGTCGAGATTCGGCGGCACGCCCGGATTCTCGCGCGTCATGTCGTCGCTGATGCGAGCCCAGTGCTGACCGCCATCCGTCGTCTTGAACAAATACTGATCGCTGAAGTACAGCGCGTGCTGATCGGCCGGCGAGAACACGAGCGGCAGCGTCCACGTGTGGCGCGGCGGTGTCGGCAAATCGACTTCCGGTGAAATCCGATCGATTTTTCCCGTCGAGACGTTGCACTTCTCGACGGTGCCGCCGTAGACGATGTCAGGGTTCAGCGGATCAGGCGCGGTGTACCCGCTCTCTCCTCCCGCGCAGAGCGGCTCCCAATCCCGCATGGTGATGCCGGCAAAACGCCCTCTGGAGCGCACGCGAACCGCGCCGCTGTCCTGCTGCGCGCCGGTGACCCAATAGGGGAACGCGTTGTCGACCGCGATGCGGTAGACCTGGGCCGTCGCCTGGTTCAGCCAGGAGCTCCACGTCGGATGATCGTTCAACCCGTCGACGCTGATCACCGCGCCTTGATCGCCGCCGAGGATCATGCGATTGGAGTCCTCCGGAGAAATCCAGAGCTGGTGATAGTCGTCGCCGCCTGGCGATCCCTTGAACGGCTCTCCGAACGTGCGGCCGCCGTCGCGCGACCGGTAGACGCCCGTGTTCGAGATGTAGAGGAGGTCGGCATTCTTCGGATCGACGACGATCTTTCCGAAATACCATCCCCGTCCCCAGATCCGCGCGTCGCCCGACGCCTTCACGAACGTCGCACCGGCATCGTCAGAGCGGAACAGGCCGCCCTCCTTCGCATCGACGATGGCGTAGACGCGGGAGCGATTGGACGGAGCGACGGCGACACCGATACGGCCGACGCCATCCGTCGGAAGTCCCGACGTCAGCTGCTGCCAGTTGGCGCCGCCGTCGGTCGATTTGTACAACCCGCTGCCCGGCCCGTACGACGGCGGATAGATGCTCCACGGCGGACGGCGCGTGTTCCACAGCGATGCGTAGATCGTCTGCGACGTCGTCGGGTCGAAATTGAGATCGATCGCGCCGACGTCGTTCCCCTTGAACAACACCTTCTGCCAGGTCGCGCCACCGTCGCGCGTCCGGTACACGCCTCGATCGGGGTTGGCGCCGTAGACGTGGCCGAGCGCGGCGACGAACACGACGTCTGGATTCTGCGGGTCGACGAGCACGCGGCCGATCTGACGGGTGTTGTCGAGACCGATGTGCGACCAGGTCTTTCCGGCATCGGTCGACTTGTACATCCCGTTGCCGTACGAGATCTGCGAGCGCATGTCGGCTTCGCCCGTGCCGACGTAGACGACATTGGGATTGGACGGCGCGACCCCGATTGCGCCGATCGACGCGATCGGCTGCGAATCGAATATCGGGTTCCACGTCCGCCCCGCGTTGGTCGTCTTCCAGACACCGCCGCCGACCGAGCCGAAGTAGAACGTGTTGGGCTGCCCAGGCACGCCGCTGACGCCGTTCACCCGTCCGCCGCGAAAGGGACCGATGCTCCGCCAGCGGAGACCGCTGTAGAGCGCAGGGTCGATTCGGCCCTGCTGCGCCAAAAGGCGCGGCACCGCGTCAATCAGGAGAGGCCCGGCACAGCCAAGCGCCAGGAGCGAAGAGAGTACCAGTCGTCGTTTCATCATGGACAACCCGTTAGAAGAACGGTCCTCGATAGTACACCGGTCAGCCACGGCACGCAGGCCTCTCGAACTGCCACGAAAAACACGAAACCCACGAAACCTCTATCGAGTTTCTTTTCGTGAATTTCGTGAATTTCGTGGCCAGTTCACGATCGTCGCGCCGCGTGCGACGACATCAGAAAATGAACTTGGCCGCCAGCTGCACGTTGAACGGCTCTCCCGCGCCGATGCCGGGCGCGTTGTTGGCGTTTCGCGTATTGGTGATGACGCCGAACGTCGTGGAGGTGCCGAGCACCGCGCCGGGATTCGCCCAGTTGATCGTGTTGAACAGGTTGAAGATCTCGAGGCGCACCTGGAGCGACGAGCCGCCGCTCAGCTTCGTCGTCTTGAAGAGCGACACGTCGACGCTCTTGAAGCCCGGGCCGTAAAGCGCATTGCGTTCGAGGTTGCCGAAGGTACCGGCGGCCGGCGCGGCGAACGCGGCCGGGTTGAAATACTGGACCGACAGCGGTGTGGTCGTTGGCTGGACGATGCCCGCGTACGGATCGCCGACCAGGTTCGGCCGATCCGAGCGCACGCCCGTGCCGCTGGCATCAGTGCCGGTCGTGATGGTGAACGGCGATCCGCTCGTGAACGTCGCGATCGTGTTCAGCTGCCACCCGTCTCCGAGACGTCCGCTTCCCCACGCGGGAATGTTATAGGTGAACCCTGCCGTCAGCACGTGGCGGATGTCGAAGGACGCGTTCCCCCAGTCGGCGTCGATGTTGTTCTGAATCATCGGCAGGGTGTTCCGTGCCTCCGATCCGTTGTCCATCGCGTGCGACAGCGTGTAGTTCAGGCGTCCAGACACGCCGTGCCACGCATTCTGGATGAGCGACATCTGCAGCGAGTTGTACTGGGACCGTCCGATCGACTCGAGCTCGTTGATGGCCGCCAGGTCGGGATACTGCGTCGCGTACGGACGGCGGGATTGCGCGAGCGTCGCGCCTGGCGTCGCGGCGTTGATGTCGCGCATCAGCGCCAGCCGGTGACCGCGGGTGCCGACATAGCCGATCTGCGCGATCGTCGTCGGCCCGAGCTGCCGCTCCACGTTCACGTTGAAGTTCTCGACGTACGGCAGCTTCAGATCCTGGCTGACGGCGAAGGCGCCGTACGGCGGCTGCGGCGACGTCCCGAAAATCGGTACGTTGTTGACGACCGTCAGCCGGCGCTGCGTGATCGAGAAGACCGGCTGGTCGCCGCCGGGATTGTTGCCCACGCCGAGCGCGCCGCCGTTGGCGAAACCGGTGTTGGCGGTGAAGAACGCCACCGCGAACATGTCGTAGAAGAGGCCGTAGCCGGCGCGAATCACGGTCTTGCGGCTGTCGGTCGGAACCCATGTGACGCCGAGCCGCGGCGAGATCGCGTCCTTCTCCGCGGGATACAGCGAATCGGTCGACACCATGCCCTTGTCGGGGAGGAAATTCGTCAGCGGCCCGTCGCTGGCGCCGAGCACGCCGGGATAGGTGTAGCGCGCGCCGAAATTGAACGTGAGCTTCGAGGACGCGGACCAGACGTCCTGGAAGAACAGATCGAAGGAGTTCTGCACGTAATCGTGATGCGTGTCGCCGCGCACGATGATGCCCGTCGCGTAGCTGCCGGCCATGAAATCGGCCAGCGATTTCAGCGACGCGCTCGCCTGTGACGTCGGGAGGGAAGCCCACGGACCGACCGTGCCGTCGTAGGTGAACGTGCCGCGCTTGTTGCTGTCGTAGAAGACGAACAGGTCGGCCATGCGCGCTTCGCCGCCGAACTTCATCTGATGGGCGCCTGTCGCGTACGACATGCTGTCGGTGAAGTGCAGGGTCTTGTCGACGCGCCCGAGCGGCTGCGTGCCGCCGACTGCGGCGAACCCGTTGATGGTGACGTTGGGCGGCCCCGCCAGATCGGGATCGGTGACGCCGGTGTTGAACCCCATCGCGATCGGATTGGCCGAGGTGTCGTTGGAGTTGAACGTCTGCTTGAAGTAGTTGTAGCCGACGACCAGCTGGTTCACGAGGTGCGAGCTGAAGACGCTCGTGCCGACCAGCGACACGTTGTGCATGCGGCTCGGCACGGCCTGGAAATAGGCGAGGTACGGCGAGTTGGTCGTGGCGACCTGGTCGCCGCCGCCGCCGAAGTAGCGCGCCGAGAGGCTGTGGATCGAGTTGAAATTGTGATCGACTTTCGCGATGCCGTTGGCGCTGCTGTACGTGTTGGCGTCGGTGCTGACGAAGTTCTGCGCGACCGCGCCGCCGCTCCGGCCGGGCCAGAGCGCCAGCATGTTGACCGACACGGGATTGACCGGGACGTTGAACTGGTTCATGAGCTGCGTGGCGGCCGACACCCACGCGTCCGACGGCGCGGTGGTCGGGATCGTGTTCCCGGCCGTCAGCTTCTGGATCTCGAGCGTCGAGAAGAAGAACGTCTTGCCGTGAACGATCGGACCGCCGAGCGAGAACCCGTACTGGTTGTTGCGAATCGGCCGCTTGTCGGCGCCGGGAACCGCGACGGGCGAGTTGGCGGACAGCGCTTCGTTCCGGTTGAAGTAGAACGCGCTGCCGTGGAAGTCGTTGGTGCCCGACTTGATGACGAGGTTCACCGTCGAACCGGCGTTGCGCCCCATCTCCGCCTGGCCGCCCGACTGGACGGAGAACTGATCGATCGCCTCGATCGGCAGCAGCGTGCCGGCGATACCCGACACGCCGCCCTGATTGACCGCCGCGACGTTCTGGAAGGCGTCGTTGTTATCGGCGCCGTCGATTTGAAAGTTGTTGCCGCGCGTCCGGACCCCGTTCACCGACGTGCCCGCGACACCAGGCGCCAGCTGCAGCATCCTCGTGAAGTCGCGGCCGTTGAGCGGCAAATCCTGGACCTGCTTCGGCCGGACGACGTTGCTGAGCGCGGTCGATACAGTGTCGAGGACCAGCGTCGACGCCGTCACGTTGATCGTTTCCGCGACCTGGGACACGCCCATCTTCAGGTCGACAGACGCGATCTGTGAAACCGTCACTTCGACCTTCGTGCGCACGGTTTGAAAGCCCTGCAGCTGCGCCTCGAGCGTGTACGTGCCGAGCTGAAGGTCGGGGATCGAAAAATCGCCGCCGGTCGAAGTCGTGGTCGTCCGGGAAATCCCGGTCGCATCGTTGGTGGCAACGACCGTGACGCCGGGCAGGACACCGCCGGTCGAGTCGGCGACGCGGCCGGAGATGCTTCCACGAAACGTCTGCGCGTCGCAGACGGCGGCACAGGCAAGCAGCAGGAAGAACAGCACAGCCGAAAGACGCTTCGCTGAGGGCATCGGGGATCCTCCTTGGCCGGAACGGACAGCGTTCGCTGGCGCGCAGGATACACCCGGAGAACCCGAGCGACTTCCGACTTTATTGTCTTGAGTTATCGCCCCTGGGCTTTGGTAATCGCGGCAAACAGCATCTGCTTCGTCGCGTCCGATGCGATGAACAGGTCGTCAGGCAGCTTGTTCACGTTGCGGAGCATGTCGGCGTAGATCACGTCCGCCTGATACAGATTCAGCCCCAGCCCCGCGAGATATTGCAGCCGGAGATTGCGATCCCGGTTCAGCGTCGCGTCGCGCAGCCACGGCTCGAGGTCGGGCTTGCGGCCGGCATAGGTGGAAAACAGATCGACGGCCGAGTTCATGCCGATCTCTCGCAGCGACCTCGCCATCGGCGCGTATTCGGGCCGCTGCAGCTTCGCCTGGATCGCGTCGACGTCGATCTTCGACGGCTGGTTCTGCCCCATCAGGACCAGGTCGTAGCCTTTCCCCTCGTTGGTGTTTCCCCACACGACGCCGTTCGGAAATACGTCGAGGAAGGTGCCGATCTCGCTCTTCACAGCCGCCATGTTGCTTTCGTACAGCTGCACGAACAGGGTCACGACGCCGCCCTCGTTCAGGTGCGCCTTCGCCATCTGGAAGAACTCGACCGTGTAGAGCATCGCGGCGCCCTTCACCCACGGATCGAGCGGATCGGACGTGATCGCGTCGAACTTCTCGTTGGTCGTCTCGACGAAGTGGCGGGCGTCGTCGATGCGCACGTGCACCTTCGGGTTGCGGACGACGTCGAAGTTGTGTTCGGCGAAGTACGTGGAGACGACCCTCGGCACCAGAGGCTCGATCTCGGCGATCGTCTCGTGCTCGACGATCGGGTCGACCGACACCGCACCGGCGGTGACGCCGGCGCCGCACCCGATGACGAGCACCTTGCTCGCCTTCGGCGGAATCAGCGTCGTCAGGTGCCCGAGCATCCGCTGGAGCCGCATGTCCTGCGGCTCGCTCGACGCCTGCACCTTTCCGGCGTTGTGATAGTTGCGAACGCCGTTCGACAACTCGGAGACCGCAACCGATGCGTTCAACCCCTCGCCGACGTAGATGATGTCGGCCTGGCCGATGCGAGTCGCGGCGTAGCGGCCGTAGGCGACGAGCAAGCCAGGCAGCGGGTGCACGCTGCGCGCCAGGAGGCCGGCGCCGATCATCGCGACCGCGAGGACGACGGTGGCGGTCACGTTCCAGCCGCGTTTCGCCTCAACGGATTCGGGATGAAAGCCCGCCGGCCGCGCGGTCGCGGTGGCGAACGACGGTTCGAGCATGATCAGCGCGGAGAGCGCCGACACGATGATGATGATCTGCTCGGCGTGCGAGGTGCCGATCCAGGGAATGAGGATGAAGCTGGTGATCAGCGAGCCGGCGATGGCGCCCACGGTGTTGGCGGCATAGACTCCGCCTGCGAGCCGCGCGGCGTCCTGCTCCGTGGTCGCCACGGCGGCGAGCGCGAGCGGAAAGCTCGCACCCCATAGCATCGCGCCCGGCAGCACGACCCAGAAGCAGCGCACCAGATCCAGCTGCAGCGTGAACCACGGTGTGGTGGAAATGTACGGATTGATCGGCCAGTACGGCAGCGACTCGGTGAGCTCGTATGCCGCCCAGGCGATGGCGCCGCACAGCAGCAGCTGACACCAGCCGAGCGCGCGCTTCGGCGACACGATATCGCGCGCGATCGTCGCGCCGGCCGTACTGCCAATGCCGAGACCGACGAGGAAGACCGCGAGAATCAGCGCGAACGTGTATACGGTGGCGCCGAAATGCAGCGACAGCAGCCGCGTCCACACGACCTCCGCCGACAGCGCGGTCAGGCCCGAGAGCGCGATCGTGACGTAGACCGCGCGGTTGCCGGCGGCCGCGGGTGAGGATCCTGACGTGACCCCGACATCCGCAGCGTCGTACGACGTCTGACCGGCAAGCACGTAGGCGATCAGCGCGACCACGACGTTGAAGGCGACGGCGACGAACGTCGCCGTGGCGACGTCGAACTCGCGCAGCAGGTAGAAGCCGGCCAGCACGCATCCGATGACACCGCCGGCGATGTTGCCGCCGTAGAAAAACCCGAGCCACGAGATCCCTTCAGGCGTCGCCTTGACCCAGCGAGAAATCGCCGGCAGCGTGGCGCCCATCAACACGGTCGGCGGCAGCAGGCAGATTCCCGCGACGATGGCGCGGAAGACGATGCCGAAGATGCCTTCTCCGCCCCAGGCGGTGTAGATGCCGCCGACCAGCGGCATCGCGATCAGAATCAGCAGTCCGAGCGCGCCGATGCCGATCTCCAGCGCCGCGTACACGCGCAACGGATGCTGGCGCACCGAGATCATGCGCGCGAACAGCAGGCTCCCGACGCACATGCCTCCCATGAACGTGCCGAGCAGGATGCCGAGCGAGATCGACGACGACCCGATGATCAGCTGGAGGAGCTGGAACCAGACGATTTCGTAAATCAGCGCGGCGCATCCGCTGCCGATGAACAACAGGAACAGTACGGGAAGAAAGCGGCGTGGGCTCATATATGGACAGACGAGTTTACATCGGCCTGACGCTCTCGAAGGCGGGGTCGTCGATCAGTTCGTGAGATGTGAAAAGAGGATGGCGATCGGAGGGCGGGAGCACGTCATGGCTAATGGCTTATGGCTGATGGCACATGGCTGGTGAACCATGAATCCATCGCCATTAGCCATGAGCCATCAGCCATGGCGGCGTGCGGCTTACTTGAGGTGCTTGCTCACCAACTTGGTCATCTCGAACATGTTGACCTGCGCCTTGCCGCCGAACACGGCCTTGAGCGCGTCGTCGGCCTTGATCATGCGCTTGTTCTTCTTGTCCTGCAGGCCGTTCTTCTTGATGTACGCCCAGAGCTTCTTGGTGACCTCGGTGCGGGGCATCGCCTTCGATCCGACCACTTCCGCAAGCTTGTCGCTCGGCTGAACCGGCTTCATGAACGCGGCGTTCGGCTTCCGCTTCGATGCTGCTTTCTTTGCCATCTCGTCTCCTTGTGATGAGGCGCCCATCGGGCGCCCTGAACTCGGTGCGCTCTATTATGCCCACTCCTGCACGTCTGTACCACTGTTTTCAGAGGGGAAATGCGAAAAATTCGTACTCTTCAGAGGGAAAAACGACGTTTCCCGAGGGGAAAACGTGTTTTTCAGAGAAAAGCGGCGTGGTCGGTCACCTCTCCGGCGGCGCCTTGCCTCAGCGCTTCCCTCAGGGAATCGGGAAGCGGGAGCTTCGTCAACGTCTGCGCGTCCACGAGCACATAGACGGTTTCCGCTGTGACGATGGGCGTTTCATCGCCCGCGATGCGGAAGATCGTACCAACAGTGAACGACGTCGTCCCGAGACGAACCGCAGCGATCGACAGCTCGAGCACCTGATCGAAGCGCGCCGGCGCCTTCCACTCGACGGTTTGCTTGACGAGCTGAAAGTCGAGGCGGCCTTCCAGAAACTCCGGCAGCACACCGATCGCGCGGAGGAACTCGTTGATCGAGACGTCGACGTATTCGCTGTATCGCGAGTTGAAGACGAC
>Ga0070665_100004674_pt1 | contig 14299 bp, 9 predicted proteins | sample KBSS13metaG_FD_65862 | JGI IMG/M metagenome (GOLD analysis project Ga0070665, IMG submission 65862) | Switchgrass rhizosphere microbial communities from Kellogg Biological Station, Michigan, USA - KBS S1-3 metaG | ecosystem: Host-associated > Plants > Roots > Rhizosphere > Soil ... | reverse complement strand
CACGACCGTCGCGCCGGCGGCGCGCCGGTTTCGATCATCGCGGATTTCGTCAAATAATCCGCGACATTCGGAAAAAGACGAAAGGCAGATGCGCCGCGATGAAAATATCCTTGCAAGCCGCTTATGGGCTGGGGCTGGCGGTCCTGGCGATGGCCGGGAGCCCGGGATTTGCCGCCGATCTGTCCGTGGGAGAGGGAAAAACCTACGCCCTGCCCAGCGAGGCGGCCCGCGCCGCCCAGGCCGGCGATGTCATCAGGATATTCCCCGGCACCTATGCCGATTGCGCCAGGCTGGAGGCCGACGGGCTTGTCATCGAAGGCGCCGGACCGAATGTCATTCTCGCGGACAAGGTCTGCGACGATAAAGGAATTTTCGTAACCAGCGGGAACGACATCACCATTCGCGGCATAATTTTCATGTCCGCGCGCGCGCCCAATCACAACGGCGCCGGCATCCGGGCCGAAGGCGCCAACCTCACGGTGGAAGACAGCCAGTTCATCGGCAACGAAAATGGCATTCTCACCGCGTCCAATCCCGCCAGCACGATTACGATCACGGGCAGCACATTCCGGGGCAATGGAAATTGCATCGCCGCCTGCGCCCATGGGCTCTATGCCGGCCACATCGCGCGGCTGCGCGTCGAAAATTGCACATTCGAGGAACAACATGTCGGGCACCACATAAAATCACGGGCGGCGCGAACCGAGGTCATCCACAATTCGATTCAGGATGGCCCCGACGGCTCGACAAGCTATCTGGTGGATATTCCCAATGGCGGGTCCGCCCTGATATCCGGCAACACATTCGAAAAGGGCCCGCGCTCCAGCAACAAGAGAACGGCGATTGCGATCGGCGCGGAAAAGGAAACCAATCCCGCCGGGGACATCGTGGTGGAAGACAACAGCTATTCCAACGATACCGGCGGCGCCACGGTATTCGTGCAGAACTATACCGCTCGCCCCGTCGCCCTTGCGAAGAATCGGCTGACCGGCAACGTCATTCCTCTAAACCCCGCGCAGCCATCCCAGCAGGACAGGACGGCGCCATGACGGCGCCCTGGATCGTGGACCATGCGTCTGATAACTAACATCCTTAGGCAAATTGGAGTTCGCATGGAGACGGAAAAGCTCAACCGCATCGGACCGACGGCGCTGGACGTGCTGCTGAGCCGCCGGTCCTGCCCGGCGCGGGCCATGACAGAACCTGGGCCGTCGAAAAGCCAACTCGCCGATATCCTGCGGGCGGGTGCGCGCGTGCCCGATCACGGCAAGCTTTCCCCCTGGCGCTTCATCATATTCGAAAAAGACGGCCGCGACCGTTTTGCGGACATATTGGTGAACGCCCTGTCGCAGGACGGGACCAATCCCAGCCAGATCGACGAATGGCGCGCGCGGGTCACGGCGGCGCCCGTGATGATCTGTGTGGTGTCCTGCGCCCGCGAGCTGATAAAAATTCCGGTGTGGGAGCAGGAAATGTCGGCCGGCGCGGTTTGCCAGAACATCCTGACCGCCAGCCACGCGCTGGGCTTTGTCGCCAATTGGCTGACCGAATGGTACGCCTATCATCCGGTGGTCAAGCAGAAGATCGGCCTCAAGCCGGGCGAGCGGGTTGCGGGCTTCATCTATATCGGCACCCCAAAGGACGAGGTTGTCGAGCGGCCGCGCCCGGACATGAACATGATCGTCACCCGCTTTTAGGCAGGCCGGGCGATGGGGGCGGCCAACGGCAACGGAATAATCGCGGTGGCCACCTCAATTCCACCGGCCATGGCACGCCAGGACGCCGGCCGCGAGGTTCGCGACTATCAGGCTCATTGCGTCCAGTCATGGGCCGGCAACGGTTTTCACGTGATCTCCGTCAACCATGTGGACGACATCCCGGCGCTGGCGGCGCGCTATCCCCAGATCCGCTTCGTTCCCGCATCCCGCGACGCACGCGAATGGACTGGCCGGAAGACACCTTATATCGCCGATTTGCTGCTCGCCCTCCAGGAGGCAAATGAGCCCGTCATTGGGATCCTCAACAGCGACCTCCTGTTTGAGCCGTCCACCGCGTGGCGCGAAAACCTGCCCTCGATGGTGGCTGAATCGCTTGTCATGGCGCATCGCTACAATACCAACTCTCTGGCAAACGGGGCTTTGCGCCGCTTTCAGGGATTCGATTGCTTCTTTTTCGACAAGGCCATGGCCCTTTGCGCGCTGGAAGACGCCCTGCCCTTCGCGATAGGCGCGCCCTGGTGGGACTATTGGTTTCCGTGCATGGCGCTGTTAAGCGGCCGCAAGGTCACCATCGTCGACCGGCCCGTGACCCTGCATCTGTTCCACAAGACTGCCTATTCCGGGCAATTGCAGGGCGAATTCGGCCATCACTTCGCAAACTGCATGATCCGGGAATGCCAGAAGCGGCAATCGGTGCAATCCGATATTTTCACGGCCTTAAAACCGCTTCTTCTGGAAATCGCGGACTTGCCCCTGGGAAGCGAGGCGCTGAAGTCCAGCTGCATGGCGTTCCGCGCGCTGTTTGGAACCGAGATCCGGAAAAATATCGTGCGATGGGAAGCCCGGAGCGGCAGCGACACTTCTACAAACATCCGTCCGCAAGACTGGAACGGCGCGTTTGACCGGGTGGAGCAAAGGCTCGCCGCCGGTGAGGCCTATTTGGAGATCAAGGCCTTGCTGGCGAAAAAGCAGGCAGCGGCCGTCGGAGCGGAATTGATTGCTGCGCTGAACCAGGCGCCCGATGACCAGGACGTCGTCTTGATCCAAGGCGAGACGTCCCTGGCTCGCAAGGATTTCGACGACGCCACGGCATTTTTTGCCAGGGCCGCTGAATTGCGTCCCGGCACGCCGTATCCCTTGTACCGCCAGGGGATATCGCTGTGGGCCAGTGGCCGGGGCGCGCAAGCCCTGTCTCTGTTTCAGCGGGCCATGGAAGCCGATCCGACACATCAGCCGTCTTGCATCGCCGCCGCCAGGATTCTTTCCGAGGCCAAAGGGCCGCGCTGCGCCATCCGCTTCCTGGACAAGGTGATTGCGCGCCATCCCCATCTCCAGCAGGTTGCCGAATGCCGCAAAGCCTATCGCCAGGCCCGCTCACCAATGGGAAACATTGTGCGGCGTATGCTAACGAAGATTAAGTCGCGGTTCATATCCCGTTAACGTCTCAAACGGTGCAAGATCATGCCGGCCCTTTGCGCGGCCAGCGTTGCTCCGAAATTTGCAAGGCCAGCATAGCATGCCAACAGAGAAACCGCCGGCGTTGGAGCTTCTTCTGGCTTGCGCGCGGGCGCATCCCGGCCCCGAGGATGAAAGGGCCATCCGGCAGTTGCTGGACGATGGCGTCGATTGGACCCTCTTCACGCGCAAGGCGATGGACCATGGGCTGGCAGGCCTGGCGGGACATACCCTGTCCCGCCTGGCGCCGGACGCGATGCCGGACGATATTCGGAGCGCCTTTCAGACATACATCGCGCAGACCCGCAAAAGAAACCAGCTGCTCCTGGACGAACTCGCCAATCTGATCGCATTGCTGGCCAAGGGCGGCGTGGAAACCATCCCGTTCAAGGGACCGGTCCTGACAAAGCAGGCCTTTGGCGATCTGGGGCTTCGCGGATTCCGCGACCTGGATTTCCTCATCCGCGACCGTGACATGCCGCAAGCCATAAAAATCCTGTGCGATCTGGGATATGAGCGCGCGGGGAAATTGACGCCAAACCAGTTCGACTTGGTCCATCGCCTGCAGGGCCAGGAGATCATGTTCAAGCGGGACGTCGCGGCGATAGAACCGCATATGCGGCTGACATCGATGAAGATGGCGCTGGATATCGACTATGGCGGATTGTGGCGCCGGGCCCGGCCGGAAGACATTTTCGGCCGAACCATGCTGACATTCGCCCCCGAAGACACATTGCTCATTTTGGCGATCCATGGCGGCAAGGAGCTGTGGTGGGACATCAAATGGGCCTGCGACATCGCCGATTTCATCGTGTCGCATCCGGCGCTGGACTGGGATGAAATCGTCCGGCGCGCCGAGGCACAAGGCTGCCGACGGATGTTGCTGGTCGCGACGTCCCTGGCGCGCCAATATCTTGGCGCAAAAGTGCCCGATGCCCTTGCCGCCGCGGAGAAGAATGATCCGGTGGTCGCCCAGATCGTCGGGCGCATCGCGGCACGCTGGGAAGCCGAAGACCCTGGGGGGCCGCCCAGCAACAAGACATTGTCTATGGACCGGCTGTTGCTTCATGACGGACTGGTCCGCAGGGCAAGCTATATCGTCCGCACCCTGCTGTTGCCGGGACCCCAGCATGTCCCGCTGGCGGCATTGCCGGGATTTCTCAATTTCCTCTATATCCCCATCGCTCTCGCGCATGACCTGATCGCGCTGCCTCTATACCGGGCCGGAACGAAATTGCGCGCGCGGTTCGACCACCTCTTGTCGATCTCTCCCGTCGCGCTTGCCCTGGTCCCTGTCTCGGCCGAAACAAGGAAGAAAAAGAAGCATCTGCAGAAAACCTACAAGGAAGCGCAGCGGGAATTGGCCGCACACCCGGGCGAAGCCATGGCCTGGCACAGAATGGGCGAGGCCCTTTCGGCCATGAAGCAATACAGGCGGGCCATCGACAGCTACGACAAGGCCCTTGTCCGCATACCGGACAACCTCACATTCTGGCGCAAGCGCGAAGCCGCCCTTGCCGCGCTGCAAAAGGATGGCGACCTCAAAAACATCACGTCTCCTCCCCAATTCGATGCCAACGACCCGGACGGCTGGGCCATGCGCGCCGGTTTTCTTTCGGCCTTCAAACGCGACGCCGAAGCTGCGGAGGCCAGCGACCGCGCCCTGCAGCTTGATCCCGGCCACGAAGCCGCCATCCGCATCGGAATAAAATCCCGCGCCCTGGCCGGGGACTGGAGCAAGCGCGATGCGGACAAGCGCGCCGCCAAGGAAAGCCTTGAGGCAGGCAAGTTCATCGTGAAGCCCTTTATCCTCAAGCTGCTGTCGGATTCCGAGCAGGACTGCTTGTCCTGTACCCAGCTTTGGGCCGCCAGGACCCAATGGCGGCTCGCCCCCTTGTGGAAAGGCGAGCGCTATCGCCATGACAAGCCCAGGATTGCCTATATTTCAACGGATTTCCGCTCGCACCCGGTCGGCACCACCATCATAGCGCCGCTGGAACATCACGATAAGAATCGCTTCGAGATCACCGCAATCTCGCTGCATGCCAGCGATGGCAGTCCTCTTCGCGCCCGCATCGAGGCTGCCGTGGACCGCTTCGTGGATGCCGAAACCAAATCCGACGCCGCGGTTGCCGCGATGCTGCGGGATCTGGAGATCGATATCGCGGTCGACCTGAACGGCATGACCGGATCCAGGCGGGCCGGGATCCTGGCGCGGCGGCCGGCGCCGCTGCAGGTTAATTATCTGGGATATCCCGGCACCATGGCGTCGCCCTTTTTCGACTACATCATCGCCGACAGGACGGCACTGCCCGAAGAAAATCATGCCTTCTATACCGAGAAGGTGGCCCATCTGCCCCATAGCTATCTGCCCTATGACCGGCAGCGCCGGATCGGCGAACATCCGCCCAGCCGGCGCGAGGAAGGATTGCCGGAGACCGGCTTTGTCTTTGCCTGCTTCAATCGCCTGCAGAAAATCAGCCCCGAAATGTTCGACATTTGGATGCGGCTGCTGCGCCAGAACGAGGGCAGTGTGCTTTGGATAACCTGTTCCGAGGCCGGGGCGATCGCCAGGCTGAAGCAAGAGGCCGCGGCCCGCGGCGTGCCGCCGGAACGCCTGGTCTTTGCCCAGTTCAAGGAACGGAGCGAGGATCATTTCGCCAGGCATCGCCTGGCCGACCTGTTCCTCGATACCCTGCCTTACAATGCTCATTCCACGGCCGCCGACGCCCTGTGGAGCGGCCTGCCGGTCCTGACCTGCATGGGGCAGGCCTTTCAGGCGCGCGTCGCGGCGGGATTGCTGCGCGCCATCGACCTGCCGGAACTGGTGACCACATCCCTGGCGGAGTATGAGCAACTGGCGCGCGCATTGGCGCGGGACCCGCAACGTCTTTCGGCGATCCGGGAAAAACTGGCGCGCAATCGCGATACGACGCCCTTGTTCGATTCCGCAGCGTTCGCGCGCGGGTTGGAAACGGTTTACAGAAATATGTGGGAACGCCAGCAGGCAGGACTTCCGCCCGAAAGTTTTTCCGTCGCCGAATAGCCGCCCGATGCGCGCTATTTGCGGATCAGCAGCGCTTCCTGCATCAGCCGCTCGATGAAGACCAGCTTCAAATCATCTTCCAGATCGCCGGGAAGATCGCGGACCGCATAGCTGGGTGACTGAAGGGCAAACTCCAGCGCCTCGCCGAAGAAATCCGGGAAGGTGATCACCCTTGTACCAACCTTGAGGATCACGGTCTCCACGCCTTTGCGGATGGTATAAAAAAGCCCGGGACGGACGCCGAATTTGTCGTCCAATCCCAGTTCCCTGGGCCGGAAGAAAGATTCGATCTGGCCGGATATATCGATGGAAGCCTTTTGGACGATCTCGTCCCTGTATTGGTCCAGGACTTGCGCGAGAAACGCCGGATCTGCCGCTTCGCGCAACACGGCCGATACCCGTTTGATGATGCCCGCCCCGTCGCCCTTCATATAGCCGGCCGGCAGGGACAGCCGCAGACTGTCGTCCCGCAGGACGGCCGCCTTGATTGCGGCCATGAGCAGCTGGTTCCAGCTATTGTAATTCAATCCCAGGGTGACATGGAGCGAGCATTCCGAACCGCATTCCGCGGCATGCACGAAGCCGCGCGGGATATAGACCATGTCGCCCTGCTGAAGCGTGAATTCATAAACCTCGCCGCGCAGTTCGCGTCCCTCGTCTTCAATACGGGCATCCGTCTCCGGCAGGACGCGGCGGGTTTTTTCCACCTTCCAATGCTTGGATCCCAGGACCTGCAATATGTAGACATCGTGATTGTCCCAATGGGGCTGGAAGCCTTTGCCGTTGGGCGGAGTCAGATAGAGATTGGTCTGGAACCGGTCCCCGGTCTCCTGCGCCAACAGGCTGCAGAAGGATCCCAGCTTGGAATTGTGCTGGTGCATGGTGTCCAGAATAAGGGTGTGGCCGCCGCGCATATCATTGAGGACGGCCTCCAAGGCTTCGGGACCCGTGCCGTTGTGCTTGGATTGCGACTTGGTGGTGGCTTCGGCGGTTTTGACATAGCCCCTGTTGCTCTTCATGGCCGCATCGAAATCCTGCAGCGTGAACAGGTCGCCGTAGTAATCGGGATTCGCCCGATGGACGATCAGGGGCTTTTTCTCCCAGTAGCGGGCGAGAAATTCCTCGCCGGAAACAGGCCATACCAGGCGCTGGATCGACGCCGATTCATAGAAGGGAACGGAAGTCGCGGCGGGAGCCATTTCGGCGGTCCGGCCATCCTGCGGCTGTTCAGCAACGTTGGTCTGCATCATATCCATCCCCCCAACCATGATAAGCCTATCCCGGCTGCGGCGGAACGGCCTTAATCTGGATCAAAAAGCATTGGGCCGGGACTGCGCCGGCCCGTCCCTGTTCGTCAGCTTTACAAAGCGGGCTTAATATTATCCGCCACTTGGCGAGGTTGGGGACCAAATTCCGGTGTTTGCGTTAATCGCGGACACCAGGGGCCTCATACGGCCGAAAATGGGACGCCCGGCGAGGGCGCGGAACCGGGATGATAGGCGGCGGCGGCGCCTTTCGACGGTCCCGCCGGCCGCAAAAGGAAAGGCCCCCGCCGTTTCCGGCAGAGGCCAAACCGTGAAAACTATATGGAGTAACGAAGCTTAGGAACCGCTGTCGGCGTCGGTATAGACGTCGTCATTGTCGCCGCTCGCGTCGGTGCTGTTGATACCGAAGTCATGCGCATGCGCGGTGGTGTCATAGGCAACCTGCGCCTGCGCCGACTTGGTGCTGGCGCTGAGCAGAAGGCCAACGGCCGGGGCGGTCACGGCCACCTGGGCGGCGGTCTTGATCGCCGAGCGGCGGGTCTTCTGTTCTGCAACGATGCTTTCGATCTTGTTGTCTTCGGCCATATCAGTACCCCGAATATCAGTCGTGCCATTCCCAATGAACGCACGGTAATGAACTATTAAGCAATTACGGTGCCAACAATATATTGTGTTTTATTTCAATGGCTTAATTAGAAACGGGGGGGCCATTTTTCGTAAAATGTAAAAAAAAGTTCCACATTTCTGACTTTGGCCAGGGGTTGCCGTTCAGCCATCCACGCCGGGTTTTTCGCGCCTTAGGGACTGGGGAATGTGGGGGGCAAGCGCAGGCGGCACCATTCCGAGGGAGCCTCGCGCGCCGGCCCGGAATTATTTCCCGAAGGCCGTGTTGCGGACCAGCGCCACCGCTTCGTCCAGGGACGAAAAGGTCAGCGCATAGCAATCGATTGCAGCGATCCACGCCACCAGCTTTTGCACATTGTCCCGGTCCAGCCGCATGCGAAGCGCCAGGCATTGATCCATCAGCCGCGCCAGCGCATCCGAGCGCGGAACGGGGGTCAATTGCGTCGGCTCGTCCTTGCTGTAAAGCGGAAAAAAAATGTGGCTTACCAACGCCGGTTCTTTCTCGACGGCGCGGGGGGGCACATAGCGCACCCGCTTTCCGTCATTGCGGCGATGAATGGGCAATGTCGGCAACTCGGGAAAGTAGCGGGTCATCACGTTCCAGCCGGTGCTTTTGACGCAGACGGCCAGCGGCACCGGCGACACGCGAAAGCTGCTGCGCTCCACCAACGCGACTTCATCGGAATAATAACCCAGCCCGTCATGGGCAAGCGCCGCGGTCAGCGAGGATTTGCCGCTGCCCGCCGCGGCCGGCAGCAGGACGCACCTGCCGCCCTCGCCAACCACGCCGGCATGGATATCCAGGATGAAGTCGAAGGCATTGACGGCTTCCGCCCACAGCACGGCCTTGACCAGGGGAGCCAGGGCGGACAGTTGCGTCGCCCGCCGCTCGGGGGTTCCATTGCGATAGATGCTGCTGCCCAAATGACCTGTCGGCAGGGTCTCCATCGCAATATCGATGACAAGCGTGGGCGATGGCGCATCGTCCGCGGCGAGATGGCCGATGACGGTATCCACCATGCGTTTCTGGGCCCGGTGCGCATAACGGATCCGGGCATGGGTTCCCAGCAAGCGGTAATGCCCCTCCGCCTTTGCCTCGAAAGGCGCGAGCGGCGGCATAGTCGCCCTGTCCTGCTCGGCGCGGTCATAAACCGGCGCAAGCGTTGCCGGATGCGGCGCCGGACTGTTGCCGTCCATCAGCAGGCCCTGGTTGCTGAGCGCGGCGAGCGTCGTCTTTACCCAGGTCTCCGCTTCCCCGGCCGGGGCATAGCCTTGGGCGACAAGGGCCGCGGGAAGCTCCGGCGGCGCCATGCCATCCTGCAAGCCGGACAAGATGAAGGCCGCGGTCTTGTTGAGCCCTATAAGAGATTGCGACGTCTCGGAGAAAACGACCAATCCGTCGTCCAACGGGAACGAAGCCAGATCCGGGCGCGGCATCATGCTTTTGGCGTCGGCATCGCGCTCAGCTCTCATGACCTGCAACATTCCATACCAGCGGAAATTCTTCGTTAAGCACCATGCCCGCCCCTGAAAGGCCGGCACGTCAGAAAGCGCGATCCTTGGCGATCCGCGCGCGGACCTTGGTAATAAGATTTTGGACCTGGGGATCGCGCGAATCCTGCACCGGCGAGAGCAGCAGCATGGCGGATTGCGGACTGTTCTGTTCCAATCTCAACATCACAAGCTGCAATCGCACCTCCAGCAGGTCCGGTGCCGCGCCCAGGGCTTTTCCCAGGATCGCGGACCCGGCCTCGACATGACCGTCGTCGCGCACGATGCGCGCCATCTGAACGGCAAATTCCGGATGCGATTTGACGAAGTCGCCCGGCAAAGTCATGACAATTTCCGACGCGCCTTTTTTGTCGTGGGCGCGAGATTTCAGCAGCGCTTTGTAGTAAAGCATCACGCCCGATTTCGGCCTCAACATCATATAGGAACTCACCTCGGCGTTCGCCTTGGCGTCCATATTGTGTTTCAGGAAGATGCGAATCTTGCACTCCCTGGGTGTGCTGTTGATCGGGTAGAGTTTTTGCATCCGATCCGAGAGCGCAAGCACGCCCGGCATATCGTCCGACTCCACCAGCTGTTCCAGCTTTGCCGTCATCACCGGAGAATTGGTCGGCGCGAGGCCATAGGCCTCGTCCACCAGTTTCCTGGCGAGCGCGGCATCTTTCTGTTTGGCGGCAATATCGGCCCGGATCAACAATCCGCCCGGCGTGCGATTCAGGGACAAGGAGCGGTCCATGGCCGCTGCCGCTTCCGCCAGGCTGCCCGAGGATCGCAAGGCCATTGCCCTGCCCTGCAAGATGACCGCCGGCACTTCTCCCTTGGCGCTTGGCGCCGGCTCGGGAAACTCATTGAGAAGCGTCACTTCCTCATGCTTTTCCATCATGGCGGCGAACAGCAAGGGCAGCGTATCCTGATCCCGCGCGCCTTCCTGCCGCGCCTGGCGCAGTTCACGCTCCGCCTGCGCCGCAGCCTCGACCCGCATCATGATGCGGGCAACTTCCAGCCGGAGCACCGGTTCCTTGGGAGATGCGGCGAAAGCCTTCTGCATCAAGCCGAGCGACAGCACATAGCGCCCCATATAATATTCGCCCCGCGCGGTCAGGCATATCTGGCGCGCGCTTGGATTTTTCACCTGGGGGCAGAAACCGGTGTCGGGAGGCGGCGCCGTGCGCGGCTGGCCCTGCGCCGCGGCAATCGTCGCCGGGCTCGCGGCCAGGATGACAGCGAACAGGCCGGACAAGAACGCGGCAATGGAAACAGGTTTCATTCTCGAAAATCCCCCACAAAAATCGGTCAGCGCCACTGCGATGCCAGTTTGAGCGCAGCCTGCTTTTCTGGGAATACCACCCCGCTCGCCAGCAAGTTCTTCAGCAACGCGCGCGCCTCATCGCGCCTGGCATTGGCGTCCAGGGCAACAACCAGATGATAGCTGATCTGGCCGTCCTTGGGGCGAAGATCGTGCGCCCGTCGCAGATAGCGCGTCCCTGCGGCAACATCCTTTTGCTGCACTTTCAGCCATCCCAGGCTGTCATTGATGTCCGGCGAGTTGGGCGCCAGCTGCTCGGCCTTGGTCAGCAGGACGCTGGCCCGGCCCGGATCGCTGACCTGGAGCAACCCGCCCAAATTGTTCAGCGCCAGGACATTGTTGGGTTCGCGTTTCAGGACCGCGTCATATTGCGTAACGGCCCGCGCCATGTCCTTTCGGCTCATGTAGAAATCCGCGAATTCGAGCCGGGCTCCGATATCGGCGGGATTTTTCCGCAGCCACGCGGCCAGGGCGTCATCCGCGCGCTTGTCCTGGTTTTGCATCGCCGCCAAGCGCACATAGCGCGACAAGAGGGGCCGGGTCGGCTTGCTCGCAAAGCTCTTCGAAAGAAGATCCATGGCCTGGTCGGCATGTTTGCTCCGCAGCAACGTGTCGGCCGCCAGGACATCGCCGTCAGGCCCTGGATTTGCCTTGCGGAATGCTTGTGCCGTCGATACGGCCTGGTCTGCCTGGCCCATGGCGAGTTGCAGGCTGATCTGGCTGACTTTTATCGACACGGATTTTGGATCGAGCGCGACCGCCGCATCCACGGCTTTCACGGCGCCGGCGCGATCGCCCGACAAAAAAAGCGCATTTCCCAGCAGGACCCGCGGGCCTGCCGCGTTCGGGAGCAACGAAACCAGACGCCGAAAACTTGCCGCCGCCTCCTTCTTTTGTCCAAGCCTCAACTGTATGGCGCCCTGCAGCTCGAGTCCGGCCGGGTTGGACGGCTTCAATTTGACCACATTGCTGGCCTGTTCCAGGCCCCCCTTGAGATCGCCGCGGCCGGCAAGATACCGCGCCAGCGTCAGCCTGGGACCGGGATCATCCGGCGTCGCGGCGATCGCCTTTGCGAGATTGGAGCGGACGTCGGCATCGCGTCCCTGGCGTGCGGCAATATCCGCCAGTAGCACCAGCGCCGCGAAATCCTTTGGGTTGCGGGAAAGAATCGCGCGCAGGTCGCGCGTGGCAGGATCATATTTTTGCGCGAGCACATAAAGGCTCCCGCGCGCCAGAAGGGCGTTCCGGTTGCCGGGCTCGATCCGGATCGCTTCGTTGAACGCCGTTTCGGCGCCGGAAAAATCGCGCTTCTGCGCCAGGATATCGCCACGCAACAGCGCCGCCGCCGCGCGCTGCCGGGGGTCAGTACCCAACTTGTCGGTCAAGGCCAGCGCATCGGCAAAGCGCTGCACCCGCACCAAGGCGCTGACCAGCTGCGCCACCAAAGCCGGATTGGTCGGGTCCTTTGAGACCGCCGCCGAAAGATCCTTGATCGCCAGGTCGACACGGCCGGCCTGAATATTGGCAAGGCTGGTGCGGCGAAGTTCTTGCGGGCTGTCTTTGGCGGCCGCCGCCAGCTTCTTGAGAATTTTTGCCGCATCATCGGCGCGATCAAGCCGGGTGTAGATGCGCGCCAACAGCCGCATCACCTCGGGATCGGACGAATCCCTGGCCGCCCCCAGGGTGTTCAGAGCGGAGGTGGCGTTGTCCTGATCCAGATAGATGGTCGCAAGCCGCAGCCGCGCCGCCTGGTTTTGCGGATCCTTACCCAGGACCCTGCCGAGAATATTGGCGGCGGCTTCCTGATGGCCGGCGTCAACCGCCATTTGCGCGACCTTCAGCGCGAGGCCCGGCGACGACTCCAAGGCCTCCTTCTGCAAGGTCAGAGCCAGATCCCAGGCCCCTCTGGCATCGCCGGCGCGTGACCTCAGCAAAGCCTTGTAGAAGATTGCGCCAGGCAGTCCCGGCTGCCGGGCAAGAATGGCATCGATCTCTGCCTTTGCTTTTGCGTCCTGGTTCTGATCCAGCAGCATTTCGACATGCCCGAATTGAACCTCAAGGCTACCCGGATATTTGGCCAGCAGCTGCGTGCTCAGGGCCAGGCCCGCCGCACCGTCCCTGGCGGATTTCAGAACCGCGAGTTTGAAAAGAGCGATTTCCAGGCTTCCCGGCGAACGCGATAGCGCCTCATCGGCGAATTGCCTGGCGGAATTGACATCGCCCTGCAGCAGCGAAAGGCGCGCTCTGGCCAGCAACCCCTGCCCGTCCCGCCGCAGCTTGAGTGAGCGTTCCACCGCGTCCAAGGCTTCCGGCGCGCGCCCCAAATGCTGAAGCGCAAAGGCGCGGCCCTTCAGGATGTCCGCCGCGGCAGGGCTCTTGGACGCGCCGGGGTCGGGAAACTCGTCCAGCAATTGCTGATCTTCGCCGCGCACCAGCATGACCTGGAACACATAAGGCAAGATCGTCGTCTCGGGCGAGCCGGCCTTTCCGGCCAGGCGAAACTCCCGCTCGGCGCCCGCCACGTCATTGGTCTGGAGCAGCACAAGACCCAGCTGGATATGGGCGTCAGGGTTGGAGGGCGCGGCCCGCACCGCGTTCCTCAGATAGATCAGGGCCAGACGGCTATTTCCATTTTTCAGAGCGGTTTGCGCATCGGCGATGAGTTTTTTCACCTCCGCGGCATCGCCCTGCACCGGGGCGCTGGGCTTTGGAACATCGGCCCATGCGCCTGCGGCAGCGACCAGGAAGCCGCCCATGGCGGTCCCCAGCAAAAGCCTTGTCCATGCCTTGCCGCTGCTTTTGGAGTCGTGGTTCACAGGGTCTCCGAAATCGCCGATCCGGCCGATTTTGCCCGCCTCGCCGGCGACCGGAACGGCCCGCGGATTCTAGGCGAGGATTGCAACTTGCACTAGCGGTCATTCCCCATTTGGTAAACCGGTTATCCTGAAATCGGGGCCTATTTCAGGGTTTTAAGGCCACTCACGGCAGGACCGAAGCCAGGCTTCAACACCAGCGCGCGGCGATAGGAATCCTTGGCCTGGGCATTGAGACCGAGCCCGGCTTCCGCATCTCCAAGATGGGCGTAAAGCGGAGCGCTGGGATGCCCCTTCAAGACGGTCAAATATTCGGTTCGGGCCGCGCGATAATCGCCCTTGCGATAATAGACCCAGCCCAGCGTATCTCTGAAAGCGGGCTGGTTCGGATCCAGCGCCGTCGCTTGCTTGGCCCAGGCAACGGCCTGATCCAGGTTGGTCTTTCGCTCCGCCGCCATCCAGGCAAGATTGTTGAGGACCAGGGGCTGGCGGGGATCCTTCGCGATGACGCGGCGATAATAGGTCTCCGCATCGGGATACATTTTCATGGCCTGATAGCTCAT
>Ga0070665_100004671_pt1 | contig 14304 bp, 12 predicted proteins | sample KBSS13metaG_FD_65862 | JGI IMG/M metagenome (GOLD analysis project Ga0070665, IMG submission 65862) | Switchgrass rhizosphere microbial communities from Kellogg Biological Station, Michigan, USA - KBS S1-3 metaG | ecosystem: Host-associated > Plants > Roots > Rhizosphere > Soil ... | reverse complement strand
CGCCGTGCTCGGCTTGGGCGGGTACGCGGCGGGCGTGGGCGTGAAGATCGCCTCGCTGAAGAAGATCCCGACGGCGATCGTGAACCCGGACGTCGTTCCCGGCAAAGCCAACAAATATTTGATGCAGTACTCGACGGCGGTCTGCTGTCAGTTCGATCAAACGGCTGAGCACGTTTCGCCGAGCCAGCGTCACAAGCTCACGACCACCGGGTGCCCGATCCGCGCCAGCATCACCAAGCTGCCCGGCCGCGAAGAAGCCGCCAAGCGTTTAGGACTCGATCCGAAGCTGAAAACGTTGGTCGTCACCGGCGCTTCGCTGGGCGCACAGACGATCAACGAGGCGGCCATCACCCTGCTGCCCGAAATGGAACTCAACGGCTGGCAGGTGCTGCACCTGTCGGGCAAAGATCACGCCGCCAAGGTGCGGACGGCCTACCGCGAGAAAGAGTTACCGGCCCACGTGATCGACTTCACCCCCGCAATGGCCGACGTCTGGTCCGTCGCAGACCTGGCCATCAGTCGAAGCGGCGCCAGCAGTTGCGCCGAGCTCACCGCGTGCGGCGTGCCCTCGATCCTCATGCCCTACCCCTACCACAAAGACCTGCACCAACGGGCCAACGCCAAGGTGCTGGAAGACGGCGGCGCAGCGATCCTGATGGATGACGAGAAGGACGCCCGCAAAAACGCCGACAAGCTCAAGCCGATTCTGCAGTCGCTTCTCTTTGACGGAACCCGACAGACCGCGATGGCCCAGGCCGCGCTGCGGCTCGGCCGACCCGACGCCGCCCGCGCGGTGGCGGACGTTTTGACGGGATTGATCTCCTAAATCCGATAGAAGAATGAACGCGGAGACGCGGAGACACAGAGAAGAGATCAGAGAGCTATCTTCTGATTTTCTGCTCTTCTCTTTTTCTCCGCGTCTCCGCGTTCATGCCTTTTTTCTTTGCCGCCAGAGGTGTATGATGCCCACCAACATGTCTTCCTCCCCTGAGTTGCGAACGGATTCGCGCTCGCCCAGCAGGTTCGCCGGGCAGCGGGTTCACTTTATTGGCATCGGCGGCAGTGGCATGAGCGGCCTCGCTCGCATGCTTGTTGACACCGGCGCGATCGTTACCGGATCTGAGCCGCGGCCCAACACGCCCTCACTCGAACTCGGCAAACGCGGCGTTAAAATCTCCCGCGACCAAATGGGCGAACTGCTCACGCGCAGCACCGATCTCGTCGTCCGCACCGCGGCCGTCCCGGACAGCAATCAGGAATTCATCGCCGCGAAGAAGCTGGGCATTCCCACGATCAAATACGCAGAGCTGCTCGGTCAGGTGATGGCGGAACGCAACGGCGTGGCCGTGGCGGGTACGCATGGGAAGTCGACCACCACCGCGATGATCAGCTACGCACTGGTCACCTGTCAGCTCGATCCGTCCTTCGTCGTCGGCGGGACCGTGCCGCAACTGGGCGGCGGAAGCCGATCGGGACTCGGGCCGGCGTTTATCGCTGAGGCGTGCGAGTTCGATCGCAGCTTTCACAACCTTCGGCCGAAGATCGCGGTGCTGCTCAATGTCGAGGAAGACCATCTCGACTGCTACAAGAACATCGACGAGATCGTCGAAAGCTTCCGCACGTTCATCCGCCTGCTGCCGGACGACGGCCTGGTGATCGCCAACGGCCAGGACGCCCGCGTTCAGCAAGCTTTGGCCGGCCTTGCAGTGAAGCGCGAGCTGGTTGGGCTTTCTGACGGCTTCGACTGGTCGACCCGCGAAACCGGACATAAGAACGGCTGCCCTACCGGCGACGTCTATCACAACGACAAACACGTTGCGACCCTCGAGCTTTCCGTCGCGGGGCGGCACAATCTTTACAACGCGACCATGGCGCTTGCAGTTTGCGTGGCCTGCGGCGCCGACGCGACCGAAGCGGCCGCGGCCATCAGCCAGTTCGTGGGTGTCGATCGCCGCATGACCGAGATGGGCGTGGTCGACGGCGTGACGGTCGTTGACGATTACGGCCACCACCCGACCGAAATTCGCGCGACGCTGGCGGCCCTTCGTGAAAAGTACAATCCGAAGCGGCTCATCTGCGTCTTCCAGCCCCACCAGCACAGCCGCACGCGGTTTTTGCTCGATGACTTCGCGGTGAGCTTTAAGCACGCCGACCTGGCGATCCTGCCGGACATTTACTTCGTGCGCGACAGCGAATCCGAGCGGCAGATGGTGAGCAGCGAAGACCTGGTTGAGAAAATTAAAAACAACGGACAAAAAGCGTTGCATCTGGCGACGTTTCCTGAGATCACCCAGCATCTGAAACAAAACATCCGCCCCGGCGATTTGGTCGTGACCATGGGTGCGGGAAACGTGTGGGAAATTGGACGGGACCTGGTCGGAAACTGAGCTTTCCATTTCTGCGATTTTATGAAACTTCACACTGAAAACGCTTTTGCCGGCCTTGAGTCGATCGTCACTGAAAACGTCGACCTCGCGCCGTTCACCTGGTACCGCATCGGCGGCCCGGCGAAGTATTTCATTCGGCCCGCGGGTGAAGAGGACCTTCGCGAAGCGGTGCAGCGCTGTCGTGAGAACAACGTTCCGATGTACGTGCTGGGACTCGGTGCAAACCTGCTGGTGAGCGACGCGGGCGTAAACGGCGCGGTTTTCCGGCTGAGCGAAGAACACTGGCGGCACGTGAAGTTCGACGGCGTAAAGGTACAAGTGGGCGCCGGCGCCGATATGCAGAAACTCGTGCTCCGCACGGTTCGCCAAGGCTTGGCGGGCATTGAATGCCTGGCAGGTATTCCCGGCACGGTCGGCGGCGGCATTCGCATGAACGCCGGCGGCAAGTTCGGCGATCTGGGCGCGGTCGTTACGCAGGTGACCGTGATGGACCAGGAAGGCACCGTCTTTGAACGCTATAAGGACGACCTGGTCTTCGATTACCGCAGCACGAACATCTCGGCCAAGTTCATCCTCGGCGCGACGCTGGAACTGGACGAAGACGATCCCGATCGGATCATGAAAAAGACCAAGGAAATCTGGATGTACAAGCGGAACAGCCAGCCGCTGAACACCAAGAACGCCGGGTGCATCTTCAAGAATCCCCGCGGCCTGAGCGCTGGCGCGTTGATCGACCAGGCGGGCCTGAAGGGTTTTCAGGTCGGCGGCGCGGAAGTCAGCACCAAGCACGCGAATTTCATCATCGCCCACCCCGGCTGCCGTGCCGACGACGTGATGAACATGGTCAAAATCATCCGCGAAAAGGTGTACGAGAAGAACCAGATTCACCTGGAATCGGAAGTACAGATTTGGCCCTAGGGAGACTGCGGAACGCGGAATGCGGAATGCGGAACGAAGACCAATCTTTGTTCCGCATTCCGCGTTCCGCATTCCGCGTTAAATGAGATGAATGTAACCGTCCTCTTCGGCGGCCCCAGCGCCGAGCGCAAAATCAGCTTGATCAGCGGGCAGGCGGTCATCGACGGACTCAAGTCGATGGGCCACACCGTCTTCGCGTCCGACGTCTCACCGACCGATCTCAAAGGCCTCGATCAACCGTGCGACGTGATCTTCCCCGTCCTGCACGGCCAGTTCGGCGAATCCGGCGAACTGCAGGAGATCCTCGAATCCCGCGGCCTCGCGTTCGTCGGCAGCGGCAGCAAGGCGTCGAAGCTCGGCATGAATAAGGTCGAGACGAAGAAGGTGTGGGAAAAGGCCGGCCTGCCGACGCCGAAATACGCGGTCATCACTGAAAAGAAGGTTCCCTTCGCCGGCCCCTGCGTGGTGAAGGCGATCGACAGCGGCAGCAGCATTGACGTTTACGTCTGCCAAGATGCGTCTCAGGCCCCCGCCGCAATTGAAAAGATCATCGACAAACACGGCCGGGCACTGGTCGAACAGTTCATCAACGGCGCAGAGCTCAGCGTCAGCCTGCTTGAAGAAGAACCGCTAGCGCCAATGCTGATCGTCCCCAAGCGCGGTTTCTACGACTTCGAAGCCAAGTACAACGCCAACGACACCGAACACAAGTTCGACACCGGCCTGCCCGCCGCCGTGATCGATCGCTGCCGGGATCTTGCCCGCAAAGGCAACGCCGCCGTCGGCGGGAAAGACCTTGGGCGGATCGACATCATGCTGACGGACCAGTTCGAGCCGTTCATGCTTGAGATCAACACGCTGCCCGGTTTCACGCCCAAGAGCATTTTCCCCGAAGCCGCCGCCCACGCCGGTATCGCGTTCGGGCCGCTGGTCGACCGCCTGGTCAAGCGCGCACACGCCCGCCATCGCGCCGCGGCGTAAGCTTTTTTGCCCTCTTTTTTGCCCCGTTCCGAAAAATTCTATGACGTCGCTCAAGTTCCGCGCGCCGCATGTCCGATAAAAACTCTATCCCGGTCATGGATGATCGGATTACGAATAAATACCGAAGGAGCGACCGTGAAAAAGATTCTACTTGCCTCGTCTTTGATGCTGATTGCCGCCGTGGGTTGCCAGGACAAGAAGCCTGCGATGACCTCGTCGGTGACCGACCTCACGCCGACCCCCGCCGCTCCCGCTTACGTCGCTCCGACCCCCGTTGCCGTGCAGCCGATCAGCTATGACGCGCCGGCCACCTCGACCCCGTCGTACAGCTCGACTTCCTCGAGCGCGTCGGCCATGAGCGGCAGTACCTACACCGTCAAGAAAGGCGATACCCTCTACGGCATCGCCAAACGCAAATACAACGACGGCAAGCAGTGGAACAAGATCGCTGCCGCCAACCCCGGCCTGAGCCCTTCGAGCCTGAAGGTCGGCCAGACGATCACCCTGCCGTAACTACGGCAAACTCCCAGCACATTCGTCGGGCGGAACACAACCCCCGCCTGGCGACAAGCTTGTGACTCTCGATGAAGAGGCCCAGACGCGGCGATGTCTGGGTCTCTTTTTTTGTTCTTCTAGAAAAGCGTTAACTGCTTTCCGTCGCGTTGTCTGAAATGCTCCAGCGACAACGTCTTCTTCTCCTCGACGAACCCCGCCTTTCGCTTTGCCATCTCGAACATCTGCGAAAACTGTTCCGCCCAGATGCCCTGCCCTTTCATACGCTCGCCGAACTTTGCGTCGTACAGTTTTCCTCCTCGTAACTCGCGCACTCGATTGAGGATTTTGTCCTTCCGATCCGGAAAATGCCGCTCCAGCCAGTCTTCGAACAGATCCTTCACCGCCCACGGCAGCCGGAGGAGTACGTGTCCGGCGTTCGTCGCGCCGGCGTTTCTAGCCGCGGTCAGCACGTCGGCCATCTCGTGATCGTTCAAGCCGGGGATGATCGGCGCGTTCAACACCGTTACCGGCACGCCGGCGGCGGTCAGTTTTTCGATCGCGGCCAGCCGCCTCGCTGGCACGCTCGTACGCGGCTCCATCTTCATCGTCAGCGTCGGATCGAGCGTGGTGATCGAGATGCAGACCTTGATGCAGTCGAACTTTGCCATCTCGCTTAGCAGGTCGATGTCGCGCGTCACCAAGTGGTTCTTGGTGATGATCGTCACCGGACTGCGCAGATCGAGAAACACCTCCAGGCATTTACGGGTCAATTCCAGCTTCCGTTCGATCGGCTGGTAACAGTCTGTCACGCCGCTCATCGCCAGCCGTTGCGGCTTCCATCGCGGCGAGCAGAGTTCCTTCCGCAGCAACTGCGGCGCGTCGAATTTGACCACGATCTTCGATTCAAAATCCAGCCCGGCCGACATGCCGAGATATTCATGCGTCGGCCTCGCGAAACAATAAACGCACCCGTGTTCACATCCGCGGTACACGTTGATCGACGCATCGAAACTCACGTCCGGGCTGTCGTTGGTGGCGATGATCGACTTACTGTGATCACGGAGCAGCACCGTCGTAGGCGCCGGCCGTTCGCTGGGATCGACGTGAACGTCTTCGTCGACAACGAACTCCGCCCGCTCGAACCGATTCTTCGGATCGACCGGCGAGCCGCGGCCATGAATGGTGATCGGCGTGTAATCCATTGACCTAATTATACCCTAACATCTATCCGCAAATCCAACGTTCCCCGCAAGACATTCGGATTGGTTTGATTTACAACAACAAACCTATGTCGGACTACCGTCCTCGCATCGCAATCATCGGCGCCGGCGCTGTCGGCGGCTATTACGGCGCCCGCCTGGCGCAGCACGGGCTCGACGTGCACTTCCTCGTCCGCTCCGACTACGACGCCATCCGCACCCACGGCTGGCAGATCCAAAGCTGCGATGGCGATTTCACTATTCCCCCCGATCAGGTGCACGTGTACGCCAACGCCGCTGACATGCCCAAGGTTGATCTGGCGATCGTGACGACCAAGACTACGTCGAACGCCGCCCTGCCCGGCCTGCTGAGGCCGATTGTTCACGACGGCACGATCATCCTCACGCTGCAGAACGGCCTCGGCTGCGAAGACGACCTGGCCGCTCTCTTCGGCGACAACCACATCGTCGGCGGGATGGCGTTCGTCTGTATCAACCGCTTGGCCGCCGGCGTGGTGCACCACATGGACCACGGCGTGATCCGCATCGGCCCGTACCATGAGAACACCCGCGCGGTCGCGAAGCAGATCGTCGCGCTGTTCAAATCCGCACAAATCCGCTGCGAGGAACTTCCCGATCTGAAGTACGGCCGCTGGCTCAAGCTGGTGTGGAACATTCCTTTCAATGGCTTGGGCACGGTGATGGATCTCGCCACCGACCGCCTGCTCGCCAATCCCGCCGGCCGGCAACTGCTGACTGACCTGATGGCGGAAGTCATCGCCGCCGCGAAATCCGACGGCGTAAACCTCCCCGCCGACACCGCCGCCAAGCAGATCGACCGGACGTACAGCATGGGCGCGTACAAGTCCTCGATGCAAATCGACCGTCAGATGGGCCGCCCGCTGGAAACAGACGCGATCATCGAACGCCCACTGAAGGTGGCCCGCGCCGCCGGACTGCAATCGCCGAACTGGGAAATGCTGCTGCGGCAGCTGCGAATATTCGATACCAAATAACGCCATCTCACCTCCGTTACCCAACAACGCAGCGTGTTTAGCCGCGGCGGCCACGCCGCGTCTTCCGTCCAAAAACGCGGCGTGGCCGCCGCGGCTAAACGGGCACCGTCCCTCTTACACCAAACCAAAAAACATTCGACAATCACCCCGCCGCTATCGACAATATGCCCATGCACGTCGTCATCTTCGAAGGGTACAACTGGATCAACCTCGCGCCGTTTTCGCTCAGCCGGCCCAGCTTCATGCTGTACAGCGGCGCGGGCACGCTGCTCGATAAGCAGTTGCGGTTCATCCGCCCCACCCGCATCACCTTTTGGGTTCGGCCGGAGATGGTCGACTACTGCAATCGCTTCGTGCTGCCGCGGATGGATGTCGCCGCGTCGGTCAACACGCCGCTGGATGACGAGATAGCGTTGCTCATCAGCGCGCGGACCCTGCACTTTGCCAAGTTTGAAATTCCCAACGAGCCGACCGTCGTCGTCGACGAAGGCGACATCATTCGCAGCGCCGTGGTGGTGAGCCCCGGCCTCACGCACCTCGACGCGATGAACCGCACCGACAAGTGGTTGAAGATTCTCGACCTGCCGCACGTCATGCCACAATCGCGGCTCGTGAATTACCCATGGGACCTGCTGAGCTGGAACGAAGAATCGCTGGTGGAAGATTCGGTCAGCGCGCTGCACGAAAGCCTGCCGCACGAGGCTGGGCCATGGCACATCGTCAACGCGCCGAACGTGTCGCTCGCCAAGGACGTGAAGTTAAATGCCGGCGTAGTGCTCGACGCTTCGCAGGGCCCGATCATGATCGGCGAAGGCGCGAGCGTCGGCGCCAATAGCGTCATCTACGGGCCGGCTTTCATCGGCGATCACGCGCAGCTCATGCCGCTCACGTTCATCCGCCCGGGCACGACGATCGGCCCGCACTGCCGCATCGGCGGGGAAATTTCGAACTCGATTTTCCAGGGCTACAGCAACAAAAGCCATTACGGATTCGTCGGCGACAGCTACGTCGGCGAGTGGGTGAACCTGGGCGCGGGCACAAGTACGAGCAATCTCAAGAACACGTACGACGAAGTGAAGATGCAGATCGCGGGAAAAAGCTTTGCCACGGGCCGAAAATTTGTGGGCGCGATGATCGGCGACCACACCAAGACCGCCATCGGCACGCGGCTAACGACCGGCAGCTATGTCGGCTTCTGCTGCCAACTCGCGGGATCACATATCGCCCCCAAGTACGTGCCGAGCTTTACGTGGATCAGCGACAAGGGGGTCGAGCCATACCGGCTGGAGAAGGGGCTGCAGGTTATGCAGGCGGTGTACGCCCGGCGGAACAAACCGTTCACGCCCGAGGACGCCAAGATCGCCGAAATTGCAGCCGTCATGGCGAAAGTCGCCGAAGAAGCCGGCCCAACGCCCGGCGGATCGATGGCGTAGTCGTGTCGTATTTAAGACCGCGTGCCTTCATCGCAAAGCCATTCAAGCAGCACACCAATTTAGTTCATGCGTGAACGAAGTATCGCCCGCCGCGGCGCGTGACGGTTAGCGGGTAGCGATAGGCGTGGCTGATGACTTCCGACCGCAGCACATCGCGCGGCTTGCCGACGGCGAACGCCCTGCCGTCGCGCAGGAGCATTACCTGCGACGTGACGCTCGGCAACTCCTCCAGGTGATGCGTGATGATCACGATCGTCGGCTTGTGTCGCTTGGCTGCGTGGAGGCGCTCGACGGTGGCCAGCACCTGCTCGCGGGCGACGACGTCGAGCCCGGCGGTCGGTTCGTCGAGGATCAGCAGGCCGGGCTTGGTGACCAGCGCCCGAGCGATCCATGCCCGCACGCGTTCGCCGCTGCTGAGCGTGCGGATCGGGTGATCGGCGACTTTTGACAGGCCGATCTGCCGGACGCGCTTCTTCGCTTCGCTGATTTGGGCGGGCGTGACTGCGTGATACAGCCCGAGCGAGCCGAAGAAGCCGGTGAGGACGAGCTCTTCCACGGTCTGCTCCGTGTCAATGTCGATCGACGCGGTGGCCTGCACGAGGCGGACGGACTCTCGTAGGTGGTTGAGATCCGACTCGCCGAACCGCTGCCCGAGAACCGACAGCTCACCGCGCGTCGGGTAGATGTAGCCGCAGAGCGTTTTGGCGAACGTGCTCTTGCCACTGCCGTTGGGGCCGACGATTGCGACGCATTCACCGGCCGTCACCTGCCAGGCAATATGGCGGATCAGCCAGCGGTCATCCCGCATTACGCCAATGTCTTTTGCATCAATCGCGAACATGTCAATCCTTTTACCACGAAGCAACGAAGCAACGAAGAAGAGCGGATTGCTCGCTTCGTTGCTTCGCTGCTTCGTGGTAAACTCCGTCTTTGGTTTTCAGAACATTGTTGTTGAGGGATTATGGTTGCCACCACGTATTCAAGATCTTTTGTACCCGCAAAGTTCGACGCGTCGAATTTCGCTGAGATCGAGCCGCTCTACCTGCAGCTGCTGGATCGGCCGGTCGATACCATCGAGCAGCTCGAGCAGTGGCTGGCCGATGCGTCGGAGCTCTCGAGCGTGGTCGACGAATACGGCGCTCGGCGGTACATCGATAAATCCTGCCACACTGACGACGCGGAGATCGAAAAACGATTCATGCAGTTCGTGGAGGAAGTAGAGCCAAAGATCAAGCCGATCTTCTTCAAGCTGCAGCAGAAGTTCCTCGCCAGCCCGGCCCGCAAACTGCTCTCCGGCAAGCGGTACTTTGTTCTCGATCGCAAATGGGCCACCGACGTGGAGCTTTATCGTGACGAGAACGTGCCGATCGAAACCGACATCACCCGCATCGTGAATGAGTACGACAAGATCAGCGGCAAGATGATGGTGACCTTCCGCGGAAAAGAATACACGATGCAGCAGATGGCCCGCTTCACCGAAGAGCCGGACCGCGCGACGCGCGAAGAAAGCTGGCGCGTCAGCACTGAGCGGCGGATGGCGGATGTCGAACCGATCGAGGAGATCTTTCAAAAGCTCCTGCCGATGCGCGAGAAGATCGCGACCAACGCGGGCCTGAGCGACTATCGCGCGTACTGCTGGAAGGCGTACAAGCGGTTCGATTACACGCCGGCCGACTGTTTGAAATTCGCCGACGCGATCGCGATCGCGTGCGTGCCGGTGGTACGCGAGCTGGATCGGCTGCGGAAGGCGGAGCTGAAGATCGACTCGCTGCGGCCGTGGGATTTGGCGGTGGATCCGAAGAACCGCCCGCCGCTGCGGCCGTTTCATGAGAATCAGGTGGATCTGTTCGTGTCGAAGACGAAGACGATCTTTGATCGGCTTTCGCCCGAGCTGGCGGACGATTTTGACTCGCTGCGGCGGCGGAACAATCTGGACCTGGCCAGCCGCAAGGGAAAGCAGCCCGGCGGCTATCAGATGTCGCTGGAAGAAGCCCGTGAGCCGTTCATTTTCATGAACGCGGCCGGGCTGCAGCGTGACATCGAGACGTTGCTGCATGAAGGCGGCCACGCGTTTCACTCGCTGGCGGCGCGGGACGAGCCGCTGGTGTTCCTCCGGTCGGCCCCGATGGAGTTCTGCGAAGTGGCGAGCATGAGCATGGAATTGCTGGCGAGCGATCACTTCGACGTCTTTTACGACGCGGCCGACGCCGCCCGGGCCAAGCGCACCATGCTGGAAGGCATCATCCGGTTCTTCCCATGGATGGCGACGATCGACACCTTCCAGCACTGGCTGTACACGCACCCCGGCCACTCGCGGGCGCAGCGAACGACGGCGTGGCTGGAGATTCTCAATCGTTTCGGCGGCGCGGTCGACTGGAGCGGCTTCGAAAAAGTCCGCGAGTCGATGTGGCAGCGGCAGCTCCATCTGTTCCACGCTCCTTTCTATTACATCGAATACGGCATCGCACAGCTCGGCGCTTTGCAACTGTGGATGAAGGCCAAGGAAGACCCGCGCAAGGCGCTGGCCAACTACCGCGCGGCGCTCGCGCTCGGCGGCACGCGAACGCTGCCAGAACTGTTCAGCGCCGCCGGCATCGCGTTTGATTTTTCGGATCGCACACTCGGGCCGCTGATGAACGCATTGGCGGAAGAAATCGCATCGTTACCTGCTTAAAGGAGAGTTATGAGTCGGTTATCGTCTGTAATGGTGGTGGTTTTAGGCTTTTCCCTCTTGGCCGGCGCCGGCTGCAAGTCGGCTTCTTACGCCATGTGGGAAAAGCTCGGCTATGAGAAGCGCGACCTGCTAGTCAGCGACGTAAAGAAGGCCCGCGACAGCCAGGACACGGCCGCCAAGCAGTTCCAGTCGACCATGGACCGCTTCAAGGAAGTCACCAACTTCCAGGGCGGCGACCTGGAAGCCAAGTACAACAAGCTCAAAGCCGACTACGACAAGTCCGAGTCGCGGGCCAGCGACGTGAAGTCGCGCATCGCCAAGACCGAGACCGTGGCCGCCGACATGTTCAAGGAGTGGAAAGGCGAGCTCTCGCAGTACCAGGATCAGTCGCTCCGCAACGCCAGCGAGCAGAAGCTCAACGCCACGCAGGATCGGTACAATCAGCTCATCGCCAAGATGAAAGCGTCGTCGGCGAAAATGGACCCGGTGCTGAAGGTGTTCGCCGATCGTGTGCTGTTCCTCAAGCACAACCTCAACGCCAGCGCCATCTCATCACTGAGCGGCGACGCGTTGAAGATCGACTCCGACGTTCAGGCGTTGATCAAGGACATGCAGGCCTCAATCAAGGAAGCCGATGACTTCATCGGCACGCTGAAGTAGCCGCCCGCTTCGGCCGGGCAAATCAAACGACCGGACATCGCCTGGCGATGTCCGGTCGTTTTCGTTTGACTATTCGAATCCTGCCCAAGGGCAAGATTATTCAGCAGCGGGCTTGGTCGCCGGTTCCTTCTTGGCGTGATCGCCGGCAGCACCCTTCTTCGCCTTGGCTTCGGCTTTCTGCTTATCAAGGGTCGCCTGCAGTTCTGCTTTCTGCTCGGGCGTGAGGACGGCCATGCAATCGGCCTCTTCCTTGTCGTCGATCTTCTTCTTCTCAGCCGACGATTCGGCGTGGATGGCAGCGATCTTTTCCTTCTGCTCGGGAGTGAGCGACGCGATGTCACTCCACGGCTTCACCACGCGGACCATCTTGGGCTTTTCAGCCTTTTCCTTCTTCTCCGCCTTGGGAGCGTCCTTCTTTTCCGGTGCGGGCGCGTCCTCGGCGTACGCCAGGCCGCTGAACATCGCGGCACAAACTAATGCGAGCAAAGACCGATTAAGCTTCACGAGCGATCTCCTTTCAAAACAATGACTCGATGCAATCTGGATAAAACCCTCGATTGTCTCCACATGAATCTACCAATCCCACCCCGATTTGTTGAACTGAATGCCGCTTTGCGACAGCCTCAGGGACGTTTTTTAGCAGGAACGGATTCAAACAGGGGGTTTTTGATGGCTATACTGCCCGCCGGTGTGTCAGCGGGCTCACCCTCGCCAGACACAACCGCCGGAGCAATCGGCTCGTCCGCGCACGGGTCAGGGCGAAACAGCCGGCCGTTGAACGCCTTCATGTATTCGGTCCAGTTTCCTTCGGCCACATCACTTCCGCGCGTGGCGCCCAGCGACATCATCATCTTCGCGTCGAGATTCTCGATGTAATGCACGAAGATCGCCTCCGGCGTCGCCGGGGTTTTGGCTGCGCCGTATTCCAATTCGCCGTGATGCGACAAGACGATGTGCTGCAACACCTGAACGAGTTGCGTCGGAATCGCTTCGCCGTTCTTCTTCTGCGCTTCGATGGCCTTGTGCTCGATCCACATCGCGCCCTTCACGATATGCCCGATGAGATACCCGCCGTCGGTGTAGCCGAACGACACGTCGTAGCTGAGCTCCCACGTCTTGGCCAAGTCGTGCAGGAAGATCCCCGCCAGCACCAGATCGCGGCTCAGTCCCGGATAGAACTTCACGATCGCGTCGGCCACTTCCATCGCGTTGAGCGTGTGTTCGAGCAACCCGCCGAGATACGCGTGATGAAACGTCTGCGCCGCCGGCGCTCGTTCAAAGTTGGCCATCAGCTCGGAGTCATCCAGATACGCGCCGATGAGCTGCTTGATCGACTTGCTCTTCAACGACCCCAGCAACCCGCGCACCTTGGCCGCCATCGCCGGGATATCTTTATCCGTCGTCGGCATCAGTTCGCCGATTTCAAACGTGCCCGGCTTGGCCACGTAAAAGTTTTCGATGATGAGCTGCAAGTTGTTCTGATAATTCTCGATTCGCCCGTTGATCTTGACGAATCCGCTGTCCGGCAGCGCGTTAAACGTCTCGCGCTTCGCGTCCCACTTGCGGCTGTTAAGCTGCGCCGTCTTGTCCGAGATGTACGCCTTGATGTAGTACTTCCCGTTCGAACCGGCCGAGAACTGCTTGCCGCTGATGACGAACACGTCGTCGATCAGATCGCCCGCAGCCGCGTCTTTGAGATAAAGTCTTCGCATGACTGGTTTGTACCAAAAAAAGGCATTTTCACCACGAAGCGACGAAGCAACGAAGGAATTCCATTTTCTTTCTTGGTTGCTTCGTTGCTTCGTGGTTCATCTTTTACTCCCAGCGTAAGGCCTCCACAGGATTCATCCTCGCCGCGCGAATGGCCGGGTACAGCGAGCCGAGCACGCTCGATACCACCGCCGCTGCGACGATGATCGATACCTTTTTCGGATCGAGCTGATTCGGGATTGTATCGAACATGTACGTCTTGGCGTTCCACACCTCGATGTGCAGCGCTCGGCCCATCCAACTGTGGATCTCGTTGATGTAGTGAACGATCAGGTAGCTCAGCAGCAACCCCAGCCCGCCGCCGAGCATGCCGATCGCAAGGCCGTAACCCAGGAAGATCGACATCACCCCGCCGCTGGTCGCGCCCACGCTCTTGATGATGCCCACGTCGCGCGTCTTTTCCACCACGATCATGTAGAAGATGCAGAAGATCAAAAACACCGCCACGATGCTGATGATCGCGAACAGCAGCGTCGTCAGCACGATCTCGTGTTCGATCGCATTGATAAAGTCGGCCTGCAACTGTTCCCACGTCAGCACGTCGATCCCGTGCAGGTCCGCGTCGTACCCGTTGGCCGACAGAACGTTTTTCACCGTCGCCTCGATCGCGATGACCGCCGCGGCCGAATCCACGCCCGGCTTGAGCGCGATCTGGATATTGCTCGTGCGGGCTGGAATCGCCACCTGCAGGCCGGTCACCGCGTCGGTGTAGCTGTCGGCGTCCATTCGCAGGTCCTTCTGCAACACATCAAACGGCACGTACACCGTGTT
>Ga0070665_100004669_pt1 | contig 14305 bp, 10 predicted proteins | sample KBSS13metaG_FD_65862 | JGI IMG/M metagenome (GOLD analysis project Ga0070665, IMG submission 65862) | Switchgrass rhizosphere microbial communities from Kellogg Biological Station, Michigan, USA - KBS S1-3 metaG | ecosystem: Host-associated > Plants > Roots > Rhizosphere > Soil ... | reverse complement strand
AAGGTGATCGAATGAGCGAGCTGACGTCACTGACGATCGCCCAGCTTCGCGACGGATTCCGCGGCGGTGACTTCTCGGCCCGGGAGGTCGCGGAGCAGTACAATGCCGCGGTGGCCTCGGCGCGGTTGCTGAACGCCTATACGGTGGAGACGCCGGACGATGCGCTTGCCGCCGCGGATGCCGCTGATCAGGCGCGTGGCGGCGGTGAACTCGGGTCGCTCGCAGGCATTCCGCTCGGCATCAAGGATCTGTTCGCGACGCGCGGGGTGAACACCACTGCCGGCAGCCGTATCCTCAAGGACTTCAAGCCGGAATACGAAAGCACTGTCACCGCCAACCTCCGCAAGGCTGGGGCGGGGATGCTTGGCAAGCTCAACATGGACGAGTTCGCCATGGGCTCTTCCAACGAGACGAGCACCTACGGGCCGGTGATCTCGCCCTGGCGACGCAGTGACGGCGGAAATGCCGCGCTTGCTCCGGGCGGATCGTCAGGCGGCTCGTCCGCGGCGGTTGCGGCGGGAATTGCTCCGGCGGCGACGGGAACGGATACTGGCGGATCGATCCGCCAGCCGGCGGCCTTCACGGGCATTTGCGGAATCAAGCCGACCTATGGCCGCTGCTCGCGCTGGGGCATTGTCTCATTCGCAAGCTCGCTCGACCAGGCGGGGCCGATGGCTCGAACCGTGCGGGATTGCGCGATCATGCTCGAGGCGATGGCCGGGTTCGACCCGAAGGATTCGACGTCGCTCGACCTACCAGTGCCTAAGTGGGAAGCTGGATTATCCAGCGATCTCAAGGGCAAGCGCGTCGGTATTCCCAAGGAGTATCGCATCGATGGCGTTCCTGCGGACATTGGCGCGCTGTGGGATCGCGGCATCGACTGGCTGCGGGACGCGGGCGCGGAGGTCGTCGAGATCAGCCTGCCGCACACCAAATATGCGCTGCCGACCTATTACATCATCGCCCCGGCCGAGGCGTCGTCGAACCTCGCGCGCTATGACGGGGTCCGGTACGGCCTTCGCGAGACCCCCGAAGGCGGCAATCTCGACGCGATGTACGCCGCGACGCGTGCTTCGGGCTTCGGTGCGGAGGTTCGCCGCCGGATCATGATCGGCACCTATGTGCTGTCGGCGGGGTTCTACGACGCCTATTTCACGAAGGCGCAGAAGGTCCGGACCCTGATCAAGCAGGACTTCGAGAAAGCGTTCGAGACGTGCGACCTGATCCTGACGCCGACGGCGCCGTCCGCTGCGTTCGGCCTTGGCGACAAGACCGCCGATCCATTGTCCATGTATCTCAATGACGTGTTCGCGGTTCCTGCGAGCCTGGCTGGCCTTCCGGCGATGTCGGTCCCAGGCGGGCTGGACGAACAGGGGCTTCCACTCGGTCTGCATTTGATCGGGCGTGAGTTGGACGAGCAGGGTGTGCTGAACGCCGGACTCGCGATCGAAGAACGAGCCGGCTTCACCGCAAAGCCGAAGAGGTGGTGGTAATGGCCGACGCAACCGCACCCTTCCGGATCAAGGGCGAAACGGGCGAATGGGAGGTCGTGATCGGCCTCGAAGTCCACGCCCAGATCACCGCGACCGCTTCCAAGCTGTTTTCGGGCGCGGCGACGGCTTTCGGCGCTGAGCCGAACACGCAGGTTTCGCTGATCGATGCGGCCATGCCGGGCATGCTCCCCGTTCCGAACCGCGAGTGCATCCGGCAGGCCGTGCGCACGGGGATGGCGCTCGACGCGCAGATCAATCGCTGGAGCCGCTTCGACCGGAAGAATTACTTCTACGCCGATCTCCCGCAGGGCTATCAGATCAGCCAGCTGTTCCACCCGCTCGTCGGTGAGGGGGAGGTGGAGATCCTGCTGGATGAGAAGGACGAAACCAGCGGCAAGCGCGTCGGCATCGAGCGAATTCACGTCGAGCAGGACGCGGGCAAGCTGATGCACGACCAGCATCCGACCATGTCCTACGTCGACCTCAACCGCGCAGGCGTGGCGTTGATGGAAATCGTGTCGCGGCCGGACATGCGTTCGCCCGCCGAAGCAGGCGCTTACTTGCGAAAGTTGCGGGCGATCCTGCGCTACGTCGGCTCGTGCGACGGCAACATGGAGGAAGGCTCCATGCGTGCGGATGTCAACGTCAGCGTCCGCAAGCCCGGTGGTGAGCTTGGTACCCGGACCGAGACCAAGAACGTCAATTCGGTTCGGTTCGTCATGCAGGTCGTCGACTATGAGGCTCGCCGGCAGGTCGAACTGATCGAGGAAGGCGGTGCGGTCGCGCAGGAAACGCGGCTGTTCGACCCCGATCGCGGGACCACGCGAACGCTTCGTTCGAAGGAAGATGCGCACGACTATCGCTACTTCCCGGATCCGGATCTGCTTCCGCTTGAGCTGGATGATGCGTTCATCGAGGAATGCCGCTCTTCCTTGCCCGAACTGCCCGACGCCAAACGCAAGCGCTATGAAGGTCTCGGTATAACGCCCTATAATGCCAGCGTTTTGACCGCGGAGGCAGAGACGGCGCGCTGGTTCGATGCGCTCCTGGAAACGGGCGCTCAGCCCAGTCAGGCGGCGAACTGGGTCGTCGCTGAACTGTTCGGCGCGCTCAACCGTCTTGGTAAAGGCATTGAAGAGTCGCCGATCTCTCCGGCGCAGGCTGGCGAGCTTCTTGGACTCGTTGCGGACGGCACAATTTCCGGCTCCATCGCCAAGCAGGTGCTCGAGATCACGCTCGAAACCGGTGAGGAGGCTGCTGAGATCGTCGAGAAGCGCGGGCTCAAGCAGACGTCCGATACCGGCGCGATCGACAGCGAAATCGACAAGATCCTCGAAGCGAACGCGGACAAGGTCGCCGATTACAAAAGCGGCAAGCAACAGCTGTTCGGCTTCTTCGTCGGCCAGACGATGAAGGCGATGCAGGGCAAGGCGAACCCGCAGGTGGTGAACGAGCGGCTGCGGGCGAAACTCGACTGAGGGTCGATGTTGGGGAGAGATTGATGCGGAAGTTGCTGACGGGCTTCATGGCCTGCTGCTTCCTGGCCGGGTGCTCGACTGCGCCGCGACCGGAAGCTAGTCCGCCGGCTCCACCTCCCAAGTTGCTCGTCGTCATCTCCGTCGATCAATTCTCTGCCGATTTGTTCGATGAGTATCGGCCTCAATTCACGGGCGGACTCGCCCGGCTCGCGAGCGGGACGACGTTCCGCAACGGTTATCAGGCGCATGCGGCGACCGAGACCTGCCCGGGCCATTCGACGATCCTGACCGGATCGCATCCGACTCACACGGGCATCATCGGCAACACCTGGGTCGACCAGTCGCAGCAGCGTTCCGACAAGACGGTCTATTGCTCCGAGGACGAGCGCGTCGCGGGGTCGTCGACGACCAATTACACAGTGTCCCCGATGCACCTGCGGGTGCCGACGCTTGGCGACCTTCTGAAGCAGCAGTCGCCTCAGAGCCTGAATGTCGCGGTCGCCGGCAAGGATCGTGCGGCCGTGATGATGGGCGGCCACAACGTCGACCAGCGCTGGTATTGGGACGGCAAGACCTTCGTCACCGACAACAAGTCGGCGGCCGTGCCGCTGACGATTACCAAGGCGAGGAGTGCGATTGCCGCGGCGATTGCAAGCGCTCGCGAGCCGCTGGATGCGCCGCCATTCTGCCTGGCCAAGTCGGCGCCGATCGCGGTCTCGCCGCAATTGACCGTTGGCCCCGGTCGCTTTGCGCGGGCCGCCGGCGACGTCAAAGGGTTCCGTGCCTCACCCGAGTTCGACGGTGCCGTGCTGGCGATCGCGGCGGGCCTCATTCAGGAAATGAAGCTCGGTACAGATGCCTCGCCCGACGTCATTTCGGTCGGCTTGTCCGCCACCGACTATGTCGGCCACGGCCTGGGGCCGGGTGGAGGCGAGATGTGCCTGCAATTGCTTTCGCTCGATCGTGATCTCGAGGGCTTCTTCGAGGTGCTCGACGCGGAGCGCATCGATTATGCGGTCGTTCTGACAGCCGACCACGGCGGGATGGATATTCCCGAGCGCCTTCGTACGAAAGGAATTGGACAGGCCAGTCGCGCCGATCCGGCATTGGGGACTGTACAAGTCGGCAAGGCGATTGCAGCGAAGCTCAATCTGTCGGGGCCGGTACTGCTTGGCGACCTCGCCAATGACGTTTGGATCGACGCTTCGCTCAGCCCCGCCGACCATGCCCGTGCCGAGCAGGAGGCGATCGCGATCTTCAAGGCCCACCCGCAAGTCGAGGCTGTTTTCACCAAGCGCCAGATTGCGCGTGTCCAGCTCTCAACCGCTTCGCCGGATAATTGGACGATAGCGGAGGAGTTGCGGGCGTCGTTCGACCCGGAGCGGTCCGGCGATCTCTACGTCGTCCTGAAGAAATACGTTTCGCCAATCGCGGAGCCAGGGACGGGGTATGTCGCCACGCATGGAAGTGTATGGAATTACGACCGGCGCGTGCCCATCCTGTTCTGGCGGAATAATATGCGTCCGTCCAATCGCCCCGACCATATCTCGACGACGAACATCCTTCCTACGCTGGCAGCAGAAATAGGCCTTGCGCTCCCTTCGACGTTGGACGGAAGATGCCTGAATGGGATTCAGGGAGTCGCTTGCCCGATACGCTAGGGCATTCAATACCTTAGGCTTTTCCAGGCCTTTAATCTGGCGTTCAGTAATTGAGGGGCAGCTTGCGAAGCGAGCGGACACCTTTCGTGCGTCGGGGGAAACGACAATGCGGAAATTGGGCTTGGCGTTTGCGCTCGTTGCAGGCGTCGCCGTTTCGGGCTGCGTTCAGTCGCGGCAATATGCCGACGTTCAATTCACGCCGCCGCAGGGCGATTACCGGTTGCTGATCATGCGACCCGACGTGGTCGTGAATTCGCTCACCACTGGCGGCATGTCCGAGCCGCGTGCCGACTGGACGGAGCAGGCGCGCGGCAACATCATCAAATCCCTCGGCAACGAACAGTCGGGTCGCGGCGGGAAGGTTCTCGTCCTGGCTCGCCGGAATGAGCTGCCCAATGTCAGCGCGGAGGAGATCGCCGATCTCGAGCGACTGCATTACGCGGTCGGGAATTCGATCGCCCTTCACAAATATTCAGGAGCATCGCTGCCGACCAAGCACGGAAAGGGTCTCGAATATACGCTTGGTGAGGATGCGGTCTCCCTCGGTCGCCGAACCGGCTACGACTATGCGCTGTTCCTCTACGCGCAGGACAATATCGCCTCTTCGGGTCGCACGGCGCTCCAGGTACTCGGCGTTGCGGGATGCATCATCGGCTTCTGCGCGCCGAGCGGAGGAAGCAACCAGTTCGCGTACGCGTCGCTGGTTGACCTCCGGACTGGCGAAGTCGTCTGGTTCAACGTCCTCCAGACCGGAAGCCAATTGCCGGGCGTGAAGTTCGGCGACATCCGCACGCAGCCGGGCGCCGACCAGATGGTCGAGCGGCTCCTCGGCCGAATGAAGGCGGGCAAGGAAGTCCGCAAAGCAGCGGAGAAGCGCTGATGTGCACCCGCTGCTCCCGGCTGAATCGGCGATCCTTGCTCGTCGGTGGCGGTGCGCTCGCAGCATCTATGACAACGGGGATAGCGCAGGCGCGCGTGAGGCCCGCCGACATGGTGCCGCTGATCGGCCCGGGGTTTCGTCCCACGGATACTGACGAAAAGGGCCTCTGGCAGCAGATGGACCGGGTCGAGGAGGAAGTCTCCGGATCGAACTTGCTGATCAAGGACCCCGAGCTCGTCGCGTACCTCCAGAACATCATCGGGACCGTCGGAGGGCCGGCAGCAAGGGACATGCGCATCTATTTGGCGCACATTCCCGATTTCAACGCCGTCATGTTCCCGACCGGGTTTGCGGTCGTCTTCTCCGGATTGCTGCTGAGGATGCGCAACGAGGCGCAGCTCGCGGGGGTGATCGCGCATGAATCCGGCCACTTCCTTCGCCGGCACATGATTCGCTCGTGGCGGGATACCAAACGCAAGAGTGACCTGTTCGCTATCGGCGCGATGGCTGCCGGCGTCGTTGGGGCGGGCGCAGGAGTCTACATGGGCGATTACGTCCAGCTGGCGCAGCTGGGCACCATCCTTTCGCTCTTCGCTTACAGCCGCGCGATGGAGGCTGAGGCCGACGCGATGGGCGCTCGCCTGATCGCTGAGTCCGGATACCCGCCAATCGAGATGGCGAACGTCTGGGAGCAACTGATCGGCGAAGAAGAGGCCAGTGCGCGCTACCGCCGCAAGCGTCGCCGCCGCGGAACACTGTTCGACACGCACCCGTCGCCGACGTCGCGTATGCAGGACCTGCGGATTACCGCGAGCGAGGTGACGGTGCCTGGCCGCGCCTACGACAATGGCCGTTCGCGCTATCTCTCAAAGATCGCCCCGGTCCGGCAGATGCTGCTCGATGATCAAGTCAAGCTGAACGATCCTGGTGCGAGCCAATATCTTCTCAACACGTTGGCGCTCGATGGGTGGAACGGCTTGCTTCGCTATTACGAAGGCGAGGTCTGGCGGCTCCGTAATCGAGCCGGCGACGACACCCGGGCGGCGCAGAGCTACGCGGTAGCCGTCGCTTATCCCGACGCGCCGCCCGAAGCCTGGCGCTGGCATGGCCTGTCGTTGATCAAGGAAGGCAGGGCGCCGGAGGGAAAGGCCGCTCTCGGCCGCTATCTTCAGATGGAGCCCGGCGCACCCGACGCGCCCTTCATTCGGCAAATGGTCGGTTGAGGAGCGAACGGATGCGCACCGCAAAACTTCTTCTCGTCGCCGCCACGCTCCCGCTCGCGGCTTGCGGCACGGTCGGCGAAGGCAGCGACTTCGGCGTCTATCAATTGATCCGCACCAAGCCGACCAACGTCGGCAACGGATCGCTGACGGTCGTACCGCCGCGGCCCTGGAACAAGCAGCGGCGATTTCTTTTCTTCGATAGCGTTCGCTGGGTCGAGGACTGGACGCTCAACGGGCCGTATCTGGACGGGATTACCTTCGTATCCGGTCTCCCGAGCGGGCAATATCTCATCCGCCAGCGGAAGAGCGACGAGCGGCAGGTGCCCAAGTTTCGGTCCGACATGACGGCTCCTGAAGTCACCGCCATGCTGGAAACGGCGTTCCGCGTTCGGGGCGGCGCGATCGAATTCAAGACGCTCAACCTGCAGCCGCGTCAGTTCCTCGGTCAGCCGGGGTTTCAGTTCGATTTCGAGCATCTCGATGGCGATGAGCTATGGCGCAAGGGCAGGGCAGTCGGCGCGGTCGTCGACGGGCGCCTGTACCTGATGCTCTACGATGCAGCGCGCTCGCACTATTATGCGAACGCGCTGCCTGACTTCGAGGTGATGGCGAACAACGCCCGAATTCGCGCCTAAGCTACAGGTGATGCCGGCGTCGGTGACGGTGTCGTTCCCGGCGCCGGAACGTCGATTGGCGGAGAAGGCGGCGGTGTTTCCTGCGGCACGGGAGCCGGCTGGCCGGGCTGCGATGGCTCGGGCTGTTGCGGTTGCGGAGTCTCGGGGGGATTTTGCGGGTTCTGGGGGTTCTGCATTGTGTAGGTCCTTTCGGGCCTTCAACGCCGCTGAACCTTAAGCGGTTGCCCCTGCGGCGATCCTTGCTATAGCGCCGCTCCTTGTCCGCGCGCGCGTGGCGGAATTGGTAGACGCGCTGGATTTAGGTTCCAGTGTCGAGAGACGTGGGGGTTCGAGTCCCTTCGCGCGCACCATGCCTACGCGGCAGCGGTCTTGAAGACCGCTTGGCACGGGCATCGAGCACGGCTTTCAGGCTGTGCGGGACTGACGTTATTCTTTTGACGGGATTGAACAGTGATCAAGACGGTTGAGACGGAAAATAAGGGCCTCAAGCGGGCGTTCATGCTGACGATCCCCGCAGAGGATATCGATGCGCGGGTCGAGCAGGAGGTCAAGAGGATCGCTCCTCAGGTCCGTATGCCGGGCTTCCGTCCGGGAAAGGTTCCGCCGAACCTCATCCGCAAGATGCATGGCGAGGCGATCCAGGCCGACGCGCTGAACAACGCGGTCCAGGCAGGCGTCCAGCAACTGCTGCAGGAGCAAAAGCTTCGCCCGGCGATGCAGCCGGAAGTCGCGCTTGAAGACGATTACACACCGGGCTCCGACGTCCAGGTAAAGGTTCGCCTTGAAGCCTTGCCCGAGATTCCGGCTGCCGAGATCGACAACCTCAAGCTTGAGCGCCTGACCATCGAGTCCGACGAAAAGGCGATCGAAGACCAGATTCAGCGCCTGGCGAGCTCGAACAAGAGCTGGACGGATGCGAAGAAGGGTCATGCGGCCGCCAACGGCGACCTCGTCGTGATGGACTTTGCCGGTAGCGTGAACGGCAAAGCGTTCGACGGCGGCACCGGCGAGGACATGCAGGTCGAGCTTGGCTCGGGCCAGCTGATCCCGGGCTTCGAAGAGCAGCTCGTCGGCGCGAAGGTCGGCGACAAGCGCGACCTCAATGTGACGTTCCCGGCAGATTATCCGGCCGCTAATCTGAAGGGCAAAGCGGCGGTTTTCGCGGTGACCGTGAAATCTGTGAAGGTGGCCGGCGAAAGCAAGCTCGACGACGATTTCGCCAAGCAGCTCGGCCTTCAGGACCTTGAGCAGCTTCGCGGCATTCTTCGCGACCAGCAGCAGCAGGAACTCAATGGCCTGACGCGGACGCACATGAAGCGCCGCCTGCTAGACGAGCTGGCCTCGCGCCACTCGTTCCAGGTACCGGAATCGATGGTCGATGCCGAATTCGAGAACATCATGCAGCAGCTTCGCCACGAAGCGAGCCATGAGGCCGATCCCGAGGCGTCGCTCAAGGAACTCGAGAGTGAAGCGAACGAATATCGCGCGATAGCCGAGCGGCGCGTTCGCCTTGGCCTCCTGCTGTCGGAAATTGGCGCCGCCAACGGCGTCGAAGTCAGCCAGCGCGAGATGAACCAGCTGATCAGCCAGGCCTCGGCCCAGTATCAGGGCAAGGATCGCGAGCGCTTCATCGAATATGTCCAGCAGGAGCCGATGGCGGCTGCCCAGCTCCGCGCGCCTCTCTACGAGGACAAGGTCGTCGACTTCCTGTTCTCGAAAGCGGACATCAGCGATCGCACCACGACGCGTGCCGAGCTTGAGGCCGACCTCGAAGCCGAGGAAGGCCATGTGCACGGTCCGGGCTGCGGTCACGACGTACCGGAAGCCAAGAAGGGCAAGGCCAAGGCCAAGGCCGACAAGCCGAAGGCCGAAGCTGCCGCCAAGGCTGAAAAGCCAGCCAAGGGGCCTGTGGAGGAAACCAAGGCCGACAAGCCGAAGCCGGCCAAGCCGGTGAAGGACGCGGCGGGATCGAAGCCGGCCGAGAAAAAGGGCGCCGCTGCCAAAGCCGAAGTCAAGGCGCCAGCTGCGAAGAAGGCACCGGCCAAGAAGAAGTAACCACTTCTTCGGACTGAACTTGTAGAAGCCCTGTCTTTCTCTCTACATCACGTTGGGGAAGGGCAGGGCTTTTCAGTTCCTGCATACGGTTTCGGGGGAATGATGGCCGCGAAGCAGCAACCACGCATTGCCGTGCTCTTGCCTTGCTACAATGAGGAGGCCGCGATCGCCGCGACCGTCGAGGGGTTCCGCGAGGCGCTCCCGAACGCGACCATCTACGTCTACGACAACAACAGCCGCGACAAGACCAGGGCCGTTGCGCTCGCGGCGGGCGCCATCGTCCGCACGGAGACGCAGCAGGGCAAGGGCCACGTCGTTCGCCGCATGTTCGCGGACATCGAGGCCGATGTCTACCTCATGGCCGACGGCGACCTCACCTATGACGCGGGTGCCGCGCAGCGCATGACCAAGCTGATCGTCGACGACCAATTGGACATGGTCGTGGGCATCAGGCGTCATGAAGCGGTCGAGGCCTATCGCGGCGGCCACGTGCTTGGGAACAAGCTTTTCACGCGACTTCTGTCCGGATTGTTCGGAAGAAGTTTCACAGATATTTTCTCGGGTTACCGGGCCTTCTCGCGACGATTTGTGAAGAGCTTCCCAGTGCTTTCGGAAGGTTTCGAGATCGAGACCGAGATGAGCGTTCATGCGCTCGAGTTGCGAATGCCGGTCGGGGAACTCGAAACTCGTTATGGTGCCCGTCCCGAAGGCTCACACTCGAAGCTGTCGACCTTCCGCGACGGCTGGCGAATCCTGAAAACGATCGCGACTCTCTACCGCGTCGAGCGCCCCGTGTTGTTCTACGGCGGGATCGGCGCGCTGCTGCTTGTCGCTGCGATGTTGCTGGCGGTGCCACTGGTCGCAACGTTCCTGCAAACTGGCCTCGTTCCACGATTTCCGACCGCGATCCTGGTCACCGGCATCACGATTATCGCCGTATTGTGCTTCTTCGCGGGCCTGATCCTCGACACCGTCACGCGGGGCAGGCGAGAGATGCGGCGGCTTGCCTATCTGGCACTGCCTGCCCCTGGGACGGAACGACAACTGTAGACGATTTGCATCACTCGGAAGCAAATCTGTTACGTTTCGGTGACTACTGCTGTTGCGGGTCTTTAACCTAAGATATGTCGTTTCGGCCCGACACCGATCGGGTTGTGACATTTAGGGGGCCTTTCAATGACTCGCATTCCGTTTGCGCTCCGGGCCGGGACGGCTCTGGTTGCCGTCGCGATCGCGACTTGTGCCAGCGCGCAGGACACCGTTCCGCCGGCAGACGTGCAGCAGACGCCGGCCACGGCCAGCGATCAAGCGACCGACCAGGGTGACATCGTCATCACCGGCTCGCGCATCCGCCGCGATCCGCTTTCGCAGGATCAGCCGATCGTCTTCGTCGACCAGGAAGACATGGCGAAGACCGGCCTAAGCTCGGTCAACGACATCCTGCAGCGCCTGCCGAGCTCCGGCGGCGGCCTCAATGGCAAGTTCAACAACTCCGGCAACCTCGGCAACCCGCCCGACGGCGGCGGCGTCGGAGCTGGTGCCGCCGAGATCGACCTCCGCTATCTCGGGTCGCGCCGCGTGCTCGTCCTGGTTGACGGCATGCGCTACGTAAATGGCGCGTCGGCATCGGGCGTTCCCGGTTCGACCGACCTGAACTCCATTCCGGAAAGCGCCATCGAGCGCGTCGAAGTTCTCCAGGACGGCGCGTCTGCAATTTACGGCTCGGACGCGATCGCGGGCGTGGTCAACATCATCACCAAGCATCGGCAGGCTGGCTTCCAGGCCTCTGCGCAGCTTGGCGGTTATCTCGACCAGAGTGACGGCAATACGCAGAATTACCAGCTCAGCTGGGGCAACGGCGGCGACGGTCCGCTCCAGGTTGTCATTGGCGCCAATTATGTGAAGCAGGGCTCGATCAAGGCCGGCGATCGCGACATTTCACGCTTCCCGGCTCCGTACTCGGACACGTGCGCGGACGGCGGCTGCTCGGGCTTTCTCCCGAACGGCCGTTACGCCGGTGCGCTATTCCCGGGCGGCGACGCCACGCTGATCGCGCCCGTGCTCAACGGGACGGCAACGCCAGCGGACTTCCGTCCGTTCGTCAGCCCTGACGATCGATTCAACTTCGGTCCGTACAACTACCTGCAGATCCCGCTTGAGCGGTTCGGCCTGTTTGCGACCGCCAAGACGGCGCTGACGGACAATGTGAACCTGACGCTCAAGGGCATCTGGAACCAGCGCAAGTCGAAGAACGAAGCGGCTCCGCTGCCGTTCGGCATCGGCGTGGCAGCGGGTATCACGCCAGCGCTCGACAATACGGTCATCGACGCGACGAACCCCTACAACCCGTTTGGCGTGACGCTGGATTCGAGCAATCTCGACTTCATCCTGCGCCGTTTCGTGGAAGGCGGGAACCGCCGCTACTCGCAGACCGTGAACACGACGTACGGCGTCGCCACCCTCGACGGGAAGGTCTCGCTTGGCGGAGGCGACTGGTACTGGGACATCAACGCGGCGTGGGGCCAGAACAAGGCTCACCAGCGGATGCTCGGGAACATCAACGCGCAGAAGCTGGGTATTGCCCTCGGGCCGCTCGCTACCTGCCAGGCGACCGCGGGCTGCGTACCCTTCAACTTCTTCGGCGGCGCCGGTTCGATCACGCAGGACATGATGGATTACGTCATGTTCGTTCAGCGCGACAAGAGCGAGCAGAAGACGTGGGACTTCACCGCTAACGTCTCCGGCAACCTGTTCCAGCTTCCGGGCGGCCCGCTCGGTCTCGCGGCGGGTGTCGAGTTCCGCAAGCTTAGCGGCCGTTTCGATCCGGATCCGGTTGTTGCAGCCGGGTTCAGCTCGGACATTCCGGCTTTGCCGACCAAGGGCAAGTACAACGTGAAGGAAGCGTATGCCGAGCTGAATGCTCCGCTGCTTTCGAACGTGCCTTTCGCCGAACTGCTCGAACTGAACGGCGCCGTCCGCGTGTCTGACTATTCGACGTCGGGTTCGACGACGACCTTCAAGGGCGGCATCAACTGGAAACCGATCAAGGACCTGCGCCTGCGTGGTTCCTACGCGGAAGGCTTCCGTGCCCCTTCGATCGGCGAGCTTAAGGGCACTCCGTCACGCTTCGACCAGCAGCTTGACGATCCGTGCTCGTCGGCTCCGGGCAACACGGCACCGCAGAACTTCCAGAACAACGCGACGGTCCGGGCGAATTGTATCGCGCTCGGTGTCCCGGCTGACGGCAGTTACGAGCAAACCAACCCGCAGATTTCTGTGGCGGTCGGCGGCAACTCCGCACTTCAGCCCGAAACGTCGAAGAGCTGGGTGTTCGGCGGCGTGTTCAGCCCGTCGTTCATTCCGCGCTTCTCGGTCGAGGTGAACCACTACAACATCAAGATCTACGACTCGATCCAGACGGTCGATGCGGAGGTCACCCTGACGAACTGCGTCGTGAACAACGACCCGTCGGCTTGCGCCCTTGTGACGCGTGCACCGGGCGGCGTCCTGACCCAGGTCCAAGGCATCCTGCAGAACATTGCGGCGATCAAGACCACCGGTTTTGACGTCAACATGTCCTACCGGACAGCCAAGACGCAGATGGGTACGTTCGGCTTCACCTGGAACAACACGTTCCTGCAGAACTACGACGTGTTCGTGCCGATCCAGGATGGCGTCCAGAAAATCAGCCGGGAAGGCACCGAGCAGGGCAGCCCGTCGCAAGGCTTCCCGAAGTGGAAGTCGATCGGCATCCTCGACTGGGATGGCGCAAACTTCGGCGCCACGATCATCGGCCGCTACGTTTCGCGGTTGAAGGAGCAGGGTGGGAACGTGATGAAGTCGCGCTTCTACACTGATGCGCAGATCCGCTTCACCCCATCGTTCTGGAGTGACAGGTTCGGCTTCGCGGTTGGTGCGAACAATATCTTCGACACCAAGGCGCCAGGCTGCATCACCTGCGACATCAACAACTTCGATCCGACCGTCTACGACGTTCCGGGCCGTTACTATTACGCGAAAGTCAGCGTGAAAATGTAAGCGTTCTGAGGGCTTTGGCTCTTCGGCGGGCGGTCGGTTCTCCGGCCGCCCGTTTTCGTTTCGCGAAGGCCGCTTGAACCTTCCGCCGTTCGCGCCGATGTAAGTCCTACCCAAGCGGAGAAGGACCGGCAGTTTGCTAATGGATCACCAGGACATCGTTTCGCAGCTCGTGCCCATCGTCATCGAGCAGTCCAACCGCGGCGAGCGCAGTTTCGATATTTACTCGCGCCTGCTCCGGGAGCGCATCATCTTCATCACCGGACCGATCGAGGACCACATGGCCTCGCTCGTGACCGCGCAGTTGCTCTTCCTCGAGTCAGAGAACCCGAAGAAGGACATCTTCATGTACATCAACTCGCCGGGCGGCGTGGTCACTGCCGGCCTCGCGATCCACGACACGATGCAATACATCCGGCCCAAGGTCGCGACCGTGTGCATCGGCCAGGCGGCGTCGATGGGTAGTTTCCTGCTTGCCGCCGGTGAGCCTGGAATGCGCGTCGCCCTTTCGAACAGCCGGATTATGGTCCACCAGCCGTCGGGCGGCGCTCAAGGGATGGCCGCGGACATCGAAATCCAGGCCCGTGAGATCCTGCGCATGCGCTCGCGCCTCAATTTTCTGTACGCCAAGTACACCGGCCAGAAGATCGAAGAGATCGAGAAGGCCATGGACCGCGACAAGTTTCTCGAAGCGGATGAGGCCAAGGAATTCGGCCTGATCGACGAGGTATTCGAGAAGCGTCCCGAGCAGGGCGAAGATGCCGGCACCGGCGCTGGAGATGTTGCTCCGGTCTAAGCGGATAGCAGGGGGGGCGTGATGTCATTCCGAGATGCGATTGCGTTCG
>Ga0070665_100004667_pt1 | contig 14308 bp, 12 predicted proteins | sample KBSS13metaG_FD_65862 | JGI IMG/M metagenome (GOLD analysis project Ga0070665, IMG submission 65862) | Switchgrass rhizosphere microbial communities from Kellogg Biological Station, Michigan, USA - KBS S1-3 metaG | ecosystem: Host-associated > Plants > Roots > Rhizosphere > Soil ... | reverse complement strand
ACCGTGATGTTGGGCAGCAGCTTGACGCCGATATAGGGCGTGAAGATCACCGCCACGAACCAGGAGGCGACCAGCGCGATCGCGACGATCCAGAAGATGCCGCCGGCATATTCGCCGACCGCCGAATTGGCAAAGCCGATGGGGAGGAAGCCAGCGGCCGTGACCAGCGTTCCCGTGAGCATCGGAAACGCCGTCGATTCCCAGGCAAAGGACGCCGCACGGACGCGGTCCCAGCCCTGTTCCATTTTCACCACCATCATTTCAACCGCGATGATGGCGTCGTCGACGAGAAGGCCGAGCGCGATGATCAGCGCGCCGAGCGTAATACGGTGCAGGTCGATCGACATCGCGCTCATGACAATGAAGACGATGGCGAGCACCAGCGGCACCGACATCGCGACCACGATTCCGGTACGCCAGCCGAGCGCCACGAACGAAACGAACAGCACGATCGCCAGCGCCTCGATGAAGGAATGCACGAACTCGCCGACCGCGCGCTCGACCACTTTCGGCTGATCGGCGATCTGCTCGATCTCGATGCCCTGCGGCACGGCCTTCATGAAGTCATTGCTCGCCTTCTCGACTTCCTTGCCGAGCTCGAGGATGTTGGCGCCCTTGGCCGTGACCACGCCGATGCCGATCGCGGGCTTGCCTTCCTGGCGGGCGACGAAGGTCGGCGGATCGACGAAGCCGTGCGTGACGGTCGCGATATCGCCCAGCCGGAACACGCGGCCGTTGCTTTCGACCGGGCTTTCCGCCACCGCCTTGGCGCCGTCGAGCGCGCCGGTGACACGCAGCGGCACGCGCTGCGAGGAGGTTTCCACCGTGCCGGCGGGGGTGACGTTGTTCTGCTTGGCGAGCGAATCGAACAGCGCCTGCGGCGTGATGCCGAGCGTCGCCAGCTTGGCGTGCGAAAACTCGACGAAGATGCGCTCGTCCTGGGTACCGTAGAGATTGACCTTGGTGACGCCGTTCACCTTCAATAGCCGCTGGCGCATGCCTTCGGCAGCCTTCTTGAGCTGCGCATAGTCGGCACCGTCGCCGGTCATCATATAGAGAATGGAATCGACGTCGGAGAATTCGTCGTTGACGGTCGGCCCGAGCAGGCCCGCGGGCAGTTGGCCCTGCACGTCGGCGAGCTTCTTGCGCAGCAGGTAGAACAGGTACGGCACGTCCTTCGGCGGGGTCGAGTCCTTGAACGTGACCTGCATCGCCGTGAAGGACGGCTTGGAATAGGTCTGCACCTTCTCGAAGAACGGCAGTTCCTGCAGCTTCTTCTCGATGGGATCGGCGACCTGCGTCTGCATTTCCTGCGCGGTCGCGCCCGGCCAGATCGCCGAGACGTTGACCACCTTCACGGTGAAGAACGGATCTTCCGCGCGGCCGAGCCGCTCGTAGGAGAAGAAACCGGCGGCGCCCAGCACGATCATCAGGAACAGGATCAGGGTCGGATGGCTCACCGCCCAGCCCGAGAGATTGAAGCGCTTCATGTCACTCTCCAACGATATTCGTTGTTATCGACCACGCATTCTTTGTTCGCGCATGATCCAGCCGGAAAACCGGCAGCCACTTTTCCGGATCACGCTTTAGAACGACAGCGCCGAGACCACCCGCACCTTCTGCGCCGGATCGATCTTCTGCACGCCGAGCGCCACCACCTTGGCGCCTTCATTGACGCCGCCGGAGATCACGACGGCATTGCTCTCGTAGGATTTTACGAGCACCGGCTGCAGCTTCACGGCGCCGGCATCGTCGACGATGTAGAGCGAGGGATTGCTGCCCTGGCTGAACAGCGCCGACAGCGGCAGCTTTGCGACGCGCTCGGTGGCGGCATCGGCCAGCGTCAGCGTTGCCGTCATGCCGAGCGACACCTTGTCGTCGGCCTCCGACAGCGAGAATTTGGCGAGATAAGTCCGCGTCGCCGGATCGGCCGAGGGCGCGATCTCGCGCAGCTTCGCCGTGTACTTCTTTTCGGCGTCCGACCACAGCGTCACGCTGGCGGTGCCGGATTTGGCGCGGCCGACCAGCGTTTCCGGGATCGCGACCACGGCTTCCTTTTCGGCAAAGCGCGCGACGCGGATCGCGGTCTGGCCGGCGGCCACGACCTGGCCGGGGTCGATCAGCGTCGCGGTGACGACGCCGCGGCTGTCGGCCAGCAGCGTCGCATAAGAGAGAGAGTTCTTGGTGAGTTCGACCTGGCGCTCGGCGCGATTGAGGCGCGCGCGCGCTTCATCGGCGGCGGCCCGGCTCTGATCCAATTGCGCGTCGGTGGTCCAGCCCTTGGCGCGCAGATCCTTGGCGCGCTGCTCGGCCGCACCCGCCTGCGCCAGCACGCCGGTGGCGGCGCTGAATTCCGCCTCGGCCTGCTCGGCCTGCAGCTTCAGGTCGACCTGGTCGAGGGTGGCGAGCGGCTGGCCGACCTCGACGGTCTGGCCGACTTCCACCAGACGCTTGGCGACCTTGCCGGGCACCCGGAAGCCCATGTCGGTCTCGATCCGGGGGCGGATGGTGCCGACAAAGCTGCGTTCGGGGGTCTCAGCCGCATAATGCACGGTCGCGACCAGTACCGGACGTCCGGGTGCGGGCGCTTCGGCCGCCTTTTCATTGCAACCGGCTAGCGCGAATACCGCGAAAGCCAGCGACGCTCCCGTCAAGAGCCTGTAATAGCTAGAGAAAATGGACCCGGCGAACATCGGTACTCTCCATCGAAGATCTGGTGAAGAGTATCGATTGGCGACTGACGAATGTCAATAATCGTCAGTGATCATGAATTCGTGAATAATTGTTCAGTTAAGAGGTAATTGCTTTCCTCGGATCGGTGTTCCGACACCGGGCGGTCACGATGGGTAGATCGCGCGCCCACCCCATCGGGTGGGCTACTTCGCGTCCGCGAACTCCGTCTTGGTCTCGTGACCGCCGAGGAAGACGAGCAGCCCCGCTGCGAGCGGCAGCAGCGACAGCACCAGCAACCCGGTCGAGGTGTTGCCGGTCGCCTCCTTCACCCAGCCGATCAGATACGGCCCTCCGAAGCCTGCGAGGTTGCCGATCGAATTGATCAGCGCGATGCCGCCGGCCGCGGCCGTGCCGGACAGCCAGGCGGTCGGCAGCGTCCAGAACACCGCGAAGGTGCAGAACACCCCGATGGCGGCGACCGTCAGCACCACCATGGTGATGGTGGGATCCTTGATGTAGCTGGAGGCGCCGAGCGCCAGCGCGGTGAGCAGCAGCGGCCCACCGACATGGGCGACGCGTTCGCGCGTGGCATCCGAATGCCGCGCCCACAGGATCATGGCGATGGTGCCGAACAGATAGGGGATCGCGGTGACGAAGCCGGTCTGTGCGTTGGTCAGCCCGAACGCCTTGACGATCTGCGGCAGCCAGAACTGCATGCCGTAGAGCGCGCCGACAAAGCCGAAATAGATCAGGCTCAGCGTGATCACCTTCGGCGACGACAGCGCGGCACCGAGCGACAGATGTTTTGCGGCCTGCTTGGTCGCGATTTCCGCCTGCAACTTGGCCGAGAGCCATTCCTTTTGTTCGGCGGTCAGCCAGTCGGCCTTTTCGGGTTTGTCGGTCAGGTAGAACCAGGTGACGATGCCGAGCAGCACCGAGGGGATGCCCTCGATGATGAACAGCCACTGCCAGCCCTTCAGCCCCATCATGCCGTCGAGGCCGAGCAATAGCCCGGAGATCGGCGCACCGATCACCGTGGACACGGGAACTGCGATGGCGAATGCGGCGATAAACCGTCCGCGATATTCCGCCGGATACCAATAGGTCAAATAAAGGATGATGCCGGGAAAGAAGCCGGCTTCGGCGGCGCCCAGCAGGAAACGCAGCACGTAAAAGCTCAACTCGCCGCTCACCATCGCCATCGCGGCCGAAATGATGCCCCAGGTCACCATGATGCGGGCGATCCAGCGGCTGGCGCCGAACTTTTCGAGTGCTAGGTTGCTCGGCACCTCGAAGATGAAATAGCCGATGAAGAAGATGCCGGCGCCCCAGGCGAAGATCAGCGGCGTGAACTTCAAATCGTCGATCATGGTCAGCCCGGCGAACCCGACATTGACGCGGTCGAGATAGGAAAAGAAGTACGCCAGCACCAGAAACGGGATCAGCCGCCAGGAGATCGCACGGATGGTCGACGTTTCGATTTCGCTTTTGGCTGGCGTAGCAGGCTGGCTCATGGTTTCCCCTTCAGGCATCTCGTTGCCGAGACGCATTAGCGGGAGGCACTACCGGTTGCAACGCGAGATGCCCGCACTGGCGCAACGCCGACATTCCGTAAGCGAAGGGCTGATGGTCGAAAGAGCGTGGATGGCGGCGCGCTAATCCGCCAGCTGAAACCGCTCGAAGCGATGCAGCTCTTCCTCAATGCGGCGCTTGAAGTCCTTGCGAAGACTGCGCATTGCGCCTTTGCCGACCCAGCTCCACTTCTGCATGAGGAGCTTCTTGTTCTGGCGGTCGGTCTTCAGGTCGATCGCGGCGACGATGTCCTCGCCGACCAGCACCGGCAATGCGAAGTAGCCGAAAACCCGTTTCTCCTTTGGCACGTAGGCCTCGAAACGGTGGCCGTAGTCGAAGAACAATTCGGTGCGCTTGCGCTGGATGATGAGCGGATCGAACGGCGAAAGGATGTGCACCAACCCCGCCTCGCCCTCGCCGCCCCGCGTGGTCCCATTCGCCTCGAGGACCTCCGGCCGCGCCCAATGCTCGTGCTTGCCGGCGCCTTCGAGCGCAACCGGCGTCAATTCCTTGCGCCGCACCCGCGCCTCGATCAGGCGACGCACCGCCGCCTTGCTCGGCGCGTCGAGGTGACAGATCGAATCGAGGCTGACGACGCCCTGCGATCGCAGCGCCCGGTCGAGCAGATAGGCGGTGATATCCGCTAACGGGGCTGGCTTCGGCGGCTTGTCCCAGCCGAAATGCCGGGCCATCAGTTCATAGGTCTTCAGCATGCCCGTCCGTTCGGAGATCGTCACCTCGCCGGTATAGAAGGCGAGCTGCAGCGCCCGCTTCGAGGGCTTGCGGCTCTGCCACAGATGTTCCTTCTCGGTCAGGACATCGTCCTCGATATCGCGGATGGTCAATGCGCCGTCGCGCCGCAACAGCCGCATCACTTTCCGCATGTCCTCGGGTTTCACGGAAGCGAACCATTTGTGCCCCTCGCGCCGGTGCTCCCGCATCGCCGGGACGAAGAAGCGGAAATCCTTCGCCGGTACATAGGACAGCGCGTGCGTCCAGTATTCGAACACGCTCTTGTGCACGGTCTGCGCCTGGCGCAGGTCGGCGCGGGCATAGGACGGGATGCGGCTATAGAGAATGTGGTGGTGGCAGCGCTCGATGACGTGGATGGTATCGATCTGCACATAGCCGAGATGGTCCACCGCCGCCGCCACCGCCTGCGGTCCGGCGCCGAACGGCTCAGACGTATCGAGCCGCTGGGCGCGCAGCCAGATTCGGCGGCCTTCGATCTTGGTCAGGGGGCGAGGTTCGGTCGCGCGGGGCATCGCAGCGCAATGTAGCGGGATTCGCCGGCGTGACGAGTCCGGGTTCCAGAAGTTGAACCGCTATGGGCCGGGATCACCCTTGCGCTTCTGCCGGTCTTCGACGCTGCCGGTTACGACCTCGGCCTCGCAGGCGGCACGGCCCGGCTGGAGCGCATGGCACTTGTAGACCTGGCCGGTGAGGCGATCGACCAGCCACGCGCTCTCTTCCGTCGGGCTTTCGAACCCGACATAGCGGCTGGCGAACGCGTTGATCAGCGTCGACAGCAAGATTGCAGCGGCGATCAACGCCCCACCGATCAGTGTGGGCATTGAGTTGCCGGAACCGGCAGACTCCGATGCGCTTGCGCGATAGCCTTGATACTCACGCTGTCGTTTGACTGACTGTAACACCCGCCCCGCCCGTTTCGCTGCCCGAACGAATTCTTACTCGGAATTTTTGTGATTCGTTTTGCTAGAAGCGCATCTGACCAAATTATTGTCGACAGATCGACGTCGACGAGACGCATCGCCTTTCTTTTTTGACGCAGGCCACAGCGATCGGCGGAACTCTCCGTAGTTGTGCGGGGACGTTCCGCGTGACGTGCACGCACCGTCTCGCCGACGTGCAGTGAGTGCGAGACATGATGCGCCACGCACTTTTAATCGGTGCGCCACCTTACCGCGACAGTCGCCAAACGATTCCGACCGCCGACCGAACGTGGGGTGTATCACGCAGGCCCTGCCGGACGATCAGTCCACGGAAGAGCGCGTGGCAGGCAAAATGACGCCGTACCGGGTCTCAAACGGGCGCATGTGGCCGAACTGGAGCCAGGACCCGTGAACGCCGGCGGCTGCCAATGTGACGCGCATCACATTGCGTGACGTGCGTCACATAGTTTGGTTTGAACCCGGCCTAGGGTTGCTGCATCCAAACGTCATGCACGTCAATTGCAGGCGTTTAACAATGAGGATTAGGACAATGACCCGCTTTCTTTCTATCATTACCGCCGGTGCTGCTCTGTCGTTGACGGCGGGCCTGGCTACAGCCGGCGACACCGTTTCGGCCGAAAAAATCCTGGATGCGCTGAAGCCGAAGGCCAGCGTGAGCCGTGGCCTTTCGACCGGTCCGCAACAGCCGGTGGACGCCGCCGTGCAGACCAAGGAAGCCAGCTTCGTCAGCACGCTGCGCAACCGCAAGACCCGTTCGCTGTCGCTCAGCGAGCGTCAGGAGATCGCTGAGCTTGCCGCGACCAAGCCGAAGATCGATCTCGAAATCCAGTTCGACTACAACTCGGCCGACATCAGCAAGAACTCGGTGAACGCCGTGCAGGAACTCGGCAAGGCGCTTTCCGATGCGAGCCTGAAGGGTTCGACCTTCGTGGTTGCCGGCCACACCGACGCGATCGGCGGCGAGGCGTACAACCAGGATCTTTCCGAGCGTCGCGCCGACACCATCAAGAAGTATCTGACCGAGAAGTACGGCATCGCCGGTTCCGATCTCGTGACCGTCGGCTACGGCAAGACCCGGCCGAAGGATGCGGGCGCGCCGATGGACCCGACCAACCGCCGCGTTCAGGTCGTCAACATGGAAACCAAGACCGCGTCCAAGTAAGGTACTTGGTTGTCGATCCGCCTGCCGCCCCCGCGGCAGGCGGATTTTCATTGTGACGACTTGTCGAGAATTTCGCGGATCTTGGCTGCGAGCAAGGCCTGGGTGACGGGCTTCTGCAGCAGCGACACGCCCGCGTCCAGCCGGCCCTGATGCACGATCGCATCCCGCGAATAGCCGGTCATGAACAACACCCGCAGGCCGGTCTGGCGATGGTGCAATTGATCGGCGAGCTCGCGGCCGTTCAGGCCGGGCATCACGATGTCGGTCAGCAGAAGATCGATCCGGAACGGATTGGCGTCGAACAGCGCCAGCGCCGCCGCGCCGTTCGCCGCCTCGCGAACCCGGTAGTTCAAATCCTTCAGCGTCTCGACCAGGTAGCTCCGCACATCGCATTCGTCCTCGACCACCAGCACGGTCTCGCTGCCTGAACTGCCGACCACCGGCGCCTCGCCCTGCCCCGCGGTTTCGGAGGCGGCTGCGGCGCGCGGCAGGTAGATGCGGATCGTGGTTCCCTGCCCGACCTCGCTCGATATCTTGATCTCGCCGCCGGACTGTTTGACGAAACCATAGACCTGACTCAACCCGAGGCCGGTGCCCTGCCCCGGCTGCTTGGTCGTGAAGAACGGATCGAACGCCTTCTCCTGAACCTCCCGCGGCATTCCCGAGCCGGTGTCGCTCACCGCGATCGATACATATTGCCCGGCCGGCACGCCTGCATTCTGCTGCCGGTAGTCGTCTTTCACCGACACGTTGCCGGTCTCGATGGTGAGTTTTCCGCCACCGGACATCGCGCCCGCATTCCTGGCGTTCATGGCGTCCTTGGCGTTGACGACCAGATTGAGGATCGCGGCTTCGAGCTGGCTGGGATCGACCTCGATCTGCCACAGGCCGGCGCCCTCCACGACCTGGAGTTCGACGTTCTCGCCGAGCGTACGCCGGAAGAAATCCGACATGCCGGCGATCAATCGGCCGACATTGGTCGGTTTGGGATCGAGCGGCTGCCGCCGCGCGAACGCCAGTAGCCGTTGCGTCAGCGTCGCCGCACGCTGCGCGCCGTTCGCGGCACTGGCGATCACCCGCGTCAACCGCTCGCGCGCAGCCTCGTCCCAGGTCTGCAGGGAACGATCGGCGATCTCGAGATTGCCGCTGATGATCGTCAGCAGATTGTTGAAATCGTGCGCGACGCCGCCGGTCAGATGTCCGATCGCCTCCATCTTCTGCGACTGGCGAAGCATGTCTTCGGCTTCGCGCCGGTAGACGCCTTCCTGCGCCAGCGCCAGTTCGGCGGCGCGAAGCTGCGACGGCGAAGGCAACGCCAGCACTTTCGGCAACAACGGCCACAGCATCGCCGCCGTCACGATCGAGGCCGCGGCCGTCAGCGCCTTGACGATGCCCTCGATGCCGTAGACCGGATACCACAGCGTGACGATCGACATCACATGACCGATGCCGCACGCCGTGATGAAGAGCGCGAACGCCCAGAACACCCATCCGAAGTCGACGTCGCGGCGCTTGGAGACGAAGATCGAGAGCGCGACCGGGATCGAAAAATAGGCTGCGGCGGTGATGAGATCGGACGTGACATGCAGCCAGATCAGCTGCGGTTCCCATAGCAGGCAGATGCCGTGCGGTGCGAACATCGATGAATCGAGCAGACGTTGCAGGAAATCCCACATGCCCTTCGCCCCCTAGACGGTGATTCGAGTTGGTCACATGGCCAGGAATCTACGGCGGACCCAGACCCACTACAAATGGTCCCGTCATTGGATTGCTCGTTGGGCGACCGATGCGGCAGCTACCTCAAATCCAGTTCTGAAAAATCATCAGGCGATTGAACGTCGCCATCGAAGTTCCCATGAACGCGGCCGATATCGGCAACATTGCGGCAAAGCCGGCAAAACCAACAGCAACGCAGACCCACAGCCCCCAGCGGAGCGTGCTGCCGCGATTCAAGGCATAGACCAGCGCCAGGCTCGCGGTGGTCGCCGCCGGGAGGTAGTAGTAGAGGAAGCCGAGCGCTCGCGGCAACAAGGCCCAGGCAAGATAAGGGCCGAGATAGAACGCCGAGACCAGGAAGGCATCGGCCCGCCGCGCCACGATCCAGTCGCGCAGGCTGACCGCAACCGCGATCAGCGCCGGCCACAGGATCAGCGGGTTCCCGAGAAAGACAACGGCCGCGATCTCGTCATCGCCGACCTTGTCGAACAAATACCAGACCGGGCGAATCAGGAACGGCCAGGACGGCCACGAGCTCATATATGTGTGGCCGGCAATCGCCGTCGTGGTGTTATCGCCGAAGATCCGCCGCTGCGCCTGCACGATATCCGGAATCGAAAATCCGTAGAGCGGAATGAACGTCGCGAGATAGACCGCGGCTGGAACCGGCGCGAAGCAGATGGCGAAATGCCACCATCTGAAACCGGGCCACAGGCCGGGCCGGTACCAATCTTCCGGCCGGGCGTCGGCGAATTCGGTACGACAGTTCTGCATCAGGCGAATCACGCCGACGATCACGATGCAGACCGCGAGCGGAAACAGCCCGCTCCATTTGCAGGCCGCCGACAGGCCAAAGCCTGATCCGTCGAGCGCGAACCATGGATGCGGCCGCTCCTTTCGGAATCCGTGGATGAACGCCGCGATGGCGAACAGGCTGAAGCTGAGCGCGAAAATATCCAGCATCGCGATCCGCGACTGCACGAACAGCATCTGATTGAAGAACGCGAGCAGGCTCGCCGCGACCGCCGGCCCTTGCGCCGCGAACAACGCCAGCCCGCACAGATAAACGGCAACGATCGCGAGTGCCCCGAACAGGACGCCCGGGTAACGCCACCCCAGCGGCCCGTCGCCGAGCGAATGGATCGACCACGCGATGAGTTGCTTGGCGAGCGGCGGATGCATCGGATTGAGCATCGGCTCCGACATCACGGGCGCGAGCATCTGCCGCGCCGCCGGCACGTAATGCACCTCATCGAAATAGAATTTCTCCGGCGTTGTGACGCCGACCAGCAGCGTGACGTGCGCGAGAACGAAAAGAATTGCGGCGGTGATTGCTGTGCGGAGCATCACAGAAGACGAAGCGGAATGTGATGGCGCTGAAAGCTTCACGAAAAATCCAACAGAAAATCAGAGACGGAAAAGACATTGCGGCAAAAATGAGTGTGACGTCTCCAAACTTTTCTGTCCATCGCGTTGAACGCATTCGATTCCGAGATCACTAAACGATCGGCGAGTAAGCTTGCGCGCGTGATAATTCGGTTACATCGCATGCGCTCGCGATCCGGTACGGTGTCGGGGTAAATCGATCGGCGTTGAAATGATTTTTTGTAATTGCATTCGTTTTGTGTTCGCAGTCGGCTTGTGTGCAAGTGGCCTGGTAACTGCGTTGGCGGCGCCCGCATATGCGCAAACGCGCGTCGGCGAAGCGGCCGTCGTCAAGAATGAAGTGCTCCGCGTCGCCGGACCTTCGACCACCCAGATCAATGTCGGCGACGGCGTGCTGCGCGACGAGACCGTGCGCACCGGCATCGACAGCGCGACGCGGCTGGTGATGGCCGACAGCACCAATCTTTCGCTAGGCCCCAACGCGTCGCTCAAGCTCGACCGCACCGTGTTCGACGACGAGCGCCATTATCGCGAAGTCGCGATACGCATGACGTCGCGCGCGTTTCGTTTCGTCACCGGAAATTCGGCCAAGGCGGCCTACAAGATCACCACGCCGCTGGCGACCATCGGCGTGCGCGGCACCACGCTCGATATCCTGTCGCAACGCGGCCAGACCATCGTCAACCTGCAGGAGGGCGCGGCGTCGGTTTGCACGACCTCGTTCGAATGCACCCAGCTCACGCGGCCCGGCGACACCGCCATCATCACCGCGGGCGGCGCCGGCGGCAGGTCGACGATCAAGAAGAGCAACACGCCGACCTGGACGTTCGCCGCGACCTGCGCCGGCACGTCCGGGCTTTGCGGCAAGACGCAGTATGCGGACGCCACGCCTGCCATCGTCGATGACGGCAGCGATCCCACCGGCATGCTGTGCGGGCGCTGACCATGGCACATTTCATCCGTAGCGCGGTATTGTCCGCAGCGCTCCTTGGCGCGGTGCTCGCGATTCAGTCGTCGCCTGCGGCGGCACAATCGAGATCCTCTTCAACTTTACCTTCACCATCTCCCACCCCTACGCCGCAGGAAGAATGCGTCGAGTGCTATCCGGAGGAGCCCCCGCCAAACGCGCCGCCGGCAAACGCCGTGACCGGAGCGAGCTCCAGCGGCGGCTCGATCAATGGTCTGGCCGACCAGCGCTTCAACCAGATGATCACCAATCGCGTGCTCGGCAACGTGCTGCTGGGGATCAACGAGCAGGTCAATTGCAACGATTGCATCAGCGCGTTCGGTTCGGCCGGTTCGTTCTCGGCCGGTATCCACGGCCGCAAGAACCTGACGCCGAACCTGTCGCTGCTCGCCGGCATCGCCTATGCGCAATACAATGAAGGCGGATACCACGTCACCTCGTCGCCGATCGGCGCGCTCGCGCTGCGCTACGATTTCACCGACTGGGGTTCGTCGCGGCCGTTCTTCGATATCGGCACCATCCTGTCGCCGTTCCAGAAGGTGCGCTACTCGCGCAGCTATACGACGAATCTCGGCGCGGTATCGCTGGAGAGTTCGACCTCGAGCGAGAACTATTCGGTCTATGGCCGCGCCGGCTGGATGAGCCGGTTCTCGCCACGCGACGAGGTGGCGACGTCCGTCGAGGTCTGGCAGCTATGGCAGCGCGTGAAGGGCTACGTGGATCCCACCGTCGCCTTCAACCCGTTCGACGCCTCGATCAAGGACGGCACCGACCGCACGACTCTGGTCAAGGTCGGCGGACAATGGACGCATCTGTTCGGCTCCAGCGTCGAGACCAACATCAACGGCGGCTGGGTGCAATCGTTCGGAACGCGATCCGGCATCGTCGCCAGCGTGACCGGCGACGGCACCATCGTGCCGACGATGGGCAGCCAGGGCTGGTTCGAATATGGCGGCCGGGTCGGCTTCCGCATCACCAAGGGCTGGGTCGCCGACCTCTTCCTCAACGGCACCGCCGGCCCGCAGCCAGTCGGCAACACGTTGCACGGCGGGCTGGGATTGCGCGTCAGCTATTGAGTTGAATGTAGGGTGGGCAAAGCGTCAGCGTGCCCACCATCTCTCAGCATCGCGATTGTGAACGGTGGGCACGCTGACGCTTTGCCCACCCTACACGAGCGGTATTAAGCCGCGGTCGCCGCCGCGACATCCATCCACATCACTTCCCAATGATGGCCGTCGGGATCCTCGAAACTGCGGCCATACATGAAGCCGTGATCCTGCTTCGGCCCCGGATCGGCACCGCCGCCCGCGCCTTGCGCCTTGGCGACCACATCGTCCACCGCATCGCGGCTGTCGGCGGACAGGCAGAGCAAAACCTGGCTGGTCGCCTTGGCATCGGCGATCTTCTTCGACGTGAACTGCCGATATTTGTCGTGGGTCAGCAGCATCACAAAGATAGTCTCGGACAATACCATGCATGACGCTGTGTCGTCGGAGAATTGCGGGTTCTTTTCGGCGCCGATCGCCTCATAGAAAGCGGTCGAGCGGGCGAGATGGCTGACCGGCAGGTTGACGAAAATCATCTTGGCCATGGTGTACTCCTTTTGGCGGGTTCTGCCCGAGGACGAACGCGCAGAGGGGAATCCGACAGGCGCTTGAGATTTTTTTTTGCCGGCCGATGCGGCGTCCGGGCTGCAGCGCTCCCGGGAAGACGGGACCGCTCCCGCCTCAGCCCCAAGACTTTGTATTACGTCCCCCTGAACCGGGGTTGGCGCTTCTCGGCAAATGCCTTGACGCCTTCCTTGAGGTCGTCGCTGTCCCTGATGACGTCGAGCAGCCGTCGCACTTCGGCGACGCCTTCCAGCGGTCCCTTCGGCATGGCGTCGCGCGCCAGCTTCTTCAGCGCACGCACGACCAGCGGCGCATTCGTGGCGATCTTGGCCGCCATCTCCTGCGCCTGCGCGACATGCTGCCCCGGCGGCACGACCTTGTTGACGAAACCGATCTGATAGGCGCGCTCCGCCGACATCTCCTCGCCGACCAGCAGAAACTCCATGGCGATCTTATGCGGCATCCGCGCCATCACCGAGGAGATGCCGCCCGCGGTAGTGCCGATCTTGCCCTCGGGATAGATGAAGCGCGTCGACTCCGACGCCACGCACATGTCGGCCATCTGCACCAGCACGAACGCGCCGCCGACCACCCAGCCGGATGTCGCGGCAATCACCGGCTTGTCGAGTTCGACGCCCAAGCCGGGCACGGCGTGCCACATGTTGACGGGAAGATCCTTGACGTCGGCGCCGACCGAAAAGTACTTGTCTTCCGACGAAGCGAGCACCGCCACACGGTCGTCGCTGTCGTGAAAGCGGGACCACGCCTCGCGCAACTCGTCACACAGCGCGTTGTTGAGCGCGTTGTGCGACGAAGTCCGATCCATGGTGATGGTGGCGACGTGATCTCTGCTCTCGTAACGAACGAGCCTCATCGAATTCCTCCCGCGATGTTGTTGTTCTTATTTCTTTTCGGCAGGATCGCGGTGCACCGGATCGACCCACAGCACGGTCTCCGGCTTTTCGACCGGCTCGATGTCGAGGTTGATCGCCACCGCCTCGCCGTCGCTGCGCACCAGCACGCATTCCAGCACCTCGTCGCGGCTGGCATTGATCTCCTGATGCGGCACATAGGGCGGCACGAAGATGAAATCGCCGGGACCGGCTTCCGCCGTGAACTGCAGGCGCTCGCCCCAGCGCATCCGCGCCTTGCCCTTCACGACGTAGATGATGCTTTCGAGATGGCCGTGATGATGCGCGCCGGTCTTGGCGTCGGGCCGGATCGACACAGTGCCGGCCCACAATTTCTGCGCGCCGACGCGGGCGAAATTGATCGCGGCCTTGCGGTCCATGCCCGCGGTCGACGGCACGTTGGGATCGAGCTGGTTGCCGGGGATGACGCGGATGCCGTCATGCTTCCAGCGATCGGGATCGCCGTGGTCGTGATCGTGGGAATGATGGGGATGGGTATGATCGTGTGTGCCGCTCATCTCTTTGCTTTCCGAATGGTTTCGCTGGCGACGGTACATAAAACCGTGATCGCAAACCAGCCAAATCGAGGAACTTTTGCGGTCCGTTCCGGGTTGCCG
>Ga0070665_100004664_pt1 | contig 14315 bp, 10 predicted proteins | sample KBSS13metaG_FD_65862 | JGI IMG/M metagenome (GOLD analysis project Ga0070665, IMG submission 65862) | Switchgrass rhizosphere microbial communities from Kellogg Biological Station, Michigan, USA - KBS S1-3 metaG | ecosystem: Host-associated > Plants > Roots > Rhizosphere > Soil ... | reverse complement strand
CCCTTCTTCCGATCGCGCGGATTCAGCACGATCACGTGCGCGGAGTACGCCCCGGGCGTGAACGTCAGCGTCGAACCCCCGGTCAGCGTCAGCGTCGACTGCTGCACGTCCGCGGAGCCGGCGCCGGTGTGCGCGGCCTCGTCCTGCGGGATGCCATAGCTGTACACCCTGGCCTTCTCGCCGCGCTTGAGCGCGGGCAACGAGATGCTCGCGTTCAGCGTCTCCGACGGATGCTTGTTGATGACCAGGATGCGCACCGAGCGATCCTCACCGCGCACCGCGTAGACGCCGAGCTTGCTGTAGTCGCTGCTGGCCTGCACCACCTTCTCCCCGCCGCGCGCGAAGTACTTGAGCAGCTTGTTCACGTAGAACGTCGGGTAGCGATCGGCGGGGCCGGCCGGGTCGGTGGCGTTGACGATGCCGTAGTCGCCGTAACGCCGCCAGCCGTACAACGTGGAGCTGTTGTTGTTGCCGCCTTCCTGGCCATTGCGCAGGTCCCACCACAACAGGGCGTTGAACTCGGTCTTCAGCAGGTTGCCCATGGCATCGGCATAGAAGAGCCCATTGACCAGGCTGGTGGTCTGCTTGCCGGGGCTGCCGAACACGGAGTTGTGCTCGGTGACCGCGAGCTCGACCTGCTTCGACTTCCGGCCGAGGTAGTCATCGAGCATCTGGCGCAGCTGCGCGGCGTCGTTGCCCCAACTCGCCGCGGAGTCGAGCAGGAACAGGTCGCTCTCGCCACCGGGTCCCTGTTCATAGCGGTGATACACCACGAAGTCGGGCGTGACGCCGAGCTGCCGCAGCGTGTCGAGCAGGATGGGCGTCCAGCCCTTGTGGATAGCGCCGGTGCGCGGATTGACCACCTGCTGCTCGGGGTAGTTGGAGTAGGCGTCCTCGCCATTGATCACCACCGCGCCGATCCTGATCGACGGATCGACGGCCTTCATCTGCCGCCAATACTCCTTGAAACGCGTGGCATAGGTCACGGGATCGTGCGGCCGGGTGTTGTTGTCCGCTTCCCAACTACCGTAGTTCTCGTTGCCGACTTCCCAGTAGCGCACATTGCTGCGCAAGGTCTTGTTGGCGTACTTCACCCAGGCCGCGGCTTCTTCCGGCGTGCCGGTGCCGTAGTTCACGGTGATGTAGGTCGCCGCATGCGTCCGGCCCGCGATCTGGATGAAGTCATCGAAGCTGTTGGCCCACTCGAAGGTCTGGCCCTCGCTCATGTTGGTCTGCCAGTGGTACACGTCCGAGAGCGAGCCGCCCGGAAAGCGCAGCGCCTGGTTGTCGAGCTCGGTCAGCAGCGACTGCGTGTTGGGCGAGGGATACGCGCCGTCCCACACCGCGGCGTTCAGGCCGAACATGCGGCGGTCCACCTTGCGGATGCGGGACTTCGGGTTCACGACGGCATTCACCACGCTGGGTGGCGGCGCGAATTCCAGGTGGATGTCGTCGACGTAGAACGTGGGCTGCGTGATGCCGCCGTTTTCCTGCAGCCACAGGCCATCGAGGTCGGTGACATTGGCGATGCCGAGCTGCCCCAGCGGAATCACGAACTCCTGCCATTCGTTGGGCGCCAGCGGGCCGATGTGCACCGCGGGTTGCCCGGTGCCGGCGCGCAGCGCGACGACGTTCAGCGTCTGTCCGCCGGCGCCGCCGTTGATCCAGAACTTCAGGCTCTCGTAGGCGCTGGTGGGTACGGCGGCGTGTTGCAGGTACAGGGCCTCGAAGGCGTCGGCCGTGACGGCGATGGCGCTCGAGCCCGTGTGCACCGTGGTGGCGCTGCCGGTGTTGACGCTGGCCCAGCTCCAGTTGTTCCAGCCGTTGGACAGCGAGTCCTGGTAGATAGCCATGCCGTTGACCGGCGGCGGCGGAGTCGGCGGCACGCCGGACTCCAGCACCACGTCGTCCACGTAGAACGTCGGGTCATCGACGCCGGAACCCTGCTGCACCCAGAAGCCGTTCACGTCGGCGCGGTTGTCCGCGCCCAGCGAGGCCAGCGGCACCGTGATCTTTTGCCAGCTGCCCGCCGCGGGCGTGGCGACGCGCACGCCGGGTTGCGGCGCGTCGTTGACCACCGCGACCACCTGGATGGTCTGCCCGCCGGTGGCGCCGCCGTGCACCCAGAACGTGAAGTTGAGATAGCCGTTCGTGTCGACGGGCGCGTCGGCGGAACGTAGATAGAGCGCCGTCCACGCGGCCGGTGTCACCGCGATCGAGACCGCGCCGGTGTGGGCATTCGCGGTGCTGGCCATGTCGACCGTGGCCCAGCTCCAGTTCTGCCAGCCCGCGGCCAGCGCTTCGTCGTAGATGACGCGGTCGGTGGCGGCGAATGCCGTGGCTCGCAAGCCAAGCAATAGAGTAAGCAGGACAAACCACGAGACAAGACGCGGATGCGCGGCCGAAGCCTTCCCTGGATTCATGACGTTCCCCCTGAACATGGCGATTGGATCGCAGCGCGTGAAAACGAGACGGTCGCGGATTCAATCACACCTGGAACGCGATTGGGCTAGGTACAAACTGCAGCGCGTCGCCGCTCGCGACGGCGGCGCACGCAGATCACCGTGCGGATCAAGCCGATGAGGATGAAAAGGAACAGGATCCAGCGCGCCCAGCGCCACGGGCCGCCGGGTGCGCCGTCCAGAGGCGTTTCTCCGAACAGGTCGCGGGTGATGTCCGGTTCGATCGCGCCCAGTGCGCACTTGCCATTGTTGCCGCGGGGCCTTCCGTAGAAATCCTTGCCACCGACCAGCAACTCACCCAGGCAGGCCGAGACCTGGCCGGCGAAGCGCGCGGGACTGAACAGCGACGGAGCGTAGTCGTCTTCCAGCGAGGGGTCGGTCGACGCCACGCCGCCGCCGCAGGAGTTGCCGGGGAACTGCATGTTCGAGGCCATGGCATCCACGGTGATTCCCGCGGCGCAATTGCCACGCTGGTTGCGAGCGACGATGGTATTCGTGAGCGAGAGCTTGCGCGCGGCCGGCGCCATCGTGATGCCAGTGCTGCGGTTGTCGATGATGGTCGAGTTCACCAGCGCGATCTCTTTTCCAGCCAGCGCGCCGAGATCTCCCGAGGCCTCGACGGCATTGCGGGCCACCAGTGCGTTGCCCAGCCGCACGACCGCATCACCGCCGTCGAGCGCGGCACCCTGCTGGCCGGCGACATTGTCGAGGAAGGCGCCACGCCCCAGCGCGAACAATTCATTGCGTGGTTGAGTCAGGTCGGCGAGGGCGGTGAATACGTCGGCGAACTCGGGGTCGAGCGGATCCGCGGCGGACCAGTGAGCCACGGCGGCGCCGCGACGCGCCCTGTTGGCGGTGAACAGTGCGGCGTCGCCGAGCACCTCGCCGGACCAGGCGAGCGCGCCGCCTATCTCGGAGGCGCTGTTGCGACGGAAGCGAACGCGCGCCAGCGTCAGCGTGAGCGGATCGCGGATCCGGCCGATGCTCCACACGTTGGTGCGGACTTCGCCGCCCCAGAACATGATGGCGCCACCGATGCGCGCGACGTTGTTCTCGAACAGGGTTCGCGTGATGGCTACGCGGGACGCCATCGCCGACAGGGCGCCGCCGAAGCCGGAGGAGCCGTTGCCGGTGAATTCCGAGTCGGCAATCTCGGTCACCGAATGCACCACCGTGAGCGCGCCGGCGCAGCAGCCCCAGGCCCTGTCCGCCTCCGGCGTCGCGGTGCCATTGCCGATGAACTTGCTGCGACGGATCACCAGCGTCGCGTCATGCACCAGCAGCGGAAAGCGGTTTCCGGAGAACGTGCTGTCTTCGATGACGATGCTGCGCGAGGCCGGGGGCCGTGGCGCGGCGGGGCTGGCACCGCCGCCGATCGGATGATCGAAGTTCCTGTTGAAGGTGGACTGCCTGACAACCACGGTCTCCGCATCGATGACGGCGCGGTACGACTGCCCGGCCGGATCGCCATTGCTCTCGAACACACTGTCCGTGGCGGTGAAGTCGGTGACGGCATAGGGCGCGGGAGTGTTCTCGGTTCGTACGTGGGTCAGCACCACGCGTCCACCCACGACGATGAAAGTAGACAGGGCTACCGGCGCGCCGGAAAGCGGCGGGTTGCGAACCGTCAGGTTGGCCAGCGTCAGCAGGTGGGCGTTGGTGAAGAAGGGCCGCGCTCCATTTCCGGTGAGCACCACCCGGCCTTCGCCGTCGATCGAAGTGTCGTTCGCCACCGCGTAGGTCTTCGTCATCTCGATGGTCTGCGTGGCGCCGCCGCAGCGGATGACGATGGCGCCGCCGATGCCGAGCGCCGCGCCCAGGTTGGTACCGCCCGCGGCATCATCGCGGCCACACACGGTGACGATGGTCTGGGCGATTGCCCGCGGAGCCGTGGCGCCAAGAACGATGCTCACCAGGGCGAGCCACACCACGCGCGCGGGAAGTTTGTTAGGGCGCGGCAAGGATCACTCCTCCTTCACCGCGCCGGATGGGCGACTTCTCGTCGTCCAGGTCGATGAAGATGCGGCCGGACCGGCCCGGATGATTGATCGAGAAACTCGAATCCGACTCCGTCTCGTGGCGGATGATGCCGCCGCAGGCGCGGCAGTCCGCGTCGAAATCCTCATCGTCCGGCGTGAACACGATTTCCCGCTTCTGCGTCACCGACCAGAATTTCATTTCCTCGTCGACGTCGCCCTTGAGCCAGGTGTCGAAGTTGCCGAGATTGGCGGCCGTGACCGCGTCGACGTACTGGCTCAGTGAATGGCCAAAGTCATCCGCCCTGGCAACCTCGATGAAGCCCCATGGCTTGCCGTCGCAGTCGTCGATGCTGGCTTTGCAGTCCGAGCGCCACACCGCCACGTAGAAATCATTGGCACTGTTGTTGTCGCCATCGGCGTACTCGGGGCATTCGGCCGAGGTGATGAAGCGCAGCTGCAATGGCGTCGGCAGCCCCGCGATACGCAGACAGTCGCGGATGCGGGGTGGGATCTCGATGCGCAATCCGCAGGCAAAAGTGCCGGTGACGCAGTGGTTCTGGGAGAACGACTGCAGCAGCGACTCTCCGTCCTGGCCCCAATCTTCTTTCGTGCCTTCGAAGCGCAGGAAATCCTGGTAGGTATCGCGGCGCGCGATCTTGCCATTGGCCATCAGCGAGGTGGGCACGCCGACACCCTTGTCGTTGTCGTCGGCCGCGTTGTTCCAGGTGGTGGACAGGGCATCGATGCCGAAAATGCTGAAACGCAGGCCCTGCGGCTCCTCCTCCGAGTCGCCGCCGGCGGTCAACAGCCAACCGGGACCGCTCGAATAGCGCTCGAGCGTGTCGTGCTTCAAGGTCTGCTCGTAGGGCACGGACTTGTCGATGGCGAGATCGATGATCATCTCGTCCGGCCGGTACAGGGAGGTCGCGTACCAGAACATCTCGTGCACGCTGCCGTAGCTGGCGTGACTTTTGGGTCCGTGCGTGGTGACGCCCGTCCAGAACTGTTGCGCGGCCAGGATGTGGTCGGCGCCGGCGCCGAGATCCAGGAAGTGACGCGGCTGGTTCGTGTGGATCACTCCGCCGTCATTGCTGCGCCACTCGTCGCGGTAGCGCAGGTTCTCTTCCACCAGCCGGCGGAATGGAATCATGCGGCGTCCCTGGCTGCTGCCCAACGCGGCTTTCGCCGAGGTGAGGTCGTACACCGCGCTCGCCGCGGTCACGATCGCCGCATCCTTCGAGTCGCAATCGCGCGTGCCCTTGGGAGGATCGGTCGACAGCGAGTAGTCCCAGCTGATGTCGCAGGCGTAGTCGATGAGGTTGAGAATCGACTTCAGGCTGTAGCCGTTGTACGGCTTCGCGTTGTATTCGAGGAAGTCCTCCTCGACGATGCGCTGCAACCGCTCGAGCAGGCGTTCGCGCACGTCCTCGTTGAGGTCCACGAGCTTGTCGAACTTCTCCTTGTTCCCGGCGGTGCGCTCTTCCGCCATCATCAGCTTGTTCTTCAGGTAGGTGGACGAGTTCTGCATGAGGATGTGGTTCTCGGTCTCCTCGATGCTGATGTCGAACACCGTGGCGAGCGCGATCAGCCCGCCAGCCACGATGATGCCGACGACGGCTCCGGCCACGGCGCTGGCCAGCGCGGCGCCAAACAGGAATCCCAGCGCAAAGCCGATTGCGAACCCCACGGCGGCAGCCGCCAGCAGGAAGCGCAGGAATTTCCACAGCTTCTCCCAGAACGAGCGCCCGCCATCCTCATCGCCCGACACGGTGCGTTTCGTGTCCTCGTTGTAGACATCCTTGTCGCCGAGGAAGTCGTCGGCGGTGCCGAAGCTGTTTTCGAAATTGCCGCAGCTCCAGAAGACGTTGTAGGTTTCGGTCGCGGGCCCGCCGCGCAAGGTCAGCAACCATTCGTTCAGCTTGTTCAGCGCCTGGTTGGCATCCGCCCTGAGGTCCGGATTCGCGAGTCGCGCGCGATACAGCAGGTACGTCAGGCGCGTGTACGACAGGATGCCCATGTCCGAGTCGCCTTCGACGCCCTCGAGCTTGTCCCAGGGCAAGGTCCAGTCGGACGGCGCGAGTCCCTTGTTGATGAGCGCCCACTCGCTGGTGCACGGTAGTTTGCCGGCCGAAGTGCCGGGCAGCTTTGGAATGAAATTGCCATCCTTGTCGATTTTCCAGGCGCCGAATTTCGGGTTGGTCGTCACGGCGGCGATCTGCCGCATCAGGCATTCGCGCGAGAGCTGAATCGTCACGGATTGCGTGATGCTGATGGTGCGCGGCGTGGTGACTTCTCCGCAGGCCGGGCCGAAACGTTCCCCGTAGATACGATTGAGTTCCTCCTGGACCTTCAGGACTTTCGCCAGGTCATTGCCGGGCGAATCTTCGATGGCCTTCCACCTGTCGGCGGCGCCTTCGTACCAGGGCTTGTCGTTGTCGCCGCGATCGAAATAGAGGCGACGCCACTTGCGCCAGTCGAGATCCCCCTCCGCGGCGAAACACAGCGGCCTGGGCGGTTCTGCGGTGTCGGTCGGGTGGGTAGGGATGGGCGGGTTGCCCGTGTCGGCGGGGATGGGCGGACGCGGCTCGAGAGTGTCGGCGATGAAGGCGACGCCGGGCAGGCTGCTCGTGTCGAAGGCTCGCGACAGCAGCGCGGCCTTGGCGCTCAGATGGGTCGTGGGCCAGTCGCCTGTCTTCTCGCCGTGACTGATGGCTTCGAGAAAATTGATTTCGTCATGGCAGGCGAGGTTGTGAACGATGCTCACCTCGCGGAAGCGCGTGCTCGCGACGGCGGCCGTGCCCGTCGTGGGCGTCGGACCCAAGTCGAGCTCGATGAGTTCGGCCGCGGCCGGCAGCGATCCGAGCACGAGGATGGCGGAAAGCGCCAGGCGGCGGTGAAAGCTTCGCCGGATCATGGCTACTGCTGCCGATCCGCGGCGGTGTCATTCTCCAGGCGCACGGCCGTGCGAATCAGCGGCGTTACGCAGATCAGGTCGCCGATGAAGGCTTCGCGCCACACGAATCCCTGCGCGCAGGTCTTGAGTCCAAAGGGGCCTGACAACCACAGCAGTGGCGCGCGGGCATTTTCAGCGGCGACGCGGGCCTTGCTCGCCGGCGTGACACAAACCGTGTCCGCGCCAGCCGCCGCGCGCGGCACGAAGCCCGCCTTGCAGTTGGCGGCCGACGCGCTCGGCGTGAGGCCGAGGGACGCGAGCAGCGCGATCACGATCGCGGGGCTGATGCATTGCCGACGAGACATGCGGCAATCCTAGGAATTGCCGCTTACGCCGAGGTAACGCTTCTCAGCGGTTGATGAGCTTCCCGATGACCTGCGCCAGGGCCTGCGGCGATCCCTGGTGCAACTTGCCATTGATGAAGAAGCTCGGCGTACCATTCACGCCGCTGCGGACCCCGCCGTTGAAATCCGCCTTGATGCGCTTGGCGATCTGCGGCTGCTTCAGCGCGAGCTCGAGCTTCGCGGTGTCGAGCCCGACCACGGCGATGCCGCCCAACAACTCTTCGCCGTCGCCGCCGGACCACTGTTGCTGGTTCTCGTAGATCCAGTCATGCATGGGCCAGAACTGGCCCTGCTGCGCGGCGGCCTCGGCGAGCTCCGCCGCCATCTGCGCCAGCGGGTGCGCCTGGGTCAGCGGAAAGTTCCGGAACACGAAGCGCAGGTCACCGCCGAAATGCTTCTGCAATTGCTTGACCAGTGGATAGGCGGCGCCGCAATAAGGACACTGGTAGTCGCCGTATTCGACCAGCGTGACCGGGGCCGCTGCGTTGCCTTCGGCATGATCGTCCGCGCTGACGGGAATCGTGAGCTGTGTCATCGCAGTGACTCCAGTGCAGTGAGGATGCCGTCCGCGCCCGGATTCACGTCCATGGGCGAGAGATAACTCCAGCGGATCACGCCGGCGGCGTCGATGACGAACAGCGCGCGTTCCGCGCAGCCTTCGTGGGGTTCATAGGCTCCGTAGGCGCGCGCCACCTGTCCCTTGGGCTCGAAGTCCGCGAGCAGCGGAAAGCGGTACTTGCGATCGCGCGCGAACGCGGCGTGGCAGTACGTGCTGTCGATCGACAGGGCCAGCACCTGCGCTTTCAACGCATCGAACTCGTCGAGCAGTTCGTTGTACAGCGCGAGCTGGTCGCCGCACACCGGGCTCCAGTCGAACGGGTAGAACACCAGCACCACGGGGCGGCCGCGAAAGTCCGCGAGCGAGACCTGCTTGCCGTCGCCATCGTGCAGGCTGAAGGTGGGAGCCGCGCTCCCCGGTTGAAGTATGGGCATGACGCACAGCCTAATTCAGCGGGCGCTTGTGGAGAACTGCCCGGACCCCTCGCGATCGCGGGTTTCTTCAATACCTTGGTATCGGTTTGCGCAAACCTGGTGTCACGCCACAATTCATCACTGTTCATACATAGAAGCCCAATGTATAAGGGCGCTACGTATGGAACTGGGCAAAGACCTCGTCGCCGCCTCGGCGACACCCCTGGTGCTCGCGATCCTGCTGGAAGGCGACAGCTACGGCTACGCCATCATCAAGCGCGTCGCGACGCTTTCTGGCGGCCACCTGCAGTGGACCGACGGCATGCTCTACCCGGTGCTGCACCGCCTCGAGCGGCAGAAACTGGTCTCGACCAAGTGGGGCACTTCGGACAGCGGCCGCCGCCGCAAGTACTACCGCATCACGAAGAGTGGCCGCCTGCAGCTCGACGCGCAGCGGGAGCAGTGGCGGCTGGTGGACGAAACATTGCGCGGCCTCTGGTTCAAGGCGGTCAAGGCATGAACACCCTGGAAGAGCAGATCGCGCATTGGCGCGAGTACGTGCGCCGGCACCGCACCATCGGCTCCCGCGACGTGGCCGAGCTCGAAGACCATCTGCGCGACCAGGTCGGCGAACTCACCGGCGCGGGACTGGCCGGCGACGAAGCCTTCCTGATCGCGGTCAAGCGCATGGGCAGCCTGGATTCGCTGTCGCTCGAGTTCGCGCGCGAACATTCCGACCGGTTGTGGAAGCAGCTCGTGATGCCGGCCGAGGGCGAGCACGCCGGCGCTTCGCGCTTCGAGTTGTTCGTCGTGGTGATTCTTGCGCTGGTCGCCGCGATCGCCATCAAGACGCCGCCGCTGTTCGGTCACGACTTCGACAATCACGAGGGTTTCTATGGGCGAAACCTGGGCCTGTTCGTGCTGCCGGTGCTCACGGTCTACTTCGCCTGGAAGCGCCAGCTCGGCATGATCACGGGTGGCTGGCTGTTGCTGGGCTTCGTCGCCGCGGGCCTGTTCGCCAACGCCTATCCATTCGCGCCGCATGGCGATACCGAGGTGCTGGCGCTGCTGCACTTGCCCATCGCCTGCTGGCTGCTGGTCGGCGTCGCCTATGTCGGCGGCGGGTGGTTCGCGAGCAATGGACGCATGAACTTCGTGCGCTTCACCGGCGAGCTGTTCATCTACTACGTGTTGATCGCGCTCGGTGGCATCGTGCTGACGGCAATCACCGTGATGATGTTCGAGTCGGTCCACGTCAGCCCCGAGTGGTTCGTGCGCGGGTGGATGGTCCCGTGCGGCGCGATGGCCGCCGTCATCGTCGGCGCCTGGCTGGTCGAGGCCAAGAAGTCCGTCATCGAAAACATGGCCCCGGTGCTCACGCGGCTGTTCACGCCCCTGTTCACGCTGGTGCTGCTGGCCTTCCTCGCCACCATGCTGTTCACCGGCCATGCCATCGACATGGATCGCAACCTGCTGATCGGCTTCGACCTGTTGCTGGCGCTGGTCGTCGGTCTGGTGCTGTATGCCGCTTCGGCGCGTGACGAGCATGCGCCGCCGGGCCTCTTCGACGCGCTGCAGTTCATCCTGGTAGTGAGCGCGCTGCTGGTGGACCTGCTGGCGCTGGCCGCCATCGTCTCGCGCATCTCCGAGTTCGGCTTCACGCCGAATCGCGTGGCGGCGCTGGGCGAAAACCTCATCCTGCTCGCCAACCTCGTGGGCACGGCCTGGTGCTACGGCCGGTTCCTGCGCCATCGCGGCTCGTTCGCCGAACTCGAACGCTGGCAGATCGCCTTCCTGCCCATCTATTCGGGCTGGGCCGCGCTGGTGGTCGCCGTGTTCCCGCCGCTGTTCAAGTTCGCCTGAATCTCCTGCCGGGTGGCCGGGAACGCGGCCGCACGTCCGTAAACGGCTGGGATGACGCGACATCGATGGGATCCCCGTGTGTTGTATCTCGCCGCGCAGTAGCAGCGTTTCGTATTTCGTCTTGGTGACGCAACCCGCAGGCGGAACCGCGGGTATCAACGTTTTCCTGGAGGTGGGTCCATGTCGCGAGTCCTGTTTGCACTGTTGCTGGTCGTCGGCTCCGCCGCCTGCGTGGCCGGGCCGCGCATTCCGCCCGCGCCGATCGTGATCACGGACGTCACCGTCCTGCCGATGACGCCGGACGCGGCGCCGCTCACGCACGTCACGGTGACGCTCGGCAACGGGCGCATCGAGGCGATCACGCCCGGCTCGGCGGCCAAACTACCGCCAGGCGCGCGCCCCATCGACGGACGCGGCAAGTGGCTGATGCCCGGCTTCGCCGACATGCACATGCATCTCGAGAACGATCGCATGGGCCGGCTGCACGTCGGCGATCCGACGCTGCCCGACGGCACCTTCGAGCTCGAAGATGCGCTGACGCCGTATCTCGCCAATGGCGTGCTGCAGATCTTCAATCTCTCGTCGATGGCCGAGACCATCGGCCAGCGCGTCGAAGTGGAGAGTGGCCGCGTGATCGGGCCGCACATTGCCACCGCGGCCATGATCGACGGATCGCCGCCGATGTGGCCGCTGGGCATGACGCGTGCCGCGGCGACTCCGGAAGACGGCCGCCAGGCGGTGCGCGATGCCAAGGCCGAGGGCTACGAGTTCATCAAGGTCTACAGCAAGCTCACGCTCGAGACCTTCACTGCCATTGTCGACGAGGCGCGCCAGCAGAAGATGCGCGTCGTCGGGCATATCCCGCAGCGTGGCAAGGGCATCACGGACAAGTTTTTCATTCCGGGGTTCGACCTGGTGGCGCATGCCGAGGAGTTCGCGCAGCACACCGATCCACCCGACCACGCGGCCATTCCGCGCTACGTCGAGATGGCGAAGCGCAACGGCACCTGGCTGATCGCCACGCTGTCGCTGGACGAGCGCATCGTCGAGGAGATTCGCGATCCGGATTCCCTGAAGCGCCGCGACGAGTTGCGCTACATGCACCCGCGCGCCTACGACATGGTGATCAACGGCAACCCGTACATCAAGGACCGCAGCGAGGGGCGTATCCAGTACGTTCAGAACGTCGTGGACTTCAATTGTCCGCTGGTGAAGGCGTTCACCGAAGCCGGTGTCCCGGTGCTCACGGGCACCGACGCGCCCGTGCCCGGCGTCGCGCCCGGCTTTGCGCTGCATGACGAGTTCGAGGCGCTGTCGAAATGCGGCATGAGCAACATGCAGATTCTGGAGAGCACCACGCGCCGTGCCGCGGAATGGCTGGGCACCTTGTCCGATCGCGGCACGGTGGAAACAGGTAAACGCGCCGACCTCGTGTTGCTGGATGCCGATCCGCTACAGAACATTTCGAACACACGACGGATCGCCGCGGTCATCGTCGGCGGCCACTACCTGGCCCGCAAGGAACTCGACCGGCGCCTCGCAACGCTCGCCGCCCGCAACCGCCCGAGATAGTTGCCCTTCGGGGCGTTGTCCGACACGGCGGCAAGATCAGCACGGCGCGCGCCGCGTTGGCCGATTGTTGTTAGGTCGAACGCCGTTGTCGCCGATCGCCGTCGCCCGGTTGGTCGATGTCGCGATTCGGCGGCAACGGGGCTGCGGCATGAGCGCGAACCATGTGTGTACCCGGGACTCCAATTGAACTCGATGACGAATCGGCGATTGCTCCCCGAGCTGTCGGTACGATCCTTCCAAACAGTTCAGGAGAATTCATGAAAATTTCCAATTCATTGATCGCCATTGCCGTTGTTGCGGTGATGCCGTTGGCGGCCATCGCCGGCGACAAGGACAAGATGTCGACCCCGCAGGCGACCAGCGCGCAGTTCGAGAAGCTCGACACGAATCGTGACGGTCGCATCTCGCAGTCAGAAGCGTCCAGCGATTCGAAAATCGTGTTCTCGTCGGCCGACAAGAATGGCGACGGCTTTCTCGACAGCAGCGAGTACGCTCATCGCGGCATGTCCAATGACGCGATGCCGAATTCCGATCCGGCGACGGACTCGACGACTCCCCGTACGGATGCCACGGCTCCGAACTCGGACTCGACGACTCCGCGACAGTAAGCAGGCAGTAGCCTGATGAGGCCCGCGCGACGCTGTCGCGCGGGCTTTTTTTTGGAGGTTCCCGCCAGTACAGTGCCCGGGTGCGTTTTCCAGCGACCGCCGCGATCCTCTGCCTGACACTGTGGCTCGCGCCATTCGCCACGGCCGCGGAAGCCGATGGGCCCTACGTGGTGCGCACTGCCGCTGGCGCCCTGGAAGCGTGGTCCGCGAAGCTCACCCCGGAGGGTGCGCACAAGGATGCCGTTCCCGCCGCGGTGGGTGAAAAGCTCGTCATCCCCGGCGTCGGTGGTTTGCCCGCCTTCGAGGTGACGTTGCGTTCCCCGGCGGATCCCGCCCCGGATACCGTGGCCGCGGGCGCGAAGCAGCCGCTGTTCGTGGTGGCCGACACGCACGGTGAATACGCCATCCTGGCCGGCATGCTGATGAAGCAGGGGGTGGTCGACCACACGCTGCGCTGGAAATTCGGCCGCGGGCGGCTGGTCATCCTCGGCGACGTGTTCGACCGGGGGGATCACCAGCTCGAGATCCTCTGGTTGCTCTACGAGCTCGAGGCGCAGGCGCGCAAGGCCGGTGGTGCCGTGTACTTCGTGCTCGGCAACCACGAGACCATGGCGATGCGCGGCGACCTGCGCTACCTGCACCCGAAATACCGCGACAGCGCGCAGCTGCTGGGCGTCGAGTCTTATTCCAGGTTGTTCGATGCCGGCAGCGTGTTGGGTCAGTGGCTGCGCAGCAAACCCGCGGTGTTGAAGCTCAACGGCTATCTCTGCCTGCACGGCGGCATCTCGCTGGCGCTGGTCGAGCGGAAACTCGCGCTGGAAGCGATCAATCGCGGAGTTCGCGCCGGCCTGGATACCGGCGAACCCGACGAGTTCCTGTTCGGTGAATCCGGGCCGTTGTGGTATCGCGGCTATTTTCCCGCCGAGTCCGGACAGCCTGCGCCCACGTCCGCCGACATCGATCGCATTCGCAAACACTTCGGCGTCGAGACCATTCTCGTGGGCCACACGCGCGTGCCCACGATCACGCCGCTGTACCAAGGCCGTGTCATCGCGGTACAGGTCTATCCGAAGCTGGATTCGTTCGGCAATCCCATTTTCGAAGCGCTGCTGATTCGCGACGGTGTACGGCTGCGCGCCTTGCCCGACGGCCGGACGGAGAAGCTGCTTCCCTAGTCCGCGAAGCGCCATCCAGACACGCTTGGAGATCCCATGATCACGAATTCCCAGTCCGGCACCAACATCCACGAGATCGCCGACGGCATTTACCGCATCAACACCCCCGTCGGCCTCCCCGGAGCGGGCCAGTTCAACTTCAACCAGTACCTGGTGGTCGATGACGATCCGCTGCTGTTCCACAGCGGGTTGCGCAGGATGTTCCCGCTGGTGCGCGAGGCCATCGCCGCCGTCATGCCGGTCGAGCGCCTGCGCTACGTCGGGCTCTCGCACTTCGAAGCCGATGAATGTGGCGCGTTGAACGAATTCCTGGCGGTCGCGCCGCAGGCCGTGCCGCTGTGCGGCCAGGTCGCCGCGCTGGTCTCGGTGAACGACTACGCCGACCGC
>Ga0070665_100004663_pt1 | contig 14320 bp, 14 predicted proteins | sample KBSS13metaG_FD_65862 | JGI IMG/M metagenome (GOLD analysis project Ga0070665, IMG submission 65862) | Switchgrass rhizosphere microbial communities from Kellogg Biological Station, Michigan, USA - KBS S1-3 metaG | ecosystem: Host-associated > Plants > Roots > Rhizosphere > Soil ... | reverse complement strand
CGGTGGTGCCAGTATTGGTTTAATGGGACAAGTTGCTGAAAGCGTTCTCGCAAACGGCGGAGAAGCTGTCGGTGTCATTCCTGAATTTATGCTCGATTATGAAGTAGCCCATGCTGGCTTAACCGAATTACATGTCGTAGAAACCATGCACGAGCGTAAAGCCATGATGGCAGAGCGTGCAAGTGCATTTATTGCATTACCCGGCGGTTTAGGAACATTCGAAGAAATATTGGAAATAGCCACATGGGGCCAACTTAATCAACACCAAAAACCCATGATTTTATATAACGTAAATGGCTTTTATAATGCATTGATTGCCCAACTAGACCATGCGGTTCAAGAAGGTTTTCTTCCCCTTCAGCACCGAGCTAAATTAATTGTATGTGATGATGTCGATCAGATTTATAACGTCATTAAAAATTTAAAAATGCCGAAAAGATTTGTTGTTTAGTTACCCACCTACTCTCTATAAAAAAGCGGTTCTGCCGCTTTTTTTGCTTTAACTATTTTCACCGCTACCTTCAAAAGCACTTAGATTTATTAAAGGGGTAATCAACATTGTCTTACTTTTTTTACTTTCAATTTGTTTTACACTAGACCAAAACGTTAACTTTCAAATGTTATGAATGCCACGCCGACTCACCAAGCCTTGCAACCTGAATATCGCTTACTCGTACTTTTGGTTTCCATTGGCTTTTTTATGCAGGCTTTGGACACAACAATTGTAAATACAGCTATTCCTGCAATGGCTCACCATTTAAATGAAGACCCTCTACGCATGCATAGCGTAGTTGTGGCCTATGTTTTATCAGTAGCTGCCTGCATTCCTTTAAGTGGATGGTTAGCAGACCGCTTTGGTGTTAGAAATATTTTCTTATCGGCAATCGTTATTTTTACTTTAGCCTCTTTAGGTTGTGGTCTTTCTCAGAGCCTCAATGAACTCTTATTTTTCCGAGTCATCCAAGGTGTAGGCGGAGCCTTACTACTTCCTGTTGGCAGACTATCACTTTTAAAGATTATTCCCCGAACTCAGTTTTTAGCCGCAATGAGCTTAATGAGTCTTGCAGGTTTACTCGGGCCTTTGGCTGGTCCAACTTTGGGTGGCTGGTTAGTTGAAGTTGCAACTTGGCACTGGATTTTCCTGATTAATATTCCCATGGGTATCTTAGGCATCTTAATGACATTAAAAGTCATGCCTAATTTAAAAGAACCTTCAGTTAAAACATTTGATTTAGGCGGCTTCATCTTATTGGTGGTGGCCATGATTGGATGGTCTTTGGGTATCGAACATTTAGCCTCACCTGAATATTCAAAATGGTTCAGTATTTCGCTATTAATAGTCGGCATAATCGCAACGCTTTGGTATGCCTATCATTCTCATACTCATCAAAATGCGTTGTTCCGCAGTCGACTCTTTAGAAATAAAATTTATGCGATTGGTATTTTAGGTAATTTCTTTGCTCGCTTCGGTGGTAATGCTTTACCTTTTGTTTTACCGCTCATGCTACAAGTCGCTTTTGGCTTTGAACCTTTTATTGCTGGTTTAATGATGATTCCTTTGGTCCTAGGCTCATTATTTTCAAAGCCAATTGTCAGACCCATTATTCAAAAGATTGGCTATCGACGTTTTTTACTCATCAACACAACGCTGGTCGGGCTATGTATTGCCTCTTTCGCCATCATGACAGTCGATACTCCAACTTGGTTTAGAGCCTTACACTTTTTCTTATTTGGCACATTAAACTCACTGCAATTTGTGGGTATGAACACATTGACCTTAAAAGATCTGCCTCAACAAGATGCAAGTAGCGGTAATAGTTTCTTATCGATGATCATGATGCTATCAATGAGTATTGGTGTGGCACTCGCTGGCACACTCATTAATATCTTTACTGATTATTATGGAGCTGACCATGTGACCACTGCATTCCATGTCACTTTAATTTGCCTCGGCTGTATCAATGTCATTACAGCGCTTATTTTCTGGCAAATTCCAAAAAATACCCCCGTATAAGCCGTTGCATTTTTAGCGTGGTTTCTCCCTCATGAATCACGCTATGATGTCGGCTTCAAATCTGTAATGAGTTTTGCATGACCAAACTGGCTAAAACCTTTTCTGCACCACGCTATAACACCCTAATCGGGATTATTCTAGCTTGTGTTATGGGGGTTCTCACTTACTTTGGTCTGTTCTACCAACAAAAAGCAATTGCTCAAGATTATCCAGTTCAAGGCTTTGATATTTCTCATCATCAAGGTGATATGGACTGGAAAAAAATATCGCCGGAAAAATTCCAATTCGTTTATTTGAAAGCAACCGAAGGTGGTGATTACAAAGATTCAAAATTTCAAGAAAACTGGCTCAAAGCTCGTGAACATGGGTTTCATGTAGGGGCTTACCACTTTTATCGCCTGTGTCGTGATGGAAAGACACAAGCTGATAACTTTATTGCGACTGTACCTAAAAAATCAGATGCGCTTCCACCTGTCATTGATCTGGAATATGACGGTAACTGTATTAATTCGCATACCAAAGAACAATTACTTAAAGAAATAGGCATGATGCATGATCGCCTAAAACAGCATTATGGCAAACAGCCTATCTTTTATATTTCTAAAACTTTTTATCACATTGTGTTAATCGGTAGTTTTCCTAATACACCACTTTGGGTCAGAGATTACGAAGGAAAACCTGAACTTAAAGATAAGAGAAAATGGCTCTTTTGGCAGCATAGTAATCAGGGTAAAATTGAAGGAATAACAAAGCCTGTAGATCTCAATGTCTATGAGGGTTCAGTCAAAGAATGGCACCAATTTTTACAGCAGCAAGGCATCGTGAAAGCACAATAATATGCGCAAAATCATTCATATCGATATGGATGCCTTTTATGCATCAGTCGAGCTACGGGAACAACCTGAATTAAGGCATTTACCCGTTGTTATTTCGTCTCATCATCCGCGAGCTGTGATTGCTGCTGCATCTTACCCTGCCCGTGAATTTGGTTTACGTTCAGCCATGTCGATGAGTCAGGCAAGAAAACTATGCCCTCAAGTCGTTATTATTGAACCAAATTTTGAAAAATATCGCACAGTTTCAGCTCAAATTCACTCGATCTTTCAGCAATATACGCTACTGATTGAGCCATTATCTTTAGATGAAGCTTATTTGGATGTCACTGAGAATTTAAAACAGATTGCGAGTGCAACTGAAGTTGCCATGCATATTCGAGAAGATATTTTCAGATTAACTGGTCTGACTGCATCGGCAGGTGTAGCACCCAATAAATTTTTGGCAAAAATTGCTTCGGATTGGAACAAACCTAATGGTTTATGTGTAATCAAACCTTCGCAAGTCGCTAGTTTTATTCAAGACCTGCCACTTAAAAAAATTCCTGGTGTGGGTAAAGTCACTCAGGAAAAATTACAACAGCTTCAGTTACATACGCTGGGTGACTTACAAAAAATTGAAGAAGCTATTTTAGTTCACCATTTCGGTAAATATGGTCAACAGCTCTATCTATATGCGCAAGGGATTGATCATAGACCTGTTCAAGCTGAAAGAGCTCGCCAACAAATTTCAAAAGAGACTACCTTTGATAGTGATTTTACTTTAGCTCAATGTCAGCCCTATTGGCAGGGATTAGCCGAAAAAGTCTGGCAAAGCTTAGAGAAAAAACAGCTCAATGCACGTGGTGTTAATGTCAAACTTAAACTCAAGAATTTTCAGACTTTACAACATAGTAAAAGCTTTAAAAGACCTATTCAGTCGCTACACGACCTGATCCAAGTTTTATTTTTATTATTAAATGAAATGCAGATTCCCGAACATTTCCAGTTCCGCTTAATTGGTATAGGGGTTTATCAGTTACAAACTCAATCAGATGACTTTCAACTTAACCTTTGGTGATTGACTACTTTTCACTCAAAAAGAGTGGATTTTGAACAAAATCTATTCCCTTTTGCTCCAAGTTTAGAGTAACCTAATCAGCGCATATTCATTACCCATGTATTTGCAACATGCCTAAAGCAACCTTTACTTTTGGCATACCGTCCTGTGATTGGCGTGACGACCAAATCCGAATATTACAGGGCCCTTCTGATACATGGCTTAGCATATTCTCTTCATCACAATAATCTACTGAAATTCTTTTCTACTTGCTTGCACCTACCTAGCAACTCTTCATAAAATCAAAACTATTAAATAAAGCCACTCTAGAGCATTTTTATGACGGTAAAGCGTTTACACGTTACTTCACGCTACTGCGAAGTTGCGATTTCAGGTAATTTGGTACATTTAGCTGGCCAACTCGCAGACGATACAAGCGTAGATGTCACAGCACAGACTCAACAAACTTTAGATAATATTGACCGTCTATTGGCAGAAGCTGGAACAGATAAAACCCATATTCTTTCTGTTATGATTTTTCTAAAAGATATCGACAAAGATTATGCAGCAATGAATGCTGTTTGGGATGCATGGATTAGTGAAGGACATCCACCAGCACGTACTTGTGTAGAATCCAAACTTTATGCGCCGGACGTGCTTGTAGAAATGACGGTAGTTGCCGTACTTCCATAATTTTTATAAATATAAAGTGACACTAAATTGAGCAATATCCCTAGTTATATTGCTCAATTTTTTAGTAGTTTTAACATTTTTAATGTCAGCATGTTATTAAGATCTTCTTTAATGAGTTCTCTAATCAATTGCTATAATCTCTAATTTTTAAGACTTCACAAACGCATTTGACATTCTCTCTAGTTGCGGCGTTGCATGTAAAATTGCCATTTCTGTTTCTGGAGTCAATAAATCTCTTCTTAGATCGTGATAATCAGGCACCTCACTGTAATGCAATACACGATAGCCGGCCAATTGTAATAGACGACGTTCATATTGCTGATGCGCACGGCGTAAACCATTTTCGCCAAGAACCACAATGACAACAACCTGATAATTTTGATCAAGTACAACAAAATCAGCTGCCATATTTTGATATTTTCGACGTGTATGCGCATATTTTGTAGTTAATAATGCATCAAAGGATACATGTGCCAACACGGTAAATTTAGGTAAAACTGTTTGTAGTCTGGTTAATGTCATTTGCTCATGACTAGTTAATACTGCACGGCGCTTCAAGGCACTATCATGTTGATGCCTTCGCGAAAGACTTTTCACTGCCATTACAACAGCCAAGAATAATAATAAGATCGTGATTAAATAGTACATGGGTCCAATCCTTTAGGTTTTTTATAATGATTTTGCTAGATCACACTTTGTTTTAATTGATAACGACACAGCCGTTTTTTAAAAGGTTCACTTAGTAATTTCACTTGTAGTTATCAAGCTTGGCTTAAATTTAGCCACCCTCACATTATTTATAATCATAGAGTCTACAACAATCAAGTGCAGCTCGTCAGATTTTTGCTATTTATCATTATTCGTTACGTTTTTTGTACTTTTAATCTTCAAAAATCTCATTATACGATTTAAATAGACACTTTAAAAACAAAACAGGCTCTATTTAAGAGCCTGTTTTATCATTATCCACGAACCTTGCTTTTAGGTTTACTTTTTCCACCAAATGGTCTTTTCTCACCTGTTTCACGAGGAGGCAAACCAGTGTGCTGGGTTAGAACCTGTCCTTTTTGTGGACGTTTTTGCCCTGCTGCTGAACGAGATTGGCCCTGACCACGTTTTGCTGAATCACCCGCTACAGAAGAGTTCTTCTTACGTGCCGACTTATATTCACCTTCAGCAGTACCTTGTGGCTGATAGGTCGGGATCAAGTGCTGCTTTGAATTACCAATTAAATCTGCGCGGCCCATTTCTTTTAAAGCTTCACGAAGCAATGGCCAGTTGTTTGGATCATGGTAACGTAGGAATGCTTTATGCAGACGACGGCGTTTCTCGCCTTTTACAATATCAACTTTTTCAGTATAGCGAGCTACTTTAGCAAGCGGGTTTTTGCCCGAATAATACATGGTTGTTGCAGTTGCCATTGGCGATGGGTAGAACGTCTGTACCTGATCGGCACGGAAACCATTCTTTTTCAACCAAATTGCAAGGTGCATCATGTCATAATCTGAAGTACCCGGATGTGCTGCAATAAAGTAAGGAATTAAATATTGCTCTTTTCCTGCTTCTTTACTGAAACGGTCAAACATTTGTTTGAAACGATCATACGTACCAATACCCGGTTTCATCATCTTAGATAAAGGACCATTTTCGGTATGTTCTGGGGCAATTTTTAAATAACCGCCAACGTGATGTTGTACTAGTTCTTTTACATATTCAGGGTTCAGTACGGCAAGGTCATAACGTAAACCTGAACCAATCAGAATCTTCTTCACACCTTTAATCGCACGTGCTTTACGATAAAGCTGTACTAACGGTGCATGATCGGTATGCAAGTTTTGACAAACACCCGGATAAACACAAGAAGGTTTACGACAGTTCTTCTCAATTTCTGGGTCTTTACAGTGCAAACGGTACATGTTTGCCGTTGGACCACCTAAATCTGAAATAATGCCGGTGAAGTTTGGCGCTGTATCACGGATTTTTTCAATTTCACGTAAGATCGAATCTTCCGAACGGTTTTGAATAATACGACCTTCATGTTCTGTAATCGAACAGAATGTACAGCCACCAAAACAGCCACGCATAATGTTGACCGAGAATTTGATCATATCAAATGCAGGGAAACGAGCATCGCCATAAGTAGGATGGGGCAAACGCGCATATGGAAGATCAAACACATAATCCATTTCCTCAGTGGTTAGAGGAATTGGTGGAGGATTGATCCAAACATCACGTTCACCATGGCGTTGAACCAAAGCACGGGCATTACCCGGATTAGTTTCAAGATGCAAAATACGGTTTGCATGCGCGTAAAGCACGTGATCATTCGCCACTTCTTCAAAAGAAGGTAAACGAATCACCGCTAACTCGCGTGGAGGTAACTTGTGTTTAATTGCTTTTGACGGTGCTGGCTTTAATTGAACGATTTGAGTGTCGTCATCTAGTTTGTCGCCTTCACGCACAATCGGGTTTGCGACAATCTCTTTCTGGAAATCTTGATACTGAGCTAAAGAATTACCCTTTTCTTTTTCAACCTCACAGCCATCAATATCTTCAGTCATGACATATGGGTTAATAATTGGGTCAACACGTCCAATCGTATCTACATCATTACTCGCAACTTCAACAAACTTTGCTTTTGATGCTTTGTTATGTTTATTAATAATAAATGCTGTACCACGAACATCAGTAATCTCGTGGATTTTTTCACCTTTCGCCAAACGATGCATCACATCAATAATGGCACGCTCACCATTACCATACATGAGCAAATCGGCTTTTGAATCCATCAAAATCGAACGACGGACTTTATCTGACCAATAATCGTAGTGAGCAATACGACGTAAACTACCTTCAATACCACCTAATAACACTGGTACATCTGGGAATGCTTCACGACAGCGCTGGCAATAAACTGTTGCAGCACGGTCAGGACGTTTATTTGGTTCATTGTTTGGAGAATAAGCATCATCCGAACGAATTTTACGATCTGCCGTATAACGGTTAATCATCGAATCCATATTACCTGCGGTTACACCCCAAGCAATTGTTGGCTTACCTAAAACGCGGAAGCTTTCAACATTGGTCCAGTCTGGCTGCGCAATAATACCGACACGGAAACCTTGTGCTTCAAGCACACGCCCAATCACACCCGATACAAATGATGGATGGTCAACATAAGCATCGCCACAGACTAAAATAAAGTCACATGCATCCCAGCCGAGTTGGTCCATTTCTTCTCGTGACATCGGCAAAAATGGTGCGGGTTCAAAACACGACGCCCAATATTTGTCGTAATCAAACAGCGCTTTTGGCGCAGTCTGCATGGTGTAGGCAGTAGACATGGCTTGCGAATCTCGGCTAGCAGATGGAGGAGAGACATCTAAAGATGAAAGCCGATCATTTTAACATGAATTCTATTCATTTTCCCTGTTTATAAAACATGCGAAAACAACAATATAGAAATTAATTTGATTAAACTTTACTCAATTTTTTATTCTTGGAATAAATACGGCGGAACAAAATCCGCCGCAGTTTTAATTTTTTATTTATAAAGCTTAGAACAAAGCTTTTGGCAAACGAATCTGAATAATCTCATTATCATCAGCCAATTTTGCATTACGTCCTGTCGAACCTGGGAAGTTATTATCATTGAAAACGGTAAGCGTTGTACCATTTTCAATAATCACATCTTCAATAGTTTCAAATGGGAAAGCAAAAACCTGTCCCGTACCAATATCCCCTGCTCTAGCTGTGCCATACAACATATTCGGGTTAGCAATTTTAATTAAATCGACTAAATCCTCACGGCTAACTAGCTGACCTGACTCATTTAATTTGATACGGATTAATTTTTTATATCCGCCTAAATTATTCTGAGTCGCATCACGTTCAATAATGATCCCTTCTTTATCATTAAAGAGTTGGAAGTCACCAATATTGGTTGCCTTACTGTCTAACTGGAACCAATAATATTTTCCTGTATACGCTTTTTTCTTCACATCAAATTGAGAAATCAATAATTGTCTTTCTGTTTCTCGAATTGATTTAATTGGCTTTTCTATAAGAGGGTAAAGATACTGCCCATCTGGCGAAATCGCCATTCCTTCAAAACCACCACTTTGCTGAACTAGAGGTTCTACAAAATTAATTTGTGCTTTATTAAACTGATTTTGTGGCGAACGTAATTCTTGAGTCGGATTTAACGGATTTGGCAGAGCAATCGGTGCATCCAATAGTACTCCATCTGCTGAAAAATGAAGTAAATAAGGCCCAAACTCATCGCCAATCCAGTAAGTCCCGTCATTAGTACGTTGCATTGATTCTGGGTCAAAATCAGCACCCGTTAATAAACGCTCAGCTGTATCACCATTCACGATATTAAAAGGAATTAATTTGTTCGGATCACGCAGCTGGATAAAGCTTTGCACAGTCACTTGACTAGTGCCTTTAACTTTAGTTTTGAAATCAGGCTTTAATTTATAAATACGAAGTAGAAAGTCTGCTGAATTATCTTGAGTCCCAAAACCATTATCAGCCATTGCCATATAACTGCCATCTTCATTTTTTAATGCAGCAGAAAAGCCTTGTACAGGCTGACCTTTAAATGGAGGATAAATTCCATTTGCACCTTTCACATATGCCCCAGAGTCTGGGCCAGCCGCATAAGTTTCTACAGGTAATTTGGCAAAAGAAATTAAGGTCGGTTCAGTAACTTTTTCAGTAGGTGAAGCTTGTTCTTGATCGTTATCATCATTACATGCCGTCAATCCTAAACTGGCACAGCATAATAATGCCACTAATGTTTTTTTGCTCATAGTTTTATACAGTTGGTAAAAAATTAAGCAAATTTAATCAAGCTTATATGAAGTTTTTACTTCAAAAAGATGAAATCTTTATGGCGAAAATATGACAGGACTAACTATTTAATAGAACCTTAAAAATTCAACCTCTTCGCTAAAAACTGATTAAAGTTTTGTTGGCTGATATTCTCCAGCAATTGCTGCTTTTAAAAATTTTTGGAAAGTTGGACATTCCATATGATTTTCAGCAGGACATACAGCAGCATGTTCTAATCCTTGACTAATAAAATGCAATCGTTTTGCCATTTGTTTTAATTGTTCAGCTTTATCTTTTAGTTTTTGCCGATCAAGATCAGGTTTACCATCTTGTCCAAACATTGTTGCGATTTCATTTAAAGAAAAACCTGCGGCACGACCTAAAGCAATGAGTGCCAATTGATCAAGCACTTGTTTCCCATACTGCCGACGTAAACCTTGCCGCCCTATCGATTTAATTAATCCTTTCTCTTCATAAAAACGTAGTGTAGCGGTTGTGACTTTTGCCTCTTTAGCGACGTCACCAATATCCATAACAACCTCTTGACTTCAAGTGGACTTTAACTTGCACAATAAATTTATCACGTTTCAGACGTATAAAAGCAAGGTTTCAAAATGAATCTCTCCACAACGTTCTTTCAGGCTTTATACCTTGGTATTGGCGCAACAATTATTATGGATATCTGGCTGTTAATATTAAAGATATTCAAAATTCCAATCTTAAACTTCGGCTTGCTCGGACGTTGGGTTGGTTGGATATTTAAAGGGAAACTCATCCATCAATCTATAGCTCAAAGCCCTCAAATTAAGGGTGAATATTTATTAGGTTGGGTTGCTCACTATAGTGTTGGGCTAATCTTTTCATTTAGCTTTCTTTTAATTGTTGGCTCAACTTGGCTTAGCCATCCTCAGTTTTATTCAGCACTTCTGTTTGGTGTAGTCACCGTTCTCATTCCTTTTTTTATTATGCAACCTGCGATGGGTAGTGGTTTTGCTTCTTCAAAAACCCCTCGTCCTTTTTTGAACTGCCTAAAAAGTTTGATGAACCATAGTGTTTTTGGTTGTGGCTTATATCTCACTGCAAAACTATTTCAAATTTAAATAAAGAGGAAACTGCTCATGAAAACCGTTGCCATTATTTACTATAGTCGCCAAGGCCACACCCAATTTATTGCTCAGCAAATTCAAACTGGTATTTTGAGCCATAAAGATATTAAAGTAGATTTACTCAATGCTGAACATCTTGTCGAAAATCCAGAAATCCTAATTCAATATGACGGCTTAATTTGGGGATCCCCCACTTATTTAGGGGGTGTATCTTCCAAGTTAAAACAACTCATGGATGCAACTGGTCTATTATGGAAAAAGCAGAGCTTTAAAGGAAAACTGGCGGCTGGCTTTACTGTATCTTCCCTTCCCGCAGGTGATAAACAATCAACACTAATTTCACTTTTCACCTTTTGTATGCAACACGGCATGTTATGGGTTGGCAACCCGATTATGCCTGAGCAACACCAAGGTGTGCCTTATTCTGAAGCTGCTAATCGTCTTGGTTCATGGTCAGGATTAATGGCTCAGGCTGAACACGGCAGTAGTCCCGATAGGTTTGATGAAGGAGACATTAAAACTGCTCGATTATTTGGAAATAATTTTGCAATTACCTTGAATGCTTATCTTGGAGTGTAAGATTATGACAGCACAAAGGATTTTATTACTCTTAATTTTATCTGCAATGATGTCATTTATAATTTCAGGGATTACGACTCTCAAAGCAGTAGGACCAGTTCAAAATTTCTTTTCATTATGGATATCCGCATGGGGTATTGCGTGGATATTTGCTTTCCCAAGTATGTTGATCTGTACTCCTGTAGCACAGAAACTAGTCGACATCCTATTTAAAAAAGTTGAAAAAGTATATCTGTAAGTTAAAACGTACAAAACTTGCGGTGAATTGCGGATATCCAGCTTTAGTATTTTTTTATAATATATGAAACATAGAGAGACAGGATGTCTCATTGAAGAAGAATAAGAACGCAGGAAGCGGTAGTTGACAGGAGTTAGCTACATAAGCTGAATACGAAGGAACCTCGACAGGATGTCGGGGTTTTTTTCATTTTAATTATACAAAATTCTCACTATTTGCTTGTGCTGAGCAACAGAACTTATATTGATCGATTAGTTGCAGCTGAATACCATGATTTCATTTGAAATTTGATTATCGGTTTTGTATTTTGCTTACCTCATCTTTATCTAACAATTATTTTAAACCGACTCAAATAAACATTTTGAGTCTCAAATTTTTCGTAATTGCTTTAATGACAATAATGACTGGGTGTACAAGCTTAGGCCCGAATAGTGGTTCATTTTCATGGCGTTCAAATAAGCTCTCGTCTGGTCTACAAAAAGCTTATTCTGTTCCACAAAGCACAGCGAATCGGTTATCTCCCATAATTATTCAAAGTGCTGACCAATATAATGTACCCCCTCTTTTACTTGCCGCAGTCATAAGACAAGAATCAAGTTACAATACTAATGCCCTCTCTCCTACGGGTGCAGTAGGTTTAACTCAAATTATTCCCAGCTATTGGCAGCAAACTTGTGCTGGTAATTTGTATGATGAATCTACAAATATTCAATGTGGTGCTTATATCTTAAATCACTATTATCAGTCAGCGGATAGTTGGTTCAAAGCAACTGCTTATTATAATGTGGGACCAACTGGATATGAGCGAAGCTTCTGGACACGGCACAAAGCTAAAAAATATGCTCGATCTGTTAAACATCATCAAAAAGCTTTAAAAAGTGCTTTATAAATAAGCTTAAATAAAAGCCCATCAATAGATGGGCTTTTTTATACAGTTAATATTATTCGTCAAATAAACCATCAAACAGAACAGAAGATAAATAACGCTCGCCACTGTCTGGAAGAATAACAACAATCGTTTTACCAGCATTTTCAGGGCGTTCTGCAATTTTAGCCGCCGCAGCCAAAGCTGCGCCACTTGAAATACCCACTAGAATACCTTCTTGGGTTGCACAGTTTCTTGCCCACTGAATTGCTTCTTCGCTAGTCACTGGTAAAACTTCATCTACAAGATCCAAATCAAGATTCTTTGGAATAAAGTTCGCACCAATTCCCTGAATTTTATGTGGTGCAGGTGTAATGTTCTCTCCATTTCTAGTTTGAGTAATAATTGGAGACTCAGCAGGTTCAACGGCTACAGAATACAAAGGTTTATTTTGAACTTGTTCGAAATAACGAGAAATACCGGTAATTGTGCCACCAGTACCTACACCCGCAACCAAAATATCGACTTGTCCATCTGTTGCTTGCCAAATTTCAGGACCAGTTGTGTCTACATGAATTTGTGGATTGGCTGGATTTTCAAATTGCTGAGGTAAGAAATAAACATCTGGCTGTTCACCTGCTAATCGTATAGCTTCATCAACTGCACCTTTCATCCCTTTCGCTGGTTCAGTTAAAACTAAATTGGCACCGAGTGCTTTTAATACTTTTCTACGCTCAAGACTCATACTTGCAGGCATAGTGAGAGTAATTGGATAACCTTTTGCCGCAGCAACAAATGCCAATGCAATACCAGTATTACCACTGGTTGGTTCAATAATATGCATGCCTTCTTTTAACACACCACGTTTTTCTGCATCAGCAATGAGTGCCGCTCCGATACGACATTTCACAGAAAATGCAGGGTTACGGCTTTCCACTTTTGCTAATACGGTTGCACCAGTTTTAATCAAACGATTAATGCGAACTAAAGGAGTATTACCAATAGCTTCTGCATTATTTGGATAAACTGCTATTCCTAAATTATTGGGTGTTGGAAATTGCTGATCAGTAGACATGTTATATCCTTATTAGATTTGGAATGATTCTGAATCATTATAAGCTTCTAGAGTAAACAGGAAAGTAGAAAAGCTAAGTAATGCCTGAATTCTCAAGTGAATAATGTGCCTTGTCATAGATTTCTTTTTTAGAAGTAAGAAATTAATAATTATTTAAAAATCAAAATATTAGATTAAATAATTTTATTTTCCTATCCATATCTTACGTTATTAACACTATCCTAATCTTCTGATCACACACTAAAGCTAAAGTTTTTCCAAAATTTTTATAGCAAGTTACCAAAGTTCACCCTCTCTCCAATCGGCACAAATAGTATCATCCACTAAATTATGAGTTAATCGCTCTTTCAGCTGAGCGCTCAACGGAAATAACATAATTTGATAATCATCTGTTAGATAAGTGGAAGCATCTTGTTTGATGTATAAATCACCCCACCACGAAATCCAATCTAATTTTTTATAGAATGTCTCATCTTCAGGCTGTAATGCCGTGAGTTCATAACCTAAAGTAGTTAAAACATCAGTTAAATATCTTAATAGTTTAGATGCAAGTCCTTTCCCACGCATTTTGAAGTCAGTAGTTACATATTCTATATAAGCAGTTTTTAAAGTGATACCATCTTTTAAGGTGAAAATTCGATCTGTCCATAAAGCATGTGACACAATATTATCATCCAATATGCCTATTATATGTACAGCATTTTGCATGAAGGTATATTGACTCCAGGGATCTTCATCAAAAGCAGCAAAACATAGCTCAGCAATTTGTTGCTGTTGTTGCTTATCTAAGTCATGAGCCGCGATGATTTCAAACTGCATAGGCAGAAACTCTATTTTAATTGTTTGAATAATAAGCAAAGCTCGAAATAATATGAAGTTTTTTAGTTAAAACCTCTCAATATTTATTACCCGCATAAAAAAACACCCCGGTTTCTTTCGAGACCGGGGTGTTTGAATAATGAGCTGGCGATGACTTACTCTCACATGGGAAACCCCACACTACCATCAGCGCTAAGAGGTTTCACTTCTGAGTTCGGGA
>Ga0070665_100004660_pt1 | contig 14323 bp, 15 predicted proteins | sample KBSS13metaG_FD_65862 | JGI IMG/M metagenome (GOLD analysis project Ga0070665, IMG submission 65862) | Switchgrass rhizosphere microbial communities from Kellogg Biological Station, Michigan, USA - KBS S1-3 metaG | ecosystem: Host-associated > Plants > Roots > Rhizosphere > Soil ... | reverse complement strand
TCGACCTGACCGGAATCGGGACTGACGAATTGAGGGCGCGTGCCGGCGAGCCACCACTTCTTGCCGCGCTGATCCGATTCCTGGAAGGCCACGAACCCGACCTGCTTTCGGTAGCGGAGGCGGTTGGCTCCAAGCCCGAAGACCTCGTAGAGGCTCGTCGCCTACTCGAGGAAGGAAGCGAATGAAGACGATCCTGATCACGGGCGCCACGGCGGGTTTCGGAGAGGCGGCGGCGCGCAAGTTCGTCGGCGGCGGGTGGAACGTCATCGGCACGGGGCGCCGCTCGGACCGCCTGAAACGCTTGCAGGACGAGCTGGCGGATTCATTCCTCCCGCTCGAGATCGACATGCGCGACTTGACGGTACTGGAAAGCCTTGCCCGGCTCGATCCTCCCTGGGGCGAAATCGACCTCTTGCTCAACAATGCAGGCCTCGCTCCGCCGACCGACCCGCTGGCCGAGACGGACTGGGACCGGATCGAGACCGTCATCGACACCAATGTGACCGGGCTGGTGGCACTGACCCGCGCGCTCCTGCCGCGGTTGATCGAACGAAGGGGCCAGATCATCAACCTTTCGTCGGTCGCCGCGACCTATCCATACAAGGGTGGCGCCGTTTATGCGGGCACCAAGGCTTTCGTCCGCCAATTCTCGCTCGATTTGCGCTGCGACCTTGCTGGAACGGGCGTCAGGGTCACGTCGATCGAGCCGGGTATGGCCGAGACCGAGTTCACGATCGTCCGAACCGGGGGTGACAAGGAAGCCTCGGACAAGCTCTACGCAGGCATGAACCCGATGACATCGGAGGATCTTGCCGACCTCTTCTGGTGGCTGGCGAATCTGCCTCCACACCTCAACATCAATACTGTCGAGTTGATGCCGGTCAGCCAGAGCTGGGCGGGCTTTACGATCAACCGCGAGGCTTGATTCAACCGCCGCCGAGTGCTTGGGGGCTGGCCATGAGCATCGACCAACGCCTTTCCGAACTCGGAATCACGCTTCCTCAGCCGGCCGCTCCCGTTGCGGCCTATGTGCCCGCCGTCGAGCAGAGCGGGCTCCTTCATATCTCGGGTCAGATCAGTTTCGCTGAGGACGGCAGCCTGATTATCGGACGTCTCGGCGAGAACGTTGATCTGGAGGGGGGAATGGCAGCAGCCCGTCGCTGCGGCGTCATGCTGCTCGCGCAGATGAAGGCGGCGCTCGGATCGCTCGACCGAGTCGAACGCGTCGTGAAACTCGGCGTTTTCGTGAACAGCGCGCCCTCCTTTACCGATCAGCCGAAGGTCGCGAACGGTGCGTCAGAACTAATGCAGGATGTGTTCGGCGAGGCAGGCCGCCATGCGCGCAGCGCCGTCGGAGTGGCCGTGCTTCCGCTGGGAGTCGCCGTCGAAGTGGATGCGATCGTCGCCGTCAGGGCCTGATCCGCTCGATCCGGGCGCGGCGGGTTTTGCTCACCGGGGCCTGCACTCCGGCCTTGCCGTTCCGGAAAACAGCCTCGCCGCGTTTGATGCGGCGATCGACTTGCGTGCCGGAATAGAATGCGATCTTCGGCTGACCGCTGACGACCGAATCATCGTTTTTCACGATTCCGATGCGCGGCGGTTGTGTGAGAGCCCTCTGCAGGTTGGCAAAACCATGTGGAAAGACCTCGCCAGTCTAAGGGTGAGCGGGCATCCGATCCCCTTGCTCGAGAATTTGCTGGAACAGGTCGCCGGACGGGTCCCGCTGCTTCTGGAAGTGAAGACCCAACATGACGTTCGCCGGTGGAGTCCTGCGCTCAGCCGTGAACTTGCCGGCTACCGTGGACCGTTCGGAATCCTGAGCTTCGATCCACGCCTGGTTGGCCGGCTGCGATCGGAGATGCCCGGAGTTCGCCGCGGGCTGAATGTCAGCGACGGCCTGAGCGCATTGCGGCGAAATATTGGGATGCGTCGCGCAGCTCCCGACTTTCTGGGGGTGGAGCGAACTGCAATAGGAAAGACGTGGGTCGCAAACGCGCGCAACGCGATGCCCATCTACTGCTGGACGATCCGGACCGCGGCTGAACGCACGCAAGCCGAGGTTCATGCCGACGCGCTCATCTGGGAAAGTGATGGCCGACCGCGAACCTGAGATCATCGCCAAAATTACGTCGGGTGTCTCGGGACTAAACGCTCGCGCATGGGACCGCCTCAATGATGGCGATCCCTTCACCAGCCACGCCTTTCTTGCGGCTTTGGAAGATTCGGGAAGCGTCGGGCCTGGGACCGGCTGGACCCCCGCTCCGATCTTGATCGAGGACGGCGAGGATCGGCTGGTTGCGGCGGCTCCCGCCTATCTCAAGTCGCACAGCCAGGGCGAATATGTGTTCGATCATGGCTGGTCCGAGGCATGGCAGCGAGCCGGCGGCGAATATTATCCTAAATTGCAGGTGGCGGTGCCCTTTACGCCGGTGCCGGGCATTCGTTTATTGGGCAGCTGGCCGCAGCAATTGCTCGCTGCAATCGAAGCCGTGACCGTTCAGCATGAAATGTCGTCGGCTCACGTCACCTTTCTCAACGAAGCGGACGGAACGGAATGCGGCCGGCGCGGCTGGCTGATCAGACAAGGCATTCAGTACCATTGGTTCAACCGCGACTTCAAAAGCTTCGACGATTTTCTCGGCAGCCTGACCAGCCGCAAGCGCAAGGCCTTGCGCAAGGAGAGAGCGGCGGCGCGCGAGGGGCTGGAATTTCGCGCTTTGCGCGGTCCGGAAATCGGACTCGCTGAGTGGGACGCGATGTGGACCTTTTATCAGGACACCGGCTCCCGAAAATGGGGCAGGCCCTATCTGACGCGGGAGTTCTTCGATCTCGTCGCCGAGCGGATGTCGAATGAGATATTGCTGTTCCTCGCCTGTCGGGACGGACGTCCGATCGCCGGCGCGCTGAACTTCATCGGTCGGGACACGCTCTTTGGCCGTTACTGGGGAACGGTTGAGGAGGTCCCGTTCCTCCACTTCGAGCTCTGCTATTACCAGGCGGTCGAGTGGGCGATTGAGAACGGCTTAAGATCCGTCCAGGCGGGTGCGCAGGGCGAGCACAAGGTCGCGCGCGGATATGAGCCGGTCATCACCAAAAGCGCGCATTTCATTCCCAACCGGAGCTTTCGAAATGCGGTGGCCGAATTCCTGGAAGCCGAGCGGGAAGGGATTGCGGTCGAATTCGAATGGCTGCGACGGGAACTACCTTACCGCGACTCTTCCTCAGCATAAATTCCCACGGTACGGCCGTTCTCGTCTGCCCTTCCGCGATACATCGCGGGTGTCGTGAAGGCCCAGGCAGCGTCGCCGTCCGGCGTTACCCCGATCAGGCCGCCCTTGCCCCCCAGCGCCGAGATGTCGGCAAGGACTCCGTCGAGCGCCTCCTGAAGGCTAGCCCCGCCAAGCCTTATCCGGCTCGCAACTTCGTGCGCGGCGACCGCGCGGATGAAATATTCGCCCGAACCAGTCGCGGAAATGGCGGCGGCGCGATTATCGGCATAGGTGCCGGCGCCGATGAGCGGCGAATCGCCCACACGGCCCCATCTCTTCGCCGTGATTCCGCCCGTAGAGGTTGCCGACGCAACATTGCCGTGAGTATCGACGGCGACTGCTCCGATCGTGCCGTACTTGATCGGGTCGGCGTTGCTTCCGGCTGCCAGTGCTTCCTCAAGCTGGCGACGCCGCTCGGGCAGGATGAAGAAGTCGTTGGGCACCTGCTCGAGCCCGGCCGCCGCCGCGAACCGATCGGCCGCTGCGCCTGCAAGGAAGACGTGGGGGCCATGTTCCATCAGCCGTCGCGCAAGGCTGATCGGCGCACGACTGGTCTTGATGCCTGAGACCGCTCCCGCCTGCCGCGTTCGGCCGTCCATGATGGCCGCGTCGAGCTCGACCTCGCCTTGCTCGGTGAGGACGCTCCCGCGGCCTGCGTTGAAGCACGCGTTTTCCTCGAGGGACCGAGCGGAAGCTTCGACGGCATCGACTGCCGTTCCGCCGGCGGAGAGAATGTCGGAACCCACCTTCAAGGCATCATCGAGTCCCGCGCGAGCCTGCGCCTCGTGCACCGGATCGTCGTGCGCGATCCGCTCAGATCCCGCGCCACCATGAATGACCAGGCGCCATCTCGTTTTCGTCATGGCGGCCGCCTTAGCGGCGCACTTTCGTCCGCGCCAGTTGACGACATCTCGCAGGATATATTATTATGATATCACATTTATGGAGGCAGAAGTGGCGAACGAGAAAGTCATTGCACTGACCGCGACGAGCGAAAGGACAGCGTCGACCTACAGCGGGTATGTCATGCTGATCGTCCTCCTGATCGCGATCCTCGCCGACAGCTTCGGCATCCGGCAACTGGGAGCGCTCGGCGGCGCGGGGATGGGCTTCGTCATCGTCATCGCCGCAACCCTGATCTTCATCCTTGTGATGCCCGGTTTTTACATGCTTCAGCCCAACCAGGCGGCGGCCATTACGTTGTTCGGATCCTATGTCGGTACCGATCGCGTGACGGGCCTCCGCTGGACGTGGCCCTGGCTTGCCAAGAAGAAGCTCTCGGTTCGCGCCAACAATTTCATTTCCGAAAAGATCAAGGTGAACGACCTGCGCGGAAATCCGATCGAAATGGCAGCGCAGATCGTCTGGCGCGTGGTTGATACGGCGCAGGCGTTGTTTGACGTCGACGATTACAAGCAATTCGTCCGCGTTCAGGTGGAAGCGGCGATCCGAACGATTGGATCTCGCTATCCGTACGACGACTTCACCCACCAAGAGATCACGCTTCGCGGAAACCACGACCAAGTGGGCGCCGAGCTCCGAACCGAGCTGATCGCTCGGCTCGCGGTGGCCGGCATCACGGTCGACGAATGTGGATTCACGCACCTTGCCTATGCACAGGAAATCGCGGGAGCGATGCTGCGCCGCCAGCAGGCGCAGGCGGTCGTGGCTGCGCGCAAGACGCTCGTCGAAGGCGCCGTTGGGATGGTTGAAATGGCGCTCGACGCCCTGTCGGAAAAGAATGTCGTCCAGCTCGACGACGAACGTCGCGCTGCCATGGTTTCTAACTTGATGGTCGTTCTTTGCGGCGAGCGCGACACGCAGCCAGTCGTCAACACCGGCACGCTTTACCAATAGGCGTGGCCGGTGCCCGAAGGCGAGCGCAAGGCTTATCCGCTACGCGTCGACCCAGGTTTGTGGGCGGCGGTCGAGCGATGCGCTGCGGCTGAGCTTCGGAGCGTGAATGCGCAAGTCGAATGCCTGTTGCGGGAGGCCCTTGGAGCACGGGGGGTCAAGCTTGGGTCGCCGGCGCCGCGCAAGCGCGGACGGCCGCCGAAGGAGAAAAGATGAATGAGCGAAGGCCCTGAATGGTTCGCTCCCAAGCGCTATGGGTTCGGATCCGGAATGCCGATTACCTGGCAGGGATGGGCTCTGACGATCGGCTTCGTCGTGATCGTGATCCCGCTTTCCATGATCTTTGCGAAGCAGCCGTTCCAATTGATCGCGGCGCTGGTGCCGATAACCGTGACTTTCATGGTCATCTGCGCTCGTACGACACGAGGCGGCTGGCGCTGGCGCTGGGGGGACGACGACTAGCCGACGGATAAATCCCGCTGCTGGTTGACCAGCCGCCATTCGTCGAGATCGGCAAGCATGATGCGGGCGGCCTGCTCGGCGAGATCCGCGGCGCGCGACAGGCTGACTTCCTTGCTCAGCTCGTGCTCAATCTGGCGAAGCATGTTGACGGTCGCCATGGACCTTAAAGCATCGCCTCCGAAATCGGCCTGAAACCGGATTCCGAATACCGCGGTGCCGAGTGCCGGAAAACCGGCCGAGACCAGGGTGAACCAATTGCCGTACCGGTTCACAAAGGCCTCTCCGAATGCGACACCCAAAAGCGTCGCGATCGATACCAACACCGTGGCCGCGAACAATACCATTCCGGTCTGCTCGAGCCGGCGGTCCAGCAGCTTGATCTGGGTGGCGTTTCGTTCATGGTAGCTGACCTGAGGTTCCACCTCATGTTCCGCGATCGCGCGTCCAAGTTGCGCGGCGCAGGCGCGGTCGATTGCGCCAGAGGGACAGCCCATCGCCCGCCAGATGCCGCTCGCATACCAGTCGATCCACCGCTTCGGTACGGGATTGGTCGCGGTTCCCGGCGGATCGGGTGCTGCAATTCCGAGGAGCTTGAGGCTGCGCATCGGCCGCAGTCGCTCGGCGAGCTGGCGATAGTCCAGCCAGCGCCGATGCCATTCCTGCCGCGATCCGATCACCGCATTGAGGATGATCGCGAGCGTGATCATCAACTCGAGCGAAGCTTCCTCGAAGCGCAGACGAGGCGCCATGAATGCGGCCAGGCCCAGGCAAACCGCGACGCCACCGAGCACAAAGTTGAAGATATGGCCGCTCCGGTAAGTCTGCGCGAAATGAGTCGCGAGGCGGTCGGCCCAGCTGTACGAATCTTCGAGCACGCCGATCGGCGCGTTGATGTTGTGCGCTTCGCCGCAGCCTGCGCGGTAGCGGCGCCATTCGTCCCGGATCTGAGCCTCGGCATGCATGGGGTTCACGTCGCGCGAGCTGATCCGGCGAACGCCGGCGGCCGTCAGGAGTAAGGGATATTCGATGCGCGTGCGGATGCGCGGCAGGCGCTCCCTCAAGAATCGTTTCAGGAATCGCTGCTCCTGCTCGTCCGGCGGGGGCATCAGCAGGCCTCGAAGCAAGGCGTCGACGTCCGACGATGCGAGCGGCCGAGCGACTCCGGGGTCGTCGGCGACGGTAATCACGGTCGGATCGAATGCGCTCCACAGGATGCGTGTATCGCCGCCCGGCGAAAGCGGAACGTGAACGATTGCCGTTCCGCGGGTAAGGGCAAGCTGGACCACTTCTCCGGTGCCGCCGCGGCCCCGCGGCGGAAGGCCGTCCCAGATCGCGATCAGCACGTCCGAGTGAGCAACGGTTGCTCTGCCGGTCATGACATAGGCGTCGAGAGTGTGGCCGGGATCGCCAGGCAGCTCGAGCAGGCAATCCGCTTGCTCAAGCAATTCATCGAACCGCTCCTTCGCGCCGTGGTTGGCCAGGCTTTCGCGATATTGCGTCCGCTCGAACGGAAGGATCGCCTGAAGTTCCCAGCCGAGCTCCAGCGCGACATCGGCCGCAATCTGGTCGGCGCCGTCGGCGATCGGCGACACGAAACGAAGACGCGGCTCGAATAAGGCAAAGCTGTTGCGCTCTGCTGCGAGCAACGCTCGTCCCGACTCTTCAATCTGCAGGAGAACGTCGCGGACGCGCTCCCGCAAGACAGGAACGCTGCCTGCGGGGAGCACGTCGGCGCGATGGCCGGTCACACCGACGCACAGGACAAAGGGTACTGGCGGCGGTCCCGCCGCGGAGCTGGTCAAATTTCGCCCGTTGCCGACTTCTTCATTGATTGCGGCTTTCCGTGCTTTGGAGTTTGTTCCTCAGACGGTTCCTCCGAACCAGGGCAGTGATGGCGAGCAGTGCGACTGCCCCAACTGCCAGGTATACAATCAAATATTGCATGTCGGGCGGACCGCCGCCGCCATTCTGAATGATAGGATCGAGCTGGTTCGCATTGTCGAAATTCATCACGTACGAGAGATTGTCGGTCTTCCAATTGTGATCTTTGAAGGTCAGGACCGCGGTACCTTCGCCCTTGATGTCATGAATCTCCTTCGTCTTCGATCCCGTTGGGCCGGTGGGTTTAGTCGTTCCCGGCGCAACCCAGATCGCGTCCTTGCTCGTAAAAGTGATCTTCTTGTTGGGATCGGAATATGGGTTCGGGTTGGTGATTGTGACAGTGAAGTCGGCCTTGTCGCCGTAAGGGATCTGAATCGCGGGGTAACTACCCGGCCCCGATTGGTTTCCGTTGTAATCCATTTGCCAATGATCGAAGCTTCCGTCCTTCTTAAGAACTGCCGTCAGATCGATGGCTTCATTCTGTGTGCCCATCTCTCCCCCCTCTTTTAGCGCCGATCCCTATTGATCGGTCGTTATTCAATCGAATTGGAAGCCAGGGCCGCCTCCGCCGTTCTGAATGATCGGATCGCACGGATGCGAATTGCCGTCTTTGTCGACAACGTTGATTTGGTAGCGCAGCGTGCGCTCTTGGCCCGTGTTGCTGTCGCTGATCGTTACACTGTCGACGTCGCAAGAGAGGACAGTGATCTGGTCTGTGCCGATGCCGGCCGGTGGACAGCAGCTCTCATCTTCCCACACCTGGAACGGATGGCCGCAATCAATGCGCAGCTTTAGGCTTTTGGCGCTTTGATCGACCAAAATCTTGAGTTCGATTTCCTCGGGGTCGGCGCCATGGTCGATTTTTGTCTTGTGGTCCTTTGCCGGCTTTCCGTCGGTACTCTCCCATCCGACCGTCGCGCCATCCCATTTCGCCTTAAACTTGATTTTCCTTGCCATACTATTCTCCAGGTCAACTCGGTCGGCGATAACCCATGGAATTTAGCTTCGCGGTAATGGCATTAGCTTCAGCGCTCCGGCCAACACGTTCGAGAACCAAAGCGTGCTGCCGCAACTCCCATGGAGTTTCGGCTGCGACGTGCGGAATCGCGGAGTAGGCGGACATCCATAAACCCTGGGCAGCGGCGGCATTGCCCGCGGCCCGATATGCATCGCCAAGGACGCGGTTGGTTTTGGCAAGCAGGAATGAATCAAGCGCGGGGTCGGCTGTCCTCACGCTCTTTGCAATTTGCGATGCTCGGATCGCTGCTCGGACCGCGTCGTCGTTCTTGCCCCGCGCCAGCGCAATCTGTGCGCGCATTAGCCAACAGTCCCGAGAGCCTCCTAGCCATGTGGGGTTCTTCGGGTTTTTGCCGAGCAGCTCCGCAACCATTGCACATCCACCCTCGTTTGCCGGCTCGGATGCGTCGACAGCTCCATTGAGCAAAAACAACTCGGCCAGTGCGATCTTCGACCGAAATCCGAATTCCACCCAAAGCGTGTTGTCGGGCTCATAGGGAATAAGGAAATCGGCCTGTGCCGCTGCAATCTTTAGCTGCGCGATCGCACGATCGAGTTGCCCGACCCCAGCGTAGAGAATTCCGAGGCCTCGGTGTGCCGGGATAAGCTTTTGCCGATAGGCAATGTCATTGGTCTCGCGGAACTTCCGCTCGAGCAGACCAACGTGCTGTTCGCGGATGGCAATGGCATCTGCCAGATTGCCTTTGTCGAATTGCGCATCGGCAAGCCACGCCATCGCTTCCGGCACAGCTTGCTGGTATTCGGCGTTCTGCGGGTTGAGCGCAGTGATTGCTTTGATGGTCTGCAGTGCCTGTTCGAACTGTGCGGTCGCTTCGGAATAGCGCCGCTGGTTCAGATAAAGAGTGCCGAGATCAGTCTCCGCGAATTGAACTTCCATTCGCCAGCGCATGTTGTTCGGGTCGAGCGCCACCATCTGCTCAGACAGCCTTTTGTACTCCTGCATGCGGGTAATCGCGCTCGCCAGATCGCCCCGAAGCTGTGCACTGTTTCCAATGTAAAAAACATTTTGCGCATGTTCGTAGAGCCGCTGGGGGTCATCCGGCTTTCGCCGCAGGGCCTCCGCAGTGCCGGCATAGGCTTCGCGATAAAATGCGAGAGCTACGTACCCCTTGCCGCGCGCGTCCGCGATCTGGCCCATCAGGGTTAGCGCTTTCGATCGTTGCGCTAGCCCCTGGTCGGAAAGGCGGGACGTATCCTGCTGGTGATAATAGGCCAGGACTCTCGTGCCCACGCCGTCGAGCGCGTCCAGCTTTCCGATCGGCTCGAGCTTGGCCTTGAGGTCCCCGAGCATGAAACCGATCAGACCCTCCGCCTCCCGCCGTTGCTCACGGGCCTCGTTGCGCGCCTGGAAGGCGGCGACCGCCAGCGTGCTTGTCACCGCCATTCCGGCGAGGGATCCGGCGGCGAGCCAAGCAAGCTGTCGGTGACGCCGCGTCGTCTCGCGCTGAACGAGCTCGTCCAGGCCGACCCCGAGCATGCCGGCGACGAGCTTGAGGAAAGCCAGTCGCCGACCTTCGCCGGTTGCCCGGAAATCCGCGGCGAGCGGTTCCGCGCGCTTCTCCGTCTGATGCCCGCGGCGGTCATATTTGTACCGCAGTGCCGGGGGGAAGCACTCCTCCGCCTCTCGTCCAGGAATGTCACTTGCAAACGGCTCACCCTGGACGACCGCAGCGAGCACGCAGCCTTCGGGGCGCGTGCGTTTGAAGGATTCGATCTCCTGGTTCGTCCAGCGCGACTTCGACGCCATCGGCGAGCAAAGCACGATCAGGAATTGGGATCCGGCAAGTGCCGCCTTGATCTCCTGGGCCAGGTCGCCTCCCGCCGACAAATCCTGCTCGTCCCGAAAGATCGGCGTGAGGCGGCGCGGAACGACCCCATTTGCAGTGAGCTTGCCGGCGATCGAATGCGGCACCCGGAACTTCTCAAGCTCACGGTGAAGCCAGTCGGCGAGCTCCTTGTCCTGGTGGCTGTAGCTGAGGAACGCATAATATCGCGTCCTCAGGCGGGGGATGCGCGAAACCTCGCCAGAATCGGCGGCACCATCGATGGCCTGCATTCCGGCAAGCTTGGCCATAGGCCGCCCCCAGCGAGTTCCGTTAACCCTGTTAACACAACAGGATCAGGTCACGCGAATCGCGGCTCCGGTTTTCGGAAAGGCCGGAAGGCCTTATATGCCCCGCAAACAGCCCGAGAGTTTCATGTCCTCCATTCGACCCTGGCGCGATATTGAGCGACGCAAGTCGCGGCAGATCATGATCGGCTCCGTCCCTGTGGGCGGAGATGCACCGATCAGCGTCCAGACCATGACCAATACGCCGACCGAAGACGCCAAGGCGACGATCGATCAGATTCGCCGCTGCGAGGAGGCCGGCGCGGACATCATCCGCGTGTCCTGCCCCACGGCCGACGCGACCGCTGCACTGAAGGAGATCGTGCGCGCCGCAACGGTCCCGATCGTCGCGGACATCCACTTTCACTACAAACGCGCGCTTGAAGCGGCCGACGCCGGCGCTGCCTGCCTTAGAATCAACCCGGGCAACATCGGCTCGGAGGAAAGGGTCAGGGAAGTCATTGCCGCTGCGCGTGCGAACGGCTGCGCGATCCGCATCGGGGTCAATGCAGGGAGCCTCGAAAAGGACCTGCTTGAGAAATATGGCGAGCCTTGTCCGGAGGCTCTGGTTGAGAGCGCCCTCGACCATATCCGGATCCTCGAGGACCACGGCTTCCGCGAATATAAGGTCGCGGTCAAAGCGAGCGATGTCTTCCTCGCGGTTGCCGCCTACCAGCAGCTCGCAAGCGAGGTCGATTGCCCGCTTCACCTTGGAATCACCGAAGCCGGCGGATTGGTCGGCGGGACGGTCAAGTCCGCGATCGGAATCGGCAACCTGCTTTGGGCGGGAATCGGCGACACGATCCGAGTGTCCCTGTCAGCCGAGCCGGAGGAAGAAGTTCGGGTAGGGTATGAAATACTGAAGGCGCTTGGAATCCGCAGCCGCGGCGTCCGCGTCGTCTCCTGCCCCAGCTGCGCCCGCCAGGGCTTCGACGTGATCCGCACAGTGGAGGCGCTCGAAGAGCGTCTCCAGCACATCAAGACGCCGATGTCGCTCTCCGTGCTCGGCTGCGTCGTCAACGGCCCCGGAGAGGCTCGCGAGACGGACATCGGCATCACTGGCGGAGGCAATGGGAAGCATATGGTCTATCTGTCGGGAGTGACGGATCACCACGTGCACGATGCCGACATGATCAACCACATCGTGAGGCTGGTCGAGGCAAAGGCAGCGGAAATCGAAGCCGCAACCGAAGTGCCGACGCTCGACGCTGCCGAATAGGGTTTAGCCTTTATTCACTTTGTGGGCGCAGCTTCGGGCTGTGACCAAGCTGTTGCTCATCCTGATTCTTGGCGGCGCTCTCGCAAACTCCCTCGCGTCGGCCAACTCGCAGCCGCCACTCCTGATCGACTCGCAGCCGTCGCCACCCTCACTCGACGCAAACAACTGATCGCCGCTAAGCGCGGCATGTGAACCGCGTCATCCAGCATCCTGTCCAAGGCTTCCTCGCGGCGCTCGGCGCCGTGGCGGTACTGTCGATCATGGACGCGGTGATGAAGCATCTTGTGCTCGTCATCGGCATCATCGCCGTCAGCATCTGGCGCTCGGTTGCCAATCTCATCTTCAGCGGAGCACTGTTCCTGCCGCGCCGAAAAGGCTGGCCGGCCGGGCGGGTTCTGAAGATTCACGTGGCGCGTGGAATCGTGGTGACGCTAATGGCCTTCCTCTTCTTCTGGGGAATCGGCCGCATTCCGCTGGCGCAGGCGATCGCCCTGACCTTCATTGGTCCCTTGATCGCCTTGCTGCTGGCTTCCGTTTTCCTCGGCGAACAGATTGGCGGACGATCAATCCTCGGTTCGCTTATCGCCTTTGGCGGAGTCCTGATCATCGTCGTTGGGCAAGCAACAGCAAAATTGGGCGCGGATGTATTGCTCGGGACCTTCGCGATCCTGGGGTCCGCAGTAACCTATGCCGTGAATATCGTGATGATGCGGCAGCAGGCTCTCGCCGCAGAGCCATTCGAGATCAATTTCTTCCAGTCCGCCACGGTCATGGCGATCTGGGCGTTCCTGATACCGATGGTCGGGATTCCGGCCTGGCCCGCCGGCCAATGGCATTGGGTTATCTTCGCCTCGGTACTTTCCACTTGCGGCACGTTGCTGTTTGCATGGGGCTATGCCCGCGGTCCCGCGAGCTATCTCGCAGCCACCGAATATAGCGGCTTCATTTGGGCATCGGTGCTGGGCTGGCTCATCTTCAGCGAACGCGTTTCCTTGTACACGCTCGCGGGCGCGATCATGATCATAACCGGGTGCTTCATCGCTGCACGTCGCAAGGTGCCGGAACTGCCCGAGATCGATCTAACTGCCTGATCCCAGCACGTTGATGGTGAACGCCAGCACGCCGATGTTGAACGCGAACGCAGCAAGGCAGTGGAAGGTCACGACCTTGCGCATGCGCGTTTCGGTGATCACCACGTCCGAAGTGGCAAACGCCATTCCGCAGGTGAAGGAAAAGTAGACGAAGTCCCAATAAACGGGATGCTTGGTTCGCGGGAATTCCAAACCGATGCATCCGACGTCAGGATGCATGTAAGCGAGATGCGCATAGTGAAGAGCGTAGATCGAATTGCTGAAGATCCAGGCGATAGCGAGGGTGACGATGATCAGCATCTTCGTCATCGGCTGCGGATTATGGCCAACAGCTTCCGCAGTGATTGAGACGAACAGCACCGCGATCACGATTCCAGTAACCGCCAGAAGCAAGGTTCGGTTCGCGTCGTTCTGATGGGCGTGCTCGCGGATCGTGGCGGCCTCACGCGTCCCGAGCAACGGCCAGCAAATTGCGATGAAGAAGATTGCGGCAAGGTCGAACGACGCCATGAATCCCAGCGGCATATTACCGAGCAGCGGGATCGAAACCGGGATCGTCACAATCAGCACCGCCAGGAACGCGAGGAAGCGAGGATGGGCGATCCTATTGCCGATGGTGCGCCGCTTCGACATGAGCTGGAACGTACCGAATGAACGTCGCTCGTCCAGTGAAAGGATTGTCATGGCCTGGGTCTGGCTAATCGTGGGTGGATTCTTCGAGGTCGGCTTCACGACGTCGCTCAGGTTCGTCGACGGCTTCAGGAATGTCCCCTGGACGCTCGCATTTCTCGCTTCGGTGGCGGTCAGCATGGGCCTGCTCGAAGTTGCGTCCCGATCGATCCCGATGGGTACGGCGTACGCGGTTTGGGGAGGAATTGGTGCCGTAGGCACCGTGATTGTTGGCATCCTCTGGTTCCAGGAGCCGGCGAGTTTCGCTCGGGTGCTGCTGATCTTCGCAATCGTCGCCGCGATCGCCGCATTGCGCGCGACCGCTTGAGCCCACTGAATCGGGGTTTTCCCGATACCGCTGTCAGGCGCGCCGTTGCACCTAGCCCGCGAAAGTGATCGGAGGCGGGCATGGGTCGCAGGGCATTCGCGGAATTCTTCGGAACATTTTGGCTGGTCTTGGGGGGGTGCGGCAGCGCAGTGATCAGCGCCGCCTTTCCGGAAGTCGGAATTGGGCTTCTTGGCGTCGCGCTGGCCTTCGGTCTCACCGTACTGACCATGGCTTACGCCATCGGGCACGTGTCAGGCTGCCATCTCAATCCTGCAGTTACTGTGGGGTTGTGGGCGGGTGGACGCTTTCCCGCGCGCGACATCCCTGCCTATGTGCTCGCCCAGGTCATCGGCGGCATCGCTGCGGCATTCCTGCTTTACTTCATCGCCAGCGGGCATCCGG
>Ga0070665_100004658_pt1 | contig 14324 bp, 8 predicted proteins | sample KBSS13metaG_FD_65862 | JGI IMG/M metagenome (GOLD analysis project Ga0070665, IMG submission 65862) | Switchgrass rhizosphere microbial communities from Kellogg Biological Station, Michigan, USA - KBS S1-3 metaG | ecosystem: Host-associated > Plants > Roots > Rhizosphere > Soil ... | reverse complement strand
CTGGAAGACATCGAGCGCGATGCCATCGTCAAAGCGCTCGAGAAGACCCGCTACAACAAGACCGCCGCAGCCAAACTCCTCGGCATGAGCTTCCGTGCGCTTCGCTATCGGATCAAGAAGCTGGGGATCGAGTAGCGTCCCCCAGTTTGAGCAGTTGCAACGCCACGATCGCCAACAGCGCATACATGGCCGCGCCCACCCACAAACTGTAATTGAGCGAAGTCTCGATGCTGACCAGGACCGCAGCTCCCGAGGCCAACACGCCGGCGGAGCCATTCACAGCCCACAGCCACGGCGAGATCCGCGTGTCGATCCGCCCGCACAGGCGCATGCCGGCCGGAAACATAAACCCCATGATTATCCCGGCGGGCACCACCGTAGCCAAACAAACGGCGCTGCGCTCCACGAGCGACCCTGTCTCAGCGTGATCCAACACATTGCCGAGCCAAAGCGGCAGCGTCCCGAGATAAATCGCCAGTGCCAGCGGCCACCCGGCGAGCGCAACGGATGACAGCGGCATCGCGGCTTGCGAAATCAGACTGCCTGCGCCGGTGGCCAAAATCACGCTGAACAGCACGATCGCCAGTCCATATATCGGATGTCCGAGAAACAGCGACATGCGCTGAATGAGGCTGATTTCGACGAACATGAAAGCAATGCCGATCGCCAGAAAATAGGCGCTGCTCCAAAGCAGGACAGGAGGGCCCACGTGCATCGCAGAGCGTCTGGCCGGACCCAGTACCACGACAAAGACCACCAGCATCGAGACGACCACCAGCAGCAGCAAAGTCAGCGATGCAGACAGATTGCCGTGGACCACCCCATCGGCGACGAAAGCGGCGTGCGCCATCGAGTCAGGGTCGGAAAGGCGCAGTTGGTTGAAGAAGAACGGGTTCGAATCCCACGTCGGTGCCAGATTGAGTTCGGAAGCACCACCGAACTGCAACAGCTCCGCAACGGTCTGGGAGTGCAGAATGTGGTCGTAGGTCGGATCAGCCGACGCCCGTCCTGGCGCCGCCAGCGTCCGGTATTGAAGCGAGCTGACGGTTTCATCGAGTGTGCGGACGTCGTCTGCGGTCAGCGCGGCGCGGCCGACCACGAGCGTGGAGAGCTTGCCGTTGCCCGCGAGATAAATGTGATCTGCGGGACGCGTCTCACCCATTTCGATCAAAGTTGCCATGGCAAGAGACAGCACGCGCGCAGTTTCATCCAGGCGCTGCGGTGCATACCATCTCGATACCGTGAACACACCCGTGGGCGTGAGGCGCGCCATGAAACGCTTCCAGCCGTTTACCGTGTAAAGGCCGTTCTCCGACAATGTAAACGCGCCGGCTCCAGTGGCGGCCCATGTGTCGATCATGCTCATCTGAATGAGATCGAAGCTCTCGTGGCTGCGCGCAAACCAACTCCGCGCGTCATCCACGCATAGTCGCAGGCCGGGAATCAGATCCGCGCCACTGAACTGGCGATAGTCATACGCGAACAGTTGGACGAAAATCGGGTTGTACTCGACGCCGGTGATATCCCGGAACCCGAATACAGATGCGGTGAGCAGATCCCGACCACCGCCGATGCCAATCACCGCAGAGCGTCCCTGATGTCGGATGTAATAGGCCAGTGCGGTCACGTCATATCGCAGGACATCCATTTGCCTCAGGTCGCCACTGAAATGGTAGATGGGCGTGCCCGCTTCACCGTCGATGTTCAGCCAACCCTGATCCAGACTCACCTGGGGCGCGACCGGGGAAGCGCTCCACAGGAAGGCGGGCGAGCTCGGCTGCATCTGCAATGCAATTCGCGAGAAGGAATTCCAGCGCTCTTCGGTCAGCAGATACGCCGGATGGATTGCGCTCTTGACGACCACAGGCCGTAGACCGTGCGTCCCGAGGAACTGGTTGAGCGTGGCATAGCCAAGAAGCGCCAGCAGCGCCACACCAGGATTCAGGAAAGGTGGCGTTGCCTCGACGGCGCGAGCGCCCCTACGGAATGCGATTGCCGCCAGCGCGCCGATGGCACCTACCGCCAATATGGCGGTGTACGTGTCAGTCATCGTTAGCAGGAGCAGCGTTATGAGGCACCCGGTGGCGGCCCCGATCAGATCAACGCCGTAGACGAGAGTTATCCGCAAAGGGCTGCGAGTAAGCGCCAGGCTGACCACAACACCGAGAAGGACGTACGGGGGCAGGAGAACCAGGATTGCAACAATCCACACCAACACGAACGTCAAGGTAGGCTCGAAGCTCGCTCCCAGCGCGAGACTCAGCAGGGCAATCAGGCTAGCCAACACGGACCAGGCGAATGCCGCCATGACGTGCGACATCAGTTGCAACAGGCGCTCCGGCGTGTAGGCAGCCTCGAACCTATAGAAAACCGCCAGCGCGCCGGCGGTCATACCGAGCATTGCGACGCCGATGGCAAAGAAAGCCAGGTGATAGTAGCCGATCACGGAGAGCACTCGCGTTTCCATGATCTGCAGCATCAAGCCGCACATGCAGGCGAGCAACACGCCCACCAGGAACCAGGGTCGGTAAGCTCGTGTCATTGTCTCGCGGTTCGAAATCCCAGCACCATGGTCAACAACGCTGCCGCCAGCGCGATCCAGGCAAACATCACATGAGGATATCCCCAACGCACCTCGAGCACTCCGGATTCGCGCCCGGGAAGACTCACTCTTACGAGATCGTAGAAATATCGACTGCTCTGAACAGCCACGCCGTTGAATTGGGCTGTGACTCCGGGGTACCACGTACGTGCCATCACTACGTCAGACCCTGATGTGCCCGATGTAACCGAAATCCTGACTCGGGTGGCGGATGCCTCCAGCACCTTGTATGAAATCGGTTTTGACGACCACGTAATCAAGTCTCGACGTGGGAGGCAGTAAACCCTCATGTATTCATCGTCGTGGCAAACGTTCGCCCCAACGATGGGGTCCAGCCGCTCCCGGGGGTCGGTCTTGTCGACGATCACGCGGGTGATGCCCTGCAGTTGCCAGGCCATGAGCCCCGTTCCGGGGTCGATCCGGTTGATATAGTCCGATACGCGCCGACACGTCCAGCCGAATTGAGTCATGCACAGCCCTTTCGCGAGGCCGGCGGGGCCAATCGGACTGTAGCCATTCACCGCCTTCATGCTGGCGAGCATGCCCAGGTCGCCCGAATAGATGCCATGCGCGACGCCGGCATTGACTAGGGAGTTACTTTTGATAGGCCGCGGATGGATCGATGTCAGGACAACGTCATCCCTGCTCACGGTGGGCGGCAACGCGTAAGCGGCGCGATCGAGCGGAGCATCGAGCTCGTGCAGATTGGTGTTACGTTGGAAATAGACCGATACGAACGCCCAGGTGAAAAGCGTCATGACGATCAAGGCAATCGTGGCGGCGCGTGGATGAGCCAGGAGACGCCATGTAATCAACGTGGACACGACGAGCAGGACGAGCGACAGCTCGTGAGTCGCCTGCTCGCTCGTGGTCGCCTGCCAGGCGAGGTAAAATCCTGCTGCGCAACACGCAAGGGTGCGCCACAGCGCCGCACGACCCCGGTCAAATTGCGCATGGCTGACGAGCATCGCGGTGAGAACGCAAAGGGCGAGGTGAAAGTAAGGGAGGAAACGGAACGACCAACGCAACGGGCCCGTTTGCGAAGGTCCCATCGTCAGGACGAGGAAGGCGGCGGCTATACACAGCCAGCAGGCCAGCTCTCTGAGGTGACTGCGCCACCATTCCAGTCTCACCAGAGCGGGAACGATCAGGACGGGAATGCCCGCGAACAAGATCGGAATGCTGGATCTCTCCCACCCGTTGAGACCACTCAACATGAACACCTGCGACGGAAACCCCGGATTCAGAAGCGACTGCAGGGGCGGCGCAAAGAGGTTCTCGAGGTCCGAGAAATAGCTCAACCGGTTACCCATCGCACTGAAGGCCAGCAGGGGCAGCCATACCGGAATCGAGGCAAGGCAACCCGCCACCACGGCAAACCACCCCCCGTGCAATTGCCGCCGCGGAATGCTCGGATCCAACAGGAAGATCAGGAGGACTGTAATACCCATTGCGACGACGGCATGCGGCCAGCCTGATGCATTCAAGAGGTAGACGGCCGCCGCTGCGAATGGAATGGCGCGTGCATCGGTAGCGGACCTGTGAACCGCAGCGATGGCCCACGGGAACCACGCGGTGGCGATCAGACCGGGCAGCCAAGCGGAGGCGAACCAATGCGCCAGGAAGGGATTCGTTGCCATCATCACCGCAGCCAGAGCCGCCGCAAACGGACGGCCTCCGAGCTCCAGGACCAGAACGAACACTCCGGCGGCGAGGATGAGGTAATGACTGATCGCAAGGAAGGCGGCCGCGGTGGCGAGATTCGAGAACGAGGGCAGCACCAGGTAAATCAACAGAGAGACCGGATTGCACACTCCGTACTGATACTCCCCCAGCAGATTCCCTCCGAATGCCGAAAGGGGGGTCACGGCCGGGAATTCACCGGCACGCAGGCGCTGCCCCATTTCCATCATCACCGGCAGGTGTTGATGCTGCATGTCATCGTAGAAGAAGAAGGCGGGGTTGATCGCGAGCAGAATCGCGACCGCGGCGAGCGTGCCGGCGAGCGTCATGAGGCCAGCCGCAAGCAGCGAGAGTCGCACCCCACGACTCTCCGCCACAATCGACGCAGCCGGCTGGATCAATTTCACCGCCTCCACTCCCTGTCATTTGCGCTCAGGAGGGTACCCAAGTTGATCCGGACCCGGGCGTGGGTTATGTCACGAAAATCTTCGCGATGCCCGGCCAGTTCACACTTTTCGCCGCACGGCAGCGGCACAATGCGCCGGATCTCGGAGTAGATACCTTGCTGGCACACTCACCCGTCGTGCGGGCTGCGGCCGCGCGCAACCTGTTCTTGGCGACGGTCGTCATCACCGCTCTCATGAGCGTCGCGATCCCTGAGCTGGGCGCCTCCCGGGCGTCCAGTGGCTTCACGCCGATTTTCTACCACCTGTTCGTAATTCTGGATTTTCAGGGGGCGGTTTGCGCGCTGCTGATCCTCATCTGCGCGGTATTGATTCCATCACGTCCCTGGAGCACGACCCTGGTGCGGTGGATCGGCGAGCATCCCGGCCCGCTAGCCGTGGGCAGTGGCGCGCTCATGTGCGCCGGCACCCTGCTCGTCTACCAGAATCATCCCTTGTCGATGGACGAGTACGCGGTGCTCTTCCAGAGCAAAATCTTTGCCGCCGGACATCTCAGCGGACAATTCCCTGCGCCGCTGCTCGACTGGTTGCTACCGCATGGGTTCCGAACTCTGTTCTTCAACGTGTCGGATCAGACCGGCCGCATCGTCACGGCGTACTGGCCTTCCTTCGCAATAGTGCTGGCGCCCTTTACTGCGCTCGGGATTCCGTGGGCTTGCAACCCCCTGATTTCCGCACTCACAGTGCTCGCAATTCATCGCCTCACGTTCCGGCTGCTCGAAAGTGTCGAAGCGGCAGGACTGGCGGTACTGCTCACGGTCGCATCGCCCGTGTTCTTTGCCGATGGCATCTCCTACTACTCCATGCAGGCTCATCTGCTGGCGAATACTGTCTACGCCGTTCTGCTCATACAACCAACAGCACGGCGCGCATTTCTGGCAGGTATCGTCGGCTCGATCGCCCTGACGCTCCACAATCCGGTCCCACACCTTCTGTTCGCAATACCGTGGCTGATCTGGATTGTGCGTCGCTCGGGCAATGCACGGCTGTTGGGTTGGTTGATTCTCGGATACCTGCCTCTGTGCCTCCTGTTGGGTGCAGGGTGGTTTATCTTCGCGGCCCATCTCATGCACGATGGGATAGGCCACGCCACAACACAGGCAGCAGGACCGACGTTGTTGGAGCGCATAACATGGCCGTTCACCCTGCCATCATCCAAAATTGCGTTCGCACGGATCAGTGCGGCTGCGAAGGTCTGGTTGTGGGCGGTACCCGGTCTCGTGGTCCTTGCCGCCCTCGGGGCATGGAAGCACAGAGACGACAGCCGCTACCGGACGCTCGTGGCCTCTGCGCTCCTGACATTCGCCGGCTACCTGTTTGTATGGTCCGATCAGGGTCACGGCTGGGGCTTCCGATTTTTTCATTCAGCGTGGCTGGTTTTGCCGGTGCTGGCGGCGAGTGCGGTCAGCCGGCGCCGGTCCACGCCCGACCACGACCAGGGGCTGGAAGGCAGCGAGCTGCGTGCATTTATCGTGACCACGGCCTTGCTGACTGTGACGGTCGGTCTGGGATTTCGGGCCGTTCAGATGCGGGAGTTCATTCTCGATCAACTACGGCAGGTTCCGGCGTACGCCGGAACCGAGCGCCGGGTGATTTTCATCGATCCGACCTTGTCATTTTATGGCGTGGACCTGGTGCAGAACGATCCATGGCTGCGGGGGGATGTCATCCGCATGCTCGCGCGGGGCAAAGCCGACGATGAGGCCATGATGCGGGACCACTTCCCGGCCATGCATCGCGTCTACAGCGATGTGCACGGCACGGTCTGGTCTTCCAAATGAATGCCGCACCGCCTTCGAAGCTGCGCGCGGTACGCGAGCTGTTGGGTTATGGGGCCGCATCGGCGATTGCGCTCGGCGTTGACGTTTCAATTCTCGCACTGCTCGCCGGACGGGGCGGCTGGCACTATCTGCCTGCTTCGGTCGTGGCGTTCATCAGCGGTGGCCTGGTTGCGTATACTTTGTCGGTCACATTTGTTTTCCAACAGCATCGCGTGCCGCAACGCTCGCTGGAGCTCTTCCTGTTTCTGTCGCTGGGAATCGCAGGACTTGCAGTCAACGCGCTGGTGTTGTCCCTGGCGATCGAGGTAGCGGGCATCGGCCTGCTGGCGGCCAAATTCTGCGCGGCCGCCTGTACGTTTGCGACGAACTTCGCGCTCCGTCGCAACCTGCTGTTCACCCCTGACGCGGCGGCCCGACCATGAGCCGCACGCGGGCAATGGCCTTGCTCGCACTCGGATTGTCGGTGTTGGCAGTCTGGATGGTTCAGCACCGTTACATCGATATCCAGCACGACGCCATGATCTATGCCCTGCTCGGGCTGGCGCGAGTGCACCCGGATACGCTGTCGAATGATGTGTTCCTGCGCTTTGGCTCGCAGGACCATTTCACGGTGTTCAGTCCGATATTTGCTTTCATGATCGAGCGCTTCGACCTCGCGCCGGCGGCCGCGATCATGACTGTCGTGAGCCAGGTGGCCCTGTTCATCAGCGCCTGGTGGGTGGCCCGGCGTTTCATGTCACCTGCGAGCGCGCTGTTGGGGGCGGGATTACTGCTGGCAATACCGGGATATTACGGCTCCGGACACCTGTTCAGTTATTCCGAGGACTTCCTCACTCCCCGGCTGCCCGCTGCAACCCTGGCGCTGGCGAGCCTCGCGGCGGCTCTCTCGGGACGGATGAGAATCGCGCTCGCCTCGATCGTGGCTGCGAGCCTCATCCACCCGATCATCGCCAGTGCGGGTGTGGTGATGTTGACACTGATCTGCCTGGCTGCACCTCGGCCCATACTCGCAACGATCATCGCAGTGGCACTGGTCTCGGCCGCAATGCTGGCGGCGGTACTGATACAGACAGGACCCTTCGCGCGATTTGACCCGCAGTGGCTCGAGCTCGTTGCCGGATTCACACGCTACTTATTCGTCAGCAACTGGTCGCTGCCCGACTGGGTCCGCCTGGCAATCCCGACTACGGTGTTACTGTTGGGCTGGCAGTTCGGCACTCAGCCCCTGCTGCGCACAGTGTGCGCATGTGCAATAGTTTGCGCCTGCAGCGCGATCGCCTCGACCTGGATCTGGTGCGACCTTCTGCAGGTGATCTTGCCGACTCAAATGCAGCTCTGGCGTTGGGTGTGGATGACATCCGTACTGGCGGTACTTCTGTCACCCGCCATCGCGAAAGACTGCTGGACCAGCGGCAGTGCGCTGCAACGCGCTGCATTGTGTTTCATCGGCAGCTCGTTGCTGCTGCGCGCGGACTCCGGTGCCCCGGCTGCACTGGTGCTCGCAGTTGCGAGCGTCGGGATCGCCCGGTGGCACTGCGAATTCAAATATGGCCGTTACGTTCTCATCAGCGCGTTTGCACTGCTGGCAATCGCATTCGGTCTCGGCATTGCCGATGGATTGCCGACGGCCGTGTTTCTGGCGTGTGCCTTGGTGGCGGTCTGGATGCTCGCAGAGCGGTTGCAGGATTCTCCCTCGGCGATGTCCACATTGGCGGCCGCCGGCGCCGTGGCATGCATCGCGGTCGCACCAGGGGCGATCCAATCCTGGACGCGCCTGCATTTCACATCCGCATTGCAGGCGAAGTACGCCCAGTGGCGGCAGCGAGTGCCCGCACAGGCGGAGGTTCTTTGGCTCGATTCGCCCGTCGGTGTCTGGTATCTGCTGGACCGGGTCAGCTATCTGTCGGCCCCCCAGATGGCCGGGTTCGTCTTCTCCCGTCCCGCTGCAGTGAAGATGGATCGACGGCTGGCCAACATCAAAGAAGCGCTCCGCGCATCCGGCGCATACGAGCCAAATCCAGATTCCGTGACGCCGGTTCGCACCTGGGTGCCCGGAACATTGGAAAGTCTCAAACTGGCCGGTTTGCCCATACTCTGCGCAGATCCGGAATTGGGCTATCTGGTCACCCGACAGCGACTCGGTCCGACGGCAATGCCATCCTTGACGCCAGACCCGGCGAGACCTCATTCGCACTTCTATCTTTACGACTGCAGGGACTACAGGGGCTGATGAAACGCATTGCCGTTATCGCCGGAGCGGGACCTGCGGGCCTCACTGCTGCCTATGAGTTGCTGCAGCGCACGGACGTCCGTCCGCTCGTCTTCGAAGCTGACAGCCAGGTCGGAGGAATCTCGCGCACGGTCAACTACCGTGGCAATCGGATGGACCTGGGCGGCCATCGCTTCTTTTCCAAGTCCGACTGGGTCATGCAATGGTGGCAATCCATCCTGCCGGTACAGGCTGCCGAAACGGTGGATCTGGCCTATCAGGGACAGCACCGCGCCTTTACGCCGGTTAACGGGGTGCCACCTGCCCATCCGGACGAAGTCATGTTGGTGCGCTCGCGGCTGTCCAGAATCCTGTACCGCCGTCGTCTTTATGACTACCCCCTCAGGCTCAATTGGCGGACCCTTGCAAACCTCGGCCTGCCGTACACAGCGGACATTGCGGCGAGCTATGCCATGGCGCGAGTGGTGCGCCGCTCACCGGAAGTATCCCTCGAAGATTTTTTGATCAACCGCTTCGGCGCGACGCTCTATCGCACATTCTTCAAGGACTACACCGAGAAGGTCTGGGGCGTTCCCTGCGCCGAGATCTCGGCGGAATGGGGCGCACAGCGCATCAAGGGACTGTCGATCGGCAAAGCCCTCCGGCACGCCCTGACACGACCTTTTCGCAGCGCGAACGATACGGGGCAGAAGCAGACCGAAACGAGCCTCATAGAGCGATTCCTGTATCCGAAGCTCGGGCCGGGGCAGATGTGGGAGGAAGTGGCGGCACGGGTCCGCTGTGCCGGGGGCGACATCCATCTGCGCCACAAGGTCGTGGCCATTCACCGCCAGGGTACCCGCATCGAGGCAGTCGACGTACGCGACGAGACCTGTGGTGCGATCCGACGGATCGAGTGCGATTTCCTGTTCTCGACGATGCCCGTGAAAGAGCTGACGCAGCTGCTCCAACCGCACAGCCCGCAGATCGCGAGCATCGCCGCCGCACTGCCCTATCGCGACTTCATGACTGCCGGTCTGTTGGTCAAGCGCATGCGCACCCAAGGATCGATGCCGCCCGACAATTGGATCTACATCCAGGAGCCCGACGTCAAGCTGGGCCGTCTGCAGATCTTCAACAACTGGAGCCCGGCGCTGGTCGCCGACCTCAACACCGTGTGGCTCGGGCTCGAGTATTTCTGTGCCCAGGGCGATGGCCTCTGGAGCATGCCGGACGCCGCGTTTCTGGAATTTGCCGCCCGCGAGCTCGCCCAGATCGGACTGGTCGATCCTGCCGATGTGTTGGATGGGACGGTCGTGCGCGTGCCGAAAGCCTACCCGGCTTATTTCGGCGCCTACGCCGGCATCGGGCAGGTCCGCGAGTATCTCGATGGGTTTCCCAATCTGTTTCCGGTCGGGCGCAACGGCATGCACCGCTACAACAACCAGGACCACTCCATGCTTGCCGCCAAAGCCGCGGTCGATGCCGTAGTGGCGGGGAGCGCCGACAAGACATCCCTGTGGTCCGTGAATGTTGAAGAGGAGTACCACGAGCGGGCCACGCAGCAGCCAACGCTCTCCGAGCAGGCAGCTTGAATTCGAGCGTTCGTACGCATGGACAGTGAGGCGGCGCGGATCGCTCGGCGTTTCGGGTTGGACGTGGCGATTTGGTACTCGATCCCCGCAGCCTTCCTCATCGCCTACGTCATCGGTTTTGCTCGGCCAGCCTCGGCAATAGGGCCGCATCTTCTCCTGGTCACACTGCCGTTTATCGGCGTGCAGACTGCTCGCCTGCTGCTGCAAAGACTCCCGCTCCAGGTCCGCCTGCAACGGCTGCTCATTTCGCTGCTGGCTGCAGCGCTCGTGAGCCTGCTGCTGACCTACTACCTGCTGGTCATTGTCGGGCTCAAATCCTGGGGCGGCGTCGTTGCCTGGGAAGTGATTCCGACGTTCTTCGCCCAGGCAGTCGTATTGACTGACGCCTTGGCCGTACCGGCCTGGGCCCTACCAGTGGCCGGTGTCGGACTGATCGTCGCCATTTTCTGCCTTTGCCGGTTGTATCTGCTGCGATTCGACTGGATTGGCGCGACCACCGCCCGGATTCCCGCACCGCTGCTGGCGGCGGGAACCGTCGCAGTGGCTGCTGTGCTCTGTCTCGAGTTGTATCAGTTCTCGGTTGCGCACTGGAGTATTGACGCCGAACCGATGAGCCTCACGTGGCATCGACCGCAGGCGGTACTCGATCTCGAGGGATACTCGATCAATCCCGTCACGGCTTCCCGCCTCGACCGGCTCGAAGACCAGGCACGGTCGGCATACCGCCCCAATGGGAACGCAACAAAAAACCTGATCGTGATCGTGGTCGATGCGCTGCGCCCCGATCACCTGAGCATCTACGGTTACACCAGGCAAACAACTCCCAACCTCTCGCAGATCGTGCGCGAGCGCTCAGCACGGATCATACGGGGAGTCCACTCGAGCTGCGGTGATACTGCCTGCGCACTTTACAGTCTGTTCAGCTCGAAGTTCCCCAGCGGGTTCTCACTTCGTCCGTTCACGCTTCAGGAGGCTCTGCAGCGCAACGGATACCGCGTTCACCTGGTATTGAGCGGCGACCATAGTTACTTCCACAGCAGCCTCAAAGGCATCTACGGCCACTCCGACACCTTCTACGATGGTACTCAGGCCAATGGCTACTATCTGAATGACGACGCACTGCTCGTCGACCATCTTCGCCGCATGCCGGACTGGGATCACAGTCCTGTAATGCTGCAGTTCCATCTGATGTCTTCTCATCTCTTGCGCAAGCGCAGCGACATTCCGGGGCCGTTTCAGCCGGCTCGGCGTTACGCCGTGCGTAACAGTCACGATATCGGGCCAGGCAACGTCGAAGACCCGAGCGCCGCTAATTTCTACGACAATGGTGTAGTGGACGCCGACGGCGTCATAAACCAGTTGCTGACGCTACTGCAGCACAAGGGGTATCTGCAGAACAGCCTGGTCGTGATTACGGCGGACCATGGCGAATCGCTCGGCGAACACGGCGTCTTTACGCACGCCAACAGCGTTCGCGAAGAAGTCCTGAATGTCCCGTTGATACTGATTCCCTTTGGGTATGAAACGGCCGCAACGACTCCGGTGCGCCGCTACCCGGCCCAGGTGGACATCGGCCCGACGGTGCTCCATGAATTGGGTCTGCCGGTGCCGCAGACCTGGATCGGGCGCGACCTCAACTCTGCCGCAGGTCTGCCGTTGACCTACTTCGAAGAGCATGCGTTCGCCGGCCTCATCGACCACCGCGATGCAACACATGTCTGGAAGTACTGGATCGACCGGCAAACGGGCGTGGATCACATTTTTGACCTGGGTGCCGATCCCCACGAGGGAGTCGACGTGCGTGCAACGGTGCCGCCTGCATTGTTGGCCCAACTGCGCGAGCTGACTGCCGCGCAAACCTCGGCGGGGCTGCCGCTGCCGTGACGTTCCGCGCCATCGACGTCGCGACCTGACAATCCACGTCACTTCCTGACATTGCTGCGGCGATCGTCGTCACCCGGAGTCGCCGTTATGTCGTGTACGAAAGGTTAAATCGCTCAAATATCCGTGCTGTTTCAGCCTCTTGCATGCCGCTGCGCGATTGGCACAGGCTTTGCTCTGTTCCTCCGTGCAGGCGATGTGCGCCGCTGGTCTCACTATCAACAACCTTCCGAGGTATTCGTCAATGAAGTCTGTGCAAAAGGGTTTCACCCTCATCGAGTTGATGATCGTCGTCGCGATCATCGGCATCCTGGCCGCGATCGCCATCCCGGCCTACCAGAACTACACCATCCGTGCGCAGGTGACGGAAGGCTTGAACCTGGCTGACGGCATGAAGACGCAGGTCAGCGAGTTCTACGCTCAGAACGGTCAGTTCCCGGCCTCCACGGTGACCGATGCCACTACTGCGAGCAACACGAAGATGTTCGTCACCGGCGCTGTAACCGGCAAGTACGTTTCGAAGGTTGACGTCGTCAAGGGCGCGATCGAAGTTACGTACTCCAGCACGGGCGGGTATAGCGCCAGCAAGAAGATTGACTCCTCGCTTCTGGTTCTGACCCCTTACCTCAACTCGAACCAGGACATCGTCTGGGTGTGTGGTATGACCACTGCTCCGACCGGTGCGTCGCTCGATACTTCGGTTACCGCTGTCAGCACCACTGTGTCGGCGCAGTACCTGCCGGCCGCTTGCCACAACTAATATCTGGCTTCGGCTGGAAGAGTTCGACAAGCTCGGAAGCCCCTCCCCGGAGGGGCTTCCTCTTTTTGGGAAGCCAATCACGCTGACCGTTGCGCAGCGTATGCGAACATACGTGAACATTTGACAGTTGCCGCCCCCCCGTCGGATACACTACCGATCTAAATACGACCCAGCTCACGCAACCCCATGAATGACAACGCTTCTTTAGCGCTCGGCGGTTCGCGCTCGGGACTCGGCGGCCTGCCACAACGGCTCGTGCAGGACGGAGTCGTCGAGGAAGCGGCCATGCTCGAGGCCCTGAATGCCGCGCGTGAGCGCAAGACCAGCGTTGTCACCCAGCTCGTCAGCAGCGGCGCCGCCAATGCCCGGGATATTGCGGTAGCGGCCTCAAACGAATTCGGCGTTCCCCTGTTCGATCTCGACTCCGTCACCGTCGACATCGATGTCATCAAGCTGGTCAACGACAAGCTGCTGGCTAAACACCGGGTTCTGCCGATTTTCCGGCGCGGCAAACGGCTGTTCCTGGCGGTCGCCGATCCGACCAATCTGCATGCCATCGATGAGATCAAGTTCCAGACGAGCCTCGGCATCGAAGCCGTAGTCGTCGAGGACGATAAACTTCAGAAGGCCATCGACAAGGCGATCGAGCAGGCCGATGCGCAGATGCCCGCCCTCGGGGACGACGAGGGGATGGACCTCGAAGCGCTCGAGACCACCGGTGGCGACGAGGGTCCCGACGACAAAGTCACGCGGGATGACGTCGAGGACGCCCCGATCGTTCGCTTCGTCAACAAGGTCATGCTGGATGCGATCCGCCGCAGCGCCTCGGATATTCACTTCGAGCCGTACGAAAAGATCTATCGCGTGCGCCTGCGCATCGACGGCGTACTGAAGGAGTTGGCCCAGCCGCCCGTACAGCTCGCCCAGAAGCTGTCAGCGCGTCTGAAGGTCATGGCGCGACTGGACATTGCCGAACGGCGCGTCCCCCAGGACGGCCGCATCAAGATGAAGCTTTCGAAGACTCGCGCGATCGACTTTCGCGTGAGCACCTGCCCCACGCTCTTCGGCGAGAAGATCGTGATGCGTATTCTGGATCCCGCGGCCGCCACGCTCGGCATCGACGCGTTGGGTTATGAAGCGTTCCAGAAAGACCTGTACATGAAGACTCTGGCCAAGCCCCAGGGCATGATTCTCGTGACGGGCCCTACCGGTAGCGGCAAGACCGTGTCGCTGTACACCGGTCTCAACATTCTCAACCGTGAAGACACGAACATCTCCACGGCCGAAGATCCGGCGGAAATCAACCTGCCGGGCGTCAACCAGGTCAACGTCAATCCGAAGGTCGGACT
>Ga0070665_100004657_pt1 | contig 14325 bp, 15 predicted proteins | sample KBSS13metaG_FD_65862 | JGI IMG/M metagenome (GOLD analysis project Ga0070665, IMG submission 65862) | Switchgrass rhizosphere microbial communities from Kellogg Biological Station, Michigan, USA - KBS S1-3 metaG | ecosystem: Host-associated > Plants > Roots > Rhizosphere > Soil ... | reverse complement strand
TCGAGCTCGAGGGCGCCGCTGCGCAGCGAGCCGCGCTCGACGGCCGGGACCGAGAGGCGCCGGAGCGCGGCGCGCACCCGGCTGCGCAGCTCGGCGATGCCGACGGGCTTGCGGACGTAGTCGTCGGCGCCGGCCTCGAGCGCCAGCACGATGTCGGCCTCGTCCCCGCGCGCGGTGAGGACCATGACGAACGGCTCGAGGTCCGACGCGCGCAGGCGGCGGCATACGCCGATCCCGTCCGGGCCGCGGGGGCCGAGGCCGAGATCGAGCAGGACGAGCTCGTGGCGATCGGCCGCGAGCGCGTCGAGCGCCGCCTCGCCGTCGGCCACCGCGCGGACGTCGTGGCCCTCGGCGAGCAAGGCGCCGGCCAGGACGTCCCGGAGGTCGTCGTCGTCCTCGACGAGCAGGATGCGCGCGCACATGGGGGGGTGCACGGTACCTCGGGCGCACGCGGTCGCAGTGATCTCCCAACGGACTCCCAACACGCCGCAACGGCGGGGAAACCGGCGCCTTGTGGGCGGCTCAGCGCCCGGGCGCAGCATGGCCGCCATGACCCTCGTCGTCGATTCCCACGCACCGGCCGTACCGGCCGATCTGCGGCTCCCCGGCCTGACCGTCGTCCTTCCCTGCCTCGACGAGGAGGACAACGTCAGACCCGCCGTCGCGGAGGCGCTCGCCGCCGCCGAGATGTGCGCCAGCGGCGTGGAGGTCGTCGTCGTCGATGACGGCTCCACGGACGCCACGCGCGAGCGCGCCGAAGCGCTCGCCGCCGTCGACGAGCGCGTCCGCGTCGTCGTGCACCCGGCCAACCGCGGCTACGGCGCCGCCGTGCGCTCCGGGATCGAGGCAGCGCGGATGCCGTGGATCCTGCTGACCGACGGCGACCGCCAGTTCGACCTGACGGAGCTCGTCGGCCTGCTGCCGCTCGCCTCCGGTCACGACCTCGTCGCCGGCTACCGCATCGATCGTCAGGACGGGTTCGGGCGCCGCGTGGCCGGTCGCGCCTGGAGCTGGCTCACGCGGCGGACGTTCGGCTTCGGCGTGATGGACGTCGACTGCGCGTTCAAGCTCATCCGCACCCGCTCGGTCCGCCGGATCGAGCTGACCTCCGACGGGGCGATGGTCTCGGCGGAGCTGCTCGCCCGCGGTGTCCGCGACGGGTGGGAGATCGCCGAGATGGGCGTCCACCACCGACCGCGGACCGCCGGCGAGCCGAGCGGGGGCGACGCGTCGGTCGTGGCCCGCGCGTTCCGCGAGCGCCGCGCGCTCCTGCGCGAGCTGCGGAGGAGCGAAAGACAGAGCCGCACCGCGCCGCAGGGCCGTCTCGTCCATCACTGACGCCGCGCTGCTCGTCACCCTCGCCGGGCTGCTGCGGCTGCCCGGCCTGGGGAGCATGGCCGACGACCCGTTCTACGACGGGGCGGTCCGCACGATGGGCGGCTCCTGGCACGCGTTCCTCACGGGTGCGATCGACCCGTCCGCGACGGTCGCGATCGACAAGCCGCCGGGCTTCCTCTGGCTGCAGGTCGCGGCGACGAAGGTCGTCGGCTTCGGATCCGTCGGACTCCACCTCCCGGCCGCGATTGCCGGCTGTGTGGCCGTGGTCGCGCTGTACGACGCGCTTCGCACGCTGTTCGGCAGGCCGGCCGCGCTGGCGGGAGCGCTGGCGCTGGCGGTGCTGCCGGTCGCCGTCATCACCGCGCGCAGCGACACGATGGACACCGCCATCGCGGCGCTGGACCTGGTCGCGCTCGCGCTCGTGGCGCGTGCGGTCCGCGGGCAGCGCCCGTGGCTCCTGCTCGCGGCAGGCCTCGCGGTCGGATCGACGTTCGACGTCAAGCCGTTCGAGGGCCTGGTCGCGGTCCCGGGCCTGGCGCTCATGGCGTGGCTCGGGCTCCGGCACCGGCGGGCGCCCGCGCTCGCCGGCGGGGGCGTCGTCCTCGTCGCGGCAGCGCTCGCGTGGCTCGTCGCCTGGTCGTTGTTCGGGGGCGCCCATGCGCCGTGGGCGTACGGGTCCGCGAACGGGTCTGCTTGGAACGCCGCGTTCGTGTACGACGGCATCTCGCGCCTGCAGGGCGGCGCGCCGCACGCGACGAGCGCCGCCTCCCTGGCGCGGGTTCCGGCCGCGCCTGGGCCGCTGCGGCTGTTCTCGTCCCAGGACGGGCTCGCGCTGCGGGTCGGCCTCGAGCTCGCCGCGGCGCTCGTCGTCGCCGTCCTCGTCCTCCTGCGTCGCACGACGGGGGACCGCGCCGCGCGGGCCGGCTGGTGGGGGCTGCTCGCCTGGCTGCTCACGGGCGTGGTGCTGGCGTCCGCGCAGGCCGGGCTGCGGCCGCGCTACCTGGAGGCCGTGGACCCCGCGATCGCGGCGGTGCTCGGGACGGGCGCCGTGCTGGCGGCGCGACGCTGGGTGCTCGCCGGTGCCGGTCTCGTGCTGCTGGCGGCGCTGACGATCTCGATCGCCGCCGTCTCCGGGCGCGTCGAGGACTCGGGGACGCCGGGGGCGCTGCCCGCCGCACGCCTGGAGGCGCTGGGGCCCTGGCTCGTCGGCCGGCACGGAGCCGTGGCGACGTCGGCGGTCGCGCGCGGCGCGCAGCTCGTCGCGAGCGGGGACCGCGGCGTCGTGTTCCTCGCCGCGGGACGCCATGCCCTCGTCGGCCCCCGCGCGCTGGCGCGCGACGTGGCCGACGGGCGCGTCCGCGCCGGGCTGCTCGGCGGGGCGTGTGGCGCGACCGGCCGCGGCTGCACGCGGGCCGAGGCCTGGATCCGAGCGCACGGGACCGACGTCTCCCGCGCGGTCGGCCAGCCGGCGCGCGGCGTCGCCTTCGATCTCAGCGCCGGAACGACGTCAGGAAGTCGAACGTCCTCCGCGTCGACGAGAAGTCGTGCGGTCCGGTCACCAGCTCGTCCTCGCCCGGCCAGCCGTGGGGGGCGCCTTCGACACGGTCGTGGATGACCTGGGTCCCGCCCGCGCAGCCGACCGAGCGCAGCTCCACGATCTCCTCGGACACGCCGCTGACGCGGGGCCGGCCCGCGCAGCCGTCCAATCGCCGCCACTGCGCGAGGAACGAGGCGACGTCGCCGCGCACGGGGTTGCCCGTGCCGCGGTAGGGGACGACCTCGTCCGCGGTCCCATGGATCTCCAGTAGTGGCACCGGACGCGACGGATGGCAGTCGGGCAGCGCGCCGTAGCCACCCGCGACCGGGGCGGCGGCGGCGATGAGGTCGGCGGCGTCGCACGCCATCCGCGCGCTCATCCCGCCCCCGTTGGACACGCCGGTCACGCCCACGCGCGCGGGATCGGCGCACGCCGCCCGCACGACTGCGGGGATGACCGCCCGGAGGTACGGGACGTCCTGGGCGTGGCCGGGGATCGCGTCCGTCACGTTCCACAGCGGCCGGTCGCCCGACGCCGTGGCGTAGGCGACCGCCACGCGCTGCTGGTCGGCCAGGCGCGAGTAGCCCGTGTAGTCCGCGAAGTCGCGCGCGGACTGCCCGGCACCGGGCAGCGCCAGGACGAGCGGCGCGCCGGTCATGAGCCGGGACGGGATGTGCACGACGACCGGGACACGGCCCTGCTCCACGGTGATGCGGTGCGTCCCCGGGCGCATGGGCGTGCACGCCGCGACGGCCGAGCCGGCGGCCGGACCGCTGTGGACCACGGCGGCGGCGACGCCGCCGACGCACAGCACGACGGCGATCACGCCGAGCGAGACGTACACGCGCGGACTCACGCCGCGGCGGCGAAGACGACGGTGCGCGCCAGCGCGTAGGTCAGGAGGGTCACGACAGGGAGGACTACCAGCTCGGCGGCTGTCTGCGGGAAACCGTCGCCGCGCGCGAGCGCGACGCCCGCCGCGCTCGCACCCGCGCCGAACGCCTGCACCGCGACGTAGGGCCCGATGCGACCCGGCGCGCGGAACGTCCATCTGCGGTTGAGCTGGTAGCCATTGACCGCTCCGAGCGCGAACCCGGCGGCCGACGCGACCGGCGCCGCCACGTCGAGCCCCACGAGCAGCGTGTAGGCGACGAACGTGATCACGGTGTTCGAGGCCCCGACGAGGGCGTAGCGCCCGATGCGCAGCAGCTCGGTCATCGCAGCAGACGCTCCAGTACGAGGTGGTTCGTCAGGCCCGTCGGGGTGCGGGTCGGGTAGTAGCCGGCCGCGTGCAGCAGGCCGGTCTCCTGCGGGAGCCCGCCGACGAGGAGCCAGGTCGCGACGACCACGGCGACGGCCGCGCCGACCCGCGCACGAGTCAGGGCCAGGAACGGCAGCGCCCACACGAGGTACCAGGGCATGACCCACGGGAGGGCGAGTACGGTGGCGACGAGCACGACGGTCATCGCGCCGGGCCACCTGTCGCGGCGCAGGAAGACGCGCACCGACGCGGCGACGACGACGAGCTCGAGCGCGAGGCGGGCCGCGCTGCGGACCGCGGCGTCGGCCCCGCCGTGACCCGCGGCCAGTCCGAGCAGGTTCGGCACCGACAGAGGGGTGACGAGCGATCCCTGCGTGCCCAGGTCGGGCGTCGCGCCGCCGAACGCGACGACGTCGATGATCCCGGCCGTCGCGCCGGCGGCGGCGAGGCCGGCGAGCGCCCAGGGACGGCGCCGCGCGCCGAGCACGACGATCGGCGCGACGATGGCGAGCGACGGCTTGATCGCCGCGGCGGCGACGACGAGCGCCCCCGCCGCCGCGTCGAGCCGCGCGGACGACGCCACCGAGCGCCCGCGCACGAGGCACCACGCAGCCGCGACGACGCAGAACAGGGCCGGTGCGTCCTGGTGCTCGCCGCCGACCTCGGCGAGCACGAGCACGGGGCTGAGCCCGAGGAGCGCTGCCGCCCGCGCCGGGTTGCGGCCCAGGCGGCGCGCCATCGACGCGGTGAGGACGACGGTCGCGACGCTCGACACGCCGACGACCGCCTTCCACGTCCAGAGCCCCGCGGCCGGCGACATGTGCGCGAGGCCCGCGAACCCCCAGGTGAACAGCGGGCCGTACGGGGAGTGCAGGCCGTGCCAGTTGGCCAGCCCGTACACCGGGTCCCCGAGCATCAGTCGCGGCGCGACTCGGTATGGATTCAGGCCGTACAGCGCGTCCATGCGCCCGTAGAGGAGGTAGTTGAAGACGTCGGTGAGCGGCTGGGGCGGCCCGAGCAGCAGGATCGCCTGCGCGGCGGCGCCGACACCGATGACGACCTTGGTGCCGAGCGCGGGAGCGCCGATCCACGCGAGGACCCAGCCGGCCGCCGCGACCGCGGTCGCGATGAGCAGCCAGCGGTGCAACTGGTCGACGCTGCCGACCGGCCAGCCGAGCACGCCGTGGAGCGGGCCGAGGAGCCACGCGACGTCCCCGCCGGGCCGTCGCGTGGGAGGGGACAGCTGCGACGGCCCGGCGGCCGCGGCCACCGCCAGCCACGCGCTCGAGACGAGGACTGCGGCACACCCTGCGCCCCCGACGACCGCCACGGCGGGCGAACACGGGAGGGTGGTGCGCCCGGCGCTGGGCGGGATAGGGCGGACGCCGGGGAGCGCAGTGGTGGCCATGCCCCCGCACCGTCCGTCCGGGCGGCAAGCGGGGCGCCAAGAGCCGGTTGGGCGAGTGTTGGGATCGTGTTGGCGGATCGTGCGGCGGTCAGCACGCCGTCGTCACGTCCACGCGATGTGGCGCGTAGGCGCAGGCGCGAGCCTGCCTCCATGCCCCGTCGACTCCTGCTGATCGTGCCCGCCGCGCTCGTCGCCGGAGCCCTCGTCGCGACCGCGACGTCGGGCGGCGCCGCGTCCCGACCGCCAGCCGGCGCCCGGCTCGACGCCTACACGGACGTCGCACGGCGCCTCTACAGCCTGGAGGCGGGCGGCACGGTCGCCCGCGTCGCGGCCAAGCGCCTCGCGCGGGACCCGCGACTCGCCGCGGCCGCGCGGTCCGGGACGCGTCACGCGCTGCGGACCGCGGCGCTGCACCAGCTCTTCCTCCCCGGCAAGCACGTCGTGCGACTCAGCCTGGATCGCGGGCCGAGCTCGCTCGTCGATGTCGGGGGCCGCTTCGTCGTCGCTCCGGCTGCGAGGAGGATCCCCGGCACCGGCGGCGCCGTCGTGAGCGCATCGGTCCAGGACGTCGTCGGCTACGTGAAGCTGTATCACCGGCTGACGGGCCAGGCGATCGTCGTGCGTGGCCGTCCCGGCCACGTGGAGGCGCGACCGGCGAGCATGCTGCACGTGCCGATGCCCGCCCGGGCAGGCGCGCTGCAGGTCGGGGGGCGCCCCTACGCCGCGCGGACGTTCGCCGAGCGCGGCTGGGCCGGCGAGCCGCTGCGTGTCACCGTGCTGGTGCCCACGCAGCGGCCCTGAGCGGCGAGGTCAGTGCCCGGCAGGGGCGGCGGCGTCCTGGCCGACGATGTCGAGGAAGATCCACTGGCTGTCGGGCGCGAGGCCGGCGAGCTCCTTGCCGGCGGCCTTGATGACGCCCGGGGCGCTCGTGATGTGCTGCGTGCCCGCGTGGACGTCGCGGAACAGCCGCTGCATCGTGCCGCCGCGCAGCGCGGTCGTGCCGCCGTTGCGGTAGGCGAACTCCGAGACCTCGTTGACGGTCCACGTGACGTGCGACAGCCCGACGCGCAGCAGCGTGGCCTGACGGGTCGACAGCTGCTCGCCGCTCTCCAGGGTCGCCCAGGCGTCGCGGAAGGACTCGAAGATGAGGGCCCGCGCGGCGCGGAACTTGGCCTCCGCCTCGGCGTAGCCCATCTGGAAGGCGTCGCTCTCGGCGATCTGCCCGGCGCGGCCGGCCTTCGCCTGCGCCATCCCCGCGAGCTCGTCCAGGATGCGACGGCCGACGCCGAGCGCCCAGCCGGAGTGGCAGACCATCGCGAGCTGGATGATGCCGAGCTTGTAGAGCGAGCCGCCGCGCGTGGACTCCTGCTGGAGGCCGGGGTGCGACCAGCCGTCGGGCACGAAGACGTTGCGCATCGTGTAGTCGATCGACCCCGTCGCGCGCAGGCCGAGCACGTCCCACGACTCCCACTCGAGGTTGGCCTTCTCGACCGGCACGACGCAGATGCGGAACTCGCCCGTCTCCTCGACCACGACGGCGGTGTGGATGTACTGCGCGTGCTTGATGCCGGACGCGAAGCTCCAGTCGCCGCTGATCTCCAGGCCGCCCTCGACCTGCTTGGCGGTGCCGGGCCGCGTGCCCTGGCCGGCGATGATCGGCCAGCGCTCGACGTCGGTGAAGATCTCCTCGATCGCGTTGTCGCCGAGGTAGGCGGCGCCGGTGCCGACCGACAGGCCGGCGGCCATGAGGACCCAGCCGGCGGACGGCTGCGCGTACGACACCGTCTCGAGGACCTCGAGCGACGTCATCGGGTCGAGCTCGAGGCCGCCGAGGGACTTCGGGATCCAGATGCCGTACAGGCCGGTCTCGTGCAGCGCGTCGTCGATGTCGGGCGTCAGCTGGCCGAGGTCCTCCGAGGCGGCAGCCTGCTCATCGACGAGACCGTGCAGCGCGCGGGCACGTGCGACGGCGTCGACCGTCTCGTTGTCGGTGGTGATGCTCATCTCGAGGGCCTCTCCTCAGCTGCCGTTCTTCCGGGTGTCCGAACCGTGTGACCCGCGGTCACAGAATCCGCCCAGTCTACCGGCGCATACGGAGCTCGGACGCGTCTGGCTCAGCGCCGTCAGGCGGCGTACCGGAGCGTCGTGTCGCCGACGTGGATCACGTCGCCGTCCTCGAGCGCCACGCCGTCGCCGACGCGCTCGTCGTTGCGCCAGGTGCCGTTGAGGGAGTTGTCGTCGTGGAGGAACACCTCGCCGTCGCGCAGCACGAGGATCGCGTGGCGGCGGGAGACGGTCGGGTTCTCGAGGACGATGTCGGCCTGGAGGCCGCGTCCGATGCGGGTGACGGGCTCGGTGAGCTCGAGCTCCGTGCCGTCCAGCGAACCGCCGCGGACGGTCAGGACCCCGGCGGTGGCGAGGTCGAAGGGGGTCAGGGAGGTCATGGACACAGGCTTCCCCCGGACCCTGCGGGATGGATCGGGGGCGGCTAGGACTTCGCTGAGACCCGCACCGACCGGCCCACGGACGCTGCGTTGCCGGCGAGGTCGCGGGCTTCGACGGCGACGGTCAGCGTGCCGCGCCGGCTCGGCTTCAGCCTGAACTCGTGCGTCCCCCGGCGCAGGGTGAGGTCGCGGGCGAGGATCACTCGGCTCCCGCGCCGGATGCGCAGCGCGACGGTGGAGACCTTCGAGAGCGCGACCCGCACGGTGATCGTGTGGCGGACGCGGCGCAGGCCGCCGAAGGAGATCGCCACGCTCGGCGGCTGGTGCAGGTACGTCGTGAAGCGCGTCTGCGCGGTGCAGTAGGCGGGGTTCGCGGTCCGGGTGCACAGCGATCCCAGGAAGCCGGTGACGAGCTCGTGGTAGTTCAGCGTCGACTCCGCGCCGTCCTGCGCATACAGCGACCAGGCGCCGGTGTCGAACCGGGGCAGCTCGCGCTGCGCCGCGATGTCGCCGAGGTTGTAGACGGCCTGGGCGCGCGGGTCCGCGGTCGCCTGCGCGAGGTCCAGCACGCCGACGAGCGACTGCAGGAACGCGTTGAGGACGCGCATCCGCGGTGCGAAGGAGTAGAGGAGGTAGTGGCGCCCGCCGTCGGCGTCGACCGCGATACCGGTCGGCGGCGGGGTCTCGAACAGGCCGAGCGCCTGGCGCGCGACGTCGAGGTACGCGGGGTTCCCGAGCAGCTGGGCGCCCCGCGTGAAGGCCTGGATGCCGGTGCCCTGCGCGATCGAGCTGACCCACGGCGCCCTGCCGCCGCCGAACGCCAGGAGGTACTCCCACGACAGCAGCCCGGTCCCCCGCCGGCCGGCGAGCGCGATCGCGCGGTCGAGGAGCAGCCGCAGCTCGTCGGTGCGCTGCGCCTGCCACAGGGCGTTGGCCTTGCCGAACGTCGCGAGCCACTGGATCGCGAGGCCCTGCCCGGGATACCACTGCAGGACGATCGGGTCGCCGGGGAACGTGACCCGCGGCAGCCCGCCGGTGGCGGCGCTCGCGGCCGGCGGGCCGTGGGCCGTCCACCACTCGACGTTACGCTCGAGCTGCGTGAACGCGGCCGGCATGCGCGCCGCGGGCAGCGCGTCGCGCTTCACGAGGCCCTCGACGACCGACATCGCGCCGCGCAGCTCGCGCCTGCGGCTCGCCGGCAGGTGCCGGACGGCCGAGCGCGCCTGCGTGTAGGTCGCCTTGTACGCGACGCCCTGGTCGGGCGTCACCGTCCCGGCCGCCACCGCGGCGTCGACGGTGGCGCTCACGGTCGGGCCTGCGGCGTGCGCCGACGGCGCGCAGACGAGCGACACGAGGAGGATCAGGGGGACGTAGGCTCGGACACGCATGCTCGGGGACCTCGTGCAGGAGACTGTGGCACTGCGAGGGGACGACCTCGAGATCATGCGTCCCCGCGACGCGGAGGCGCTCGTCGACGAGCGCGCCTTCGCGGAGGAGGACGAGTTCCTGCCCTACTGGGCGGAGCTGTGGCCGGCGGGCGTCGGGCTGGCGCGGGCGCTCGACGGCCGGGCCCTGCGGGGCGTGCCCGTCCTCGAGCTGGGCTGCGGTCTGGGCCTGCCGAGCATCGTCGCCGCCCGGGCCGGCGGGCGTGTGCTGGCCACCGACTGGTCGGGCGCGGCGCTCGAGCTGCTGCACGACAACGCGGCCCGCAACGACGTCGTCGTCGAGACGATGCGCGCGGACTGGACGCGCCCTGAGGGGCTCCTGGCCCGCGGGCCGTTCCCGCTCGTGCTCGCGGCCGACGTCCTCTACGAGCGGCGCAACATCCCGGTCCTGCTGGATCTGCTGCCGCAGCTGGTCGCGCCCGCGGGCGAGATCTGGCTCGCCGACCCCGGCCGGGCGACTGCGGACGTGTTCCTGGCGCTCGTCGAGGCGGAGGGGTGGCAGCACCGTGCGACGCCCGACCGCGATCGGCCGAACGTCGTCGTGCACCGCTTCACGCCGTGACGGACTCCCTGAGGCCCAGCTGTCCGACGGCCGTCTCGCGCATCTTGTACTTCTGCACCTTGCCGCTGATGGTCATCGGGAACGCCTCGACGACCTGTACGTAGCGCGGCACCTTGTAGTGCGCGATGCGGCCCTTGCAGAACTCGCGCACCTCGTCCTCCGTGACCGTCGCGCCCTCCTTCACCTGGATCCAGGCGCAGAGCTCCTCGCCGTAGCGGTCGTCGGGGACGCCGAAGACGGCCACGTCGTGCACCGCGGGGTGGGAGTACAGGAACTCCTCGACCTCGCGGGGGTAGACGTTCTCCCCGCCGCGGATGACCATGTCCTTCGAGCGGCCGACGATGTTGAGGTAGCCGTCCTCGTCCATGGTCGCGAGGTCGCCGGTGTGCATCCAGCCGGCGGCGTCGATCGCCTCGGCCGTGCGCTCCGCGTCGTCCCAGTACCCGAGCATCACCGAGTAGCCGCGGGTGAGCAGCTCGCCGGGCTCCCCATGCTGCACGACGGCGTTCGTCGCGGGATCGACGACCTTGACCTCGAGGTGCGGATGGACGCGCCCGACGGTCGAGACGCGGTGATCGAGATCGTCGTCGGCGGTGGTCTGCGTCGACACCGGCGACGTCTCGGTCATGCCGTAGCAGATGGTCACCTCGCCCATGTGCATCTCGTCGACGACGCGGCGCATGACCTCGACCGGGCACGGCGACCCGGCCATGATCCCGGTGCGCAGGCTCGACAGGTCGAAGGACGCGAACTCGGGGTGCGCGAGCTCGGCGATGAACATCGTCGGCACGCCGTAGAGCGACGTGCAGCGTTCCTCCTGGACGGCCTCGAGCGTCGCGCCCGGATCGAAGCCGCCGGAGGGGAAGACCATCGTCGCGCCGTGGGCGACGCACCCGAGGTTGCCCATGACCATGCCGAAGCAGTGGTAGAGCGGGACGGGGATGCAGACGCGGTCGTCCTTCGTGTAGCCGCACAGGTCGCCGACGAAGAACCCGTTGTTGAGGATGTTGTGGTGGCTGAGCGTCGCGCCCTTGGGGAAGCCGGTCGTGCCGCTCGTGTACTGGATGTTGATCGCGTCATCGAACTGCAGGCCCGAGGAGCGGTTGCGCAGCGCCTCGGGGTCCGTGCCGTCGGCGTCGGCGAGCAGCCCGTCCCAGTCGGGCGAGTCGAGGAAGACGACGCGCTCGAGCGACGGGAGGTCCCCACGGACCTCGTCGACCATCGCGACGTAGTCCGACGTCTTGAACGACTGCGCGCTGATCAGCAGCCTGCAGCCGGACTGCCTGAGCGCGTAGGACAGCTCGGTCGGCCGGTACGCGGGGTTGATGTTGACGAGGATGATCCCCGCCTTCGCGGTCGCGAACTGCGTGAGGGCCCACTCCGCGCAGTTCGGCGCCCAGATGCCGACGCGGTCGCCGACCTCGAGTCCCGCCGTCATGAGCGCGCGGGCGAGCCGGTCGGCCGCGGCATCGAGCTCCGCGTAGCTCATGCGGGTTCCCTGGTGGCGCGAGATCAGCGCCGGGTGGTCGGGAAGCTCCCGCGCCATGCGTTCCAGGAGCGCCCCGATCGTCTCGCCGATGAGCGGCTTGGACCCGATGCCGCTCGCATATGAGGGGGCCATGGGCCGACCCTACAGCTGCGTCAGGTCTCTGGGAGCAGCGATTGCGGCAGCGGCGCGCCGTACGCGGGCGCGGCGCCGGCGAGGTCGTCGCGGGGGACGAGCGGAACGCCCAGTCGATCGGCGATCGTCTCGACGGATCGGCGCCGGGTCGGCTCGTTGGACGGCGGCAGCCCCAGCGCCTCGACGCGCGCGTGCTCCGCGCGCAGCCCGGCGGCGTGCGCCTCGATACGACCCCAGGCGGTCACGATGCCCTCGGTCCACTCCCACTCACCGAAGTACGTCTGGGTGCCGGGGCGGTGGTAGGCGTAGATGCCGCAGCGGCAGTCGGGGTGCGGCGACTCGTGCGGCTCCGCGAGCCAGCCGCGCCCGCGCTCGAGGATGCGGTTGGCCGGGTAGCAGATCGCGTGCATCTCGCGGCCCTCCCAGCGGCACGGGATGTAGGGCGAGAGCAGCCTCCCGTCGATCATCCGCCAGGCGCGGAAGGCGACGACGGGGGTGATGAGGTCCGGAGCTCGCGCAGCCTCCATGCTCGAGAGACCCTAGGGGCCCCGGCTCCGGCGGCACGTACGACCTTCGCGGCGACCTAGAGCTCGTCGAGCCGCCCCCGGAAGCGCCCAGCCCCCTCGACGCCGGCGCCCGCCGCCCTGACGCGGTCGGCGAGCTCGCGGTCGGAGGTCACGACGCGGATCGAGCCCGGGTCGGCGTCGGCCTCGACGCGCTCCGCGATCGCGTGGTCGGCCGCGTTGCGCCCCGGCTTCGGGGCGAAGCGCGTCTCCAGCGGCGTGTCGCCCGGGAGGCCGAGGTCGCGCGGGCGGCCGTCGAAGAAGAGGGCGACCGGCTCGCCCGCGTCGCGGGCGAACGCGTCGATCTGCGCCGCCAGCTTCGCCGCCGCCGCGGCGCGGTCGCGCCACCACCCGTCGGGGCGCGCGCCCATGACGTTGTTGCCGTCGACGATCCAGCGCATCCGGCGAGAGGGTGGCGCACCGCTCGCTACGGTGCGTCCCTGTGCGTCTCGGGTCGAGACTCCTCTGCGCCGTGCTCCTCGCGTGTGCGCTCGTGCCGGCACTGGCGTCGTGCGGCGGCGGCGGTGGCTCCTCGGACGACGGCGGCGCCGCGTACGTCAAGCGCGTCAACAAGGCGCAGCAGGACTTCGCGGCCCGCGTCGACGAGCTGTCGAAGGGCATCTCCTCGACGTCGTCGGCCGCCCGCGACCGGCAGACGTTGCGGTCGTTCCAGACCGCGGTCGACGGCGTGGGCGCCGACCTGCGCGCGATCACGCCGCCCGCCAAGGTCCGCGGGCTGCACGATGCGCTGATCAAGGCGGTCGACGGCTACGGCGACGACGTGACGACCGCGGCGGAGGCGCTGAACTCGGGGAGCCCGGCGAAGCTGCGGGCGGCGCAGCGCGACCTCCAGCAGGCGACGAGCGCGTTCGGAACGACGCTCAACGAGACGATCGACCGGATCAACAAGACCCTCGACGGGTGAGGCGCTACATCCGTGGGTTGGTGGGATCGATGCCCTTCAGCCGCTTCAGCAGCGCATCGATCCGGGGGAACCGCCGGCGGATGATCCGCACGCGCAGGCGCGATGCGGTGTCGTAGTGGTAGACGCCGGTGCGGGGTAGCTGCAGCGGCTTGTCCCACGTCCCCGTGTTGACCGTCACGGCGGCGGTGTAGCCGGCCGCACCGGTGGCGGCCGCCACCCGCGGGTCCCAGTCGCTGTACGGGTAGGCGATCGTCGGGCACGGGCGCTCCATGTGCTCCTCGCACACCGACCGGGCCTCGCCCAGCTCGCGGCGCAGCTCCTCGTCGCTCAGCTCCGTCAGGAACGGATGCGAGCACGTGTGCGCACCGATCTCCCAGCCCGCGTCGGCGACCTCGCGCAGCTGGTCCCACGACATGCACGCGAGCTCGTCCTCGTGTGGCGTGCCGACCCACATGTCGTAGCCCTTCCACGCCATCGGACGCCCGCTGTCGGGGTAGTCGGTCGGGACGAAGATCGTTCCCGGCACGCCCAGCTCCTCGAGGATCGGCTTCGCGAGCGTGTAGACGGAGATGTGCGCGTCGTCGAAGGACGCGACCATCACCTTGCGCCGCTTCGGCGTCCGCAGCGCCTCGGACAGCGTGACGCCGCGGTAGCCCTTGGACTGCAGGAGCAGCAGCTGCTCGCGCAGGCGCTCGGGCGTGACGGAGGTGTCCACCTGCCAGGTCGGGCTGACGCTGTGGTACGCGAGGATGAGCCGGTTGTCGGTGAGGCTCATCGGTCAGCGGGCCTCGACGGCTCCGACCGCGGCGCGCGCCTGCTCGCGCGGGCGCCCCGAGATCGCCGCCTCGAACAGCGCCGCGTAGCGGTCGACCATGCGGGTCGCGTCGAACTCGTCGACGGCGGTCAGCGCGCCGTCGCGCAGCCGGGCGTGCAGGTCGGGGTCGCTGAGGACCGCGCGGCACGCGACGTGGAACGCGTCGAGGTCCTCGACGGGGACCGTGAGCCCGGCGTCGGCCTCGCGCAGCGTCGGGCCCAGCTCGCCAACCTCCGTCGTGACCTGCGGGATCCCGACGGCCATCGTCTCGATCATCGTCATCGGGAGCGCCTCGGTCGTCGACGGCAGCACGGCGACGTCGGCCAGCGACAGGACCGCCGGCACGTCGTCGCGCACGCCGAGGACGTGCGCCCAGTCGCCGGCGTCCATCTCCCGGACGCGCTCCC
>Ga0070665_100004656_pt1 | contig 14325 bp, 11 predicted proteins | sample KBSS13metaG_FD_65862 | JGI IMG/M metagenome (GOLD analysis project Ga0070665, IMG submission 65862) | Switchgrass rhizosphere microbial communities from Kellogg Biological Station, Michigan, USA - KBS S1-3 metaG | ecosystem: Host-associated > Plants > Roots > Rhizosphere > Soil ... | reverse complement strand
GCGGCGCGCGTGTCATTGATGACGGTGCGGTCCGCGTCGGTCAGGTAGGGATTGTCGAATCGCGGCTGCTCGCGATCGCCGTCGATGGTGCCGCCCTGGAAGAAGGCCGGCTGCGCCTGCAGCAGCGAGTTCGTCCGCACGTACTTGGCTTCCAGATACGGCGCGAAGGCGTCGGAGATCTTCAGGTTGCCGAACACATTGAAGCTGTAGCGCTCGAGCTTGGGCAGGATGCCCAGCAAATGGTATTCGCGGTTGTTGGAGCCGTTGCCGCCGTTGAAATTGCCATTCGGTCCGAGACCAATGCGGTCGCCGGTTTGCGGGACCAGGCTGCCGTCCGGCTGGAAGATGAGCGGACATGAATAGGGGACCCGCAAACCAGTGTTCGGATCGATGTTGTTCGCCAGGCCGCAGGGCGCGAGGCCGCTGTCCGATGCCGCCGCGGCCAGCACGCTGCCGCCGTTCGAGTAGGTCACGGCCCTGACGTCCGGGTAGTAGCGGCGATCCGGAATTCCATCGGAGCCGTCGACCGCGTCCGCCGGATCGGAGCCGGTGACGACGAACAGACCCTGGTGCGCGAGATTCGGCCGGTCCGAGGCGAAGAACGGCTCCTGCTTGGCGTACTCGAAGTTCGCCGCGATGTTGCCCCTGTCGTCCCAGAAATTGGTGCCCGCGAGCACGCTGCCGTAGTAATCGCCGGCATCGGAATCGAAGCTCTGCCCACCCTGGCCGCGGAACTGCAGCCCGGTGAAATCCTTCTTGAGGATGAAGTTGACCACGCCGGCGATCGCGTCGGAGCCGTACACCGCGGAGTTGCCGCCGGTGACCACGTCGACGCGTTCGATCAGGTCACTCGGAAACGTATTCACGTCCGGCGACACCGCGTTGCCGAGAATGTCGGAGGCCACGTGGCGCCGGCCATTGACCAGCACCAGCGTGCGCTGCGTGCCGAGTCCGCGCAGGTCGAGCAGGTTGAGGCCGGTGGTGCCGAGGAAGCGCGTGGAATTCGACTGGCTGAAAGTACTGCGCAGTGCCGGCAGGTCGTTGAGCAGATCGCCGACGGAGGTGCTGCCGGTCTCGAAGATTTCGTCCGCGGTCACCGTGGTGACGGGGACGGCCGATTCGAGATTGGGACGCGCGATGCGCGATCCGGTGACCACCACTTCTTCGAGATTTTGATCGGGCGGCGGTGGCGCCTGCGCCAACACCGTGGAAGTCGTGGCGGCCGCGGATAATCCACAAGCCAATACGACGGCGCGGCTCGCGCGCCGCGTGCGATGGAACGTCATGTGCCCTCCTGCAAAGAGTGACCGGCGCGAACAGCGGCCGATGTATCGATCCCTTCGATTCATGCCGACTGTTGTACGAACGCATCGGCGTTTCGAGATTAACAATGCGACCGCGGAACGGACCTTCGGTTCGGCGCAAGTAGCATTAATTTCCCTTTAATTAGGCGACTTCTGTCTTTTCGACTGGCGCATCCGCGCGCGGAAAAATCAGCCTCTGTAGCAGAAAAGCCATATGTCGGAATGGGCGCCACGACGGGTGTCGGAGGTCACTTACACGACTGGCCCGGACTCGGGAATCCGGGCTCGATTGGTTGCCCGCGTGCGCGGTCCCGTGGAACATGCAGCGTCGCTGCGTTCCCTCGAAATAAATCCTGCCGGCCTCGGGTCTGCTTAGCCGGTCCACTAGCAACATCAACGACAAACAACTGCGGAGAAGTCTCATGAATCTGAAGACCATCGCCATTGCTTCGGCCGTCGGCAGCCTGCTCGCACTGGGTGGCGCCACGGCGTCGGCCGGAGATGCGGCGGCCAAGGAGAAGTGCTCGGGTGTCGCCGAGGCTGGCAAGAACGACTGCGCCAGCGCCGCGCATTCCTGCGCCGGCCAGGCGAAGACCGACAAGGATCCCAAGGAGTGGAAGTACGTGCCGAAAGGCGAGTGCGAAAAAATGGGTGGCAAGGTCGTGGTGCCTGAAAAGAAGGCGATGTAACGACCGATGACACGCCTCGCCACTCGAGGTGTGCCACTGGGGCCGATTCCCGCGCGCGCGGGGATCGGCCTCAGGTCCGTCCACCACGACGCGCTGCTCGAACAGCGGCCCGACGTGGGTTTCATCGAGGCGCACACCGAGAACTATTTTCACGACGGTGGCGCCGCGGTGCGCGCGCTGGAGCGCGCCCGCACTAACTACCCGCTCAGCCTGCACGGTGTCGGCCTGGGGCTGGGCTCCGCCGAGGGCATCGACCGCGCGCACCTGGAACGCGTGCGCGCCGCGATCCACCGCTTCGAACCGGCGCTGGTATCCGAACACGCCTGCTGGGGACACGCCGGCGGCGAATGGTTCAACGACCTGTTGCCGCTGCCGGCCACCGAGGAAGCCGCGCGCCTGCTGGCGCAGCAGGTGTCCGAAGCGCAGGAATTCCTCGGCGTCCAGCTGCTGATCGAAAACGTCTCGGCCTACGTGGCCTTCGAACACGCCACGCTCAGCGAATGGGAATTCCTCGGCGAGGTGGTGGCGCGCTCCGGCTGCGCGCTGTTGCTCGACGTGAACAACATCTACGTGAGCTCACAGAATCTCGGCCTCGACGCGCAGGCCTGCATCGCCGGATTGCCCGCGGCCAGCGTGCGCGAGATCCACCTCGCCGGCCACGAGCGCGCGGGCGGCGTGTTGATCGATTCACACAGTTCGAAGGTGTGCGACGAAGTCTGGGAGTTGTACCGGGTGGCGATCGCGCGTTTCGGCCCGCTGCCCACGCTCGTTGAATGGGACAACGACATCCCCTCGCTCGCGACGCTGGTGGCCGAGAGCCATCGCGCGCAACACCTGCTGGACCAGAGACATGGCCTCGCTGCATGAACTTCAAAAATCGTTCGCGGACGCGCTGCGCGACCCGACCGTGGCCTGCGCCGTGTTGCCGCCGGCCAATCTTTCCATCTACCGCAACAACGCGCGCGCCGCGTTCCTCAGCGCGCTGGAGCTGACGTTCCCGGTGGTGCGCCGCCGCGTCGGCGACGACTACTTCCGCCAGCTGGCCACGCACTACCGCGAGCGCTCGCCCTCACGCAGCGGCGACCTGCACTGGGCCGGCCGGGATTTCCCGCCCTTCCTCGACGAACACCTGCGCGGCGGCGACTACGCCTGGCTGGCCGATCTCGCGCGCATCGAATGGTCGCGCGCCGAGTGCTCCGTGGCTGCCGCGCTGCCCGTACTCTCCGCCACCGCCCTGGCGCGCTTCGCCGCGCACGACTTCGAACACCTGGTCTTCGGCCTGCAGCCCTCCCTGCGCCTGCACTCTTCTCCTTACCCGGTCTTCTCCGTCTGGCTGGCCAACCAAACCGAAAATGCCCCACCCGTGGATCAATCCCGAGGATCCGAGTGCGGCATGGTCCTCGCGCGGTCCGATCACCTCGAAGTCCGCCATATAAATGAGCGGATGTTCTCCTTCCTCTCCGCCCTCCAATCCGGCCTCCCCCTCGGCGAAGCCATCGTCCACGCCGACCTCGAAATCGAAGCCCTCACCGGCGCCCTCGACTTCATCTTCTCCGAGAATCTAGTTAGCTCTCTTTCCCTGAACGAAGCGCCTCCAACTACGAAGTAGTGGCAAGCCGAAGGCGCAGCTCCCTGCCCAGTAAACCGACTGTGAAAGTCGCGGCCAAGGCGCAGCCGAGCGAAAGGCGAGACATACCTCGTGTGGTAGGCGAGCCTTGAGCGAGGCTGCAACGCCGGCCGCGGCTTTCTCAGGCGGTTTAATGGGCAGGGAGTGGGGACATCGTCCTGATGTGACCCCACTCCCCGCTTTTCTGCCCCATCCATAGGGCATATCCAACCGGAGATTCAGTCGAACCGATACACCGCGCGCACACCATACGTGCGCGGTGGATCGAGGAAAGCGCGCGCGACGCCGCCGAAGCCCGCGACACCGCCAGTACCGGGCTGGTTGCCGCGCAGGTCGACGTTGTTCTTCACTGCCTCGTCTTCGACGTTCTGCACGAACGCCTCGATCGTCCAGTCCGCCGTGGATTCGAACCGCAGGCTCACGTCCGTGCGCGTGTAGGCCGCCTGCGAGTCCGACGGCCGATTGAAGTCGGTCAGATACATTTCGCTCTGGTACTTCGTCTGTAGACGCGGCACGAGCCGCGCTCCGTTAGCGAAGCGGAACGAATGCTCGTAGACCAGCGCCACCGTGAAATCGGGCGCGAACGGCAGCTTGTTGCCCTGCAGGTTGATCACGGGCGTCAGCGGATCGGAAACCACGTAGTACTGCGAGTCCACCGTCGGGTAGTCCAGGTACTCGGCGCTGAGATATGTGAAAACGCCCTGCAGCACGTCATCCGGCGCGGGTTTCCACAGTAGTTCGGACTCGATGCCGTAGATGCGCGCGCGCGTGGCGTTGCGCGTGACCTGCTGGTGGATGCCGTTCGCGTCCCACTCGATGCGCGTGCGCAGGATGTCGTAGTAGTTCGAGTAGAAACCGACGGTGTTCAGCGCCATCTCGCCCTCCAGCAACGTCGCCTTGAGCCCGAGCTCGTAGTTGATCACCTGCTCCGGGTCGGCCCAGGTGCCGCCGTCCTGGATGACACCCGACTTGAAGCCGCTGTTTGCCAGCACGTACCCCAGCAGGTGCTCGCCGAGGTCGTGCTCGTAGCGCGCCATGTACGTGACCTTCGACCAGTCCTTGCGAACGTCGTTGTGTGCGGTGATTCGACAGGTGCCTGGCACTGCGACGGGAGAATCCGGATCCGGCGAGAAAGGAATGTCCTCGGTGGCTATGCCGGCGAGGACGAATCCGCCATTGCCGATGGTGGCATTGGGAGAAGGGCAGACGATGTTGATGCCATGGCGATCCTGCTTGGTGTCCTCGGTGTACCGTGCGCCGAGGCTGGCGCGCGATCTATCGGACAGGCGCCACGTGAGTTGTCCGAACCCCGCCCAGGAAGACAGCTCGCGGTCGGGCTGGATGAAGGACTGCGAGTAGCGCACGTCACCGGGATCCGACGCGCCCGGTAACGAACCGCGGTCGTCCTGCACGTCGATGTCGAAACGGATCGAGTTGTTCTCCTGGTAGAAGAACGCACCCAGGATCCAGTCGAGCCGATCGGCGCGCTGCGGCTTGAGCTGGATCTCGTGCTGGGTGGACACGAATTCGGACGAGTCCGTACGGCGCTCCTCCTGGTAGCTGGCCGGCAGCGGTGGATTGGGCAAGGCGCGCAGCTCCGGATCGAGCGCCAGCCCCACGTCCTGGTCGCTGACGTTGTCGCGGGTCATGCGCGCGTAGCCGAACAGGTAGCTGAGCTCGACCGGCCCGGTGCGCCAGTCGGTGCGCAGGTGGAACGTGTCGTTCTGCATGTCGAGCCGGCCCGGCGAGCTGATCAGCGCCGAACGCAAGTGATGCCCGGTCTCCGGATTGAGGCTCACGGGAATCGCGCCCGCGCCGCGATCCGCGTAGTGCTCGGCCGAGGCGAACACGGTCCAGGCCTCATCCGGTTCCCACAGGCTCGACAGCCGATAGGCCTGCTTGTCGCTGTCGTCGTAGCGCGGCGTGCTACCGGTGGCATTCGAGCCCGGCAGGAACGCGGTGTAACCCTCGCGTTGCTCCATGAAGGCCGCGCCGCGCAGCGCCAGCGTGCTGCCAATCGGCACGTTGAAATGTCCCTTCACGCGCGTCAGGTCGTAGTTGCCGAAGGTGACGTCGAAGGCACCAAAAGCCCGGTCGAGCTCGGGCCGCGCGCTGATGACGTTGATGACGCCGGCATTGGCATTGCGGCCGAACAAGGTGCCCTGCGGCCCGCGCAACGCTTCGATGCGGTCGAGATCGTAGATGACCAGCGTCGCGCCCTGCGGCCGCGGCGAGTAGAAACCATCGACGTGGAAAGCCACGGCGGCGTCGCCGATCTCGGTGCGATTGGTGGAGACGATGCCGCGCATCGCGAGGTCGAACGACGCCTGCGTGGAGCTCAGGCCCACCTGCAGGTTGGGGATCAGCGTGGTCACGCTCTTGAGGTCGGTGATCTGCTGGCGTTCGAGCGTTCGCGAAGGCAATGCGGTGACGGCGAGCGCGGTGCGTTGCAGGACCTGGTCGCGTTTCTCGGCGGTCACCAGGATTTCCTGCAGGACATCCGCGACGCTGGCATCCGCCAGGGTCGCCTCGCGCGCGCGCGGCGTGCGCGGCATGGGCTCGCGCACGGGTTCGGGTAACTCGCGCACCACGCTCACGGTGTTCTCGTTGACCTCGCGGAACGTGAGGCCGGTGCCGGCGAGCAATTGCCGCAGCGCTTCGCGACTCGTGTGCAGGCCGTCGAGCTCGGCGGTGCGCAGACCCTGCACGAGGTTGAAGTCGAACAGCACCTGCGTGCCCGACTGCGTGCTGAACTCAGTGAGCGCGCTGGCGGCATCCGCGGCGGCGATGTGGAATTCCTGCGCACGCTCCTGCGCGCGCAGCGCGAACGCCGGCAACCACAGCAGTAGGGCGAGCATCACGCCCGCGTGCGGCAACCTGCGAATGTGGTGGCATCCCCTCGAGTCGCTCCGCAGCGCCCAACCCGCTGCTGTATCGCGATTCACGGCGGGCGGAGAACGATGGCGTCCGTATCGTGGGCGACTTGCAGGTTGAAGGTGCTGGCCAGCGCAGCCGCAAAACTTTCCGGATCGGTAGCGTTGAACGTGCCGCCCACGCGCAGCTGCGCGAGCGAGACATCCGCGAGACGCAGATGCCGGCGGTTGTAGCGGTTGAATTCGTCCACCGCGTCGGCCAGCGAATCGCCGCGGAACTGCAGCCGGCCCGTGGTCCACGACAGGCGGCTCTCGAGCTGCTGGCTCTCGAGGCGGCGCACCGTCACGCGATCCGGCAGGACCAGTGCGGCCTCGCCGGCGTGCACCGGCGGCGCATGCGCGATCCGCGCGGACTCGATGGCCACCGTGCCTTCCGAGACCAGCACGTCCACCTGCCGCTGGCGCAGCCGCACCGAGAATGCCGTGCCCACCGCGCGCACGTCGGCATTCGCGGCCGAGACGACGAACGGGCGCGACTTGTCGTGCGCCACCTGGAAGCGGCCTTCGCCGCGCACCAGCCGCACCTCGCGCTTGCCCGAACCGATGCGGGCGCGTACTTCACTGTCCGTGTTGAGATCGATGACGCTGCCGTCCTCGAGCACGATGCGCGAGAAGCCGCCGATACGCGTTTCATAGCGCTGCCAGCCGAGCTGCGTGTTCGCGAAGAAAACTCCGGCGACCACCAGCACCAGCAACACGCTGGCCGCGACACCCAGGCTCCAGTAACGGCGCGGCGGCCGCAGCAGGTCGGGATTGACGTCGCGATCCAGCGGTCGCAGGTCGCGCAGCCTGTCGCCGCGACGCCAGCTCGATTCGAGCTTGAGATAGGCCACGCGATGGCGGATGTCCGCGTGCAGCCATTGATCGAAGGCGGTGGCCAGTTCCGGATCCGTCGGGCGCGCATCACGGCTCGCCAGCCAGCGACTGGCCTGCTGTTCGATGGTGTCGGCGCTCACGTGCGCTCCGCGCGACGGCGTGCCTTGTCGAACCAGGGCGAGCGACGCTCGGCCATCGGTGACGAAGCCAGCGCCGCGCAGCACAGGCGCATGCCCTTGGCCAGGTGCTGTTCCACCGTGTTCTCGGAGATGCGCAGTTCGGCGGCGATCTCTTTCTGCGACAAGCCGTACACCTTGCGCAGCGTGAATACCTGGCGGCAACGCGTCGGCAGGCGCGCCACGGCGGCCGCCAGCAGCGCGAGCTCCTGGTGCGTGTTGACGATCTCGTCGACCTGGCTGCGTTCATCCAGTAGTTCGAGCTGCTCGAGGTCCGCGACCAGCTCGATGGGCACCACCTGGCGATGGCGCAGCCACGAGAGCGCGACGTTGCGCGCCACGGTCAGGGCGAAAGCGCGGATGGAACGGATTTCCTCGCGGGGTTGCGAGCCGGCGGCCAGCAGGTGCGCGTAGGTGTCCTGCAAAAGCTCATCGACATCGGCCGCGTTGCGGGCGTAGCGATGCAGACAGGCACGCAGCACCCCTTCGAACTCGAGCGAGGCGAGGAGGTAGCGGTCGGTGGCGGGGACGACCATGGGGATGGGATGGTACACATCCTTAAGGGGGTGGCGAACGGGCTGATGACAGATCGCGGCAGTTTATTTGCGCGCCCCCGACCAGACCAATCGAGTACCACCCGAGGCCTGTCAGGGCCTTACAACAGGAGTGGCTGGGTGGCGCCGCGTTCGAGCTGCAACAGCATGGCCTTGATGGCCAGGCCGCCGCCGAAGCCGGTCAGCGATCCATCGGCGCCGATGACGCGGTGACAGGGGATCACGATGGGAATCGGGTTGCTGCCATTGGCCAGTCCCACGGCGCGCGAGCCCTTCGAATTTCCCAGCTCGGCGGCCAGCGCGCCGTAGGTCGTGGTATCGCCGTAGGCGATGCGCGTCAGTCGCTGCCACACGCGCCGCTGGAAATCAGTGCCGCGCGGTTCGAGCGGCAGGTCGAATTCGCGGCGCGTGCCGGCGAAGTATTCCTCGAGCTGCGCGCGCGTGCGCTCGATGACGGCATTCGTTCCCCGTGTCCCGGCCGCGCCGCGCGCCGCGTCGCGGCCGTGTTCGAACCAGATGCCCAGCAGCGAGGTGTCGGAGGCGATCAATCGCAGCCGGCCGACGGGTGATTCGATGTCCTCGTACAGGTCCATGTTCGAAGCGTAACCAGCCGGCCCGCGCTCCGCGACCCGCGTCTTGCTATGGCGGCGCGAGGAACGGGAACACGCTGATCGAATGTTCGCGATCGTCATGCGCGACGCCGTCCTCCAGCCCGGTGCTGCGTCCCATGGCCAGGCGCGAACGGAACGCGTCCACCGCATCGTGGTTCGGCGTGCGGCCGCCGCAATCGCGCGGCGCTCGCGGATCCAGCTCGACGGCGAAAGGCAGCTCGCAGCGGCGGTGGCGACTGTCGATCCAGATGCGATCGTCGGCCAGCAGCATGGCGAGTCGAACATAGCGGCCGGGCCCGACGCGCCGCTCCGCGAGCCATTGGTTGCCGCAGTGGCCGTCGAAACCGTCGTAGATGGCGAGGTTCTCGGCCAGGTCGGGTGCGAACATCGGCCAGGCTTCCGGCGGCGCGGCGTTGTACTGGCTCTTGCGCGCGTCACTCGCCTCTTCGCTGTCGAAAGTTCCGATCAGTGCATTGCCGGTGAGCGCGCGGCCCATGCGATCGATGGCAACGCCGGCGTTCAGTGGCGGATGTCCCGGCGGTGCCGCACGCACCGTGGTCGTCGCCCAGACGCCTAACAAGGGCCCACCGCGATTCACGGCCGACACGTCGACTTCGATCACCAGCGCCGCCGTCTGCCAGCCTTGCAGCAAGTTGCTGCCGGCATGCCCGTCGGTGTGGCGCCACTCATCCAGGATCTTCGCGGTGGTGGCCGCATCGAATCGCGGACATCCCGCGGCGTCGTGCGGTGCGCCGGCCTGCATGGCCGCGGCGGCGACGTTCAGCGCGGCGCGCGTGCCACGCACATTGTTGAAGAACGGATCGTCGCGCAGGCCGGCGAACACTCGAAAGCGCCGCTGTTCGCTGTTCACGCCGGCTTCGACGCTGGCGTCGCCCCGCGCGCGGTCGTCGCCCAGGCGGCATTCCGGCGCGATCGCGACGTTGAAATCGCACTCGATGCGCGTCGTGGCCGTGGTCTTGCCGAGCGCGTTTCCACTGTCGACGTGGAATGCGTAGCGCACGTGGTCGGAGAATTTCTTGCCGACGATGGTCATGACCAGGTTGAGCCGCCGGCCGTCGGGCGACATCCAGGCATACAGGTCACCGATGTCGGAGGCCGGATCGGCGATCACCGCGGCGGTGTCGAGATGGTCCGAGGCGCGGGCCGTGGATCCGGACAATGCCGCGATGGCGGCGAGCAGCAGGGCATAGCGCAGGGTTTTCATGCGCGGTAGTTCGCCATGGCGGGCGCGAGGCCGCTGTCGAAATCTTTAGCGAGGTTGCGGTTGCTAAAGAATTCGACAGCCAGGCACCGCGGCGGCGGGGACCATGGCGCCATGAACACATATCGACGCCAATTCCTGCGCGGCAGCACCGGTCTGCTCCTCGCCACGCTGGCCGGTTGCGCCGTGCGCGGCAGCGACCCGGATCGCGAACTGGACGCGCAGCGCTTCGAGGCGTTGCGCCGTTTCGCCCGGACTCCCTTTGGCAAGGTTGCTTACGTCTCGCAAGGCGCCGGCCGCGCCGTGCTGCTGCTGCACGGCTTTCCGCTGAATTCATTCCAGTGGCGCGGCGCCATTGCGAGGTTGGCGCCGCACGCGCTGTGCATTGCGCCGGACTTCCTCGGCATGGGTCATTCGGAAGCCGTGGCGGACCAGGACCTGGGGCCGGAGACCCAGGCTTCGATGCTGGTGGCATTGCTCGACACGCTCGGCATCGCGCAGGCGGACGTGATCGCCAACGACAGCGGCGGCGCCGTGGCGCAGCTGCTGGTGGCGCGACATGCGGCGCGCGTGCGCTCGCTGCTGCTGACCAACGGCGACAGCGCGCTGCAGAGTCCGCCCGCGGCCATGCGACCCGTCATCGAGCTCGCGAAGCAGGGGCTGTTCGTCGACCAGTGGCTGGCACCGTGGCTTGCCGATCCCCGGCTGGCGCGTTCCGAGCAGGGCATCGGCGGCCTGTGTTACGCCGATCGCACGCAGCCCACCGACGAGGCGCTGCGCATGTATTTCGGGCCGCCCACGAGCTCGCCGACGCGCAAGGCGGCGTTGCATCGTTATGCCGTGGCGCTCGATCGCAATCCGCTGGCGGATATCGCGCCGGCGTTGCGTGCCAGCCGCGTGCCCACGCGCATCGTGTGGGGCATGGCCGATCGCATCTTCGAAGCTGCGAACGCTGATTATCTCGAGCGCAACTTCGGCAACTCGCACGGCGTGCGCCGGCTGCCCGACGCGAAGTTGTTCTGGCCCGAGGAGCGGCCCGACCTCATCGCCGCGCAGGCGCGCATCCTCTGGCAGTCCGCGCCCGCCTGAAGCGCGCATATACTGCACGCCGCGAACGGGGGAACGATGCGCGCACTACTGCTCTGCCTTCTGCTCGGCCTGGCCTGCGCCGGGATGCCGGCGAATTCCGCGACGCCGGTGATCTTCGACACCGACATCGGCACGGACATCGACGATGCCTACGCGCTGGCGGCGCTGATCCATCGTCCCGAGCTCGAACTGGTGGGCGTGACCACGGTGTCCAGCGACGCCGTGGCGCGTGCGCGGCTCGCGGCCAAACTACTGCACGTGGCCGGCGGCCGCTGGGCGCGGGTGCCGGTGTACGCCGGGATCTCGACGCCGGTGCAGTACATGAAGCAGGTGGACTGGGCGAAAGGATTCGCCTCGCCCAGCCTGCACGAGTCGGGTGGCATCCAGTTCATGCGCGCCCAGGTCGACGCGCGGCCCGGCGCGATCACGCTGATCGCCGTCGGCGAGCTGACCAACATCGCGGCCTTGCTCCAGTCAGAGCCCGGGATCGCGAAGAAGATCCGCGCCATCGCGCTGATGGGCGGGTCGATCTACCGCGGTTATGCCGCGGGCTCGAAGCCCGAACCCGAATGGAACATCAAGTCGAACGCGAAGGCCGCCCAGGTGGTGTTCGAGTCGGGAGTGCCGCTGCTGGTGGCACCGCTGGACTCCACCGCTGATCTCAAACTGTCGCCCGAGATGCGCGTCGAGCTGTTCGCGCGCGGCGTGCCGCTGAACGACGCGCTGGCCGCGCTGAACTCCATCTGGCGCCACACCAACACCTGGAAGGGCGAGAACCCGACGCTGTTCGACGTGCTGGCGGTCGAGCTGGTGGAACCGCGCCGGCCCTACGAGTTGAAGGCGCTGCACATCGACGTCGAGGCCGACGGCCTCACGCGCGTGGCGCCGGGCGGCGCGGCCAATGCGCAGGTGGCGCTCAAGGTCGATGGCGACGCATTTATGAAGGCTTTCGTCGACTCGCTGCGCTGAAGCCGGGACCCGGCCGTACTGAATACGTATGCGCTGTTGAGGCGCCGCGGCGCGCCTCCTAACATCGCGTGTGCTCTCCAAACCGCAATTGTCCGCCTGGCAGATCGGCACGATCTGCCTCGGGGCGTTTGGCATCCAGTTCGGCTTCGCGCTGCCGCAGGCGAACAACACGCGCATCTTCCAGAACCTTGGCGCCAGCCTCGACACGGTGCCGCTGCTCTGGCTGGCCGGGCCCATCACGGGACTCATCGTGCAGCCGCTGGTGGGCTACTACTCGGACCGGACCTGGACGCGCTTCGGCCGGCGCCGGCCGTATTTCCTGGCTGGCGCGGCGCTCGCGGCCTGCGCGATGGTGGCCATGCCGAACGCCACCACGTTGTGGCTGGCCATGCTGACGTTGTGGCTGCTGGATGCCTCGGTGAATTGCAGCATGGGTCCGTATCGCGCCGTGGTCGCCGACCAGATGTCGGCCGCGCAACGGCCCACCGGCTTCCTGGCGTACATGTTCTTCGCCAGCATCGGGGCCGTGGTCGGCAGCCTGCTGCCCTGGATGATGACGCAGCTCGGCGTCTCATCGGCCGCGCCCCACGGCGAGATCAGCGACGCGGTGAAGTACGGGTTCTATCTCGGCGCGGCGCTGCTGTTGGCGGCCGTGTGCTGGTCTGCGTTCAACACGCACGAGTATCCGCCCGAGGCCCTGCAGCGGTTCGACGCCGGGTCGTCCGAGTCCGCGGTGCGCGAATCGCCGCTGGACATGCGGCGCCATGCGCTGGTGTGGCTGGGCATCGGGCTCGCGGGTTCGCTGGCGGCGTGGTGGACGGAGGCGCGGCTGGCGCTCTACGTGTTGGCCATCATCTGCCTGGTGTACGGCGCGTTCCTGCTGGTGGCGAGCCGCATCCAGCGCGAGAACGCGTTCACCAGCATCGTGAACGATCTCGAGTCGATGTCCGGTTCGATGCGCTGGCTGGCGATCGTGCAGTTCTTTTCGTGGTTCAGCCTGTTCACCATCTTCGTCTTCACCACGCCGGCGGTGGCGAAGCTGCATTTCGGCAGTTCCACGCCAGGCTCCGCGGAATACGAGGCCGGCGCCAACTGGGTGGGCGTGTTGTTCGCGACGTACAACGGCCTGGGCGCGGTGACGGCGTTGATCATCCCCGGGTTCGTGAAGCGTCTCGGCATCCGGCGCGCGCACCAGATCAACCTGTGGATAGGCGCCTGCGGGCTGCTGTCGATGCTGCTGATCCGCGATCCGAACTGGCTGCTGGCCCCGATGGTGGGCCTGGGGTTCGCGTGGGGGTCGATCGTCTCGCTGCCCTACGCGATGCTCGCCAACAACCTGCCGTCGCGGAAGATGGGCGTGAACATGGGGATCTTCAACATCTTCATCGTCATCCCGCAGCTGCTCGCCGCGACCCTCATCGGCTGGCTGCTGGACGTCACCGCGCACGGCGATCCCTCCGGCGCGCTGGTGATCGCCGCGGCGGGCTGGGTGCTCGCCGGCCTCGCGGTGATGCGGGTGCGCGAGAGCGCCGCCAGTTAATAGCCCCCGGTTACAGCGCGCGGAAGCGCACCGCGAGTCCGCCGCCCGGTGCCAGGACCGCCTGGAGATGGTCGGTCGAAGTCACGCGCCGCTTCTCGATGACCAGCTCCGTCGGGTTGGCCAGGTAGTCAGCCCCCGGACCGTCGCGGTAGATCTGCGCCTCGTAGCGCTGGCCCCGCGCCAGGAAATCCAGCGGAATGGTCAAGGTGCGCGCGTTCTCGTCGGTGGTGGCGCCGAGGTACCAGTCCTTCGCGCCGCGCTGCTGGCGCGCGACCACCACGTAATCACCGATCTCGGCCTGCAGGGTGCGCGAGGTTTCCCAGTCCGTCGGTACGTCCTTGATGAACTGGAACGCGTCGGGCCGTTTCTCGTAGTTCTCGGGAAGGTCGGCAGCCATCTGCACGGGGCTGTAGATGAGCACGTACTCGGCCAGCTGCGTCGCCAGCGTCGATTGCACGCGCTCGTTCACGTTGGTCTTGCCGAAGGTGATGTCGAAGATGCCCGGCGTGAAATCCATCGGGCCGGCCAGCAGGCGCGTGAACGGCAGGATGGTCAGGTGTTCCGGCGGATTCGTCGGGCGTCCCCAGGCGTTGAACTCCTGCCCGCGCGCGCCTTCGCGGCTCAGCATGCTGGGCCAGGTGCGGCGCAGGCCCGTGTCCTTCACCGGCTCGTGCGCGACGATCGAGATCCTGTGGGCCGCGGCCACCTCGGCCACTTTCAATTCATGTCGCACGCGGTACTGGCCGGCAAACCACTCGTGCCCGGTGTTCTCGTCGGAATTGGCGCCGCCCTCCA
>Ga0070665_100004655_pt1 | contig 14328 bp, 10 predicted proteins | sample KBSS13metaG_FD_65862 | JGI IMG/M metagenome (GOLD analysis project Ga0070665, IMG submission 65862) | Switchgrass rhizosphere microbial communities from Kellogg Biological Station, Michigan, USA - KBS S1-3 metaG | ecosystem: Host-associated > Plants > Roots > Rhizosphere > Soil ... | reverse complement strand
GCTCTATGCGCTGACCTCCCCGCTTTTGACCACGTCTTCGGGTGCGAAGATGGGCAAGTCCGCGTCCGGTGCCGTCTGGCTCAACAAGGACCTGCTGCCGGTCTATGATTTCTGGCAATACTGGCGCAACACGGAAGACGCGGACGTGGTTCGGTTCGCCAAGCTCTTCACCACGCTGCCGATGGATGAGATCGCACGCATCGCCGCCCTTGGCGGATCTGAGATCAACGAGGCGAAGAAAATCCTCGCAACGGAAGTGACGGCCATTCTGCATGGCCGTGCCGCTGCCGAAGAAGCTGCCGAAACGGCGCGCAAGACTTTTGAGGAAGGCGCGCTTGCTGAAAACCTGCCCTCCATCGAGGTTCCGGCATCCGAACTCGATGCCGGCGTCGGCGTCCTGTCGCTCATCGTCCGCGCTGGCCTTGCCGGCTCGAATGGCGAAGCCCGCCGTCACGTTCAGGGCGGCGCGGTAAAGATCAACGACAAGGGCGTATCCGACGATCGCCAGATGATCGGTTCCGCCGAGATCACCGGCGATGGCATCATCAAGCTTTCGGTTGGCAAGAAGAAGCACGTTCTCGTTCGCCCGGCGTAACACCCGCGCAAATCATCAGACGAAGGGCCGCGGAAGCGGCCCTTTTTATTGAAACTCGAAAATCTGCCTGAAGACGCCCGGCGCTATCAGCGACAGCGGGTTGATTGTCAGCTTCGGCTGGTCCGTCTGGCCGGAAAGCTTGAAGGTGATGCCGAGCAGACCGCGGTCGCGGCCGTTGCCGAGGAAGATGCCGATAAAGGGCAGCTCGCCGAACAGCCGGTTCAGGCCATAGGCGGGCATGAAGGTGCCGGTCATGTCCATACGGCCGTTCTGGTCTTTCAGCAGGCCCTGGAAGGTCGCACCGATCTGTTCGCCGCGCACCACGCCGTTTTCCACCGCAACCGAGCCGTTGACGTAAACGAGCCGGGCAAAACCGCGCTGGAATTTCTCCGAGCTGACATCGATGTTACGGCGGACCGCCGTGTTGAGGCTCCGGCCGTCATCGCCCGTCGGCGTGGCGACGATATCCTGAAGCTTCGCTTCGTTGACGACGGCGAAATTGCGCAGATCGAGCGAGCCGCTCCAGTCGCTGCCGTTGACGGTCGAGAGTGCGAGATTGAGAAGACCACCGCGAATGCGGGTGTAGATATTGGTGAAACGGGCAAGAGAACCGGCGTCGCTGCTGGTAAGCGTCACGGTTCCCGTCGCGCCGCGATTGGTCGTCTGAGCCACAACCGCCTGGCCCCTGCCGGTGACGCCGCGAAAATCAACCGAACGGACCTTGCCGTCACGCACACTGACATCGGCACTGACATTGGAAAGGATCTCGTCATTGAAGCCGTAGACCTTGTCGAGTTGCGCCTTGATGGCAAGGGACGGCTGCGAACGCGACGTGCCATCATCTGCCCCTGAGGAACTGCGAAGCTTTGACAGGAAAGGCCGGAGATCGGCAGATTTTCCCGAAGCGTTGACGCTGTATCCGTTTTTGGAGGCAGTGACGGCGACGGCGTAATTGTCGGAAGGTGACAATTGCACGCGGCTGAGATCGGCGGAAATCAGCCCGTTCTTGGTGAAGGTGACATCTCCGGCCGCGCCGAAGCCGTCCCCGGTTAGGGAGAAATCACTGATCGTCGTGCGGCCATCACTGGTTTCCAGGGTAAAGGTCGCTTTTGCCGGAATACCGACGCCCTTGCTCCATCCAAGCCCCGGCAGAATGATAGACGCCTTCGCCAGATCGAGCTGTATCTCCTGACTTTTCGTATCCGCGCCATCGATTTCCACAACGGTCGTGCCGCCAAGAACCGTGGAAAGCTCCGGTGCAAGCTTGGCGACCTGCGTCTCGTTAAGGGTTGCTTTCAGCGACAGCGTTGGAGCAACGTCGCTGTTCTTGCGCACCGGCTCCGTCATCTCGATAGACATCGGCACATCGTCCACCCGGCCTTTGCCTTCAAGCTTGAGCTGCCGGTCGTTGATGGACATGAAACCGTCAAGCGCGGTCACCTTGCGGCCGGCAAACGGCTTTGTCAGCGACAGGTTCTTCAGATCGAGATCGGCCGTCCACACGGGCGGCGGTGGATTTTGGCTGGAAAGCATGCCGACGGTCAGCTTTGCATTCGCCGTCACGTCGCCGGTGAAGTCATCCGGTTTGAACTGCGTATCCTTGAGCGCATTGATAGGCTTCAGCGTCGCAAGCTCCGCCACGGCATCGGCCGAGCCCGAAACGTTCAACTCGAGATTTCCAAGCAGGGGCTTTGCATAGACGTCGGACATGGAGAACCGGCTGTCCTTCAGCGCAAGCGACCGATTGGAGGCGAAATAGGATGTCGCGTTCTTGAGATCGACATTCATCCGGCTGCCGACGAGATTGAAATGCGCATCAACGTCGCGCAGCGGCGGAATGTCGCCGGTGGTATTGAGACGCGTTCCGTCGATATCGAAGCGGATCTGCATTTCGCTCTCGCCCAGCACCAGCGGGCAACCGGGACCGCACATCCGTCCCTGCGGAATGAAGATCGCAATCGAGCCGTTTGTGACCGTGCCGCCATAAAGATTGGACACCACCCACTCGCGCGGTTTGTGCGCCATCCAGAACGGCCAAAGCTGCTTTACCGCCGTGGCCTCCATCTTGGGAATCTGTCCGGCGAAACTGATTTCAGGCGAGCCCTGACCGAAGCGGATTTTCAGCGAGCCTGCCATGTCTCCAAGCGGGCCGGTAACGTATAGCGAGGGAACCTCGAGCTGCTTGGTCGCGACATTGAATTGCCCGTCCGCCTTCAAGCTGAAAGGAACGGGGTCTTCGCCAGAGGCTTCGGCCGAGGCAACCGCATTGTCGATCCGCAGCGAAAGACCGAAGCCCTCTTGGGTATCCGTGATTTCCCCAGTGACCGGAATAGCCGTTCGCCCAAGGTCGATCCGCGAATTCCCAATAACAAGACTGCTTTTCTGAAAATCGTAGCGCGCATTGACGGTGCCGGCCGTGAAGGGCTGAGCCTCGCCGCCGATAAGAAGCATTCCATTGCCCATGCCGAGCGAGATTTCCAGCCGCGGCTCATGTCCGGGCATGGAACGCCGGGCGAGGATGCTGACACCGGTCTTGACGTTCAGACCCTCATGAAGATTGCCTTCAGGATCGAATTTTTCCAGAAAAGGACCGATGTCGAAACCGTCGATGCGCGCGTCGAAACCGTCGATCACACCGCCTGATCCCGATGTCTTTAGCGACAGGCTGGCGATTTCGCCGTTAAACAGCGTTTCACCCTCAAGCGAATATCCGCCCTGCTGGTCAGGGGTCAACGAAAGTTCACGCACTTCAACGACGCGTGGCTTGCCGGCTTCGCTCGGCGGCAAGTGGATCGAAACGCTGGAAATATCGATTTCCTCTGTTCCGCTGCTTAAAAACGCCTGCGCCAATTTGTCCAGCTGGGAAAACGCCGCCTGCAACTGCTGCGGCACCGCGTCAAGCCGGATGCTGGCGAGGTCGAAACCGTTACCCTTCGGCAAAAGGGCCGTATCGAGTTCCATCCCGTCGGCCTCGAGACTTTGCACGGAGACGCGTCCGGTCAAAAGCGCTAGCGGATCGAGCGCCATGCCGATAGCCCTCGCCCGGCTCAAATGCTGGCCGGATTCCTTCTCGACGATATCCACATCCTCCGCCACCAGCGCAAGCCGCAGCCCGGTCGAGAACCTGATGGCCGAAGAACCGATTCGCGCGCTGTAGTGGGGTCCGAGCGCCCGTTCGAGCGCCTGCTGCGCCTGGCTGGAAAGGGCATTGTCGATCGATCCGGTTTCGACGGAGACAATGATGCCGCCGATGGACAGGAAGGCCAGTACGAAAAGAGCAGCGAAAATCTTGATGAGAGCACGCGCCATGGAGCGCGGCGCGGGGCAATGCACGATGAGAGGATCTTCGGCCTGCGCCGAAGGAAGATCATGCAGCGCAACGATATCGCGCTTGCTGAACTTGACCTTTTCACCCCTTACTTCAGCCATACGCCCGTGTTTGCCCCTGAATAGCTTTTGTTTCGCCTCAACACTGGACGACGCCCGGTTTCGCTATATATCGAATGTGGCGACTTTCACTCAACATCCCGGCGAAAGAAAGATGATTATGACAGAACTGACGATTGGCAGCCCTGCCCCGGATTTTACTTTGCCCCGCAACGGTGAAGGAACGGTGACATTGTCCGGCCTGCGAGGCAAGGCGGTCGTTCTCTATTTCTACCCGAAGGACGACACATCCGGCTGCACCGCCGAAGCGATAGATTTCAGTGCCCTTGGCGCGGAATTCGAGGCCGCCAATACTGTCGTCATCGGCATTTCCCCTGATAGCGTCAAAAGCCACGACAAGTTTGCTGCAAAGCACAAGCTTTCGGTGATGCTGGCCGCCGACGAGGAACGGAAGGCGCTCGAGGCCTACGGCGTCTGGAAGGAAAAAAGCATGTATGGCAAAAAATACATGGGTGTCGAACGCACCACCGTCCTCGTAGCACCTGACGGTACGGTCACGGAAATCTGGAACAAGGTGAAGGTTCCGGGCCACGCACAGGCCGTTCTCGACGCCGCACGGAAGCTCTGAGAAACGCCCCTGTCGTGACGCCCACCTTCAGGATCATCTCGCTGCGCGGCGGCGCCACCGAGGCGATTGCCTGCGCCGATCTCGAGAGAAAAACCGCACTGGCGCAGGAAACGGCGACACGATGGTTCGAGCGCCGCCTGTCGCTGCGCTCCCCCCTAGATCCACCCCTGCCCGAACGTCCGGGCAGGCCGGATAAACCGGAACTCGTTCCGCCGACCGCCGTCGAGCGCCGCTCCCTCCACAGCGTCAAGGGTCGCATAGCGCTGCTGCACGCCATCGCCCATATCGAGTTGAACGCCGTTGACCTCGCGCTCGACATCGTCGCCCGTTATGCCAGCGAGCCGGTGCCGCATTCCTTTTTCAACGGCTGGATGCAGGTTGCCTTCGAGGAGGCGAAACATTTCCGGCTGGTGCGGGAAAGGCTGCGAAACCTCGGCGCGGATTACGGCGATCTGCCCGCCCATGACGGGCTCTGGCAGGCGGCGCATTCAACCCGCAACGACCTCACCGCGCGGCTCGCAGTCGTGCCGCTCATCCTCGAGGCGCGCGGACTGGACGTGACGCCCTCCCTGCAGGCGAAGATGCGCGAAACCGGAGACCTTGAAAGCGCCGCCGTTCTCGATGTCATCTACAATGACGAAAAGGGCCATGTCGCCATCGGCGCCAAATGGTTTCGCTTCCTGTGCGCCCGTGAAAAGAAGGACCCGGCAGCAACCTTCAGGCAACTGGTGCGTGCCAATTTCCGCGGACCGTTGAAACCGCCCTTCAACGACCTCGCCCGCGCCGAAGCCGGGTTGACGCCATCCTTTTACCGCTCCCTCACCGCTGTCAGCAACAGCGGCTGACGCCCGCAGCCCGGCGCATGGTGCAAAACTTCGTTAACCTTAACGAAGTATGATTTCCTGTGAGAAATCGGCCAGTCCGGAGAGAGATTTTGACTGATACAGCGGAAAACCGGGTATTCGGCAAAAAGCGGCAGCAGCACGTTCTGGTGCTGGCAAGCGGTGACAAGGTCCGGCACATGACGATCCGGCCTTGGATGACGGCGCTTGCCGGCTGCACGATCGGCCTTTTCTCGCTCGGTTATCTGGGCGCCACCGGCTATCTCATCCTGCGTGACGACCTGATCGGCGCGACCATGGCGCGCCAGACCCGCATGCAGCACGATTACGAAGACCGTATCGCAGCGCTGAGGGCGCAGGTGGACCGCGTTACCTCAAGACAATTGCTCGACCAGCAGGTGGTTGAAAAGAAAGTGGAAAAGCTGCTCCAACAGCAGGCGGCACTCACGTCCAGACACGGACGGATGAGCGAATTGCTGGAGCGCGCGGAAAATTCCGGCATCGCCGCCTCCACGGCCACGGCCCCCATTCAAACCGCGCCCTCCTCGCTCTCGAACGCGATGGCACCGGAAAAACGCGCCGATCTGACAGGTGGCCTCTCCGCCATAGAAAATCTGATGGCGCCCCGCCCGTCGCAGCCGGAAAAGCCAGCCGGAACCGACAAGCGGGCGTCCTATGTGCCCGAAAACGGCGAAACGCCTTCCGACCGCGCCGACCGCGTGTTTTCCAAGGTCACGCTGTCGTTGAAGGATATCGAACGCCAGCAGATATCACGGATCGCCAGACTGACCAGCGACGCCGAGGACAAGGCAAGCGCGATGCAGGATATCATCCGGCAGGCGGGTCTGAAAATCGACGAAAGTGGCACGGACGGTGTCGGCGGCCCCTATGCGGACCCGCAGGGGAATGAAACCGATCCCTTCAATATGTCTCTGACCAATCTAGACAATGCGCTCAACCGGCTGGATATCGTCAAGGAAACCGCAACCGCCCTGCCCTTCGGCAATCCGGCCCCCGGCAGGGCGATCACCAGCCGATTCGGAAACCGGCTCGACCCGTTCCTCGGACGGCCTGCCTTACATACCGGCATCGATTTTCGCGCCGAAACAGGCGCCGACGTCAAGGCAACGGGCGCTGGAAAGGTGACGGTTGCGGAAAATTCAGGCGGCTACGGCAATATGGTCGAGATCGATCACGGCCAGGGCGTATCGACGCGATTCGGCCATCTCTCCACCATTCTGGTCAAAGCCGGCGACAACGTGGAGGCCGGCGACATTGTTGGCCGTGCTGGGAGCACCGGCCGCTCCACCGGTCCGCACGTACATTACGAGGTCCGCCGCAACGACACGCCTGTTGATCCGATGCGGTTTCTGGTCGCCGGGGCCGAGCTTAAAACCTATCTCAAATAGCAGTCCGATTTTAACGCTTTTTTCGCCCTTTTTGCGATAAATCGCCCGAAACCGCGTCCAAGGCTCAAAAGCCTCGCCAACGTCTCGCCGTTTCGCGCGCATTTCCGGTTGTTTCCTTGACTTTCTGGCAATTTGGGCATATCCCCGCGCCAAGTCTTTGCAAGTGTCGCAGCGGCACGCAGGTATTCTTACCGAACCAGAACGGAAAAAGTTCTTCCTTTGACAACATTCTCTGATCTTGGCCTGAGCCAAAAAGTTCTTTCCGCTATTGCAGATGCCGGCTACACGACGCCGACACCCATTCAGGCTGGCGCAATTCCGCCCGCTCTCGAAAAGCGTGATATCTGCGGTATCGCACAGACCGGCACGGGGAAAACCGCATCCTTCGTTCTGCCGATGCTCACACTGCTGGAAAAAGGCCGCGCACGCGCAAGAATGCCGCGCACGCTGATCCTCGAGCCGACCCGCGAACTGGCGGCACAGGTAGCCGAAAACTTCGAGAAATACGGCAAGAATCACAAGCTGAACGTCGCCCTTCTGATTGGTGGCGTCTCTTTTGAAGATCAGGACCGCAAGCTTGAGCGTGGCGCCGATGTTCTCATCTGCACGCCCGGCCGCCTTCTCGACCATTGCGAGCGCGGCAAGCTCCTGATGACCGGCGTTGAAATCCTCGTGATCGATGAAGCCGATCGCATGCTGGATATGGGCTTCATTCCCGATATCGAACGCATCGCCAAGATGATTCCCTTTACCCGGCAAACCCTGTTCTTCTCGGCCACCATGCCGCCGGAAATCCAGAAGCTTGCCGACAGGTTCCTGCAGAACCCGACCCGTATCGAGGTTGCCAAGCCCTCCTCCACGGCGAAGACCGTTACCCAGCGCATCGTCGCTTCGCACAACAAGGACTATGAGAAGCGCGCTGTCCTGCGCGATCTCGTCCGTGCTGAAGAAGCCGAACTCAAGAACGCGATCATTTTCTGCAATCGCAAAAAGGACGTTGCCGACCTCTTCCGTTCGCTGGATCGTCACGGCTTTTCCGTTGGCGCGCTGCATGGCGACATGGACCAGCGTTCGCGCACGACCATGCTGCAGAACTTCCGGGACGGTCAGCTGACGCTGCTGGTCGCTTCCGACGTTGCAGCCCGCGGTCTTGATATTCCCGATGTCAGCCACGTCTTCAACTTCGACGTTCCCATTCATGCCGAAGACTATGTCCACCGCATTGGCCGTACCGGTCGTGCTGGCCGTTCGGGCAAGGCCTTCACCCTCGTCACCAAGAGCGATGCGAAATATCTCGACGCGATCGAAAAGCTGATCACCGAGAAGGTCGAATGGCTGAACGGTGACCTGTCCTCCCTCCCCGCGCCCATGGAAAGCTTTGAAAGCAATACCGGCCGCCGGGGCACCAAGGAACGTGGCGGCAGAGGCCGCGACAGAAACCGTCGCGATGCACCTGCATCGCCGGTCGAAAACATCAATCAGGGTGCACAATCCACCACTGTGGATAAGGACATCGCCGCTCACGGAGAAGACAAGGTGAAGGCAGAACGCAGACCGGAAAAGACCCCGCGCAATTCCGAGCGCAACAGCCGCAACCTGAACGCGCTGCACGCCAATGACGACAACCGTGACCGTCGCCGCCATTACCGTGACCATGACGATGGCCCGACGCCTGTTGGTTTCGGCGATGACATTCCCGCATTCATGCTGATCGTGGCCAACGCCAAGGGCTGAGCCCCGACGGCCTGACGCAGGAAACAATACGCATGACGCCGACGATCAAGCCAGGACAAGATTTTCCAGGCGTCGGCGTTGGGCTTGCCATATTGCGTGATGGCCGCCTGCTTTTATGCCGGCGCTTGAAAGCGCCGGAAGCCGGATACTGGAATATTCCGGGCGGCAAAGTCGATCACCTTGAATCATCCCTCGCCGCAGCACGGCGAGAAGCTGAAGAAGAGACCGGGCTGACAATCGGCAAGGTCGAATTTCTCTGTCATAGCGAATATATCAATGTCGCAGACCGGCACCATTGGGTCTCGCTGATCTTCGTCACCCGCGACACGCAGGGTGAGCCGGTACTGACAGAACCGGACAAGCTTTCCGATATCGGCTGGTTCGACCCCGATAACCTTCCCGAACCCATCTCTGCCTTTGCAAAAGACGCGCTGGCTGCTCTGACGAAATAGAGTCGCTAGCGGACGGAAGCAGCATCAGCGCTGACCGGCGTGGGCTTTTCGCGGCACTCAACGGCGTCTTGAGCTTTACTAAAAACAGGCCTCGCCTGCGACAGACGCGACGCTCCTGCGCGATTTGCTTTCGGAAAACCCAATGCTGGAAGAATATCTTTTCGCGAAGCTTTTCGAATGCAATTTAAAATTGCTTAAATTAGCATCACATAAAAAACCGCCCCGGTTGCCCGAAGCGGTTTATACGTAATGAAAATAATAGAATATAGAATGTAATATAGTTTGGCAGTGCTTACGTTCGGAACACTTCCGAGGCTTGTTACAGCCAATTTCAGTCGTCCCCTGAAACACCTATATCTAATCTAACCATTTACTTTTCGTCAAGCAGATCTTCTCGCAAATGCGAAAAAAACATGGCAAAGCACAAATAAAGCGCAGGGAAATATGTATATTCTCTTTTTATATCAATAAATTAGATTAGTGGAAATAAAATGTGCATTTTATTGGGGTGCACTATAAAAGGCAAAATCGCAAACGCGCCCTTATAAAACTGTGCTTATACGCACTGCATGTTACAGTTTTATAAAGTAAAAATGCTCTAAACCATGACGAGCAGTACTTCCGCTCTTATGAAATTACAGAGTGAATTGCCGACCTTAAAAAAGATGAATCTCGGCAAAAAACAATCGCGCGCGATCACATCGAATATATACAACCATAACGCGTAATTGTAGACTGTTGTTTCAAATTGGATGAGTTGCGATCAAAACCGCCGTGCCGTGAACGATGATGTGCGATTATGATGGGTATCAGCGATTTTTCCTTTGGAAAACCAGTTGTTGCCGATAAACATCAAACCGGGACAACAGGATTTCGCGCACGTCATGCTTTCACTTCGCCTGCTAACGATCATCGCCGGTTTTGCCTTTGCGGGCTCAGCATGCGCGGCGTCGATCGGCATCGTTGCCCCACAGAACGGCCCATACGAACTGCTGGGGCAACAGGTTAGGCAGGGCGCGAAGGCCGCAGCCGCCAAGCTCGGGCTAGATGTCGTCGAAATCCATGAAAGCTGCGAAGACGGCAGCGGCGGCGCGATTGCCGATGGTCTCGTGGCCGCCAAGGTCAGCGCGGCAATCGGTTTTTTGTGCACGGAAACGCTTCAGGGCGTTCTGCCGCCTCTGAAGTCAGCCGCCATTCCAGCAATCACGCTTTCCAGCCGTGCCCCGATCCTGATGGAAGACGCTCTGAAATATAGCTGGCCGCTTTTCCGCCTAGCGCCATCGGACAAGGCCGAATCGGACCGGGCCGCAGAAATCATCCTGCGCGACTGGAAGGGACATTCCATTGGACTCGTGGATGATGGCACGATCTTCAGTCGCGATCTGGTAGATCGCATCCGTTCGGCGCTGGAGGAGAACGGGCTGAAACCGACACTCACCGATACGCTGCGCCCGGCACAGGAGCAACAGGTGGCGCTTGTACGCCGGCTGGGGCGCACCGGCATCACCCATGTCTTCATCGGCGCGGAACGCAACGACGTGGCGATTGTCGCCAGAGACGCCGGCTCCGAAAACATTCCGCTCACCATCATGAGCGGCGACGCCATGAATGCGGCAAACAACCCCGTGCCACTTGCGGCAAATGTGCTAGCGGTCACGCGCCCGGCCTATGACACATTGCCTTCGGCACAGGCCGTCGCCGGCGAATTGCGTGCCGCCAATATCGAGCCGGAAGGTTACGTCCTGCCCTCCTATGCGGCTGCGGAACTGACTGCGGCGCTTGCCGAAGCAGCCCAATCCCAAGGGAAACCCGCACCGGAGATACTGGCGAACGGTACCGTCTTCAAAACCGTGCTAGGCGATATCGCTTTCAACCCTTCGCATGAGCTTGCAGACAATCCCTATCGCCTGCAGCGCTGGAACGGCCAGCGTTTCGAACAGGCGGACAAGGCCGAAAGACAATAGGTGAAGCCGGTATCGCTGGAAATTCAGTAAGCCGCGGCTGAAAACCGGCGGCAACCGCGCGACAAGCCGTTTCAAACCCTGGTACTTGATGCTAAAGGCAGCTTACGCAACGCGTCGAGAGGAGTTTGCCCCATGTCCCTGCCCATCCGGATTGCACCGTCCATTCTGGCGTCCAATTTCGCCAAGCTGGGACAGGAAGTCGCCGATGTGACGGAAGCGGGCGCAGACTGGATCCACCTCGATGTCATGGACGGCCATTTCGTGCCAAACATCTCCTTCGGTCCTGACGTCATCAAGGCGCTCCGCCCGCACAGCAATGCCTTTTTCGACTGCCACCTGATGATTGCCCCCGTCGATCCCTACCTCGAAGCCTTCGCCAAGGCCGGCTGCGACGGCATTACCGTCCATGCGGAGGCAGGCCCGCATCTCCATCGCTCACTCCAGACCATCCGCACGCTCGGCAGGAAGGCCGGCGTAACGCTCAACCCCGCCACGCCGCTTTCGGTCATCGAAAACGTGCTTGACGATGTCGATCTCGTGCTGATCATGAGCGTCAATCCCGGTTTCGGTGGACAGAAATTCATTCCGGCCATGCTCGACAAGATCCGTGCGGCAAAGGCCATGATCGGCGACCGGCCGATCGAACTTGAAGTGGACGGCGGCGTGACGGCGGAGACAGCCGGCGCCATCGTCGCAGCCGGTGCCAACGCACTGGTGGCCGGTTCGGCCGTCTTCAAGGGTGATGGCGTCGCAGACTATCGCAAGACGGTTTCGTTGTTGCGCTCGGTGTCGGAAGCCGCCCGGTCCTGACCCGCCACAGCAGCCGGATACACCGGAGACGGGACGGCAGGACGTTTGGGTGGGGGCTTTGATGAACAGCGACAGGCGGAATTTCCACGACGTCATCCCGGCAGCGCTGTTTTCGCTCCTCGCTCCGCTTGTCTGGGCCGCCATCTCGGCAGCCACCGCTACCCTCGGCCTCTATCTCCGCAACCGGCTGGAAACCGACCATGCCGCCGATATCGCCGTTCTGTTCTTCTTCGGCGGTCTCCTGGGCTGGCCGCTGGCCATGGTTGCCTTGCGCTTCCTGCCCGCATCCACCAGCCTGCCGCTGCGTTTTGCGGCAAGCTGCCTTGCCATCGCTTTTTTCACGATCGCGGTGGCGGCGGCATTTTTCGCGCTCCAGTACCGCATCTTTTATGCGCAATGGCACGCGCCGGCATTTTCCCGCATCTGGTTTTTCCAGCAATTTTTCACCTCGCTTGGCGCGATCTACCAGTTCTGCATTCTCGGCCTCGGCCTCTATTTTCCGTTTGCCGCCATTCCGCTTGCGCTGGCAGGCGCAATCCTTTGCCGCCGTGCGCACAGAGCGCCACGCGTCCGTTCGGACGTACAACGGACGCTCTAGAATTTTGAATGTACGCATCGAGCCGATGCGCAGGCTTGATAGATTGAGATTCGCGGAACACTTTGCTAAACGGGCAGCAAAATTCCTCCACAAAGAAAGTCATTGCCATGATCCCTCGTTACTCCCGGCCGGAAATGGTCGCCATCTGGTCGCCGGAAACAAAATTCCGCATCTGGTTCGAGATCGAGGCGCATGCCTGTGACGCGCTGGCCGAACTCGGCGTCATTCCGAAATCGGCCGCACAGACCATCTGGGAAAAAGGCGGCAGCGCGACTTTCGACGTCGCCCGCATCGACGAGATCGAGGCCGTCACCAAACACGACGTCATCGCCTTCCTCACCCACCTTGCGGAATTCGTCGGTCCCGACAGCCGCTTCATCCACCAGGGCATGACCTCGTCCGACGTGCTTGACACAACCCTCAACATCCAGCTCGTCCGCGCCGCCGATCTGCTGCTGGCCGATATGGACCGCGTGCTGGCGGCGCTCAAGACCCGCGCTTTCGAACACAAGAACACGGTACGCATCGGCCGAAGCCACGGCATCCACGCCGAGCCGACCACGATGGGCCTGACCTTCGCCCGCTTCTACGCCGAGATGCATCGCAACCGCGAGCGTCTCGTCAATGCGCGCGCGGAAATCGCCACGGGCGCGATCTCCGGTGCTGTCGGCACCTTCGCCAATATCGATCCGCGCGTCGAGGAACATGTCTGCGCAAAGCTCGGCCTCGTGCCCGAGCCGGTCTCCACGCAGGTCATCCCGCGTGACCGCCACGCCATGTTCTTCGCCATCCTCGGCGTCATCGCCTCGTCGATCGAAAACGTCGCCATCGAAATCCGCCACATGCAGCGCACCGAGGTTCTGGAAGCGGAAGAGTTCTTCTCTCCCGGCCAGAAGGGTTCGTCGGCGATGCCGCACAAGCGTAACCCGGTTCTCACCGAAAACCTCACGGGCCTTGCCCGCCTGGTGCGCATGTCGGTCGTTCCCGCGCTTGAAAACGTGGCGCTCTGGCATGAGCGTGACATCAGCCACTCCTCCGTGGAGCGCGCCATCGGCCCCGACACGACAGTCACCCTCGATTTTGCGCTGAACCGCCTTGCCGGCGTCATCGAAAAGCTGGTGATCTATCCCGACAACATGCTGAAGAACATGAACAAGTTCCGCGGCCTCGTGCATTCGCAGCGCGTTCTTCTGGCGCTGACGCAGGCCGGCGTTTCCCGCGAGGACGCCTACCGTCTGGTGCAGCGCAATGCCATGAGGGTCTGGGAACAGGGTGCGGATTTCCTTGAGGAACTGCTGGGCGACCAGGAAGTGCGCGCCGCCCTTCCCGAAAGCGTCATCCGTGAAAAATTCGACCTCGGTTACCACACCAAGCACGTCGACACGATCTTCGCCCGCGTCTTCGGCAACGCCTGAGGCGAGGCTCCCGAAGTTAATGCCGTCGCGACCTTGATCGTGACGGCATGAAACCACAGATATGGGCCCATGAAAGTTTCAGAAGCAGATATTCTCATCGTACCGGGTTACACCAATTCCGGTCCTGACCACTGGCAGACACGCTGGGAGCGCAAGCTTTCGACAGCGCGCCGCGTCGAGCAGGCTGAATGGTCAAAACCGGTGAAGGAAGACTGGATCGCGCGGCTGGTGGAAGAGGTTAACGCCTCGACCAAGCCCGTTGTCATCGTCGCTCATTCGCTTGGTGTGCCGACCGTCATCCACGCCCTTCCGGAAATCGGCAAGAAGGTTGCAGGCGCGCTTCTGGTGGCGCCGCCGGATGTCGCCAATCCCGATATCAGGCCGAAACATCTGATGACCTTCGGTCCCTATCCGCGCGATCCCTTGCCGTTTCCGGCAATCACAATTGCCAGCCGCAACGATCCCTTCGGATCCTACGAACATGCCGACGATAT
>Ga0070665_100004652_pt1 | contig 14330 bp, 16 predicted proteins | sample KBSS13metaG_FD_65862 | JGI IMG/M metagenome (GOLD analysis project Ga0070665, IMG submission 65862) | Switchgrass rhizosphere microbial communities from Kellogg Biological Station, Michigan, USA - KBS S1-3 metaG | ecosystem: Host-associated > Plants > Roots > Rhizosphere > Soil ... | reverse complement strand
CTGACGGACAGATCAAGCGATTCCAATATATGACGTGCGACCTTGCGAATAACTTTCGAATCGTCGACAACCAGGCAATTCTTCATGATGCGTCCCTTGTTCTGGCTTTGCGCCGCGACATTTTCTAACGGCCAAAGCCAAGCAATTGGTAAACGATGGAGAAGAGATCAGGCCGGAACGAAAAATCAGGCCGCCTGCGCCAGCGCGCCCGCCTCTATGAATCCTGTCAGCGACACCAGCAGATAGGGCTGTCCCTCATGCTCCACTAACCCCCGCGCATGGGGCGCCCAAGCCGAATCGAGTTGGCCGCGCAGGGGCAGTTCGCCTTCGGGCACCTGACAGATGTCATGCACCGCATCGACCATCAGGCCATAGCTGTGCCCGCTGATATCGGCGATGATCGCAAGAGGGGACGCAACCGCAGATTTGCGACTGTGGATCAACGCGGCGACGTCGATGATCGTCAACACCCGGCTGCGCAGCGCAGACAGGCCCGCGACATGCACGCCCATGCCCGGCACCGGGGAAATGTCCGTCAGCTTGACCACTGCCTCGACCTCGGCCGTTTCCACGGCGATGCGCGTCCCGGCCAGCGTGGCCAACAGATAGAGCTGGTTCATTTTTGCCCCCTGACCGCCGCCATCAGCGCGTCCTGATCATAGCGATAGATGCTGCCATCCTGCGGCCCGCTGGAACGCGGGCTGGCGCGCAAATGCACCACGCGGCATCCCAGCATGTCGGCGGCCTGCGCCGCATCGCCCCCGATTTCGCCTTGCGTCAACAACACCACATCGTCCGGCTCCACCGCCGCTTCGACCGGCAGGCCCAGCACCACATCATGCCCGGCCTGCCGCAACAACGGCGCCAATATCTCGCGCGTCCAGCCATCCTCGCCATCCGCAAGCAGGCAACGGCTGCCCCTGCGCTCGACGATCGGCTCATCGGGCAGCGATCCGAACAGGGCGAAGGGGTTGATCACCTCCAGATGTTCGCCGTCGATCACGGCGACGCCGCTCACCATCCCATGCATCGCGACCATGTCAGGCACGGCGGGCATGTCAACAATGTCCAGCACCGCCGCCACCGGATAGCAGAAATCGCGGGCGCCATCGCGCAGACGCAGAGCCGCAACCTTTTCGGTCGCAAACCGATGGTGGCCATTGACCACCGGCACCAGCCGATCGTCCAACCGCACGAAAGCACGCCCGCCCGACCGCCCGAAGAGGGTGGCGTCCACATCCTCCACCCGATCGATCAAGGACAGCTTCAACAACCGCCGCTCGCCAGACAGCTCCTCGAAGCGCAGCGCGGGGACCATTTCAATCCCGTCCTGCGCCTCCAGCGCTTCATGAGCCAGTCGTGCCGCCCGGTCGTCGATGATGTTGGGCAGATTCGCCGCGCTCGCCAGACCGCCCGCGTCGAGCAGCAGCATCGGCTTGCCATTGTCGGGCAGCGTCATGCCCGCATAAACGCCCGACGCCATCACCAGCGGAGAGGCGGGACGGATCACCAGTTCCTCATGATTTTCCACCGCCGAAACACCCATGGCAAAGGGCACGCCCGTGGCCGATCGCACGACCATGATGGCGCGCGGTCCAGCCTGCTCCGGCTTGTCCATCCCCAGCACATCTTCCAGGTCGATCATCGAATGGCGCACGGACCGGATCGTCGCGATCTTCGCGCCGGCGACTTCGGATATGGCCAGCGTCTCATTATTGTCGTGCAATATTTCCACCACGGCAGAGCGCGGAATGGCGAAGTGCAGACCACCCCCGCGCACGATAAGGCCCGGTATGATCGTCAGCGTCAACGGCACGCGCAGCATGATCGTCAGGCCCTGCCCCGGCCGGTTGTCCAGCGCGATGACGCCGCCGATCCGCTCTACATTAGCGCGGACCACATCCATGCCGACGCCCCTCCCGGAAATCGCCGTGACGGCCTGAGCCGTCGTCAGGCCGGGATGGAAAATCAGGTCCAGCCGCTCCGCCTCGCTCATGCGGGCGGCGGCTTCGGGGGTCAGCCGTCCTTCGGCCAGCGCCTTTTCGACCAGACGCGCCGTGTCGATGCCTTGCCCGTCATCGGAAATGTCGATGACGATCTGATTGCCCGACTGCCGCGCCTCCAGCTTCAAACGGCCCGCTTCAGGCTTGCCGAGCGCACGGCGTCTTTCCGGTGTTTCGATGCCATGATCGATGCTGTTGCGGACGATATGGGTCAGCGGATCGACCACCATCTCGACCATTTCGCGGTCCATCTCGACATCGCCACCCTCCAGGGTCAGGTCGATGCGCTTGCCCAGATCGCGACCCAGATCGCGAACCATGCGCGGAATGGCGGTGAACAGGCGATCGACGCGCTGCATGCGGGTCTTCGAAATGGCGTCGCGCATGTCGGCGACGCAGGTGGACAGCCGCTCGAACGCGCTCTCCAGTTCCGGGTCGCCCGTGCGCTCCCGCAATTTGCGCGACAGTTCGTTGCGCGCCAGCACCATGTCCGACACGCCATTCATCAACTGGTCGATCAGCGACAGGGGCAGGCGGATGGTGCGCGGCGCGGACTGGCCGCCAGCAGACCGGGCGACCGCGACCGGCGCGGCGATCTCGACCTGTTCGGAGGCGGCGGCAGGCGCTTCTTCCTTCACCGTCAGGGCGGCGATCAGATAATCGTCATTTTCCTGCGGCAACGCCGCGCCGATGGCCACCGCTTCGGCCAGTTCGGCGATGCGGTCCATGATGCCCAGCACCGCGCTGACGGTCGCGGGATCGGGCGCGCGATTCCCGGCGCGAATCTCCGACAGCACGTCTTCGGCGGCATGGCTCAGCCGTTCGAAGCGCGGCAGGTTCAGGAAACCGCAACTGCCCTTCACCGTATGAAAGAATCGGAAAATCGCATCCAGCCGGTCGCGATCCGATGGATCAGCCTCCCAAACGACGACCTCGCCCGCCAGAGCCTCCAGCGTTTCCTGCGTTTCGGATATGAATTCCTGGAGTAACTCGTCCATGTGCGCCCCGTGGATAGGGTGCGGACCATGGCGGACCTGTGGTTAAAGGCCCGTTAAAGACAGAAAATCAGCCTCTCCATTCATGAAAAAGGGCGCCGCGACATCCCGTCGTGGCGCCCGTTCCTATCCGGCCATAAACCGTTTGAAATCAGTGGGCCTTCTCGGACTTCTCGACCGCGTCTGCCGCCTTTTCGCCAGCCTCGCGGGTAGCGTCGGCCTTGTTTTCCAGCATGTCGGCAGCATTTTCCGCCGCATTTTCCGCGTTGCCGCTCAGATTGTCGGCCATCGCTTCCATATTGTCGGCCTGATTGTCGAGGGCATCCGCCTGGTTCTCATATGCGTTCTCGACCTTGTTCTCCTGCTTGGAATCGCACGCGGCAAGCGCCACCAAGCTGGCAAGGCCAAGGACTGATACGAAGGTTTTCACGGCGTTTTCTCCTGCTATGCCCCCAGGGGCTAACGTCATTGCGCAAGGGACCGGCCACCCGGAACCCTGACGCCCATCAACCTGCTGCGCCGGGGATGGTTCCCCAATGCGGCTCCTTTCGTCGCAGAAACGTTTATTTTTTAAGCGAATCCCGGATTTCGCGCAGCAGCACCACTTCTTCGGGCGTGGGCGCAGGGCCGGTTTCGGGCTTCGGCATCAGCTTGTTCACCGCCTTCACCAACAGGAAGATGATGAAGGCCAGGATCAGGAAATTGACGAACACCGTCAGAAACTCGCCCCAGCCGAACATGGCGACACCCGCCGCCTTCAGGTCGGCATAGCTGTCGGGATTGCCCTTGAACCCGGCGGGCAGGTCGCCTAGCCGGATGAAATAGCCTGAAAAGTCCGCGCCGCCGAACAGATAGCCGACCACCGGCATGATCAGATCGTCGGTCAGCGACTTGGTGATGGTGGCGAAGGCGCCACCGATGATCACACCGACAGCCAGGTCCATCACATTGCCGCGGTTGATGAAAGTCTTGAATTCCGTGATCAGCCCCATGGTGAACCCCTTGTCATGAATAGAGTTAATGCCAGCATGAGCCGTTGCGCAGGCTTGGACAACAGCCTATTTCCATGAGCGAAACAACGCCAAGGATGTTCCATGACGCGTCTGCGCCACTTCCGCCTGTTCCTTCTGCCGCTGCTGGGCGCGTTCGCGCTGTCGGCCTGCGGCATCAATAGCGTCCCCGCCGCCGAGGAGGTCGCCAAGGCCAAATGGGCCGATGTGCAGGCGCAATATCAGCGTCGCTCCAATCTGGTAGGCAACCTTGTGGCCACGGTGAAGGCCGCAGGCAAGCAGGAGCAGGACACGCTGGTCAAGGTGACGGAGGCGCGGGCCAAGGCCACGTCGGTTCAGGTCAATGCCGCCGACCTTTCGGACCCGGCCAAGGTGCAGCAGTTCCAGCAGGCGCAGGCGCAACTGTCGCAAGGGCTTGGCCGCCTGCTCGCCTCGGTAGAGGCTTACCCGGACCTCAAGACCAACCAGAATTTCCTCGACCTGCAATCGCAGCTTGAGGGGACGGAAAACCGCATCGCCGTTTCGATCCGCGACTATAATGAAGCGGTGCGCGCCTATAACACCCGCATCCGCACCTTCCCCGACGCGATCGGTGCGAAGATCATCCATGGCGCCAAGCCGATGACCCCGTTCCAGGCGACAACGCCCGGCGCGGAAGAAGCGCCCAAGGTCGATTTCGGCAACTGACCCGGTGCTGCGCCGCCTGCTCCTGATCCTGTCGCTGCTGCTGTTCATTCCAGTAGCAACGCAGGCGCAGACCTTCCCCAAGCTGACCGGCCGGGTGGTGGATGACGCCGCCCTGCTCTCTCCCGCGCAGGAACAGGCGCTGACCGACAAGCTGGCCGCGCTGGAAAAGCAGAGCGGGCGTCAGGTGGTGGTGGCGACGCTGCGTGATCTGCAAGGCTATGACATATCGGATTACGGCTATCGGTTGGGTCGGGCCTGGGGTCTGGGGTCGAAGGAAAGGAATGACGGCGCGCTGCTCATCGTCGCGCCCAGCGAGCGCAAGATACGGATCGAGGTCGGCTATGGCCTTGAAGGCATCATGACCGACGCCGTTTCCTCCCAGATCATCCGCGACGACATTCGGCCGCATTTCAAGGCGGGCGACATGCCTGGCGGCATCGAAGCGGGCGTGGATGCCATCGGAAAGCTGCTCAGCCTGCCACCGGATGAAGCGCGAGCCTTCGCAGCGCAAGCGGCAGCGAAGCAGCGGAACGCTGCCGATGACGGCGGCGGCTTCATGATCGTCTTCTGGCTGTTCGTGATCGTCATCATCGTCGCGGCCATGGCTTCCGGCCGGGGCCGCAAGGGTCAGCGCTATCGGGGCGGATCGGGACCGATCATCCTGTGGGGACCGGGCGATTCGGGATCGGGCTGGGGAGGCGGGTCCGGCTGGGGCGGTAGCGATGGTGGCGGCTTTTCCGGTGGAGGCGGCAGCTTCGGTGGCGGCGGCGCCTCGGGGGACTGGTGATGCAACTGCATTTGAGCGAAGCCGATCATGACCGCGTGACCGCTGCCGTCGCGGAAGCGGAAAAAAGCACCGATGGCGAAATCGTCACCATCGTCGCGCGCCGCTCCGATCCCTATCATGACGCTGGCCTGCAATGGGCGATCGGCGTAGTGTTCCTTGCCCTGTCGGCAGCCGCCGCCTTCCCCCAGCATTTCCGGGCGATCACGTCATGGCTGCTGCAAAGCTGGGAGCATGATATAGAGGATTGGAAGCTGCTGACGGTCCTGCTGGGCCTGCTGATCCTCAAATTCCTGATCGTCCGCTATGCGCTGGCGTGGATGCCTTTGCGCATGGCGCTGACGCCCAGGGCCACCAAGGCGCGCCGCGTGCGCCGCCGCGCCATCACCCTGTTCCGCGCCGTGGCGCAGGGTCGAACACGTGGGAAGACGGGCGTGCTGATCTACCTCTCGCTGGATGAACATCGCGCCGAGATCGTCGCCGATGCCGCGATCAATGAGAAAGTGACCCCCGATGTCTGGGGCGACGCCATGGCCGCGCTGATCGACCATGTTCGCGAAGACCGCGCCGCCGAAGGCATGGCGCAGGCCGTCCGCAAGGTCGGGGCGGTGCTGGCCCGACACTTCCCGGCCAGCGGCGACAATCCCAACGAACTGCCCGACAGGTTGATCGAACTATGAGCGAACCGGAGATGACCTCCCCCGAAGAAATCATGTGGGAGGGTCGCTTCATCACCGCCAAGCGGCGCGGTCGCTGGGAATATGTCGGGCGCGCGCGGGGCATCCATGCCGCCGTGATCCTCGCCATCGACGAGGATGCCGAAGGCCGCCATGTGCTGCTGGTCGATCAGTTCCGCGTGCCGCTGGGCCGCCGCTGCATCGAACTGCCTGCGGGCCTCGTCGGCGATGAGGAGGAGGGCGAGGAATCGATGCTGGCCGCGACTCGCGAGTTGGAGGAGGAAACCGGCTACCGCCCCGCGCGGATGGAAGCGTTGGGAGAATTTTACAGCTCGCCCGGCATGGTGTCGGAAAGCTTCACCCTGTTCCGCGCGCATGATCTGATCCGGACCGGCGAAGGCGGCGGCGTCGATGGCGAAGACATTCGCGTCCACCGTGTGGCCTTGGCCGGATTGTCGGATCAAATCGCGGCGTGGAGGGAGCAGGGCTATGCCATGGACGTCAAGCTGTTGCTGCTGCTGGGCGCGGGGATTGTTTCCTGATCACCGCACCCGATACCACCCCGCCACCCGCTCCAGCGCCAGCGTCAACACCAGCTTCCCCGCCCGGCTGGGCCAGCCCAGGGCCCGCTCCGCCGCGACCAGCCCTTCGCCAGCGCAGGCGACCCGCCACAGTATGTCGGCCAGCCCCGGCCCCGCCGCCCGGATCGCGCCGTCGAACCGCTCCCGCGCCGACAGTTGCACCAGTGTCGCCTCTCCCTTCCCCGCTCCGCCCACCGATTGCACCGGCATCGCGTCCCACCGCATGGTCACGCGCGCGCCCAACCCCGCTTTCTCCCAATCGGCACGCAGCATATCACCGGCCAGATAATGCCGCTCCGTTAGCAATCCCCGCGAACGCAGCCAGCCAAGCGGCGATTCGCCCAGATTGACGGCGACCGTCTGCGCCTGACCGAAGGGATCCTCGATCACCTGCTCGACAAATGCCTGCGCCATATGCTGCCTCCCTGCTGAATCGCTGTCAGGGGGGCTTGCCATGGCGTGCACTTTGTAGGAAAGAGTAAAAACCAAATAGGTAAATTCAGGACGGCATATGATCACCCGTATTCGGGAAGTGCGCAAGGCGAAGGGTTTGACACTGGAGCAGGTAGGCGCACTCTGCCATCCGCCGACCACGGCCCAGACGATCGGGCGGCTGGAGACAGGCACTCGAACCGTATCGGTCAACTGGCTGAACCGCATCGCCATGGCGCTGGGCGTCGCGTCATCCGAACTGGTTGCCCTGCCTGGCCAAAGCGTGGTCCCCGTCGCCGCGCTGCTGGGGCCGGAGGGTGCGCGCGCGCCGACCCGCCCGCTTTCGCTGACGCCGCCCGCCCCCGCCGACGCGATGGTCGGCGTGCAGGTGTCGGCCAGCATCGGCGATTACCGCAGCGGTGATGAAATCTGGTGCCGCCGCATCATGCCGGACGAATTTGCCAGCGCCTTGAACCGTGACCTGCTGCTGCCCCGCCATGCCGGACGTTTCCTGTTCGGGCGGCTGATCGGGCGGGAGGACGACCGGCTGCAAATCCTTCCACTGGGCAGCGGTTCGCGCCAACAGGTCATAACCGACCCACCGTGGGGCGCCGTCGCGGTGCAACTGGTAAGGCGGCTATAGACAAGAGGGGCGCTTCATCCCTAACCCGGTAGCAACCAAAGGCCTTTCGGAAGATGCCATGACGCTGAACGTCCTGACCCTGTCCACCCTGTTCCCGGACATGAGCCGCCCCAATTTCGGCGTCTTCGTCGAACGGCAGGCGCGGGAACTGGCGAGCCGGGACGGCGTCGATGTCACCGTGGTCGCGCCGCTGGGCATTCCGCCATGGCCCCTGTCGAAGGCGAAACGCTATGCCCCGCTGCTCGCCCTGCCGCGCAAGGAACGGTGGAAGGACTTGACCGTCTATCGCCCGACCTTTCCGATCATCCCCAAATTCGGCGGGCGAACGAACGTCTACAGCATGACCCGCGCCATCCTGCCGCTGGTCCGGCGGCTACATGCGGAAAAACCGTTCGACGTCATCGACGCCAGCTTCTTCTTTCCCGACGGCCCGGTGGCGCAGCGCCTGTCGAAAGCGCTCGGCATCCCCTATTCGATCAAGGCCCGCGGCGCCGACATCCATTATTGGGGCACGCGCAAGGGCACGCGCAATATGGTGAAGCGCGCGGCTGACGATGCCGCCGGGCTGCTGGCCGTATCGGGCGCGATGCGCCGCTCCATGGCGCGCATGGGGATCGATAGCGACAGGGTCCGCGTCCATTATACCGGCGTCGATCTGGATCGGTTCGAAATAGCCGACCGCGCCGCCGCCAAGGAGGCACTCGGTTTCGAAGGCCCGGTGGTGCTGTGCGTCGGTGCACTGATTCCGCGCAAGGGGCAGGAACTTCTGGTCCGCGCCCTGCCGGAACTGCACGCCGTGACCCTGCTGTTCGCAGGGCAGGGCCAATATCGGCGATCCCTTGAAAATCTGGCGCAGGAACTGGGGGTGGACCGCCGCATCGGCTTTCTGGGATCGGTGCCGCACGACCGCCTGCCGCGCATCTACGCCGCTGCCGATGTGATGGCCCTGCCCTCCTCCTCCGAAGGGCTGGCCAATGCCTGGGTGGAGGCGCTGGCCTGCGGCACGCCGATCGTCATCACCGATGTCGGCGGCGCCCGCGAACTGCTCGACCGACCCGAAGCCGGGACCATCGTGGAGCGCGAAGCGCAAGCGATCGCCACCGCCATCAACGCGATATTGAGCGATCCCCCCGAACGCGAAGCCGTGCGCGGGGCAGCGCTGCGCTTCACCTGGGGCGCGAATGGCGACGCGCTGCTGGAGCATCTGCGCGGAATTGCGGGTCAGGCCTGATCCCAGCTAGGCACCAGCCGCGCCTTGCCATCCGGGCTGGGGAAACGCCCTTCGTCGAACGGCACCTCGCCCCAGCGCCAGGGGGTCAACTCCTGATAGGCGGGGTTGGAGATTGGTGCATGACGCTTCAGGTTCAGCAGCCGCCTGCCATCATGACCATAGGCCGTCAGCCGCCCATGCTCGCGATAGATTTCCGCCGCCCGCTCATAATGAAAGGCATCGTGCCAGCCCATGGCGCGGGCAATCCGGGTCAATGTCCACCAGTCCGGCTTCGCTTCGCCAGGCAGCGGCAACAGGTGACGCTGGCGGCTGATCAGCCGGTCGGCGGCGGTCAGCGTACCATCTTTTTCAATCCATGGCGGTGAAGGCAGGGCCACCATTTTGCTCCCCCCAACAGCCTCCGCCCATGGCGTCGTCAGTATCAACAGCGGCACCCGGTCCAGCAGCGCACGCAACGGATGGTCCGCAGGCGGCAGGCCGCCCAGCATCAGCAGCGCCTTGATCCGCCCCTGCTTGACCGCTTGCGCCAGCGCCTCGCCCGCCAGACCCGCGCCGCTCGCCATCGTGGTCGCACCCCAGAAGCGCCCGACCTGCGCGATGGCGCCAGCGGAAAAATCACGATGCGCGGCCAGTTCGCCCGACCAGCAGCCCACCTCCCGCGCGCCCATGCCATTGGCGGCACGCCCCATCAGCAAGGGCGCAGCACCGGGCCTGCCGATGCGGCCGGTGGCGAGATGGACATTGATAATGGCGCTGCCCAGCCGCCGCGCCGCATCTCCTTCGCCCGATGGGCTGGCCACGGTCATCAATCGGCGCGTCCCAGCCACCGCCTCATAGAAAGCGCGGATATCGCCCGGACTACAACCACAGGCACGCGCCACCGACCAAAGGTCATGCCCAGCCGCCAACCCCTGCCAGAAGCCGGGCGGCACCGTCACATGCCGCGCCATGAACTCTTCATCCACAACGCCGGTTTCGCGACAATAGAGCAGAAGCCCGGCGATCAGCATCTCTTCGCTGCCCGGCGCCACCGCCAGGTGCAGGTCCGCTTCCGCAGCCAGCACGCCGTCAAGCCGTTCAACCGTCTGGCCGACCAGCATTACGCGCATCCCCTGCGCCTCCCGAACCGCCGCAATCCGCTCCAGCAGCAGAGGATGCCGCCGCACCGGCCCTGTCCCCACCAGCAGCAACAGTTCCGCCTGCGCCATATCCTCATAGGTGGTGGGGCCAACATCCTCGCCATAGGCCATGCGCTGCGCCGCGCCGATACCCAGCGCGCCGATGCCGGGCGCATCGATATGCGCCGACCCGATGAAGCCCTTTATCAGCTTGTTGGCGACATAATAATCCTCGGTCACCAGCCCGCCACCCGCAAACAGGGCCACGCTGCCCGGCCCATGGCGCGCGATGGTGGCCGACAGCCGCCGGGCGACATGACCGACCGCGCGGTCCCAGCCGACCGTCCGGCCATCGATCATCGGACGCAACAACCGCCCGTCGAGCGCGATCATGTCGGACAGCGTATCGCTCGCCCCGCACAACTGCCCCATATTGGCGGGATGGACCGGATCGCCAGCGATGGACAGATGCCGCCCCTCGCCCGTCACCACGCGCAGGCCGCAGCCCATGCCGCATTGGCCGCAGAGGGAACGGATGATCGGCATGACGGAATCAGGCGATGGCAGTCAGGGAAAACACGCCCATGCGTTTAGACCATAATGCCCCCTGCCGAAACCACAGGACAAGACAAAAGCCGCCGACGATGGCAGAAGGGCGCGATGATGAAAGCGATTCTCCGCCTTGCCGCGCTGCTGGCTATATTCTTCCATATATCGGGTGCGCCTGCCATGGCGCAGGACAGGCGCGGGCCGCTGGTGCTGGCCGCCGCCAGCATGCAGGAGGCGATGACCGCCGCCGCCGATGCCTGGACGGCGCAGCGCCATGCAAGGCCCATCCTGTCCTTTGCCGCCTCCTCCGCCCTTGCCCGGCAGATCAGGGGCGGTGCGCCCGCCGACCTGTTCGTCTCCGCCGATGAGGACTGGATGGACGATGTAGAGAAGGCCGGTTTCGTCGCGCGGGGCAGCCGGACGGATATGGCGGGCAATCGACTGGTGCTGATCCAGCCCGCCAAGGCGCCGGTGCGGCTACGGATCGCGCGCGGCATGCCGATCGCACGGGCGCTGGGCCGGTCCCGCCTCGCCATGGCCAATCCCGACAGCGTACCTGCGGGCAAATATGGGAAGGATGCGCTGACCGCCCTGGGCCTGTGGCCGACCGTGGCGAAGCGGCTGGCGCTGGGCGACAACGTCCGATCCGCCATGGCGCTGGTCGAGCGGGGCGAAGCGCGGCTGGGCATCGTTTATGCGACTGATGCGCGCGTGTCGAAAAATGTGATGGTCGCTGGCGTCTTCCCGGCCAGCAGCCACGCGCCGATCCGCTACCCCCTCGCCCGCCTGTCCGCCAGCCGCCATCGGGATGCGGAGGGATTCCGCCGCTTCCTGCTATCACGGGCGGGGCAAGCGATATTGGCGCGCTATGGGTTCAGCCGTCCCTGAACGCGCCCTGCCTGACAAGCGACGATCGCCTCGATCACCGCCAGCGTTTCCTGCGGATCGCGCACCCGCACCGTGTCCAGCCCAAGCTGCTTGGCCGGATAGTCGTTGCCGCCGGGGAAGATCGCGTCGCCGATGAACAGCATCGCATCCAGCGCGATGCCGCTCGCGTCGCGCAGCTTTTTCAGGCCATAGGCCTTGTCCACCCCCTCCCGCGTGATATCGATGGAGGTCGCGCCACCCATGTTGATCGACAGCCCCGGCAACCGTTCCCGCAAATCCGCCTGAATGATCCGGCGCTTGGCGAAATCGGGGTCCCAGCCTTCCTTCGCATGGATCGGCGCCTGCTGCCCCAGAGCGGAGAAGGTGATCTGGCTGCCCCGATCCTCGATGCGCTCGCCCCACACTTGCTCCGGCACGAAGCCGGTCGCTTCCAGCGAGGCATCGAAAGCCGCAAAAATCGCCTGTTTCTGCGCCTCGCCGAACAGCTCAGCATATACCGGCGCCCATGCCCCGTTCCGATGCGTAAACAGCTTGGTTCCCGTCGTCGGCATCAGCCACAGCCGCGACCGATCGGCCCGGTCGGGCAGTCGGCTCGCCACCTGCTTGTCGAACTGAGGCCAGTCTCCCCCGGAAATCACCGCGACATGCGTGACGTCCAACAGGCGCGCCAGCGCTTCGCCCATGGCCTCGCCCAAGGGCTGCTTGCTCTGCGCAAGGGTGCCATCCAGGTCGAACGCAATCAACTCTTTCATCTTCGGCATCTCCGGCAAGGACAACCGCGCTTTGCCCCCTGCCCCGCCCCGAGGCAATATCGGGTGACTACCGACCCCCTGATTTTTCCGCTTCCACCATTGACCGCGCAGCGACCGTCAGACGAGAAGGCGGCATGACCCGCATCCTGTCACCGGAAGAATGGGAAATCGTGGCCCTATCGCTGCGCGTCAGTTTCGTCGCGGTCGGCGGAATGCTGCCGGTCAGCTTCGCGCTGGCATGGTTGCTGGCGCGGGCGCGCTTTCCCGGCAAGCTGCTGGTCGACGCGCTGGTCCACCTGCCGCTGGTGGTGCCGCCGGTGGTGACCGGATGGCTGCTGCTGCTGCTGTTCGGCGCCAACGGGCCGCTGGGCCGCCTGTTCGAGCAGGCGCTGGGCATCGGCTTCATGTTCCGCTGGACCGGCGCGGCGCTGGCGTCCGCGATCATGGCTCTGCCGCTGATGGTGCGGGCGATGCGCCTGTCGATCGAGGGGGTCGACCGCAAACTGGAGCAGGCCGCGCAGACGCTGGGCGCGGGGCGCTGGCGCGTTTTCCTCACCATATCCCTGCCGCTGGCGTTGCCCGGCGTGCTGGCCGGGCTGGTGCTGGGGTTTGCCCGCTCCATCGGCGAATTCGGCGCGACGATCACCTTCGTTTCCGACGTGCCGGGAGAGACGCGCACCCTGCCCATCGCCATCTATTCCGCGCTGCAAATGCCAGGCGGAGAAGCCATCGTCACCCGGCTCGCGATCATTTCCATCCTGCTGTCCCTGGGCGCACTGGTCGCGTCCGAAGCGCTCGCCCGCCGCACAGCGGGGGGAAGGACCAACCATGTCCTTTGACATCGCCATCACTCATCGCCTGGGCCAGCGCACCATCGCCATGCAGGCGAATTGCGACGCCCGACTGGTCGCCCTGTTCGCCCCGTCCGGCGCGGGCAAGAGCAGCATCCTCAACATGGTCGCAGGCATCCTCCGCCCCGACAGCGGCCATATCGCGGTGGCCGGCGAAACATTGTTCGACAGCGCGGCGGGCATCGATCTGCCCCCCGCCCGGCGGCGCGCGGGCTATGTCTTTCAGGAAGGACGCCTCTTTCCCCATATGCGGGTGCGGGCCAACCTACTCTACGGCTGCCATGGCGAAGCGGCGATGCCATGGCAAGCGGTGCTGGATTTCCTGGGGATCGGCCATCTGCTCGACCGTTGGCCCGCCGCCCTGTCCGGCGGCGAAGCCCAGCGCGTCGCCATTGGCAGGGCGCTATTGTCCGGCCCGCGCTTCCTGTTGCTGGACGAGCCGCTCGCCTCGCTCGACCCGGCAAGGCGCGAGGAGATATTGGTCGTGATCGAGCGGATGAAGCACGACCTTGCCATGCCGATTCTCTACGTCAGCCATGACCGGGCGGAAGTCGACCGGCTGGCCGATCATGTCGTCGCGCTATAGAGCGATTTCTAAGCGATCGGCGTCGATCGCTGGTTAAGAAATCGCGGCAAACAAAGGGATTTAGAGTTGCGATCTGATCCAATCATATCGCTACTCTAAAGGCGGTAGCCCTGCCGCCGCCAGCGCCCGCGCCAGATAAGCCATGAACGCCCGTTGCCGCGTCGGCGCGCGCGCCCGCAGCCATGCCAGCGCCACCACTGCCCGCCACCCCGCCATGTCGCCCGCCAGCCGCCCGTAGCAACGCGCATAATGCCCCGCCGCCCAGTCCCGCGCGGCATTGGTGATCCAGTCCTGCGGCCCCTCGCCAAAACGCATCAGCATCTCCGTCCGCAGCAGATCGGCCAACGGATCGCCCCGCGCCGCCTTGGACCAGTCGATCGCGACCGGTCCCTGCGCCGACACTATGATGTTGCGGATATGGAAATCGCCATGCAGCAGCCTGTCCCCCTCCGGCAGCCGGTCGAGCAGGTCCAGCGCCGCCGCCTCCAGCACACCCTCGACCGGGCCGTAGACTATGTCCGTGCGCAACACATCCCGCAGCGA
>Ga0070665_100004651_pt1 | contig 14331 bp, 10 predicted proteins | sample KBSS13metaG_FD_65862 | JGI IMG/M metagenome (GOLD analysis project Ga0070665, IMG submission 65862) | Switchgrass rhizosphere microbial communities from Kellogg Biological Station, Michigan, USA - KBS S1-3 metaG | ecosystem: Host-associated > Plants > Roots > Rhizosphere > Soil ... | reverse complement strand
TGCTTCGGTTATGGCTGCGAGCACGGCACAGCGTCTCGGGCTGAAGGTCGACGATGAGTTCCGGCTGCGCATCGGCGGCGCCATCCGTAGCGGCAAACTCATCGGCACGCTCGGCACCGCCCAATCCGGCCTCGACACACTGCTGCTGGCGGATATCGCGCAGGCGCAGGAATGGCTGGGCCTCTACGGAAGGCTGTCACGCATCGACGTGCGCATCCCCGCCGGCGCTGCGGGCGAAGCCGCGCTGAAGCAACTGCAAGCGCTACTACCAACCGGCGTCACCCTCCAGCCCGCCGAACGCCGCACCAAGCAAAGCCTCGACATGACCGCCGCCTTCACCACCAACCTGCAGGCCATGAGCCTGCTGGCCCTGCTGGTCGGCATATTCCTGATCTTCAGCGCAGTGAGCTTCGCCGTAGTCCAACGCCGCCGCGTCATCGGCGTGCTCCGCGCGCTTGGCGCCACGCGCGCCCGCGTGCTCGCGATGATCCTCACCGAGGCGCTGATGCTCGGCCTCGTGGGCGCAGGACTCGGCCTCGTGCTGGGCACGTTCATCGGTCGCGAGCTCGTCGCGCTCGTCTCGCGCACGATCAACGATCTCTACTTCGTCGTCGCAGTGAACGAGGTCATCATCCCCGGACTTGCGATCGCGAAAGCGGTGGGCGCGGGCATCGGCGTCGCGCTGTTCGCCGCCGCCGTGCCTGCGATCGAAGTCGCGAACAGCGCGCCCTCCCTCGGCCTGCGCCGCTCAGTCGTCGAGTCACGTGCGGTCAGCGCATCGCGCTGGCTCGTCGGCGTGAGCATCGTGCTCGCGATTGCATCGGGCGCGATCGTGCTCCTTTCAACACGCAGCTTGCTCGCGGGCTTCGTCGCGCTCTTCCTGCTGCTGCTTACGGTCGCGGCCATCACACCCGCCGTTCTGCGCGGCATGGCCTTGGCGGCGTCTCACTTCCTCGGAAGATTCAGCCCGATCGCGCGCCTCGCATCCGGCGACATCGCCGCATCACTCAGCCGCACCGGCGTGGCCGTCGCCGCGCTCGGCCTCGCCATCGCCTCGATGATCGGCGTATCGATCATGGTGGAAAGCTTCCGCGAAAGCCTGCGCACCTATCTCACGAGAACGATCCGCGCGGACCTGTATATCACCGCCCCCGGCCCCGGATTTGGCCGCCCGGAACGTCGCATCGAGCCCGACGTCCTGCGCGACATCCTCGCGCTTCCGCAGATCGCCGAGCACACCGAGAGTCGTCGCGTCATCGTCGACTCCGCACGCGGCCCGATCCGCGTGGATGCGCTTCGCATGGTGGCCGCGAGCCGTGAAGCCCTTCAGCTCACGACGAGCGATGCGCCGGCAACGACGTGGGAGAAATTCGAGCACGGTGCCGTCGTGGTGTCCGAGCCGCTCGCCTGGCATCTGCAGCTCAAGGTGGGCGATCGTCTCGAGCTGAACACGGCCGACGGTCCGCGGCCGTTCGAGGTCGCAGGCATTTATCGCGAGTACGGCAACGATCAGGGCAGCATGATGATGAGCCGTGCCGTCTACAGTCGCCTGTGGCACGACGAAGCGATCACCGCGATTGGCATTTATCTGAAGCAGGGCACCGACCCTCCGACGGCGAAGGCGTTGGTGCGCGCAGCGCTGAACCATCGGCAATCGCTGGCGATGACGTCGAACTATGAGGTGCGCACGATCTCGATGCGGATCTTTGAGCGCACGTTCGTGATCACGCGCGTGCTCTACTGGCTCACGGCTGGGGTCGCGGCCATCGGGCTCATCAGTGCGCTGCTCGCGTGGGAGCTGGAGCGATCCCGCGAGCTCGCGATTGTTCGCGCGCTGGGGCTCACGCCGCGCGGCGCGGGCGCGCTGATCGAAGTGCAGACCGGATTCATGGGACTCGTCGCCTTCCTCGCTGCGATTCCCGCTGGCGTGCTGACAGCGGTGCTCCTCATCACAGTGATCAACCGACGAGCATTCGGTTGGCAGATCGACTTCCACATCACCGCCGAGCAATTCGTGAACGCATTCGCTGTCGCGATGGTCGCCGCGCTGGTGGCCGGCCTCTACCCGGCATGGCGGATGGCGCGCGCCCCGCTCGCGAGCGATATCAGGGAAGAGTGATGCGCGCCGCATTGTTACTGCTTGTGCTCGGAACGCTCGCCGCGTGCGACGGGAACCTCGCCCCACGCAGCGGCACCTCGGCGAGCGGCGAGCCGGCCGCGGATCGCACCGAAGGCGGCGCCAGCGCGAGCCATCGGGCCGGCGAGGAACCGAAGCCGGGTGCCGAAGCGGATACCAATCGCCTCGAAGCCCTGCGTGCCAGCTCACTCCCGGGCGGATTCGAGCTCGTCACCGCGCCCAGGGCGTTCCAGTTTCCGCTCGACCACGGCCCGCACCCCAACTTCCGGCACGAGTGGTGGTACGTCACCGGGCATCTCGACACGCCGGGCGGCGAGCCCTTCGGCTTCGAGCTCACGTTCTTTCGTTTCGCGCTGACGCCGCCCGCCACGACGGCAGCCACGGAGCCAGCGCAGTCCGCATGGCGTGCCCGCCAGATCTATATGGCGCACTTCGCCGTCTCCGACATCGCCCGGAAGAATTTCGTCGTATCCGAACGCTTCGCCCGGGACGCGCTGGGATTGGCTGGCGCGCAGGCCGATCCGTTTCGGGTCTCGCTCGACGACTGGTCGCTCGCCGCGACACCTGACTCGAAATCGTGGCGCCTCATCGCCGCCGACAAAGGCTATTCGCTCGACCTCGCGATGGACCCCTCCGCGCCGCTCATGCTGAACGGCGACGACGGCTTCAGTCGCAAGTCAGATGCGGAAGGCGCGGCGAGCTACTATTACTCGATCCCGAGAATGAGCGCGCAGGGCAAGCTGACGCGCGATGGGAAATCCGTCGACGTGCGCGGCACGGTCTGGCTCGACCGGGAATGGGGAAGCGGCGCGCTGGGATCCGATCAGCAGGGCTGGGACTGGTTCGCCCTGCAGCTCGACGATGGCAGCGCGCTGATGTTCTATGCGCTCCGCAAACAAGACGGCCAACGCGATGCGCACAGCGCCGGCACCTGGCTCGCTCCCGACGGTAAAGCGCTCGCGCTCACGAACGACGACGTGCAAATCGACACCACGGCGGAATGGACCAGCCCGCATGGCACCCGCTATCCCGCGCGCTGGCAGGTGCGAGTGCCCAAGCTCGATCTGGATGTCGACATCCAGCCGCGCCTGGCGAATCAGGAGCTCAACACGAGCACCAGATACTGGGAAGGCGCGTCACGGGTGAAGGGCACGCGCGCGAATAAGCCCATCGAAGGGAAAGCGTACGTAGAGCTGGTGGGCTACTAGCTGCTCAATCCAACAGCCCACGCCGCAGCCAAAATTCCGACCGCCGCGGCCCCCGACGCCCACTGCGGCGCCCGCGCGAGCCACGCGCGGACGGCAGTCACCGCCGCCGCGGCCCCAAAGACCGTACCCACAAAAAAACCACTGGCATGCGCCACGATATCCGTCGTCGACGCAGCAATGACTTCCGGCTTGTCGATGCCCGACAACCCGCCAGTCCCCAGCCATCCCAGCAGCAGTGCGCCCGCCACCAACGGCCCCCATCTCCGCGCCCATCGCTGCGGCAACTCATATCGAATGCGCCACGTATACGCGGCCATCAACCCGAGCACCGTAAACACCGCCGTAGAAGCGCCCACCGAATGATGCTGCGCCGGCCCGAGTAACGATTCGAGGAGATTCGCAATGCCGGCGCCCACTACCGTGAGCAGCCACGCATGCCCGGGCCCGAGCTGCCGCCCGGCGAGGTACCCGAACCAGAGGCCCCCACCGAGATTCGCGGCGAGATGCGCAGCATCGACGTGCAAGGTCAGCGCGGTCCAAGCGCGCCACCATTCGCCGGCCTGCACGCGCGCGGCGTCGATGGCGCCGACATCAAACGCATCGAGCCGCCACAGTCCACCCGCGACTGCATACCCCACGAACACGAGCACCAGCGCGTACACCACGCAACCGACGATCGCAAACGGAAACAGCTTCTGGGGAGGAGGCGGCGGTGGGAGGGGTCGGCTCTCGAGCGCGTACCGCGACAGGTGCGTCATGGCCGCCTCGTACTGCGGCTCTTCGACGGTCAGCACATAGTGCCAGCCATCGAAATGCACATGGTTCGGAATCCCCACGGCGGTAAGGACGAACGCCAGCTCGTCGCAATCGGCCTTGCGCCAGGATCGAAACACTTCTTGCACGGTGTTGAGCATCATGAGCGTGGCCGATCGGCTCTGGGTGAGGTTCGCGGGCACGATTTCAAGGCCGAAATAACCGTACAGGGCTGCCGGTCTGTACTCCCGCAGACCCCTTTTATCGGCAGGTATTTCGACATGAGAGGCAGATTCGTCTTCTCGCTGATGGGTGCATTCGCGTCGAGCCTGGCGCTCGCCGCACTCCCTGAAGGCGCCAAGGCACCGGATTTCACGACCCAGGCTTCGCTGGCCGGCAAGCCCTACACCTTCTCGCTCGCGGACGCCCTGAAGAAGGGACCCGTCGTGCTGTACTTCTACCCGGCCGCCTTCACGCCCGGCTGCACGATTGAAGCACACGATTTCGCCGAGGCGACCGACAAGTTCAAGGCGCTGGGTGCAACTGTCATCGGTGTGTCGTACGACAACATCGACACGCTCAACAAGTTCTCGGTGAGCGAGTGTCGCAGCAAGTTCGGCGTCGCTTCCGACGCGGACCAGAAGATCATGAAGGCCTACGACGCCGTGCTGAAAGGCAAGCCGGAGCTGGCCGACCGCACCTCGTACGTGATCGCCCCGACGGGCGAGATCCTCTACACCTATACGAACCTCAAACCGGACGGCCACGTCGCCAACACCATGGCGGCGGTCCAGAAGTGGGTGGATGCGCACCCCAAGGGTCACAAGGCTTCCTGACGAGGTCGAGCTGTGGCGGGGTCCCCTCAATCGCCCCGCCATTGCCTTCCCGGGGCATCTGCGTGTCAGGGCGCAGGTGTCCCCGGGGACTTTCCCGCGCCAAAGGTCGCAGTCGGGCGACGAGCGGCCTGGCCCGAAACTTCAATCCCCATAAGGAAGTAGCCGCGCCCCGGCAGGCCGCTGGCGCTTGTCGCGGGCGCGAGTCAGAGGGGGCCTGTGACTGTTGTATGACGGTGCGGCCTCCCGGTAGCATCCGTGCGCAAATCGAAAGAACGGACCCATCGAGTCCAGGGGATTTTCCGATGAGCGCTTTGGAGAAAGAGGTCGCCAGCTCGACCGACGAATCTGGCCGTCGCCAGTCTCAGCGGGCGGCCGTGCCGCTTCCGGTGGGCAGCTCATTCGAAGGCAAGATGCTCCATCGCCTGCTCGGCGTCGTGGGCAACCCGCCGATCGAGTTCGTGCTGTGGACCGGCGAGCGCATCACCACGCATCCGGCGCCGTCGGCGACCGTGCGGATTGCCGATCGCGCCACGCTGCTCGGGCTTGCGAAGGATCCCCACATTCGTTTCGGGGATGCCTACAGCGAAGGCAGGATCACCATCGACGGCGACCTCGTGAAGTTCGTCGAGCTGATGTATCGCGCTGCCCCGGAGCAGCCGCGAGCGGTGCGCTCGCTTTCGTCTCTCCTGAAGGGCGGGCATCGCCGCCAGCGCAACACGCTGACCGGCTCGCGCGACAACATTCATCACCACTACGATATCGGCAACGATTTCTACTCGCTGTGGCTCGGTGACACGATGGCGTACACCTGCGCCTACTACCCGACGCCCGACGCGACGCTCGACGAAGCGCAGCGCGCGAAGTTCGATCACGTGTGCCGCAAGATGCGGCTGCGTGCCGGCGAGACGGTGGCGGAAGCCGGTTTTGGCTGGGGCGGCCTGTCGATGCACATGGCGCGTCACTACGGCGTGAAGGTGCGCGCGTTCAACATCTCGAAAGAGCAGGTCGCGTACGCGCGCGCCCGTGCCAAGCGCGAGGGCCTCGATAGCCAGATCGAGTTCGTCGAGGACGACTACCGCAACATCAGCGGCAAGTTCGACGCGTTCGTATCCGTCGGCATGCTGGAGCACGTGGGCGTGGAGAACTACGCCACGCTCGGCGGCGTTGCGCACAAAGCCCTCGGTGGCGGCAGCAACGGCCGCGGGCTGATCCATTCGATCGGTCGCAACCGGCCGGCGCCGCTGCATCCCTGGATCACGAAGCGCATCTTCCCGGGCGCCTATCCTCCGTCGATCGGCGAGTTCATGCGGATCTTCGAGCCGTGGGACTTCTCGGTGCTCGACGTCGAGAACATCCGCCTGCACTACGCGCGCACGCTCATCCATTGGATGGAGCTGTTCGACGCGAACGCCGAGAAAGTGCGCAAGATGTTCGACGAGAAGTTCGAGCGCATGTGGCGGTTGTATCTCGCCGGCTCCATTGCGGGCTTTACCACGGGCTCGCTGCAGCTGTTCCAGGTGGTGTTCGCGACCAAAGACAACAACAACGTGCCGTGGACGCGCGAGCACCTCTACAACGGCGCGTAAGAGTTAGCTGTGCAAACTGTTGATGTTCTGATCGTGGGCGGCGGGCCTGCGGGCTCGTCTGCCGCGCGTACGCTGGTGAAGCGGGGTGCGAGCGTGCTCGTGCTCGACAAGGAAACCTTTCCGCGCCTGAAGCTCTGCGCGGGCTGGATCACGCCCGAGGTCGTGCGCGACCTCGAAATGGACATCAAGGACTATCCGCACAGCTTCCTCACCTTCGAGCGCCTGCACGTGCACGTGAAGGGGCTGTACGTGAAGGTGCCGTGCATCCAGCACTCGATCCGTCGCGTGGAGTTCGACGCGTGGCTGCTCCAGCGCTCAGGGGCGCCGGTTGTTCAGCACACTGTGAAGAACATTCGCGAGGAAGACGGCTGGTACATCATCGATGACGCGTATCGCGCGCGGCATCTCATCGGTGCCGGCGGCACGCGCTGCCCGGTGTATCGCACGTTCTTCCGCGAGGCGAATCCGCGCGCGGCGGAGCTGCAGACGGTCACGCTCGAACACGAGATTCCGTATGACTGGAAGGATGGCGACTGCCACCTCTGGTTCTTCGACAAGGGGCTGCCGGGGTATTCCTGGTATGTGCCCAAGGAGAACGGCTTCCTGAACGTCGGCGTCGGCGGGATGGCCGAGCGGATCAAGCGCAGTGGCAAGGACATTCGCTTCCACTGGTCGCATATCACGGGGCTGCTGGATCGCAAGCTTGCGAGCGGGGCGCAGTACGACCCGCATGGGTACAGCTACTTCCTGCGCGGGAATGTCGAGGTGGTGCGCATTGGGAATGCGTTCATCTCCGGGGATGCGGCCGGGCTTGCGACGCGCGATATGGCCGAAGGCATCGGGCCCGCGATTCGTAGCGGGATCCGGGCGGCGAATGTGATCCTCGATGGTGGGGAATATCAGTTGCGCGACGTCACGGGCGCCAGTTTGGGTGGCGGCTTCGTAACGAAGATGTTCGACTGGGCGATGACCCGCGGAGCGTAAGAAGCCCTCAATCGCCGGGCGGCTAAGAGGGCAACGTGAAGTAGAAGCTCGCACCTCTGTCGAGCTGCGCCTCCACCCAGATCTTCCCCCCATGCCGATGCACGATCCGCTGCACGGTAGCCAGCCCAATGCCCGTGCCCGGAAAATCCGACTGCGCATGGCACCGCTGAAACGGCCCAAACAGCTTGGTGGCGTAGCGCGGATCGAATCCCGCCCCATTGTCCTTCACCCGGAACACCGCATCGCCTTCGGCTCCCCGGATGGTGTCGAGCTCGATCTGCGCGTGCTCCCGCTTCGACGTGAACTTCCACGCATTCGACAGCAGGTTCTCCAGCACGATGCGGATGAGCCCCGGGTCGCCCTGTGCGACCAGGTCCGGCGCGATCACGATCTCGCCCAGGCGCTGAGGCGCGCTCTGGCGCAGCCGCTGCACGATCTCGCGGCCGAGCGCGGACACATCCACCGTGCTCTTCACCATCGGTGCGCGCACGATCTTCGACAGCCCCAGCAGGTCTTCGATGAGCCGGTGCATGCGCGCGACGGCGGTCTGGATGTGCCCGAGATGGCCGAGCGAGGTCTCGTCCAGCGAGTCCGCTGAGGTTTCCTTCAGCACTTCGGCGAAGCCGTCGATCGTGATGAGCGGCGCGCGCAGGTCGTGCGCGACCGAATAGGAGAACGCTTCGAGCTCGCGGTTCAGCACCTCGAGGTCGTTGGTGCGCCGGTTGAGCTCCTCAGTGCGCTCCGCGACGCGCTTTTCGAGATTGGCGAAGAGACCGGCGGCCTCCATGGCGACGGAAGTGCTGTCCGCCAGGGCCTGCAGCAGATTCACCTCTTCGGCCGTCGCGCGGTGCCGCGTGGCCCAGTAGGCGCCGATCGCGCCGATCGGCTCCACGGTCCGGATCGGCATCATGACGAGGCTCTTCACGAACGTAGGCCGGTACGCGTCGTGCGGGATGCGCGAATCCGCGTAAATGTCTTCGATGATCACGGCCTGGCGATTCAGCATGGCCCAGCCGCTGATGCAGGCGCTCATCGGGAAGCGCTGGCCTTTCCACAGCGGCGAGATGGCGTCTTCGTCTGCGTAATAGCAGAGGTTGACGTCGCGCATCACGAACGTGGCGCCATCCGCGTGCGTGAGCTCGCGAGCCGCACGGCGGACAATCGCCTGAATGGCTTCGAGCGTGCGCGCCTGGGAAAGCCGCTGCACCACAGTGACGAGGTGCTGCATGCCAAGCACGTAGGTTTCGGCTTGTGCACCAGCGAGAAGGTCGCTGTTCAGATCGGTGGCGGCAGGGCTCCGCCCCGAAAACGGGGTAGAGAGCGACGAACTTGCCTGTTCACGAGGTCCTGTTTCTGAACGCATCCAGCGGCCTCCAGTCCGCAGCTTCGGTGCAGGCGACTGGATACTCCGCGCAACCCGCTGCGGTCAAACCAACTGATCTTTTTTTGAGACTTTCCGCACCTGAAGTCCACTCTGCGACTCGAAGCAACCGCTGACGTGGCAGTTCCGTATTCGTCCCAGGGGGTCGGCGACCGCAAGTCACGTGCCGTGTCGTGCGGCGCCGTCGCCCGGACGCGGCATTTTGGCGCCGCGATGCTGTCTGCCTCTAGAATGGGCATGCGGAGGAACATAACGTGTCTACATCCTGGGATTCGGAAGACTCGTTCTGGAAGCGAACGACTCTGTATTCAGCCATCGCCGTCGCAGTGGTGGCGGCGGGCGGTGCGATCTATTACTTCGAGTTCATGAAGAAGCCGGCGCCGCCGGTGGCCCCGCCGGCCGCGCAGGCGCCCGCGGCAGCGCCGGCCGAAGCCGAGAAAGAGCACCATCCGATCGCCAGCGCGCCCGACAAGCCGTTGCCGAAGCTCGCCGAGAGCGATGCGGAGATGGGTTCGGCCCTGAGCGGGGTGTTCGGCAAGGGGCCCATCGACCAGATGCTGGTGCCCGAGATGGTCATCCGCCACATAGTCGTAACCGTGGACAACCTGCCGCGGAACAAGGTGGCCGAGCAGATGCGGCCGCTGAAGTCGCTCGGTGGCGAGACGGTGGTGGTGACGAGCGGCGATAGCATCCTGCTCAGCGGCGAGAACTCGGCCCGCTATGCGGCGTTCATGAAGTTGGTTCAGGGTGTGGACATCAAGCAGCTCGGGGCGGTGTACATCCGCTATTACCCGCTGTTCCAGCAGGCTTATGAGGATCTCGGCTACCCCGGGCAGTACTTCAACGACCGGTTGGTGGAGGTGATCGACCACCTGCTGCAGACGCCGGACGTGCACGGCCCGATCGCGTTGAAGCAGGGCAAGGTGTTCTACGAATACGCCGACCCGGACCTCGAAGCCCGTTCCGCCGGCCAGAAGCTGCTGCTGCGCATGGGCGCGCAGAACGAAGCGGCCATCAAGGCAAAGCTGAAAGAGCTGCGCGTGTACGTGACGACGTCGCAGGACCCGCCGGCGGAGGCCGCCGGCTCGTCAGCCGCCACACCCGTCGCCCCCGGCGAAGCCGCCGTCCCGGCGGCGCCAGGCGATGCCGCCGCGCCGGCCGTGCGCCCGGACTCCGTTCCGGAGGCTACGCCGGCGCCGAAGTAAGCGCGCGCGGCGTGGGGGCAGGCGCCGCCCAACATTCCGCGGCAACGGTGCCCTCACTAGCCCGATAATCCCTCCCATGCTGATGCCCGCCCCAGACCCCGCGATCCTCTCGCGGCGCGCCGAACTCCTGGCGCGCCTGCGCGAGGCCGTTCCCGATGGCGTCATCGAAGACGAAAACAGCCGCCGGGCCTACGAGCAGGACGCGCTGACGGCCTATCGCCAGATCCCGATGCTCGTCGTGCTGCCGTCCTCCACCCAGGAAGTCGCGGCCGTCCTGCGCATCTGCAGCGCACTGGGCGTCAAGGTCGTCCCCCGGGGCGCGGGCACTTCGCTTTCAGGCGGTGCGCTGCCCCTGGCCGACGGGGTCGTGCTCGGCCTCGCCCGCCTCAGCAAGATCCTCGACATCGACTACGACAATCGCAGCGTCACCTGCCAACCCGGCGTCACCAACCTCGCCATCTCGAAGGCCGTCGACGCGCGCGGTTTCTATTACGCCCCCGACCCGTCCAGCCAGATCGCCTGCACGATCGGCGGCAACATCGCCGAGAACTCCGGCGGCGTGCACTGCCTGAAATACGGTCTCACGACCAACAACGTGCTCGGCGTCGAGATCGTCACCATCGAAGGCGACATCGTGCGGATCGGCGGCAAGCACCTCGATGCGGAAGGGTACGACCTGCTGGGCATTCTCACGGGCTCGGAAGGGCTGCTCGGCGTCGTCACCGAAGTCACCGTGCGCATCCTGCCGAAGCCGGAAACGGCGCGCGCGCTGCTGATCGGCTTTGCGTCCAACGAAGAAGCCGGTGCCACCGTCGCAGCGATCATTGGCGCCGGCATCATTCCCGCCGGCATGGAAATGATGGACAAGCCCGCCATTCACGCCGCGGAAGCGTTCGTGAATGTCGGCTATCCGCTCGATGTGGAGGCGTTGCTCATCGTCGAGCTGGACGGCCCGCCCGCCGAAGTCGATCACCTCTGCGCGCAGGTCACCGAGCTGGCGCGCACTCACGGCGCGGTGAGCTGTCGCATGAGCTCGAGTGAGCCGGAGCGGCTCGCGTTCTGGGCCGGCCGGAAGGCCGCGTTCCCCGCGGTGGGCCGGATCAGTCCGGACTACTTCTGCATGGATGGCACGATCCCGCGCAAAGCTTTGCCGACCGTGCTTGCACGGCTGAAGGATTTCGAAAGCGAGTTTGGATTGCGCGTCGCCAACGTGTTTCATGCGGGCGATGGCAACCTGCATCCGCTGATCCTGTTCGATTCGAATCAGCCCGGCGAGCTCGAGCGCGCCGAAGCGTTCGGTGCGGCCATTCTCAGACTGTGCGTGCAGGTGGGCGGTGTGCTCACCGGCGAACATGGCGTGGGCGTGGAGAAGCGCGATCTCATGAGCGAGCAGTTCAGCGAAGGCGACCTCGCGCATCAGGAGCGGCTCAAATGCGCCTTCGATCCGTCGGGACTCCTGAATCCGGGCAAGGTGTTCCCGGTGCTGCATCGATGCGCGGAACTCGGCCGGTTGCACGTGCATCAGGGTAAGCTCGCGTTCCCCGAGATCCCGCGTTTTTAGGGCTTCGTGACGACGCTCGCTCCCCGTAACGCCGCTGAGGTGCTCGATGCCGTTCGCTGGGCGATGAATGCCGGCGAAGCGCTCGAGGTTGTCGGCACCGGCACGCGCCGCGGCGTGGGCCGCCCTGTCGATGCGCCACACGTGCTCGATGTTTCCGCGCTCAGCGGCGTGCTCGAGTACGAGCCGGAGGAGCTGGTTCTTACGGCGCTTCCCGGTACCCCGCTCGCCGAGATCGAGGCACTGCTGGCCAGCCGTAAGCAGTGCTTCGCTTTTGAGCCACCCTATTTCGCAGCGCGTGCTGGGACGCTGGGCGGTGCGGTGTCGACGGCGCTGTCGGGTCCCCGTCGGCCGAAGGCGGGGGCGGTCCGCGATCACGTTCTGGGTGTCACGGCGGTTTCCGGGCGAGGGGAGCTGTTCAAGGCCGGGGGCAAGGTGGTGAAAAACGTGACGGGCTACGACTTGCCCAAGCTCATCACAGGGTCTTACGGGACGCTGGCGGTGATGACGGAGCTGACGATCAAGGTGCTGCCGGCGCAGGAGGATGCGCGCACGCTGATTGTGAGCGGGCAGACGGCGTCAGATGCGGTTCGGACCATGACGAGTGTTTTGCAGTCGACGGCGGATGTGTCGGGGGCGTGCTATTTGCCGGAGGGTGTTCTGTTGGCGAGGGATGCCCCCGCACCCGGCGCGGGCGCCGCTTCGGCGACGGCGTTTCGCCTCGAGGGCGTCGGACCGTCCGTGGAGTTTCGGCTCTCGCGTTTGCGGCAGCAGCTTGCGAGCTCGGGCTCGATCGCTGTGCTCGACCTGGAGAGCTCGCTGCACTTCTGGCGGGGCATTCGGGATGTCGCGCCGTTCGCGGACGACGCGACTGCCAGTCTGTGGCGAATTTCGGTCCCGCCATCGCGGGGCGCAGAGGCGCTTGCGGCGCTTCGCGCGGAGCTGCCCGGCGCGCGAGCTTTTCTGGATTGGGGCGGTGGCCTCATATGGCTGCAGTTGCCCGGCGCTGCCGACGTCTCGGCTGCGCTCGCCAGCGAGCAGCAGATTCGCACGGTGCTCGCGCAATCCGGCGGGCATGCTACGTTGATTCGCGCATCGGCCGACGTGCGTCGCGCGGTGAATGTTTTCCAGCCGCAGCCGGCGGCGCTCGCCGCGCTGTCGAAGCGGGTGAAGCTCCAGTTCGATCCGAAACGCGTGCTGAATCCCGGCCGCATGTACGCGGACGTCTGACATGCAGACTCATTTCAACGCTGCACAGCTTGCCGATCCGCAGGTCGCGGAGAGCGACCGCATCCTGCGCGCGTGCGTTCATTGCGGGTTCTGCACGGCGACGTGTCCGACGTATTTGCTGACGGGCGACGAGCTCGACGGGCCGCGCGGTCGCATCTATCTCGCCAAGGACATGCTGGAGAAAAACCGGCCCGCCGACGCGACGACCGTGAAGCACCTGGACCGCTGCCTCACGTGCCTGTCGTGCATGACGACGTGCCCGTCGGGAGTGCACTACATGCACCTCGTGGACCACGCGCGTCAGCACATCGAGCGCACATATCAGCGGCCGCTGTCGGATCGGCTCATGCGTGCGGTCCTTGCGTTCGTGCTGCCGTACACCGGGCGGTTTCGCGCGGCTTTGATGTTGGCGCGGATCGCGCGACCGCTGCGGGCGCTATTCCCGAAGCGCATGCAAGCGTTGCTCGATGCAGCGGGCAATGACGGTGGCATCGCTCGCGTACGCGACATCCCGGTCGTGCCCGCGGCCACACCAGCGGCTCGCGCCGGGCGGATTCGGCGCGTGGCGTTGCTGCCGGGGTGCGTGCAGCCTGCGCTGCGGCCTGAGATCAATGAGGCTACGCGGCGGCTGCTCGAGCGCTTTGGTGTCGAGGTGGTCGTGGCGCCGGGGACGGGGTGCTGTGGGGCGCTCGTTCATCACCTGGGGCGTGAGCACGAGTCGTCGGCGCAGGCCAAGGCCGACATCGACGCCTGGACGCGCGAGATCGAATCGGGCGGACTGGACGCCATCGTTGTCACGGCGTCGGGTTGCGGCACGATGCTGAAGGATTACGGGTTTCTGTTCCGCACCGATCCGCAGTACGCCGCCAGGGCCGCGCACGTCTCGGCGCGGGCGCGCGATATTTCGGAAGTGCTTGCTGAGATCATGGCGGAGCATCGCTTGGACGCGCCGCCTTCGAGCACGCCGGGTTTGCGCGTGGCGTATCACTCGGCGTGCTCGCTTCAGCACGGCCAGAAGTTGAATGCGCTCGCGCCGCGGCTACTGCGCGAAGCGGGATTTCATGTGCTCGATGTTCCGGAAGGGCACATCTGCTGCGGGTCTGCGGGCACGTACAGTCTGCTGCAGCCGGAGATGTCGGCACAGTTGCGCGATCGGAAAGCGCGGAACATTGAGTCGGTGAAGCCGGATGTGATTGCGACGGGGAACATCGGGTGTATCACGCAGATCGGGCAGGCGACGGGAGTGCCCATCGTGCACACGGTTGAATTGCTCGATTGGGCGACGGGTGGGCCGCAGCCGGCGCGACTAGCGGGTGCCTGAACGAGCACGCACTGGCGTGCGAGCGATCACAACCACTCACATCTGCGCAGGCGGCTTCTCTTCCCATCGCCGCCACACGCGCCGAAACTGATGCGCCGAGCTGAACCCCGCCATCTCGGCAACGCGGTCCAC
>Ga0070665_100004648_pt1 | contig 14348 bp, 11 predicted proteins | sample KBSS13metaG_FD_65862 | JGI IMG/M metagenome (GOLD analysis project Ga0070665, IMG submission 65862) | Switchgrass rhizosphere microbial communities from Kellogg Biological Station, Michigan, USA - KBS S1-3 metaG | ecosystem: Host-associated > Plants > Roots > Rhizosphere > Soil ... | reverse complement strand
TGGCCGACGCAGCCGTTTCCGGTGAAGCCGCCGCCGCTGTCGCGCCTCAGCATCAAGCCGGACGAGATCTTCACCGGCGAACCCGCGCACGAGAAGTTCTGCCGCGATCTGGTGGAGCAGATCGGGGGCATTCACAATCTCGGTCCCTACACGCCGTACAGCAGCAAGGAGTTCCGGATCCTGTTTCCGGGGCAGCAGGGCGGGCCGAATTTCGGCGGTGTGGCGATCGATCCGGCAATGGGCTACGTCTTCGTGAACTCGCGCGACGTCGGCGGCATGGGCCGCATGGACAAGACGCCCGACGGGGATCAGGTGGCGTATCGACGCTTCAGCCCGCTGGGCCGCGGCACCGTGAACGCACGTTTCTGGAATCCCGCGACCAGCCTCCCGTGCCAGCCGCCGCCATGGGCGCACCTGATCGCGGTCAACGCCAACACCGGCGACATCGCCTGGAAGGTTCCGCTGGGCACGAGCGACGAGCTCGAGGCGAAGGGCCTCAAGAACACCGGAGCCTTCGGTCAAGGCGGTCCGATCGTGACGGCCGGCGGCCTCGTGTTTATCGCCGGCACGATCGACAAGCGGTTTCGAGCGTTCGACTCGCGCACCGGCCAGGTGCTCTGGGAGGGCCGGCTCGAATCGGAGGGCCATACGACCCCCATGACCTACATGGCGCCGAACGGCAAGCAGTACGTCGTGGTCGTGACGACGGGTGTCAACGCGTTTGCGCTGGAGTGAATAGCAGTGAGCGTCAGCGCTTCCCTGAGCGATCAGGCGAGCGCGAAGACGCTGACCGCGATGGCAATGATGAGCAGGGCGCCGACGACCGCCTCGGCCGTATCCGAAAACGTCCAGTCGTGAAGCTTGAGTCGTTCGAACATAAAACCCCCCTGCGCCAACTCGTCGAATTACCCGGCGGGCTTGCCTGGTTAAGGGATTAGACGGCTGGCTCCAGCCAAAGGTTTAAGATGTGGTCGCGGTCAGAGAGTGAGGGGACGATGCGAATGCGACGTTTCTTTTACGTAGCCGTGTCGGCCTCGGCCGCTGCGCTGCTCGCAGTGGCCGGCCACGCCCAAGCGCCCCGCGGGAGCGGAAACGCGCACGAGCACGACAGCTTCGGCGCCCGCCTGACGGCGCCCCCGGCCGCCGATTGGCCCACCAACGGCGGCAACCTTTACAACCAGCGTTACTCTCCGCTCACATCCATCAACCGCTCCAACGTCGCGCAGCTCAAGGGCGTGTGGCGCGCACGCCTGCGCGGGTCGGGCGCCGCGCCGAAGTACTCGGGCTTCGCGCAGCCGCTCGTGTACGGCGGCGTTGCGTATGTGAGCACGGGCGCCAACGACGTGTTCGCCGTGTCGATCGATACCGGCGAGGTTCTCTGGCAGTACTCGGCGAATCTCCCCGAGGACCTGCCGTCGGTCTGCTGCGGCTGGAACAACAAGGGCGTCGCGATCAGCGAAGACAAGGTGTTCATCGGTCAGCTCGACGGCCGGCTCGTGGCGCTCGATCGCGCCACAGGCAAGGTCGCGTGGTCCATTCAGGCCGAGCGATCGGAGGACAGGTTCTCGATCACGGCGGCCCCGCTGTATGTCAGTGGCCGGGTCATCATGGGTTTTGCAGGCGGTGATCGCGGCACGCGCAGCCGCGTCAAGGCGTACGACGCGAAGGACGGCCGTCTGATCTGGACCTTCTACACGATTCCCGGTCCCGGCGAGCCCGGTCACGAGACGTGGCCGAAGGACAGCGATGTATGGCAGTACGGCGGCGCCGCTCTCTGGCAGACGCCGGCCGTCGATCTCGAGCTCGGCCTCGTGTACTTCTCGACCAGCAACGCCTCGCCGAATTACAACGGCGCAGTCCGAGCGGGCGACAACCTATACACGGCGTCGATGCTGGCGATCGACCTCGAGACGGGAAAGTATCGCTGGCACTTTCAGCAGGTGCATCACGACATCTGGGACTACGACGCCGTCAACCCCGTCGTGCTGATGGATGTGAACGTCGGCGGGCGCACTCGCAAGGCGATTGCCGAAGTCGGCAAGACCGGCTGGGCGTACATCCTGGATCGGCAGAACGGCAAGCCTCTGATTGGCATCGACGAACGGCCGGTGCCTCAGGAACCGCGGCAGGCGACGGCCGCGACGCAGCCGTTCCCGCGCGGCGATGCGGTCGTGCCGCAGTTCATCGAAATCGCCCCCGAGGGTTCCACGCTCGTCAACGACGGCCGGATTTTCACGCCCTTCGTTGGCGCGAACCCGACGATCGTGGCGCCTGGAATCTGGGGCGGCGCCAGCTGGCCGCCGAGCGCCTACGATCCGGCGCAGCAGCGGTTGTTCGTCTGCGCCTCGTCCGTGATCGGCGGATACACGGGCGGCGGCGATCCGAAGTTCGTGCCGCCCACTCCAGGCGTCTCGTTCGGCGGCGGCAAGACGGCGTTCACGCGCACGGCGCGTACCGGCATCATCGCGGCGCTCGATGTGACCACCAACAAGATCGCGTGGCGGTACCAGTGGCCCGAGCAGTGCTACAGCGGCACGCTGGCGACAGCGGGCGGTCTGCTGTTCGTCGGCCGCACCGACGGGCGCCTCACGGCGCTCGACTCCGCCAGCGGCAAACAGCTCTGGGAGTTCCAGACCGGCGCCGGCATGCACGCGCCGGCGAGCACGTTCGAGTACAAGGGCAAGCAGTACGTGATCGCGTTCTCGGCGGGCAGCGCGCTGCTCGGTTCGGCGCGCGGTGACAGCGTCTGGTTGTTCGGTCTCGACGGGACGCTCCCGCCGGTCCAGCCGGGATCGCCGATCTCACGGCAAGCCGCCCCCGTGGCCGCAACCAACGAACGCAGCGTCCGGCTTCAGCCGGACATCGGCGCGGGTCGGCAGCTCTACACGCAGGCGTGCGAGGTGTGCCACGGCGCGGACGGCGCCGGCGGACACGGCGGCGGCGCATCGCTCGTCGCCCTCAAGGATCTCGCGGCCACGATTCAGACAGTGACCGCGGGCCGCAACAACATGCCCCCGTTCAGCGCATCGCTCACGCCCGAACAGATTCGCGACGTGAGCGCCTATGTGGTGGGAACGCTGGCAGGCCGGTCCGTGCCCTAGCGGGTAAAAAGAGGAGGCCGGGGCGAAGAGGCGCTTGACATATTCCCATATGGGAATATATAAGTGTCCTCATGCCGCGCGCTTCGACGACGTCGGATCCGTTCAACGCCATTGCTGAGCCCCGCCGCCGGCACATCCTGGAACTGATCGCAGCTGAGGAACGATCGGTCGGCGAAATCGCCGACGCGCTCGATCTTGAGCAGCCTTCCGTTTCAAAGCATCTGCAGGTGCTCAGGGATGTCGGGCTGGTCACGGTGAGGCGCGACGGCCGCCGCACGCTCTATCGAACCAACGCCGAGACGCTCCGCACGATTCACGAATGGTCCCGGATGTTCGCCCAGTACTGGCGCGGCCAGCTGCGGCGCATCAAGTCACACGCCGAGGAGGAACGATGACAACAACCGCACCCGTTTCGGAAACGCAGACCTTCACCATCACCGAAGACATCACCGTCCGCGCCTCGCTCGAGCAGACGTTCGCTTCGCTCGTGGCGCAGATGGGCCGGCTCAACGAAAGCCCGGACGGCGCTCCGCTGCCGATGATTCTCGAGCCGCATCCCGGCGGCCGCTGGTATCGCGACCTTGGCGGAGACAACGGTCACTTGTGGGGTTTCGTGCAGAGCATCAAGCGGCCCGTCCTGCTCGAGATCTGGGGACCGCTGTTCATGTCAACCGGGGCGACCTCGAACCTGATCTACCGCCTGACCGAGACCCCCGATGGCACGGTGATCAAGTTCACCCACACGCTGGTCGGCCCGTTCCCCGAAGATCACCGCTCGCGCCTGACGGCCGGGTGGAGCGCGTTGCACGTGCGCGTCCGCAAGGCCGCCGAAGCGGCGACGAACTAGGAATCAGGAGGATGCGATGAAGATAATCGACGGACTGCTCGCAGAACTCGAACAGGAAGCTCAGACGACGCGCCGCGTGCTCGAGCGGATTCCGCAGGCGAGCCTCTCGTGGCGGCCGCATCCCAAATCGATGTCGCTCGGCCAGCTCGCCTTACACGTGGCCACAGTGCCCGGCAACGTCGCCGAGCTTGCGGCGCGGGACACGATTCCCGAGCCGCCAAACTTCGTTCAGCCCGAGGCCGCCACGGCCGCGGAGCTCGTGCCGTCGCTGACCGACAGCGTCGCGCGGGCGAAGCGGGCCCTCGGCGGATTCGACGATGCGCAAATGGGTGAGACGTGGCGGCTGCAGAGCGGCGGCCGCGACATCATGGCGATGCCGCGAGTCGCCCTGGTGCGGGCGATCATGTTGAACCACTGGTATCACCACCGTGGCCAGCTGCTCGTCTATCTGCGCCTGCTGAATCAATCGGTGCCGTCGGTGTACGGTCCGACCGCCGACGAGAATCCGTTCGCCGCCTGAGTGATGTGGACGCGGCGGCCGGCGAACCGGCCCGCCGCGGTCCTTGTCGCGCGATCAGAAGCTCAGCGTCGCATGGAACCGCGCGAGGCGCGGCGCGGCAATCGCCGTGGGTGTCAGCCACGCCGCGCCGTTCGTCCGATACTCGTAAGTCTGCTGATAGCTCGTGATGACGTTGGAGTTGAACAGGTTGTACAAGTCGACGCCGGCGTCCAGCCGCCTGCCGGCGAACCGGAAGATCTTGGCGAAGCGCATGTCGACCAGGTTGATGCGCTCGAGCGTGTAGAGCACCCCCGGGTTCAGCAGGCCCACCGTCGTCGTGCCGGTCGGGAGCGCGTTGGCCGGCAGCCGGCCGAGTGATTGCGCGATGACGGTGTTCGGCACGACGTAGTTGGCAGCCAGGGACAGCCCGTTCGTCGCCACGCCGCCGCCCGGTGTGGTTTCGATCGACCGCATGCTGGCGCTGACCAGGACCGCGATCTTCGGCAGGGTGTACGACGCCAGGCCCTTGAACGAGGTCGACCACTTTTCCCTGACGTCGCAGGAGTCGACTCGCGCGGTGCCCAGCAGTTCCGGCAGCGCCTGGGTGACGGCGCAGTTGTTGCGCACGGCGCGCCCCGTGCTCGTGCCGCCTTGTATCATCACGCCGTTGGCCAACCGCGCGGTCGCGGTGAAATCCCCGCCCTGCCAGTAGGCCGTGCGCGCGGGACCGTAGTCGGTCTCGCTCGTCATGTAGTTCTGCGCGCCCCGCGCCGCCGCCGCGGACGTGATGGCGACAAACTGCGCCAGCTCGCCGGCGCCCGGCAGGTTGTCGTGCTGCGGAATGGCGATGGAATAGGTGTCGTAGTCCGCGGCTGTCGTCAGCGCGTTGTCCGTCACGAAGAAGTTGCCCCACCAGCGGCGGTTGTAGGCCCCTTCAATCGACAGTCGCGGAACGAGCTCGTGCTGAACCGCGACGCCGAACTGCCAGTCGTACGGACGCACGCCCCACCCGCCCAGGATGTCCGGGTTGACCGTCGTCGTGTTCGGGTTGGCGTTGCCGAAATTCAGGTTGTTGCCGCCGAGCGCCGCGCACAGATCGCCACCCCTGGCGAGGTTGTTCTGCTGCGCGGGATTGAGCAGATCGCAATCGACGACGTAGTTGCGGTTGCCGTCGGTCCAGCCGCGGGCCGCGCTGCCCGGGCCCGAGCCGACGCGCGTGACGATGCGCGCGGCCGGATTGTTCGAGCTGTAGATGACGTCGGAGGTCGCCGCTTCGAGGTATTTGCCGACGTTGACCTTGAGCGCCGTCTTGCCGTTGCCGAACAGATCGTAGGCCAGGCCGACCCGCGGGGTGATGTCGTTGTACCCGCGCACGCTGACCGTGCGGTCGAACGTAATCGGCTGCGGGTTGAATTTCGACGTGAGCGTCGTGCCGTTGCCCTCCGCGGGCGCCCAGCTCCACGCGCGATCGAAGCGGACGCCGCCCTGCAGCGTCATGCGCCCGATCGTCCACTGGTCCTGCCCGTACAGGCTGAAGGTCTCCGTGCGGTCGTGCTGATCCCAGCGCGGCGACAGGAAGTACGAGACGGCGATGGGGACCTGGTTGTTGAACGTGTATCGCAGCTGCTGGTGGTTCGGCACGCGCCCGTTGTGCACTTCCGAGAAGTAGCCCTGGTAGCCGACCTTCACGTTGTGCGCGCCGGTTACGTACGACATCGACGCCCGCCAGGCGCTCTGCAGCGCATCGTTGTCGTTGAAGCCGAAGTCCAGCGGATCGAAGACGCCGCGATAGGAGAGGTTGGTCCGGCCGTAGATGCCGCTCTGCTCCGTCACCGGAATCAGGTCCATCAACCCATCCGGCGCCGCCATGCCGAACCGCGCGTACCCGTAAGCGAAACGCGAATAGCCCGCCTCGAGCAGCACGCGGTTGCTGAGCGGGGCCGAGTACGTGGCCTGCGTCGTGTTGTACGGGAAATCGTGATACCCGGGGAACGCTTCCGGGGAGACGGTATCGACGCCGAACGTCCGTCCTGAACCGATCCAATCGCTGCCGACCGTGCGGCAGGCGTCTCCGGCCGGCGTCAGCGAAGAGCCCCCGCACCGTCGCTGGTAATCGTGCGAGAACGTGATCCGATTGCGCGGCGTCAGCTGGGCCGTCAGGCGGCCCGCGTAGATTTTCCGCGACTCCGCCGTGCGGGCCTCGATTGACTGGTCAGCCTGGTAGTCCCAGTGCGAGGCATCGCCGGCAAAACGGTTCGCGAAAATCCCGTCGACGACCTGGGCGTTGGCCCAGGCGCGGACGTTGGCGAAGAACCACAGGCGGTCCTGCTTCAACGGACCGCCGACGCTGCCGCTCACGTCCCAGTTCGAGCGGAGGGCCGGCGGCTGCGTAATCCCGTAGCCTTGCATCCGGGCGTCGACGTTGTTCCCCGTCGCCCAGTCCCCCGAGATGCTCGAGAACGCCGAGCCGCGGAACTGGTTGCCGCCCGATTTGGGCACGATGTTGATGCTCGGCCCGCCCGTTTCGGCTTCCGCGAGACCGCCGGAAATCAGCACCTGCATCTCTTCCGAATTGGCGGTGTCGTACGTGACGTCCGATACGCCGCCGCCGCCGAACGGCGCCGCGACCGCCATGCCGTTGGTCAGGATCCGTCCTTCGCCGCTGGCGCCGCCGTGGGCGGTGAAAAACATCATGTTCGGCGTCGTCGGCGCGGTCGCCGCGCCCGCTCCCGCCACGCCGCCGATGTTGAGCGCCGGGACAGTGGCCAGGGCCGAACCGTAGCCGCGCGTCGCCGGCAGCGTGCTGAGCGTCTCGTTGTTCAACACGACTTCCCGGCGCACGGACTGTGTGTCGACGACGGGCGATGCGGCCGAGACGGTGACGGTTTCCGCTACCGCGCCCACGCGGAGGTCGGCGTTCGCCGTGACCACACCCGAACCCGAGACGACGAGGCCCTCGCGTCTCACCGTGGTGAAGCCCGTCAGCGTAAACGTCAGGACGTAGCTGCCCGGAGGCAGATCGGTGATGCGGTACTGGCCCGTGCCATCGCTCACGACGGTGCGGGCTTTTTCAATGAGCACGGGGCTGGCAGCCTCGACGCTGACGCCCGGTAGAACGGCGGCGGACGCGTCCCGGATGACTCCCGCGATGGTGGCCTGGGCGAATACGAAACTGGGCAGTAGCAGGATTCCGGCGACGGTTGCGACGACCCTCACAACGATGGTTACCACTCGGGGCATGCAGAAACCTCCTCGAAGCCGCGTCCGGCGCGGAGGTTACCACATAGTTTCCTTGTACATCAGGAGTGAACGGGGTGAACGGGGATGAAGCGCTCAACGCGAGAATTGCCGGGCACGGGCACCTCGAGATGCGGCATCGGGGCGCCCGCAAAAAGCCGCCGGCACGGACGCGCGAGCCAGCGCGCGATGCGGGCCGATCGTGTGTGCCGCGCTGAATCGGTGGCGATTCCGGTATTGGCGTACATCTGTCGATACAGCTTCGAGATGAGCACGAATGCCAGCCGGCCTTTCCACGTCGGCGCCACCCGCGATCGCCGCCACACACGCGCGACGGTATAGAACTGATCCCACACGGCCTGCGTGCCGCGCCGGATTTCGTCCGGCGTCATCACCGGGTGCGGTGTGTAGACCTTGGGACGATCCGCCTGCGGGATGAGCCAGTGGCGCGTGACGGGAATGCCGTTCACCGTCGCGGCGTTGCTGCCTTCTTCGCGCTCCCAGCGCTCGAAGTCCACGGTGCCGGGATACGGCGTCAGCATCACGAACTGGGCGAACGCGACGCCCGCGCGCTCGGCCAGATCAGCGGTCGCCGTGAAGGTTTCCGGCCGATCGCTCGGCAATCCGAAAATGAACGACCCCAGCACGTGAACTCCGTGCGATCGGAACGCCTGCAGGCGCTCGATGAGCGGTTCGCCCACCAGGTTGAATCCCTTGTGCACGTCCTTCAGCCCCTGGGGCGTGACCGCCTCCACGCCCACGAGCGCTCCGCGGATCCTCGCGCGCGCCATCGCCTGCAGGAACGCGGGATCCTCCGCGGCCTCCATGGTGATCTGGGTGAAGAAGATCATGTCGTCAGGGAGCATGGCCAGCCCCTCCATCAGGGCGAAGCGCTCGGCCCGAAGCGCTTCGAGCTCGCGCAGGTGAGACGGATCGCTGCGGCGCGCGGCCTGCGCCAGATCGGCAAGCGTGACGGGGTAGAAGTTGTCGTCGGCGAGCGCGATGAACCGGAACCCCCGCCGCCGCAACTCCACGGCCTCCTGGATGACGTGACGGACGGCCGCCTGCCTCGGCGTCTGACCGTCGGTGCGCCACACCGAGCAGAACGAGCAGTGCTTCGGACACCCCCGCACCGTCTGGATTGACGCCCACATATACCGATCTTTCGGCAGCAGTTCCCAGCGGGCGGTCTTGAATGTTCCGCCGCCGATTCTGCCCGCCTCGTAAATCCGATGCGGAGCGCCTGCGGCGCAGTCGTCGATGACGGTCGCCCAGACGACGTCGCCATCGCCGCGGACAACGGCGTGTGCGCCTCCGAGATCGTGCGCCTCCGACGGGTACAGCGTCGAATGAATGCCGCCGAACACCACCCACGCGCCGCGCGCGCGGGCCAGCCGTCCGACTTCGTAGCCGCGCAGGGCGTTCCCGGTATGGATCCCAATCCCGACGACATCTCCAGCGGTCACCTGTGACGCGTCAAAGGGTTCCAGTGTTTCGTCGGCGACGATCGGGTCGCCCCACCACGTGGGCGTGGCGGCGGCGAGCACATACAGCCAGCGCGGCGTGATCACCGCGATGCCGAACGACACATGACTCGGATTGACGAGGAACACACGCATAGCGGAGCCTCCACGTGGAGCGCGAAAATTCCGAACGATCTGACGGTTTTAGAAGATGCCTGTGCCGGCTTTGCTCGCGCGCGTCACGAAGCGGCTGATCGCGACGCCGGCATCCCGGGCGCGCTCGCCGGTCGTCACCGCCGCCCGCGTGACATCCTCCGCGGCGGACGTCGCGGACGTCGCGACGGCGTCCCAGGGTGCACCGGTCTGCGTCGGCGAGAGGTTCGTCGTCTGAATCGAGGGCAGCGGCGCGGGGACGGACGCGTCGCCGTGCACGGCGACGGTGCGGCTGTCGAGCGGCGCTGTCAGCGTCGCCTCCGCCGTTGGATCTGCGACTTGACGAATCGTTACCGCGGAAGACTCGAACTGCGCGGGCCGGTCTTGTTTCGGAGCCGTGCCCTGGGATGGCCGCATGGTCGCGATCGTCTCGGCGTTTGCGTTTGCGGTCGCGTTCGGGAGGGCGATCGCGCGGGCCGCTGTCTCCGGCCCGCGGCGCACACCGATTGCGGGCGCCGCCGGGGCCGCTGGAATGTGGATGCCGGTCGCCTCGAGGAACACCACGGCGGGGCCTACCTGCGTCGACATGGCCACGGTGAGTGACAGAGCGATCACGCTGACCAGGCTCGTGGCTCCCGCGAGCCGCCTGTCATGGTCGCGCCTGGAATCGAGCAGACGGCTGACCCGTACGCGCAACGCCGACGCCGTTGTCGTCGCGGCCGGCACGCCCGAGAACTCGACGCGTCCGGCCTCCGGATTCGAAGCGGCGGCCACCGTGAGCAGGGAAGACGCGTAGCGGCGCGCGGCGCCGGTGCGTGACACGACGCGGTCGTCGCACGCGGCCTCGCGGTCTTCCGCCAGCCGCCGTGCGAGGAATCGCACGGCCGGGTGCAGCCCGGCGACGCTGCAGACGAGGGCCTGCAGCAGCTGCGACCAGTCGTCGAACCGATCGAGATGGGCCTGCTCGTGCATCACGATCTCGTCCAGCGCCTCGTCATCGAGCGCGGCGGCCACTGATCGCGAGACGACGATGACGGGCCGGCGAAGCCCGAGCGCGCACGCGCCGGTCGTCAGGTCGGAGGTGCGAAGTTCGGCTGACCGGTGGCCGCCTTCGCGAGCCGCCGTCCAGATCGGCAGGCGCGCTTCTCGCGCGTGCTCGAACGGCGAAGAGGCGCGCTTCAGCCGGCTGACAGCACGGCAACTCCTCGCGATCCGCAGCAGTCCCACAGCGGCGGTCATGGCCCACAGCACGGCCGCGATCGCCACGACGCCTTCGGGCAAGGCCGGGAGAATCAGCGGAGCGGCGGGATCGAGAGACCGTGCCACACCGGGCGCGGGTTGCGTGCCGGGGACCAGCGTGGCGAGTCCCTGAGCGGCCGGGATCGCCAGGACGGCGCCGAGCGCCAGCCACCAGATGGCGTGCCGGGTGGCGGCGTTGAGCCGGGGCATGGCGCGAACGGCCGCGGCCGTGATCCAGGCGATGACCATTCCCTGCCACAGCCAGCTCACGATGAGAGTCATCGCCGCCGCCTCCTTTTGTTCCCGGGCGTTGTGTTCGGGGTCTCGGGCGGGGCTCCTTCGATCAGCTCACGCACTCGACGGAGCTCGTCCGCGTCGGTTCGCTCGTGTCCGAGGAGGTCGAGCACGAGAGCGCGGGGGGAGTTGTCGAAGAAGCGGTTCAGGACCTGTGACAGCGCGCTCTGGCGCGCCTCGCTCTGATCGACGACCGGGAGGTAGGCGAACGCGCGCCCGTCCTTCTCGTGCCTGACGTAGCCCTTGCGCTCGAGAATGCCGAGCGTGGTGAGCACGGTGTTGTACGCGAGTCGATGGGTTTCGGCAAGCTGCGCGACCACGTCTCCGACGGTGGCGCGCTCGTGTGCCCAGAGCACCTGCATGACTCGCAGTTCGGCGTCGGTGAGCCCGGACGATGCTGGTCTGGCCATGTGAATGTCGTTGAGCTCCTAATTCGTTAGGAGCACAACGCCAGCGTATCGCCACGGCGTCAGGCGTGTCAACTAATTATTTAGGAGTTGGTGGGTCGAGCGGCCGGCTGGCGTTCCCAGGCGACGTCAGCGGCCCGGCCCGGCCAGATCTGTTCCAGATGATCGGCGAGATCCGCGTGGATGGCTTTCATCGACTGGTAGCGGTTGGCGGGATCCGGATCGACCGCGGACAGGAGAATGCGTCTGAGCTCCGGATCGATCTCGCGATCGCCGGCCACGCATTTCCACACCTCGGCTTCCCACGTCCATTCGTAGCCGGCCAGCATGGTGTACAGCACGACGCCGAGGGAGAACACGTCCGAGCGGGCATCCGGCGCCTGGCCGGGAATTTCCGGCGCGGAGTAGCCCGCGGTGTTCGGGGGGTTGTAGAACACGCCCGCCGCATGCCTGGCCGCCTCATAGGACGATTCGAAATCGATAATCCTGATCACGGGCGTCCCGTGCCCCGATCGAAGAAGGATGTTCATCGGGTTCAGATCGACATGGTAGATCTGCAGGCCGTGGAGCTGTCCCAGGGCTCTCGCCACCTCCATGGCGATTCGAAGGTACACGCCGGTCTTGCCCGGGACTCGTTCGTTGCCGATGGCCGTGGCCAGCGGCAGCTCAGGGAAGAAGGTGGAGACGAGAAAGACCCGCCCGTCGCGCAGCGCGCCGTGTTCCCTGACGAACGGGAAGTACGGCGAATCCGGGATCGATTGATTGATCGTCAGGAGGCTCGCGATTTCGTTTTCGAGATTGTGCTGGTAGGTGAGCCCGGGCCTGGACGTCACCTTGATCAACGCGCTCGTGTTGGTCCGCTTGTCGGTGCCGACATAGAGGCGGTGCCTGGCCGTTTCCGCGGACACGTGGCCCCTGCGGTCCTCGCCCAGCGGCTGAAGGCCCTTGAATTGATCGAAGGGCGGAGATTTGGAATCGAAATCTTCGATTCGTGGCATGGTGCCCGGCTGGTCCCCCCGTGAACTCGCACGTACATCCTAGTCCGGCTTCATCGGCGGCGACGTGATTGTCGAACATGATTGTGCGGGCGCCGCACGTGCCCGACAGTTCCGTCGGTCGAAGCCCGTCTCAGGATCGCGCGTCGCGCCTCGGTTACGCGCTGCACGTACGAAGAAGATGCGCGAGAGTCACGGCGATGAAATGTCCGGCCGGTGTGGTGTGCATATTGCTCAACGGACACCATGCGAATCCATTCACACCACGCGCTTGCGGCGCTGGCGCTGTTGACGATCTGCTCGAGCCGGGTCCGCGCCGAAGACTACGAACACATCCGGCCCGAGGCGCCGATGCTGAAGACGGCGATCGTGTCCGCGCTCGAGGGCTCGCCGACGTTTCGATCGATTGTCGAACGCATCGACGGCTCCGACGTGATCGTGCATATGACATGCGGTTACTTCAAGAGCGCCACGCTGGCCGGACGGACGATGCTGTCGTCGGCGGGTCCCGACGTCCGTTACGTCCGCGTCCAGATTCTCTGCGACCAGTCGCCGCAGGCGCTCCTGGCGATCGTGGCTCACGAGCTGCAGCATGCCGCCGAAATCGCGGCCGCGCGAGCGGTCGTCGACGACGGCTCGTTCGGGCGGTTGTACCGAAAAATTGGTTTTCCTACTTGTTTGTCGCCGGAGACCAACCAGTTCGAAACCGCGGCGGCAGTCGAGGCCGGCCGGCGGGTGCGCGCCGAGGTTCGCCAGTATTCGACATCGACGGCCCAGGCCAGGCAGCATGCCGTGCCGCCTGCGGTGTCGCCCGACGCGTATTGACGGTCCGGTTTTCCGGAGCGCGATCTATTTCCGGGCGCTCGAGTCGGACCGGCGGCGCGTACGACTGTAGCCGGCAACCGCGATGAGCGCGACCAGGCCCAGTGCAACCGCGGCGGCCAGCGGCCAGATCGGTCGCGCCGACTGGCGACGGCCTTCGGGAAAAGGCCGATAGGCGCCGTCGCCGAGGAGCACGAGGCTCGCCCACGTGGCGGCAGGCAGCCCGTTGCTCATCGCCTCGACTTTCGCGTGCGCGAGCGCTTCCGACAGCGATGCGCCGCCGGCGAGCTTCGAGTAGAACGCATCGAAGAGCAGCGCGGCTTCCTCGTCGCGGATGGGCCAGCTCGTGCCAATCACTGCCTGGGCGCCGGCTGCGAAGAAGGCGCGCGCCAGGCTCAGGACGCCTTCGCCGCTCTGGATGGCGCCGGCGGCGGTCTCACACGCCGAGAGCACGACGATGCGTCCCTGGAGATCGAGGCCTTCGATCTCCCGCGCCTGGAGAAGGCCGTCCTCGCCGTCCGCGCCCGGCGACAGCAGCACCGCCGACCGCTCGGGATGCGTTTCGTCGGCGACGGCGTGCGCCGCGAAGTGCAGGATGTCGTAGTCGCGGAGGGCGCGGCCTTTCAGCTCCCGTTCCGATGCGCTCCGGCCGACGAGCGCTTCGACGCCGCCGAGATGCCGTTCGATTGAGCGGCTCTCGCGCCGCGCATACGGCAGGCGGCCCAGGCGCAGACCGTTTTGAAGGACGGCGTTGCGTTCGGTCGCGGGGCCATCGCCGTTTGCCGCGAGCTCGGGATCCGCAAACGCCAACGCCCGCTTCGTGCCCGGGCGCGGCGCGTTCCGGCGCCACTGCAGCCAGAGCGTCGCCGACGGCGCGATCTCGAACTCGTAGCGGCTCGCCAGCACGGGCGCGTCGGGGCCCGGCCTCAGCGCGTCGAATGGAAGCCGATGCAGCGGCCCATCGGGCACGAGGATGAGCCGATCGATTCCGCCGGGAAGCCCTTTCAGGGCGTCCGCGAAAATGTCGTTGTACAGTCGGACCGCGGCCGCGGTTCCGATCGTGTCGCTTCTCTTCAGCAGGCCTGCGAAGACGGGCACAATCGGCGCGAGTTGCGCGCGGTCGGGAATGCGGTAAGCCGAGCGTCCGTGACGCGTCACGGCGATCAACCACGAGCCGCCGCCGAACTCGCCTTCGTACGTGTCCCAGATGCCAACCTGAAACGACAGGAGCGCTTCGTTGTCGGCCAGCGCCGACTGGACGGCGCCGAGGCTGGCGAAACTCGGGCTCACG
>Ga0070665_100004645_pt1 | contig 14353 bp, 9 predicted proteins | sample KBSS13metaG_FD_65862 | JGI IMG/M metagenome (GOLD analysis project Ga0070665, IMG submission 65862) | Switchgrass rhizosphere microbial communities from Kellogg Biological Station, Michigan, USA - KBS S1-3 metaG | ecosystem: Host-associated > Plants > Roots > Rhizosphere > Soil ... | reverse complement strand
TCAGACGTGATAAAGTTGGGTCTTCGGTTGGAGCTACATTCAACGTTTCAATGTTGTAGTTACGTTGACTGAACAAACCCACCAAACGAGAAAGCGCACCAGCTTCGTTTTCAACGAGTACAGAAATAATATGTCTCATTATGTACGCTCCCCTTTCCCTAACCACATATCCTTCATTGACTGACCTGCGATCAGCATTGGATAAACATGTTCTGTACGATCAACCATGACATTAATGAATACACATTTATCATTAATTGCCATTGCTTCAGCAAGCTTTGACTCTAGTTCATCAGCATGATCAATCTGGATACCCACATGACCATAAGCTTCCATCAATTTGCCAAAATCAGGTAATGATTCAACGTATGAGCTTGAATGACGACCTTCATAGTTCATATCTTGCCATTGTTTAACCATACCTAAAGCACGGTTATTCAAGCACAAGATCTTCACATTCATACCGTATTGCTTACAAGTTGAAAGCTCTTGAATACACATCTGAATTGAAGCTTCACCGGTAATACAAACTACCTGTTGATCTGGGAAAGCTAACTTAGCTGCCATTGCATAAGGTAAACCTACGCCCATGGTGCCTAATCCGCCTGAGTTAATCCATTGACGTGGACGTTTGTACTTGTAATACAACGCGCCAAACATTTGGTGTTGACCCACATCCGAAGTAATAATGGCATCGCCATTAGTCGCTTTATATAAAGCCTCAACAACTTGCTGTGGCTTCATCGTGCCATCAGCAGGTGTTTCATACTTCAAACCATGAACTTTACGCCATTCATTAATTTGATCCCACCATGCAGCAATTGCTTCAGGGTTTGGCTTAGACACATTCAATTGTTTCAACTGCGTCAACATTTCCTGAAGTACAGGCTCAACCGCCCCTACAATCGGAATGTGCGCCATGATCGTTTTTGAAATGCTCGCCGGATCAATATCAACATGAATAACTTTTGCATTCACACAGAATTTTGCAGGATTATTGGTTACTCGGTCATCAAAGCGCGCACCAATTGCAAGAATGACGTCAGCATTATGCATCGCCATATTTGCTTCATAAGTACCGTGCATTCCCAACATGCCCACGAACTGTGGATCATTACCTGGGAAGCCACCAAGGCCCATAAGTGTATTTGTCACTGGATAGCCCAACAAATGAGCGAGTTCAGTCAATAATGCTGATGCATTACCTTGAACAACACCACCACCGGTATAAATTACAGGGCGTTTTGCACTTAAAAGCTCATCAATCGCTTTACGAATTTGACCAGAATGACCGCGTGAAGGTGGTTGATAAGAACGCATCTTCACTTTTTCAGGATATTCGTACGCAAATTTTTCTGCAGGATTTGTCGCATCTTTAGGAATATCGACTACAACTGGGCCAGGGCGACCACTTGATGCGATATAAAATGCTTTTTTGATAATTGCAGGAATTTCGCTTGCGTGACGAACTTGGAAGCTGTGTTTCACGATCGGACGTGAAATACCCACCATATCAGTTTCTTGGAAAGCGTCTTCGCCAATAAGATGTGATGCAACCTGGCCAGACAAAATCACCATTGGGATTGAGTCCATATAAGCTGTTGCAATTGGAGTCACAGTATTAGTTGCGCCAGGTCCAGAAGTGACCAGTACTACGCCAGTCTTACCTGTAGCACGCGAGTAAGCATCTGCCATATGACCAGCAGCTTGTTCATGACGTACGAGGTAATGATTAATTTTGTCTTGTTGAAATAGCGCATCATAAATATGTAATACAGCGCCGCCTGGATAACCAAAAACATGTTCAACGCCTTCGTCCGCAAGAGCACGAACGAGCATTTCACCACCAGATAAAAGTTCCAACGTGATTCACCCTAAAATCTTTATCACTATTTATGGAAGGCACAAATAGTGTTTCATTCATTGAATTGTCTGCACTGTTATAGCACACATATTGTCTAGTTTTCGTTGCAATAGAAAAATTTCTGTTTTTCAGCCGTATAAGCTTTTTTAACATTAATAAAGCATGTCTGGATATACATACTTTAAGTAAAATCAATCTCTCGGCTAGAGAGAATGTCTATTACAAAACATGACGGTTATTCGAAGGGTGATCAAATAATCGCATATAAAACTAAAGGAAGCATTTTTGTTGTTTAATTCACTAAAGTCAAGATTAAAGAAAAGGTTTTTCCATAAAAAATTTTAGCTGCTTCTTTTTTAATCTAAAATTAAATCGTAAATTTGGTAGTTCTACCCCTCTATTTATTAAAAATAATTCGTCTTTTTTATATAAAAACATGCATTGTAAATTGCTTATTTATGAACTTTATTTAAATATAGCCAGCTTTCTTTGGGGAATATCTAATATGAATTTATCTTATTTAAAAACAAGCTTATATACGGCAGCTGCAACAGCGATTTTAGTTTGCTCAAGCCACAGTCAGGCACAGCAATATTACAAATGGATGGATAAAAATGGCTCCACCCATTACACCACGACTCCACCACCTAAGAGTGCAAAACATTTGAACAAAGTTTCTACTTACGGTAGCCAATCATCCGTAAAAAATTCGACGCCTTCTCCAGAACAACAATCTCAAGATAAAACAGATAAAGTAGTGCAAGAGGCAACTAACGTCGCACAGGAAAAAAATGCACCAGCAGTAGCTGTTCCACCTGTAGCATCTACCCCATCTGCTCCAACACCGCGATAAGTAAAATGAGAGTGGTGAATATTTTCATCACTCCTCTATTATTTAAAATAAAGAAGAATAGATTGAGAAATGTTTATTGCTCATATTAAAAGATAAAATCCTGATCTAAAAACTGACATTTCCTGTTATTTTGCGCTATGCTGTGCAGCAATCTTTCATTTCAATTTTCGTTGTATAGCTTACGTCTATGACTATTTCTCACATTGACCCCGAATATCAAGCAAACACGATTGAACCATCAGTTCAACAAGATTGGGAAAATCGTAAAGTCTTTAAAGTTGCCGACACTGTCGAAGGTAAACATCGTTACATCCTGTCAATGTTTCCTTACCCGAGCGGCAAGCTGCATATGGGGCATGTGCGTAACTATACAATTGGCGATGTAATTAGCCGTTTTTACCGTTTAAAAGGTGAAACTGTATTACAACCTATGGGTTGGGATGCATTCGGTTTACCTGCTGAAAACGCAGCAATTGCCCATAAAGTTGCTCCGGCAAAATGGACATTTGAAAACATCGCTTACATGCGTGATCAATTAAAAAAATTAGGTCTATCTGTAGACTGGGATCGCGAATTCGCAACTTGTACACCAGAGTATTATCACTGGGAACAATGGTTATTTGTTCAGCTTTATAAAAAAGGCCTGATCTACCGTAAACTTTCAACAGTAAACTGGGATCCGGTTGACCAAACAGTTTTAGCAAACGAGCAAGTTGAAAATGGTCGTGGCTGGCGCTCAGGTGCATTGGTTGAAAAACGTGATATTCCAATGTACTACTTCCGTATTACGGACTATGCACAAGAATTATTAGACGATCTTGACACTTTACAAGACGGCTGGCCTCAACAAGTGTTGACCATGCAACGTAACTGGATTGGTCGCTCTACAGGCATGGAAATTACTTTCCCATCTGCCAATACTGAAATCTATGCTGATGGCTTAACTGTTTATACAACACGTGCCGACACGCTAATGGGTGTGACATATGTTGCTGTTGCAGCAGAACACCCTCTCGCGCTTAAAGCTGCTGAAAACAACCCTGAATTGGCTGCATTTATTGAAGAGTGCCGCATGGGTTCAGTTGCAGAAGCTGACTTGGCAACAGCCGAGAAAAAAGGCATGGCAACAGGTTTGTTTGTAAAACATCCTGTAACTGGTGAAGAGCTTCCCGTCTGGATCGCAAACTACGTATTAATGTCTTATGGTTCTGGCGCAGTAATGGCTGTACCAGCGCATGACGAACGTGATTTTGAGTTTGCTAACAAGTTCAACTTGTCAATTAAGCAAGTGATCGATGCCAAAGGCGCTGATGATGCAGATTACTCTGCAACTGAATGGCAAGAATGGTACGGTTCTAAAGAAGGTAAACTTGTTAACTCTGGTGAGTTTGACGGTTTAGAATTCCAAGCTGCGTTTGACGCATTCCTTGTAAAATTAGAACCGCAAGGTTTAGCAAACTCTAAAGTTCAATTCCGTTTACGTGACTGGGGTGTTTCTCGTCAACGTTACTGGGGTTGTCCAATTCCAATGATTAACTGTGATACTTGTGGTCAAGTCACAGTTCCAGAAGACCTGCTTCCAGTTGTATTACCAACAGACGTTGTTCCAGATGGTTCAGGTAATCCCCTTAACAAAATGCCTGAATTCTATGAAACTAAATGTCCTTGTTGTGGTGGCGATGCTCGTCGTGAAACAGATACTTTAGATACCTTCGTAGAGTCATCTTGGTACTATGCACGCTATGCATCTCCAGACTTTACTGGTGGTATGGTTAAACCTGAAGCAGCTCAAAACTGGCTTCCTGTAAACCAATACATTGGTGGTGTTGAACACGCAATTCTTCACTTACTTTATGCACGTTTCTTCCACAAATTAATGCGTGATGAAGGCGTTGTACAAGGTAATGAACCATTTACTAACTTGTTAACTCAAGGCATGGTGCTTGCAGATACATTCTATCGTGAAGCAGAAAATGGCAAGAAAACTTGGTTCAACCCTGCTGACATTGAATTAGAACGTGATGAGAAAGGTCGTATTCTTTCTGCAAAATATTCAGGTGACGGCCAAGAAGTTGTGATCGGCGGACAAGAAAAAATGTCTAAGTCGAAAAATAACGGTATCGACCCACAAGCGATTATTGATCAATACGGCGCAGATACAGCTCGTGTATTCATGATGTTTGCTGCTCCACCAGATCAATCTTTAGAATGGTCTGATGCAGGTGTTGAAGGTGCAAACCGTTTCTTGAAACGTGTATGGCGCCTTGTAGCTGGCTTCCTTGAAAAAGGCAACTCAGCGTCTACAATCGATACAGCTAATTTATCTAAGGACGCTCAAGACTTACGTCGTAAAACACACGAAACTATTCAAAAAGTAAGTGATGATATTGAACGTCGTCATGCATTCAATACCGCGATTGCTGCTTTAATGGAGTTGTTAAATGCAAGCAACAAGTTTGAAGCAAAAGATGACAATGACATTGCTGTAGAACGTGAAGCAATCACAACACTGTTAACTTTACTTGAACCGTTTGCACCGCATTTAAGCCAAACTTTATTGGCTCAATTTGGTACAGATGTTACAGCAGCAACATTCCCTGAAGTTGATGCTTCTGCGTTAACGCGTAATACGCAAACGATTGTTGTACAGGTTAATGGTAAACTTCGCGGTAAACTTGAAGTTTCTGTTGATATTTCTAAGGAAGATCTATTAGCTCAAGCTAAAGCTCTACCAGAAGTTCAACAATTCTTAACCGGACCAACAAAAAAAGAAATTGTGGTTCCAAATAAATTAGTTAACCTCGTGGTTTAATTAAAGTTATTAATGAGAGGATCAAGCATGCACTTAGCCAAACGTTTAGCCGCTGTTGTTTTAACCTTAGGCCTTAGTGCAGGCTTAGTCGGGTGTGGATTTCATTTAAAAGGAACCAACCCGACTGCGACTCCGCTTGTTTATAAAAAGTTAAGCCTTGAGTTACCGGCTAAAACTGATGATTTGGAAACGCAGTTAAAAGTGTATTTAGCTGCAAATGGTGTTCAACTCAGCAATGATAATGATGCCTACGTACTTCGTGTTTTAGAGTACACACCACGTCGTCAGCTTTTAAATGGAAAACTAACTGAAGTATTATTACGTTTGACCGTAACCTTCCAGATCGAAGATCGTCAGGGTAATAAAATTACTGAGCCACGCTCATTAACTGCATCTCGTAGTTATCAATATGACTTGGCAACAGTCAACACTGAAAATCAGCAAGAAAGTTACTTACAACGTATTGTAATTGATGATATTGCACAGCAAATTACTCGTCAGATTTCAGCAAATCGCTTACCAAAAGCTCAGCCTTAATCTGTATTTTTACCAGCAATGAAAATTGATTATTTACAAGCCTTAAAACGTACTCCGGAAGCTCGGGGTGCGTGGATTTTGCATGGGCAAGAGCCTTTATTAGAACAAAATTTATTAGATGCCTTTCGAAAAAGCTGGCAACAACAAGAAGTTGAAAGACAGCGCTATGATATTAGTAGCGTAAGCGACTGGAAAAATGTCTTTAACGCACTTAATAGCTTATCTTTATTTTCTCAGCAGCTTGCTATTGAAGTACACGGCAATATAAAACCTGATGCGAATGGCTTAAAACAACTCAAAAGCTATATACAACATAATGAACATAACCTGCTATTAATTGTTTTACCCAAACAAGATAGTAGTAGCCTAAAATCTGCTTTTTTCCAAGTTGTTGAAGCAAATGGGGTTGTAGTTGCCCTCACGGCAAATTACCCACAAGATCGCCAAAGAATTTTATCTGCTGAAGCAGAAAAGCTTGAGATCCAGCTCGATAATGATGCTTGGCAGTGGTTAATGCAACATCATGAGCACAATTTGCTTGCAGCTAAAAATAGCTTGATGCGTGTAAGAGATACATTTCCAGACCAACAACTGATTCAAATTGAACAATTATATGCGTGCCTACAAGATCAATCACGCTATACCACCTATGATTTAAGTGATGCATTATTAGAAGGCAACCTTGGCCAATCTATTAAGATTTTTCAATATTTAATTGCAGCAGGCGAACCCGACAGTCTGATTTTATGGACTTTAAGTAAAGAAATGCGCTTGTTAATGCAATTGTTTGAACAACCCCATAATGCCTTACAGCTCGGTATCTGGAAAACAAAAGTCAGCTTATATCAACAAGCATTAAGAAGACTAAATCCACAACAGTTTCTAGGCTGGTCTACCCTTCTATTGCAAATCGATGCAGCAATTAAAGGAATGTCGAACGAAAATGCAGAACATTTAATGCAGCAAGCGATTGCTGAATTATGTGGAAAAACATTATTTATACAGTAATTCGGCTGTATCCTTTTTCTTCATTCCTGAAATATCATAAAAATTCACGTTTTATCCTCATTTCGCTTTTATACTAAATTAAATTTTAAACTTTTCGACCTCTCGCCATGCCAAAAATAAAGCCAATCAAACTTGTTATTATCATCGTCTGTATAGTCATTATTGCTCTTTTAGCCTGGAAGTTTTTCAAGCCAAAACAGCAACAGCCACAATATATTACTGCCGAGGTAACACGCGGGGATATTGAAAATAATGTACTTGCAACGGGTACACTTGATGCAACCAAACTGATTAGTGTCGGTGCACAGGTATCTGGTCAGGTTAAAAAGATGTATGTGCAACTTGGCGATCAAGTTAAGCAAGGTCAACTTATTGCACAGATTGACTCAACGACCCAAGAAAATAGTTTAAAAACCTCTGATGCAAATATTAAGAATTTAGAAGCGCAGCGCCTTCAGCAAGTTGCTTCTTTGAATGAAAAACAACTTGAATACCGCCGTCAACAACAAATGTATGCACAAGATGCAACACCACGTGCGGATTTAGAATCGGCTGAAGCAAGCTATAAAACAGCTCAGGCACAAATCAAAGCGTTAGATGCACAAATCGAATCAGCAAAAGTCACAAAATCTACGGCGCAAACCAATATTGGTTATACGCGTATTGTTGCTCCAACAGATGGTACGGTTGTTGCGATTGTGACCGAAGAAGGTCAAACAGTAAACGCCAATCAAAGTGCGCCAACAATTGTCAAAATTGCAAAACTACAAAACATGACGATCAAGGCACAGGTCAGTGAAGCTGACATTATGAAAGTTGAGAAAGGACAACAAGTTTATTTCACTACATTAGGTGAAGACACTAAGCGTTACGCAACTTTACGCCAGATTGAACCTGCTCCAGATTCTATTTCTAGCGAATCAACAAGTACGACAAGCTCAACAACGAGTTCAGCTGTTTACTATAATGCCTTATTCGATGTGCCAAATACCGATGGTAAATTGCGTATTGATATGACTGCACAAGTTTATATCGTATTAAACTCAGCTAAAAATGCTCTACTCGTTCCATCATCAGCACTGAGCTCTAAACAATTTTCAGGTCAAAGAAAATCAGGCCAATCATCTGATAAAGCAAGCTCTACACCTGAAGCGGCTAAAAAATCTCAAGGAAATGGAGCTCGTTTGGAGCGTCTTAACCTGACTGCTGAGCAAAAACAGTTAATTGAACAAGGTAAATTAACGTTAAGTGTTGTACGTGTATTACAAGCTGATGGCACAACTAAACCAACTCAAATTTTGGTTGGCATTAACAACCGTGTAAATGCGCAAGTTCTTGCGGGCTTAAAACAAGGTGATCAAGTTGTCATTGCCGATAGCGCAGATACTTCTGCTGCATCAGCTAATAGTAGTAATAACCGTCGCCGTAGTGGCCCAATGGGAATGTAAGCATGACAAAACAAGCTTTGCTTGAAGTCAGCAATCTAGTCCGGGAATTCCCTGCTGGCGAAAGCACGATACAAATTTTAAAAGGCATTGACCTTACCATTTACGAAGGTGAACTGGTTGCCATTGTCGGTCAGTCTGGTTCTGGTAAGTCAACACTCATGAATATTTTGGGCTGTTTAGATCGCCCTACGAGTGGTAGTTATAAGGTTAGTGGACAAGAGACCGGTAAACTCGAACCAGATCAACTGGCTCGACTACGCCGCGAATATTTTGGTTTTATTTTCCAGCGCTACCATTTACTGGGCGACTTATCTGCTGAGGGTAACGTTGAAGTTCCAGCTGTTTATGCAGGTGTTACCCCTTCTGAGCGTAAACAACGCGCAACGGCTCTACTGACTGAATTAGGTTTAGGTACTAAAACACTTAATAGACCAAGCCAGCTCTCTGGCGGTCAGCAGCAACGTGTTTCTATTGCCCGTGCCCTTATGAATGGCGGTGACGTTATTCTGGCCGATGAACCGACAGGGGCACTCGACTCTCATAGTGGTGTTGAGGTGATGCGTATTTTGCGTGAACTCAATGCCGCAGGTCACACTATTATTTTAGTCACCCACGATATGCAAGTTGCAAAAAATGCGACGCGTATTATCGAAATTAGTGACGGAGAAATTATTAGTGACCGTCCTAATGTTCCTGATCAAGCAGCCGAACCAGGCAATTCTGATCCAGATGCCGCTCCTGCTTTACAAGGTAAACAGAAGAAAGGCAAAAGTATTTCTGCATGGCGTTCTACTTTAGATCGTTTGTCAGAAGCTTTTCAAATGGCTTTACTGTCTATGAATGCCCACCGCATGCGTACTTTTTTAACCATGCTTGGGATCATTATTGGTATTGCATCTGTTGTTACAGTGGTCGCGCTAGGTAAAGGTTCTCAACAACAAATTTTAAGTAATATTAGTAGTCTGGGAACAAATACGATTACGGTGTTTCAGGGCCGTGGTTTTGGTGATAACTCCAAAACTGCAAACTTTAAAACATTGGTTCCTGCCGATGCTGATGCGTTAATGACTCAACCTTATGTCAGCGCAGTCAGCCCAATCGTCAGTACATCCAAAACCATGCGTTACCAGCAGAATGAAGCAAATGCGACCATTAATGGTGTGAGTAACGATTATTTTGATGTAAAAGGTTTAGTCTTTAAAGATGGGCAAACTTTCGACCAACGTAGTGTGCGTGATCGTTCACAAGATGTTGTCATTGATACCAATACGCAAAAACAATTCTTTGGAGATGGTAGCAATCCAATTGGCCAAGTCGTACTGCTTGGTAGTGTACCAGCACGTATTATCGGGATTGTAGAACCGCAGACAAGCGGTATGGGTTCAGATGATACGTTAAATGTCTATATGCCTTATACAACCGTAATGAGCCGTATGTTAGGTCAATCTAATGTACGTAATATCGTGGTTCGTATTAATGACAAATATTCAACTGCTGCCGCAGAAAATGCGATTGTAAACCTATTAACTCAGCGCCACGGTGCACAAGATATTTTCACCATGAACAGTGACAGTATCCGTCAAACCATTGAAAAAACGACCAGCACAATGACGCTTCTGGTTTCAGCAATTGCCGTAATTTCACTGGTGGTTGGTGGTATCGGGGTGATGAACATTATGTTGGTTTCGGTGACTGAACGTACTCAGGAAATTGGCGTACGTATGGCTGTAGGTGCTCGTCAAAGTGATATTTTGCAGCAATTCCTAATTGAAGCAATTTTGGTGTGTTTAATTGGTGGTGTGCTTGGCGTCTTACTATCGCTTGGCCTTGGACAACTCATTAATAAATTTGCTGGCGGTAACTTTAGCGTGGCTTATTCAAGCACTTCTATTATTGCAGCATTTGTCTGTTCAACACTGATTGGTGTCGTATTCGGTTTCTTGCCTGCTAAGAATGCCGCGAAACTTGACCCTGTTGCCGCACTATCTCGAGAATAAGGAAAATTGCATGTCTTTCTCTATGACTAAACTCAGCACAGCACTTCTCCTCACAAGCTCTCTTGTTGGATGTGCTGCTGTGGTAAAAACACCTTATGAAACACCTGCGGTACAAGTTCCGGGTAGTTTTCAGTATGACGCCACAAAAGCAAAAACCATGTCTGCCGATCAATATTCTGACCGTTGGTGGACACTTTTTGGTGATGCACAGCTTAATCAACTCGTAAGCAATGTATTAGAACGTAACAGTGATTTAGCAGTTGCGGGTATTGCCTTAAAGCAAGCCCGTCTACAAGCTGATCTAACTGCAAACCAACAAGGGCTTCGCGTTACAAACACGGGAATCTCAACAGGCCATTCTTTCGATTTAAATTCTGGAGATGATAAATCTAGCGGATTATCAGTTAAAGGAGGCGTAAGCTATGAGGTTGATTTGTTTGGTAAGCTTGCACGCCAAACTGAAGCAAGCAAATGGGAAGCTTTAGCGACTGAACAAGACCTACAAGCTACTGGACAAAGTTTAATTGCAACCACTGCCAAACTTTATTGGCAACTCGGTTATTTAAATGAGCGCTACACAACTGCCCAGCAAAGTCTCGCAACCTCTCAAAAGCTTTATGACTTGGTACAGATTCAATATAAAGCTGGCGCTGTTTCAGGTGTAGATCTGACTCAAGCAGAACAATCGGTACAAAGCCAGAAAGCGAGTTTAAGCCAGATTGAACAACAACGTGTTGAAACACGCACGGCTATTGCAGTGCTATTACATGAGCCATTGCAACAATTAAACATTCAAGAGCCAAAGCGTTTACCACGCACTGCTCTACCTGCAATTGGTGCTGGTTTACCTGCCGATATTTTATCGCGCCGCCCTGATTTGCAAGCGAGTGAGTTACGTTTAAGAAAAGCATTAGCGACTAAAGATGCTACTAAGGCGAGCTACTATCCATCGATTAGCTTAACCAGTAGTTTGGGCTCAAGCAGCACATCGTTAACAGAGTTATTGCGTAACCCTGCCCTCACGCTTGGGGCGAGTTTGAGCTTACCGTTTTTGCAATATAACGATATGAAAAAAGATATCGCGATTAGCAATCTGGATTATGAAAAAGCGATTATTCAATATCGTCAAACGCTTTATCAGGCTTTTGCTGATGTAGAAAATGCTTTATCGAGTCGTACCGAACTCGACAAACAAGTAGCGTTACAGGAGCGTAATGTTGAACTTGCAGAAAAAACTGAACGTTTAACCGAAGTCCGTTACCGTTATGGCGCTGTCGCATTAAAAACACTTCTCGATGCTCAGCAAACTACACGTACTGCCCGGTTAAGCCTCGTTGAAACCAAGCAAAACCAATACAACGCGTATGTCACCCTCATGCAAGCTTTAGGTGGTTCACCTGTAAAAGAACTTCCTCAGTAACTTGTACCAATTAAAAAAAGCCGTAGTCCTTCAACTACGGCTTTTTTTTATGGCTAAATAAGTTTTAAAACTTATTCATCATCCATCATAGATTGGCTCATACCTACAGTATTGAAACCAGCATCTACATATAGAATTTCACCAGTAATACCAGAAGCCCAAGGTGAGCATAGGAACAACGCTGCATTACCTACTTCTTCAATGGTTACGTTACGTTTTAACGGCGCAACTTTTTCATTAGCATCTAACATTTTACGGAAAGACTTAATACCAGAAGCAGCTAAAGTACGGATTGGACCCGCAGAAATCGCGTTTACACGGATACCATCAACACCCAAGCTTGATGCTAAGTAGCGAACACCAGCTTCTAAAGAAGCTTTTGCCATACCCATTACGTTGTAGTTAGGCATAACGCGCTCAGAACCTTGGTAAGTCAAAGTCAATAAACAACCTTGGCGAGCTTGTAATAAAGGTTTTGCAGCACGAGCCATTGCAATAAAGCTGTATGCACTGATGTCATGAGCAACTTTAAAACCGTCACGGTCAGTTACGTCAGTGAAGTCACCATCAAGCGTGTGTGCAGGTGCAAAGCCAATTGAGTGCACAACACCATCTACACCGTCCCAATGTTTTGCAAGTTCTGCAAATGCATTATCAATTTCAGCATCAACAGCAACATCACATGGAAACACAAGCTTAGAACCGAATTGCTCAGCAAATTCATCCACACGTTTTTTTAATTTTTCGTTTGGATAAGTAAACGCAAGCTCTGCACCTTCACGGTGTAATGCTTGTGCAATACCAAAAGCAATTGATAATTTACTAGCAACGCCTGCAATCAAAAAGCGCTTACCTGCTAAAAGTCCTTGTGTCATGCCGATCTCACTCAAAACAATTTCAAGCATAATGCCAATATTCAGCGGTTTTCGAAATTGCATAATGCATCTTTTTTCAAAAATCGCACGAAAAAAAATCGCTCCTGATAAGGAGCGACTTCTCGATGAATTCAATCTTAGTCGTCAGACAATAAGCCAAGTAAGCGTAAGAAAGAAATATACATCCACACTAAAGTTGCAAGTAATGCGATACCACACAACCATTCCATGAATTTTGGTGCACGATATGCTGCATTAGTTTCAATTAAATCAAAATCTAAAATCAGGTTAAGTGAAGCAATCACTGCAACAAATGCAGCAAAGCCAATACCTAACCAGTTACTTTCAAAAATATAAGGCACACTTGAACCAAATGCTAAACGCATGACCATCTGCACGATAAATACAATAAAGATCGCCAAAGATGCAGAAATTACAACTGACTTGAACTTTTCAGTTGCGCGAATAATTTGGAATTTATATAGACCAAACATCACCAAAGTCGTAACGAAAGTCGCTAATAAAGCCTGAAGAGGAACACCTGGGTATTTCAACTGGAAAGTAAAAGAAATACCACCTAAAAAAGCCCCTTCAAATAAGGCATACGGAATTGCCAATGTTGGCGCGGTCGTTGGTTTAAACGTTGTAATTAAAGCTAAAACCAATCCACCAATTGCACCAACAATTGAAGCCGCGTAAGCAATACCAACATTTGCAGTAAAGGCAGCATAGAAAAATAAAGCGACACCCACCGCAGCAGCAATAACTGTCAACATAACAGATTTTTGAATCGCACCTTGCACAGTCATCGGTTGACTATAGTCACTGACCGTTTCAACACGGGTCAGTATCGGGTTATTACTTTGCATAAATGCTCTCTTTTTATAATAAAAATTTAAAACATCATTTTAAGCAAAATGAATATGAAAGCCAAATCAGGCGATCGGCATTATTGTAACAATGTCCTTTATGCAATAAAAAAGGAGGCATGAGCCTCCCTTTCATATCACGTCTACAACGTAATCAATCTTTACCATCAGTATTCATAATAAAGAAATATTCGCGGTAATATTTCAACTCTGAAATTGAGTCACGAATATCGTCCATTGCCAAATGCGATGCATTCTTTTTCAGGCCACTCATAATTTCAGGGCGCCAGCGTTTTGAAAGCTCTTTTACCGTAGATACATCAAGATTACGATAATGGAAATACTGCTCAAGTTCAGGCATAAGGCGGTGTAAGAAACGGCGATCCTGACAAATCGAGTTACCGCACATTGGTGAAACTTTTGGATTCACCCATTTTTTTAGGAATTCTAAAGTTTGTAACTCAGCATCACGAGCTGTTAATTTGCTGCGACGAACTCGTTCAATCAGACCAGATTGCCCATGTTGGCGGGTATTCCACTCATCCATTGCATTTAAAATACGGTCAGGTTGATGAATAGCCAAAACTGGACCTTCAGCAAGTACATTTAAATGATCATCTGTAATAATTGTTGCGATTTCAATAATTTGGTCATTATCGGTATCTAATCC
>Ga0070665_100004643_pt1 | contig 14353 bp, 16 predicted proteins | sample KBSS13metaG_FD_65862 | JGI IMG/M metagenome (GOLD analysis project Ga0070665, IMG submission 65862) | Switchgrass rhizosphere microbial communities from Kellogg Biological Station, Michigan, USA - KBS S1-3 metaG | ecosystem: Host-associated > Plants > Roots > Rhizosphere > Soil ... | reverse complement strand
GTACCTTTCGCGCCTCGCTCCTAGGATGTCGCGGCCCGATGACGTTGCCGAGCGGCGACCAGGGCGGGTCAGGGAAGGCGGAAATCCATGTTGGGCAACGCGCAGGTTGAGCAATTCATTCGGGACGGGTTCATCCGCGTGGACTGCGCATTTCCTCGAGAAGTGGCCGCGGAGGCCTGCGCCATCATGTGGCGAGACATCCCCTGCGATCCCTATGATCCAGCCACCTGGACAAGGCCAGTGATCCGACTGCCGGGCTATGGAGGCGGACCGTTTGAGAGAGCAGCCAACGCGCCTGTACTGCTCGACGCCTTCGATCAGTTGGTCGGCAAAGGGCGTTGGCTGCCGCGAGAGGGTCTGGGAAGCTTTCCCGTGCGCTTCCCGAGCCCACAGGATCCGGGTGATACGGGGTGGCACGTCGATCTCAGCTTTCCCGGTGACGACTGCGATCCGAACGAGCAGCTCGATTTTTCCGCCTGGCGCGTGAATGTAACCTCGCGCGGCCGCGCTTTGCTGATGTTGTTTCTGTTTTCGGAGGTTGGAGTGAATGATGCGCCAACCCTGATCAGGGTAGGCTCACATACCGACATGGTCCGGCTCCTTGCACCCGCCGGCGAGTCGGGTCTGTCCCACATGAACCTGGACAGGATGGGCGCCGATCGGCCCTTGGCCCTGGCGACAGGTCAAGCGGGGACTGTTTACCTGTGTCACCCCTTCCTGGTCCATTCTGCGCAGCGCCATCGCGGCTCGACACCGCGTTTCCTGGCACAGCCGCCGCTAGGTTTGCGCGAGCCTTACCGGCTTCATCGCGAGGATGGAGCCTACTCGCCGGTGGAGATGTCTATCCGCCAAGCGCTCTACGGCACCAGTTAAGCCTGGAGGATCGCGCGAGGTAGATCGTCTAATGGCATGACGCGTTCGGCTGCCTCCATACGGATCGCTTCCTTCGGCATGCCGAACACAACGCAACTGTGCTCGTCCTGCGCGATGGTATGCGCTCCAGCGTTGCGCATCTCCTTCAAGCCGCGCGCGCCGTCGTCGCCCATCCCAGTCATGATGATACCGAGAGCGTTGGGCCCGGCCACCTTGGCGGCCGACCGGAACAGCACGTCTACCGAAGGGCAGTGGCGATTGACCGGCGGACCGTCGCGAACTTCGACGTAGTATTGTGCACCGCTGCGTTGCATCAGCAGGTGCTTGCCACCCGGCGCGATCAACGCGCATCCGGGGACCACGCGGTCGTTATTCTGAGCCTCTTTGACGGTGATGTTGCACAGACCGTCCAGTCGCTTCGCAAAGGCCGCGGTGAAGTTTGGCGGCATGTGCTGCACGATCACCACGGCGGGGCATATCGATGGCAGAGCCGACAAGACCAGTTGTAGCGCTTGAGTCCCACCCGTCGAACACCCGATAGCGACGACATGCTCGGTCGTACGTGTCATCGCGCGGTCGCCAGCCGGCCCTAGAATTACATCCGCGGTGTTCTTGCGCTTGACTTCGGGCGGGCCATGAGTCGAGGCATCCGCCCGCGCCGCAAGCCGCCGGACGTTAGCCCGGGCTGCGGTTCGGACTGCCGTGGTCAACTCGTGAACGGACTCGTTCAAAAACTGTTTTAGCCCGATCTTCGGCTTGGTGATCACCGTCACGGCGCCGGCTGCCAGTGCCTCGATGGTCGTCGGTGCACCGGCCTCGGTCAATGTCGAGCAGATGACAACCGGAGTAGGGCGCTCATGCATGATCTGGCGCAGGAACGTTACTCCGTCCATGCGCGGCATCTCGACGTCGAGCACGATGACGTCGGGCCATTGCATTTTCATGCGCGCAATGGCGAACAACGGATCGGCTACTGCCGCGATGACCTCGATTCCCGGGTCGCTTCCCAGCAGCTCGACCAACACCTGGCGCACTACGGCCGAGTCGTCGACGATCATGACCTTGATGGGATTCATGAGGATTTCTGATAGATGGCCGGAGCGAGGAGCTGCACGGCGTCAGTGACCTCGACGAGACTCTCCGAATGGCCGATGAGGAGGTAACCGCCGGGCTTGAGGGCATTCAGGACGCGCGCGACGACCTTGCGCTTGGTCTCCAAGCTGAAATAGATGAGAACGTTGCGGAGGAAAATCACATCGAAGGCACCACCGAGGTGCGGCAAAGGCTCGTTCAGGTTCGCCGCCTGGAAGCGGACCTTGTTGCGCAGTGCGCGCTGCACCAACAACGTCCCCTCCTGGGCATCGCGTCCTTTCAGACAGAAGCGCTGCAGGTAGCCCGGCGGAAAATGATTGATGCGCTCCATCGAATAGTGTCCGGCGCGGGCCCGCTCCAACACGCGCACGCTGATATCCGTGCCGATCACTTCCCACGGCTGGCCCGGCTGCGCATCCTCCAGGAGCATTGCGATGCTGTACGCTTCTTCGCCGGTCGAGGCTGCAGCGCTCCAGACACGCAGGGACGGGACGGCGCGCAGACTACCGCCGGTGAGCTCCTTCTTCAGGAACTGGAAATGCTTCGGCTCACGGAAGAAGTACGTCTCGTTGGTTGTGAGTAGATCGATGGCCGTCTGGAATTCCAGTGGCGAATCACCGCTCATCAGCAGGCGAAAGTAGTCGCCGTAGCTCTCCACCTGGCACGCGTGCAGTCGCTTGGCCAGGCGCCCGCTGACGAGCGCCTTCTTGGTGTTCGAGAGGGTGATTCCGGCCGCATCGAAAATGAAGCGCTGGAACTGACCGAACTCGGAATCCGAAATCCTCAGCACTGGAATCGATGATCCCGCTCGTTCACGCGGCCTGGCCGTCGGCAACCCGGTCCTGCTGGATGTCCGCGAGGGCTTGTACCTCGTCGGCGGCCAACACGTGATCGACGTCGATGACGATGACGAACTTGCTGTTGATCTTCACCATTCCCCGGATGAACTCGGTGCGAATGCTCGCCCCGAAAGCCGGCGGCGGTTCGATGTCGCTCTGGGGGATGTCGAGCACGGCATTCACCGCATCGACCACGAGCCCCAGGACGTGCCGATCGCTACCCAACATGACGTCGATGATGACGATGCAGGTGCGCTTGGTGACTTCGCTCGAGGCCTTCCCGAAACGCGCGGGCAGATCGAGCACCGGGACGACGGAGCCGCGCAGGTTGATCACCCCGCGAACGTACGTCGGCATCATCGGCACTTCGGTGAGACTGGCGTACTCGATGATCTCCTTGATCGCCATGATGCCGATCGCGAAGGTCTCGGTCCCCAGCCCGAAGGTCAGGTACTGGCCTGCCTGCTGGGTTTCAGCCTTCGCGGCAGGGGTGCTTGTGTTGGCCTTGGCCATTGAAACTCTCCGCAGCGCCTGTTAGGGGAACTTGGCGAACTCGGCTTCGTTGGGTCCCCCATCCAGGGCGAGCTTGCCGGCGACGCTCGCCATGGCAGGCTGCAGCTTGCGCGGAGTCTTCACGACCGGACGGCTGCTCTTGCCGGAGGACTGGGCGGGCGGGCGGCGGACGGTCTCCTGCACCGGCGGCTCCGAGGAGTCATCGGTGTTGGCGTTCTTGAAGAAGGACATGGTCTTCTGGAGCTGCTCGGCCTGGGTGGTCATTTCCTCGGCTGTCGCGGCCAGCTCTTCGGCGGAGGAAGCGTTCTGCTTGGTCGTCTGGCTGAGCTGCGCCACCGCGGCGTTGATCTGCCCGACCCCCTGTGACTGCTCCTGCGAAGCCGCCGAGATCTCCTGCACGAGATCGGAGGTCTTCTTGATGCTCGGAACCATGGCACCCAAGAGCGTGCCCGCGCGTTCTGCAAGCTCCACGCTGCTCGAGGCAACCGTCCCGATTTCCTGGGCCGCGACCTGGCTGCGCTCAGCCAGCTTACGAACCTCGGCAGCGACGACCGCGAAGCCCTTGCCGTGATCGCCGGCGCGCGCGGCCTCGATTGCCGCGTTCAATGCGAGCAGGTTCGTCTGGTAGGCGATGTCGTCGATGATGCTGATCTTCTGCGCGATCTGCTTCATCGCCGTCACGGTCGCCTTGACGGCCTCACCGCCCTCGGTGGCGTCGGTAGATGCCTTTGTGGCCATCGAGTCCGTGACTTTCGCATTCTCGGTGTTCTGCGCGATCGACGCCGTCATCTGCTCGACCGAGGCGCTCGTCTGCTCGACGCCGGAGGACTGCTCACTGGCCGCCTGCGAGAGCGAATGGGAAGTTGTGCTGACCTGCTCGGCGGCTCCCGCGAGCGCATCGGCCGCGGAATTGACGTCGGCGATGATTGTCGCCAGCTTCTCGACCATCGTCCTGACGGCGTACAACATGCTCGCGTTATCGCCCTCCTTGGTGGCTACCGTGACGCTGAAATCGCCGTTGCCGAGAGAATGCATGACAGAGGCAACGTAGCTGGGCTCGCCACCCAACTGCTTGAGCAGACTGCGTGTAACCAGCACGGCGGCAGCGATGGCCAGGGCGATCGCTACGAGTCCGAGGCCCAGCATCGTAGTGCGAGCACTCTCGTATGACGCCTGCGCGGCGCTAGCGGCCTCATTGGTGCGCTTCTGCTCGATGTCCTCCAGCGCGCCGAGCGTTTCCCGGATTTGCGCATTCTTGATCGACGCGTCCGTGCTCCTGTAGAACCAGCGGAACGCCGTGTCAGTATCGTGACCCTTGGCGAACTCCAGTGTCTGTCCGACGCCATCCTTCAAGCCGTTCCAAAGCTTCTTCAGCTTTGCGACCGTCTCCTTTTCCTCTTTCGTGGTCGAGGCCGTGGCCGCTTGCATGCGCTCGGTCTCGGCGATCTGTGCCTCGAAGTTTTTCTCCGCCTGCTCCACGTCCGTGGCGGCGGCCTTCAACTTCTCGTCATCTTTCATCAGCAGCGCATCGCGGATGCTGGTCGAGACCCGGGCTGCCTCGGCGCTCATGGCCGCCGAGTGGCGCATGGCGACGATGTTTTCCTCGGTGATCGAGTGCAGGTTCGCGCGGATCGCGGCCATGCGCATGAGACCCACGCCGATGACTGCGACCAACAGGACCAGCACTGCCGCGAACGCGCACATCAGGCGCGTGCCCACCTTCATGTCCCGGAACATCGTAAAACTCCAGTTTTTCAACGAAATCTGACTCATGGGCTGACCTTTATGCGGTGGCGGCAACGACGACCTGTTCGCGTGCCCGCGCCTGTTGTACCAGCGCGGGGACATCGAGAATCAGAGCGACTTCACCATTGCCGAGAATGCTGGAACCGCTGACGCAATCGACCTTGCGGAACAACTTACCCAGCGGCTTGATGACGGTTTGGAATTCCCCGAGCAGTGCGTCGACCACGAGTCCGGTGCGCTCACCGGCATGGTTCACGACGACGATGCTCTGGCGGCGTGACGCGGGCTCGCGCGTACCGAACACTTCGCGCAGTCGGATGAACGGCAAGGCGTTGCCGCGCAGATTGGCGAAGTTATGGTCGCCTTCGGACGAGAACTCGATACATTCCTCGATGGCGTCCAGAGGCAACACGAAGCTCGACTTCCCGACCGCGACCTGGAATCCATTGATGATGGCCAGCGTGAGCGGCAGGCGTACGGTGACCGTGGTACCGTGTCCCTCCTCGCTGCTGATGGACACCGTGCCGCGGAGTGCGGTGATGTTGCGTTTGACGACGTCCATTCCGACGCCGCGGCCGGAGAGGTTCGTGACTTTGTCGGCGGTGGAGAAGCCCGCCTCGAAGATGAACCCGAATACTTCGCTATCGGTGAGCGTACGCTCCGCATCGACCAACCCTCGCTGGATTGCCTTCGCGAGGATCTTGTCGCGCTTCAGTCCGCCACCATCGTCACTGACTTCGATCACGACGTTGCCGGACTCGTGGTACGCGTTCAGCGTAACTGTTCCCATCGCGGGCTTGCCCCGTGCGACCCGGGCCTCTGCGGACTCGATGCCGTGGTCCATCGAGTTACGGACCAGGTGGGTGAGGGGATCGGCAATACGCTCCACGACGGTCTTGTCCAACTCGGTATCCTCGCCATGGATGACCAGTTGAATTTCCTTCCCGAGCTCGCGCGACACGTCGCGCACGACGCGTTGGAAACGGCTGAACGTGGCGCCGATTTTTACCATGCGCAGTTGCAGAGCGCCTTCGCGCACCTGCTCGATCAGGCTGGACAGGGTGGATGTGCTTTCCACCAGCTCGCTGTTGTTCGTGCGTCGCGCCAGAAGATTGGTGCCGGCGGCAGCGGTGATCAATTCCCCGATACTCGTAATCAGGTAGTCCAGCTTCGCGGCGTCGACGCGAATGGTTGCCGCCGCGGCAGAGCTCTCACCGCTCGCGCCGGACTGCTTCCCGGTGTTCTCTTTTTCCGCTGCGCTCTGGCGTGCGGCGGGCTCCGCCGCGACGGGGGCTGCCACCTGGGCCGGCGCCGCGGTGTTGCCCATCGCAGCGACGGTGAGCGTGCAATCTTCTTTTACGAACTCGAAAGCCGACTCGATAGTCGCCTTTCCGGAAGCAGTCCGCAGCTCCATGTCGAAGCCGAGATAGCAAACTTCCGGATCCATCTGGCCCGGCGGCGGCAGTTGGTCGTCGAGAACCTTGAGTGTGCGGATCTCGCAGAAGGTCTGCAGGTAGCGGATGAAGCCCAACGGGTCCATCCCCGCCGCCAGAACTCCCGGCCCGAAGCGTACGCAGACGCTCCAATCCTGGGGCCCGGCAAAGGTTTGCGCCTTCGAGCTCTGGCCGGCTGCTGATTTTGCGGACGGCGCGCCCGTATCGGCGATCTGGCGCAAAGCCGTCAGCAACTCGTCCCCGCGCCCCTCGAGGCTGGGGTCGGCGCGGCGCCCGGAACCGACGGGCTCCAGCAACGCCTCGATGTGATCCTTGCAGCGCAGGAGCAGGGTCACCAACTCCTCGGTCATCGGGACCTTCCCGAGCCGCACCTGGTCGAGAGCAGTCTCGACCACGTGAACGAACGCGACGATGGAGTCGAGTCCGAACAACCCCGCGGAGCCCTTGATCGTATGCGCGGAGCGGAAGATCAGATTGATCCTCTCTGCATCGGCGCCGCCCCCCGAGCATTCGAGGAGGGCCGACTCCATCTCGCGCAAGAGATCGGTGGCTTCGGCGACGAACCCTGGCAGTGCTTCTTCGACGTTCACGGCGCCTCCACGGCTGCATCAGCGGGAGGCACCAGGAGCGCCTGGAGTCGACACAACTCCAACACGTCCGTTACGACGTGGCTGGGATTCGCCACGCTCAGCTCGCGACCGGCGTCGCCCGCGTAACGGCGTGCCGTGAGCAACAGTTGCAATCCCGCCGTATCCAGCTCGATCACGTGCGACAGATCGAGCCGGGTCGCGTCCGGGTGAGCAGCAAGTTCTTCCAACAGCCGTGGCTTGAGCTCACCGCAGGTATAGATGGTCATCTCGCCGTCGACATGGACACAACGGCTTGCGTAACGAACTGAAGGAGGCGTTGACACGAAGGAGCCACCGGAAAAATTCAGGCCATGATGAGTTTGGAGACCGCATCCACGAGGAGCTGCGGCTGGAACGGCTTCGTGATCCAGGCCTTGGCGCCCGCCGCACGACCTTCCTGCTTCTTGTCCTCACCGGCTTCCGTGGTGAGCATGATCACCGGGGTGAACTTGTAGTTGGGGTTCGCCTTGATCTCCTTCAGCAGGGAGATCCCATCCATCACCGGCATGTTCACGTCGCTGATCACCAGATGACAGCGATCGCCTTGCAACACCTGCAACGCTTCCTGGCCGTTGCCCGCCTCGACCACCTCGTAACCCTTCTCGCGCAGTGCCATGCGCGCAACGGTCCGGACGGAAGAGGAATCGTCGACAATCAATATTTTCTTCGCCATGTACGCTCACCCGCTCGCCTGAGCTAGAAAAAAGTAACTTCCTGGGGCGCGATCACCTGACTTTCGAGGCCGCGATGCAAGCGCCGCTGCTCCTCGGTCGTGTAAGTGCGCGCCATCTTGTCCATATGCCGCTGCACGTGCTCCTGCACGTCTGCACCGGCTTCCATCGTTCCCGCTAATTCGTCAGCCTGCTGCATGCTGTCGACGACATGCTGCAGGATCTGCCCGACCCGGTCCTGGAACTGCAACTGCACGAGCGACTCGCAGACCTCCGCCTTGATGGTCTCGCTGGCGCGCTGCGATTGCCGTGCCGTCTCTGCCAGGCCGGTCGTGCGCTGGTTGAATCGTTCCAACACCGTGCGGATGTGCCCCTCGGAGTCCGCCACCGCCTGTTGGTCACGACTGGAAACTTTCTCGTTCTCCGTCCCGATCTTGACGAGTGCCGTATTGATGAGGCCGACGGTGCCGGAGATCCGCTTGCCGGTATTGCGCGCCGCCTCGGACAGGGCGCGCACTTCCTGCGCGACCACTGCGAAACCCTTGCCCACGGTGCCCGCGTGAGCGGCCTCGATCGCGGCGTTCAGCGCCAGCATGTTGGTTTGGAACGCGATCGATTCGACTTCGCTGGACATCTTGCGCAGCTCTTCCGCGTGGCTCACGAGAGCGCGGATATCCTGCGCGAGGGCGTCGCGGCTCTGCTGGATGAGCTTGAGCGCCTGGATGACTTCGGCGAGGTGACGCTCACCTTCCGCGGCATCCTCGGCGATCGCCTTGGTACCGGAATCGGAGCCCACGCCTCCGAGTGCCCGATCGAGCCGGTTGACGATGCCTTCGAAGCGCGCAGTGAGAGCGACAATGGCTTCTTCTGTCTGGTGGCGTGCGGACTGGATCTGTTTTGCCCAGATCGGCAGTGACTCGGAAACAACGGTTTCCCGCACGGCCTCTTCCGCGGAGGACATTTCGTCGCCGTCCACCGTGGCCGGTCTTGAGTTCATCAAAGCTAAAGCCCCTGTTCGACCTGGTCGTCCCGATTGCTATGCAGCGTAGGGTGTATCGACAGGGGGCCTTACGTCCTTTAGGTAGATCCCGCAATGCACTCCGTGACTGGAATGGATTTCACATCTCGCACACGCCGCTGCGCGGCATGTAACTTAAGATGGGAAATCTGCGGGAATTCTCGCGATGGAGCGATGCAGCGGACGCAAGATAGAGATGCCCGCCGCGCTGGATGGCGGCGGGCAGGGAGGGACGAATTGGACGGGGTGCGCTATTTAGTAACGGCGCGGGCCGCCACGGTGGCCGCCGCCACCGCCTCCGCGCTCACGGTCCTGAGCCTCGTTGACCTTGAGGGGCCGGCCGTCGAAGTCGCTCCCATTGAGCGCCTGCATGGCGCGGGAGGCATCGGCGTTGGACATCTCCACGAAGCCGAAACCGCGCGGACGACCGGTTTCGCGATCGGTTATCAGGGAGACCTTTTCGACGGTTCCGTACTTGGAGAAGAGCGCACGGACAGAATCATCGGTCGCGCTGAAGGGAAGGTTGCCAACGTATAGTTTGGTCACTACAGGTTACTCGTTTGAGAAAAAAGGAAGTCGGACGAAGGGTGGTTCTTGCCCTAAGATATTGGCCACGCTCGAAAGCGGGACCGACACTGACTGGAAGACCAAAGTGCGCTATGGCGCATCGGGACTAGGCGGACAGGCCGAAAGGGCACGAGCCATCGCGTACACTACAGGAGTTCTCCCGGTCCTGCGCAGTTTTCATGCATCGATCCAGGGGGCATCCAGAGGCGTCTTAGCCGGGGCCTTCACAGCACCACTTTGGGCCGGGTGGTGCGCCAGCGCAGGAGTTCGGTTGCAATGAATCTGAGCCTGATCGAGGCCTTCGGAAAATTCGGGGCCCAGCCGAGCAATCGCCTGCGGGCGCTGTCCGCCCTGGCCGCTGACGGGGCCCTGGTGCTCAACTGCCAGCAGGCACATTTCGCGCATCCTTCCCGAGGTGTGCTGCGCTACGAGGACCGGCTGTCGCGGGAGCCCGCCGAATCCAAGGATGCCCAGCTATTGGGTCAACATCTGACACTGGCGCGCGATGGTGCGCTGCCCGTGCGCATGGTAGTGACGTCCCTGGAGGAGAAGAGCGGTAAGAGCAGTCGCCGTTGTCACGTACGGCCGGACCTGGTCGGTAAGGTCGTGACATTTGACGGTGACCGTTTCGTCATCGATTTCACCCGACGATAGGCCTTGCGCCGGCCCGTCTGCGTCACTCGCCGTGCTGATAGGTGACGCTGACTGCGAAATGGAGCTCGAGCTCACAGGGGACTCGAGAGGCACGCCGGTCGAGCCGTTGACCCGGGCACTTCAGGACCCCCTGGACCCCAGCGGCTTCCTTCATCAGCACAGCGCTCGCAGCCGCGGTGAGATCGAACTGACCATCGCAGTCGGCATGCGGACACGGGAACGCGAAAAAGGCACGCGCGGGCGGATGCAGTACGTGTGACTGGTCTGCGGGCAGGTTGGGCGCCGCCCCTTCGAATTTCAACTCGAGGCGAAGCTGTTCGACGGCTGGAAACGCCTCGCGCAACGTCAGAGTAGCTGCCCGGTCGCGACGTAGCCGCTCCGCGCGCTCCTGGCGTAAGGCGGCTGGACTGGAGGAGGAGAGCCTCACGTCGGGCTCTCAGAACCCGCCTCGCGAGGGCTTCCGGAGTCTGGCGACACAGCAGGCTCGGCATCCGGGGCATCCGGGGCGTCAGGGTTCACTCGAGCCGCCCGACGCTGCTGTTTCTCCTGCTGGCGCGCCTTTCTGGCAACTTCCTTCTGCTTTCTGGCCTGGTGGTAGTTGGGCTTCGCCATGGGCTCTCCATAGTCGTCGAGGTGGGTGGTAAGCGCGCAGCGATTCCGCGCCGGCCACGGTCGCTCGACAAGTTGGAATGCCATCAGGTGCTGCCGTCCGGGCGCACCTGCCGTCGCCTACTATACCCCAGATCGCGCTACCCTACGCGCCTTATGCGATGCCTGCTCATCACTCCCCCGATGGTTCAGCTCAATACGCCGTATCCGGCGACGGCCTATCTGACGGGCTTTCTACGTGAGCACGCTGCGGACCTGGGGCTCGAGGTGACTCAAGCCGACGCCTCGCTCTCCCTGTTCTTGCGGCTGTTTTCGGCGCCGCTCGTCACGCGCATGGCGCACGAGTTGCGGCGGAGGGCCCAAATTCTTGGAAAGAAGGTCCCCGTACCGCCCTCGATCACGCACTTTCTTGCCCACGCCGAGTGGTACGTCGACACGGTGGGCCCCGTGGTTCGGTTCCTTCAACGCCGCAATGCGAGCCTGGCATTTCGCATCGTCGGGCGGGCATTTCTTCCAGAGGGGCCGCGCTTTGGCCAGCTGAGTCCACTGCATCCGCATGAGCCTGCGGCGCCCGACGAGCGGCTGCTCTCCGCTTTCGGCGCGATGGGTACGACAGAGCAGGCCCGTCACCTCGCAAGCCTGTACGTGGACGACCTCGCCGATGTCTGGCGAGTCGGTATCGATCCCCGCTTCGAGCTGGCGCGCTACGGCGAGCGACTTGCCGCGAGTGCTCCGACCTTCGACCCCCTGCATGAGGCGCTGACCGGCGAGCCGACCCTCGTCGATACGACACTCGATGAGCTCACCCGTGAGTTGATGACACAACGGCCTGACATCGTCGCTATTACCGCGCCCTTTCCCGGCAACGTGTATGGCGCATTTCGTATGGCGCAGACGTTCAGGGAAGTGGCGCCTGACAGCAAGCTGATTCTCGGCGGCGGTTGGGTGAACACGGAGCTGCGCTCCTTGCGCGATCCGCGGGTGTTTGACTACTTCGATTACGTCACTCTCGATGACGGCGAGCGTCCGCTGCTGAATCTGCTGACACGCCTGAGCGGCCGTCCTGCTTCGCTCGTCAGGACGTACGTGCGCAAAGGCGACGAAGTGGTGCTCGAGAACGATCTGACACAGCATGATATTCCGCAAAAAGACACGGGTATCCCGACCTACGACGGCCTGCCGCTCGATCGTTATGTGTCGCTCCTGGAAATGCTGAACCCGATGCATCGCCTCTGGTCGGACGGCCGGTGGAACAAGATCACGCTGGCTCACGGCTGCTACTGGAAGAAATGCTCGTTCTGCGACGTCTCGCTCGACTATATCGGCCGCTACGACAAGCCGGGCACGGACCTCATCATCCAGCGCATCCAAGCGCTGCTGGCCGAGACCGGCGAGACAGGTTTTCATCTCGTCGACGAGGCTGCCCCGCCTGCCGGCATGCGGGCTCTGGCGAAGCGCCTGATCGACGAAAAAATCACCATCACGTGGTGGGGAAACATTCGTTTCGAGAAAACCTTCACGCCCGAGCTGTGTCAGTTGCTCGCCCGGGCCGGCTGTGTGGCCGTGAGCGGCGGCCTTGAAGTGGCCTCGGATCGGCTGTTGGAGCTCATGAAAAAGGGGGTCACAGTCGAACAGGTGGCACGCGTGACGCGCGCTTTCACCGATGCCGGCATCATGGTGCATGCCTATCTGATGTATGGCTTCCCAACTGAGACCGTGCAGGATACCGTCGACGCACTCGAGCGCGTGCGGCAGCTTTTCGCAGCCGGCTGCATCCATTCAGCGTACTGGCATCGGTTCACAGCGACGGCGCACTCGCCAATCGGCCTGCACCCCGAGCGCTACGGCATCACATTGCGGCCGCCGCAGCAGATCCGGTTTGCGCACAATGACGTCGAGTTCGACGATCCTGTTGGCACGGATCACGACTTTCTGGGGAGCGGGTTGCGCAAGGCGGTTTACAACTATATGCACGGCGTAGGGTTCGATACCGACGTGCGTGAGTGGTTTGAACGAGAGCCGGACGGTCATCATAAGCGTAGAGGTGGCGGCAGACGTCGACGCGCAGGATCGGTTGGTGTGCCAATGACGACCGTACCGCCGGACCTGATCGACCAGTTCCTCGGCTGAGCGTCCGCGCTCATGTTGATCGCTTTCAACAAGCCCTTCGGCGTGCTCTGTAAGTTTCGCCCGGAGCCCGGCCGGTCCACGCTGGCCGATTACATCAACGTGCCGGCAGTGTACCCGGCAGGCCGGCTCGATACCGACAGTGAGGGCTTGCTGCTGTTGACAGACGACGGCATTTTGCAAGCTCGCATCGCGAACCCGCGTCATAAGGTTGCGAAGGTCTACTGGGCGCAAGTCGAAGGCGAGCCTACCGAGGCGGCACTCACTGCATTGCGTAACGGTGTTGACTTGGGTGACTTCACGACGCAGCCCGCCGGCGCGCGACTCATCGACGAGCCTCCAGGCCTGTGGCCTCGCGATCCGCCGATCCGCTACCGCGCCAAGATCCCGACAAGGTGGCTCGAGCTCACCCTGCGTGAAGGGAAAAACCGGCAGGTTCGCCGCATGACAGCTCGCGTTGGCTTCCCAACGTTACGTTTGGTGCGTGCGGCCATTGGGCGCGTGAGCGTCACCAACCTGGCTCCCGGCACGTGGCGCGAAATCGATGCGACATTGTCGTGGGCAAGGGTGTGACCCTACACCGATCAAGACGGAAGTCTATCGACCATCGGGACCAGCTCCAATAAGCGATCCCAACTCGCTCGACTGGCCACAAATATGTGGGCGTCCGGCCTGATCGGGACTTCGCCATTCAGACTGCCGGCCGGAACCACGAGCAACTTGCCGTCCATCTGTGTGATGGGGAGCGCCGACCCGCACGTGCCGCAGAAGCTGCGGCTGTGTCGGGTGGACGGCAAATTGAAGTGCCTCACCTGGTCTTCTCCCGAAACCCACTTCAGCGTCGCACTCGATGAGAACAGATTAGCCCCGTGCGCCGACCCGGTGTCCTTGCGACAGTACTCGCAATGGCACAGATAGAAATGCTCGAATTGCCCTTCGATCTCGAAGCGTACCTTGCTACACAAGCAGGAGCCTGAATACCTGTTGCTCATTGCATGCCCTCGGTATCCTGACGCGTAATCATAGGGCGGCATGCCGCCGCCGTTACTGCCAACCGCAACGGGTAGCCCGTGGCTACTGATGCATGATGCTCAGTCGTACAGCGATAATCAGCGCCGCCAAAGCAACAACACCCGTACCGACCAGGCCTGCTATCAGCAGGCGCCACTGCCCATGAAGTGCGGTGACGGCCGTGGTGAGCTGCTCGAGTTGCTCCGCCATGTTCGTCACGAGTTCTGCCTGGTTCCGCTCGTTCTCCTCGAGCCTGCTGATACGCCCTTCGTGTGCCGCGACGGCAGGATCGTTCTCGGTCGGAGCGGGTGCCTCGCTTGGCGGCGGTAGACGACGCGTGCGCTTCAGGAGCTCATGGGAAAGCTCCAGGATGGAGGGCATGAGTCGGACAATCTGTCCCCAGGGAACTGGCATGTACGGGCTCCGGTTGCACGGGATTGCAAGGACCCCGAGCGTGTCACGAATGAGGTGCTCTCGCCATGGAGAGCGCGGCAGGCTCGACCAAAGACTTCGCCTTTTCAGTGCGGATGCGCACCCGACGGGGCGGCCA
>Ga0070665_100004642_pt1 | contig 14354 bp, 11 predicted proteins | sample KBSS13metaG_FD_65862 | JGI IMG/M metagenome (GOLD analysis project Ga0070665, IMG submission 65862) | Switchgrass rhizosphere microbial communities from Kellogg Biological Station, Michigan, USA - KBS S1-3 metaG | ecosystem: Host-associated > Plants > Roots > Rhizosphere > Soil ... | reverse complement strand
ATAACTATAGACAGCAGCGGTGATATATATGTGGGGGGGCTATCTATAGGAACTACCAGCACGAGTTTTGATGCGGATCCAAGCAGCAACACTAATAATGTAACAGGGGCTACCAGTTCAAGCAGCAATGACCTGTTTGTAGCTAAATATGATGGTAAGCTGACACCCAGCAGTACTTCTTTTTACAAATGGGCTTTTACTGTTGGCGGTATAGGCAACGATCAGGTGAATAGTTTAGCTGTTGATAATAGCGGTAACGTTTATGTAGGTGGGCAGGCTACGGGAAGTACCAGTAATACCTTTGATGCTGACCCCAGCGGTAATACAAACAATGTGGCAGGGGCAAGTTCTTCAGGCAGCAGTGTGGATATGTTTATAGCCAAATATGATGGTACATCGACACCCACTAGTACATCTTTTTACAAATGGGCTTTTATGTTGGGTGTTAGTAGCGGTGCAGGTACAGACGTGGTGAACAGCATAGTTGTAGATGGCAGCGGCTATGTATATGTAGGGGGCGAGTTCAACGCGACTACCTCTTCAAGCATGGATGCCGACCCCAGCAGTAATAGCACTACTATTTCGGGGTTCACAAGTACCACCAGTGATGAAATATTTGTAGGTAAGTATAATGGTACCCTTACCCCCAGCAGTACTTCTTTTTACCAATGGGCCTTTGGTATGGGAGGCACAGGTGCAGATGACCTGTATAACCTACTACTGGATGGAAGTGGTAATATGTATATTGGCGGCAACATAACAGGCAGTACCAGTACAACAATAGATGCCGACCCCAGCAGCAATACGCATACTGTAACAGGTGCTACGAGCAGCAGTACCACAGATATGTTTATTGCTAAATATAATGTTACGGTGGCGCCATCCAGCACTTCTTTCTATAAATGGGCTTTTACAATGGGCGGTACGAGCACTGACCAGGTAAATAGTATGACACTGGATGGAAGTGGAAACCTGTATGTAGCAAGTACAATTACTGGTAGTACCAGCACTACTATGGATGCCGACCCGAGTAGCAATACGCATAATGTAACAGGTGCGACAAGCACAAGCTCTGTAGATATTTTCGTAGCCAAATATAATGATACGCTAACCCCGAGCGATACAGCTTTTTATAAATGGGCTTTTACAGTGGGCGGTACAAGTACTGACCAGTCAAACAGCATTTTTTATGGTGACGGCAGGATAGCTCTGGCAGGTGCATATACCGGCGCTATCTCTTTGCAGCCGGGCAGTAGCAGCACTACCAGTACCAGTGCGCAAAACGGATTAATACAATCTATGTTCCTGGCTAATTACCAGGATGCAATTAGCTGGAATGGGGCTACCAGCACCGACTGGAATACCGGGAGCAACTGGGTAGGTGGTAATGTACCAACCAGCACAGACAATGCATTGATACCGTCGACCGGTGTGACGAATGAGCCCAATGTTGGCGCTAATAGCTCAATAAGCTCACTAACGATAAGTAGTGGCCGTACTCTTACTGTTAGCAGCGGCAAAACACTGTCTGTGGCGGGTAGTTTAGTCAATAATGCTACTGTTTCCGGTTCAGGTACTTTATCGCTGAATGGCACTGGCGCGCAGGGCATCAGCGGTACTGGCACCATCAGCAACCTTGAGCTGAATAATAGCAATGGAGCTACTATTACATCAGGCACTATCAGCATCAGCTCAAATTATAAGCCTACCTCAGGCATTCTTACTACAAATGGCAACCTTACGCTACTCTCTGCTTCAGGCAGCACTGCTACCATTGGCCAGGGTTCTTCTTCAGGTGGCTATATAAGCGACAATGTAACAGTGCAACAGTACATACCTGGTGGGCATAGGGCTATGCGCTTTTTTGCACATCCGTTCTCTTCCGCTATCAGCCTGGATCAACTGGAGGATAATATTGATATAACCGGCACAGGTGGGGCATCTAACGGATTTACCACTACAATTAAGAATAGCCCTTCTTCTTTCTGGTATGATCAAAGTGTAGGTGACGGAGCTACTGCCACAACTGATATAGGATGGACCGCTTTTACCAGTACTAATGGTGCAGGCAGTAATGCCTGGAATGTAGATGAGGGTATAAGGGTACTGGTTAGGGGTTCTAAGGGACAAACAGGGAGCCTGACAGGAGGTACTTATACACCTAATGCTGTGACTATAGATATGAATGGCCCGGTGAACCAGGGCACCCATACGGTAAATATGACTAAGGGCAGCAATACACCATTTGTATTTATTGGCAATCCTTATCCTTGCCAGATAGATCTGAATTTAGCAACATTGGGCAGCGGCGTGAATGGCAGCTTTTATGTATGGAACCCTTCTACGGGCACTTATGGCGCTTACGAAACCAATCCATGGAGCAGCTCTTATATACTGCCAGCTAATGCAGGTTTCTTTGTGAGCCTTAGCAGTAATGCATCTATTACCTTCCATGAATCGGATAAATCTTCTGCTACCGCTTCTTCTTCTTTATTCAAAACTACGGGCGGTCTCTTGCAGAATAGAGTGATGCTAAAGGTTTTGAGTAATAACGACTCATTGCAATGGGACAGGCTTTTATTTTATTTTGATACAAAGGGCAAAGCAGACTCTGACTGGTACGATGGTATTAAAATGTTTAACCCTGACATGAGTTTCTATTCCTTTTCTGCTGATAATAAACGTATGGCATTGGATGTTCGGCCGATGGAAGACGGCAAAGTGATACCCTTGGGTATTAAGTATGCACCACTGAAAAACTATGTGATAAAAGCAGAAGAATTGAATTTGCCGCCGGGCGCTACATTGAAACTGCATGATAAATATACAGGAACTGTTCAAACTTTGACTGCGGGTGCTGAATATGCGTTCTCGGTAACATCAGATACTAATACTCAAGGCGACAAAAGGTTTGAACTAAATATGATACAATTACCGACAAATATCGTCGCAGAAAGTTCGCCGCTGAATTTAAGCATTAGCCCCAACCCGGCTGATGATATAGCTATGCTGAGTTTTTCTGCAGCCAATGTCGGTGTTACAACCTTGCAACTGGTAACTATGACAGGAAAGGAAGTGCTAAAAATGAACCTTGGTAATATGCAGAAAGGAAATATTACTATACCAATGCAAGGCATTGCACCGGGTATGTACGTTGTAAAACTTCGCTGTGGAAATACCATCGAGTCTAAAAAACTGATAAAAAAATAAACATCTTAAACATACTTCAGGGAAATATAGACATGAAAAATAGATTGAACCTATATATACTCATTGCAATCTTTACTGTATTGCCATTTGCATTAAAAGCCCAGGGACCGGGCTTTGGCGGCGATACGCAGGATACACCTATTGATGGTGGCATAAGCTTGCTTATAGCTGCAGGCGCAGGTTATGGCCTGAAAAAAATAAGAGACGTCCGCAAGAAACAAACCGACATGCGAAACAAAGAATAAATTAAGAAATGCTATTGCAGCCTTGCCCAAAGGCATACTGATAGGAAGAATGTACTAAATAATAAAACCACTTCTGTAGTGGTTTTTATTATTTAGCGCCCAACGGACAATATTTGACTTGTTCTTAAAAGATTTAAAGTTACTTTTTATACTTTTTTTACAAATTCAGATTTGAGCGCCATTGCGCCAAAGCCATCAATCTTACAATCGATATTGTGGTCACTATCAACCAAACGTATATTTTTTACTTTGGTTCCAGCTTTAATGCTTTGAGATGCCCCTTTTACCGGAAGATTTTTTATAGTTACTACAGTATCTCCGTTTTGAAGAATAGTTCCATTACTGTCTTTTACAACAATGATATTCTCGCTATTAATCGTTTCATTTGGATCCCATTCATGACCACATTCAGGACACGCAAGCAGGTGATCCATTTCATAAGTGTATTTCGATTTACAAAGTGGGCAAGGAGTGGTTTGTGGCATAGTATCTTGTCTGTTTTGTGTGGTTTGCAAAGTTAAAAATTATTTGTGAGCACGCATTGTATCCAAATCTCAATTGTGTTGTCCGTTCAACAGAAAATCTGTACGAATTCAAGGTTAATGCTGGTTTTCCCAAAATAACAGAGGTTATTCCCTAAGATTAAAAATGCTGCAATTTTTTATATTTTATCTTGATGGCATAATATCTTTATAATTATCTTTGTTGTAAAGATAATTTATGCCATTAAAATCCGCATCTAAGCCTGACTCAGCCTCCGCATATATGCAAATGATGCGCAAATCCATGCGTCTTAGTGCTGAATGGGTCACAGTCGCCGCAGAATCGCTCGGCGTAAATTCTACCGACCTAATTGCGGGAAGCTATCTCGCCGAAAACGGGCCAATGACTGCCGGTGAGCTTGCAAAAGTAATGGGCATTACAACTGGCGCTATGACCATCGCCATTGACCGGTTGGAGCGCGCTGGCTTCGCAATGCGGGAAAGTGACGCCAATGACAGGAGAAAGGTGATCATCAAACCAAAGAAGCTCCCTGCAAAACTTATTGCCATGCAGGAATCAATAGCAAAGGAAGTTCATGCCATTTGCTCCGGTTACAGCGACGCTGAGTTAATGCGAATGACCGCCATGATGCAGGATGTAATGAATGTTTTTGAGAAAGAAATTTTCCGGCTCAAAAAGCCTTAGCCGAACCGGTAATTCTCGGAATGCCTAAATCTAATTTATTCAACAAAAAAAATAAAGCCATGAAAAATGAACCAATGATGATGGATCAAGGATCCGAAAAATTAAAAGAGAGTTCCACTCCAACCAAATTCTCTATTTTGATATCAGCAGTCGCGGCCGAAGATATGGCCACGGCTGAGGCGCTGCTTGCTGACGACATTGAATGGCATATGATGCCGACCGGCGATGTCGTAAAAGGGAAAGCCGAAGTTATGAAATGGCTTAAAGCAGGTTCTACTTCCCGTAAAGAGCCAGTAGTGATCAACGACTTGGATGCGAAAAGCTGGGGAGCCTTTGAATACTGGAATATTGGCACTGTCACCGACAAACTGGTCACATTTGGCAACCAACAAAAATGGCCCTGGCCAAAAGACCCAAACACGCTTATTGGACAAAAATATAAAGTTGCTCAATGCTTCATTTGGCACCTTAATGCTGAAGGGAAAATATATCTCATGAGGCAGTATCTGGATACCGGTAGTGTCTGGTCGCAATTTAAATAGCAATCATTTCAACCTCCGAAAACAATAAATAGGCTTTTATATTGCATCTGCAGATAAAAAACTGCATAAACTGAACGCCTAAATTAAACAAATAAAAATGGAGAAAATCGTTCAAATCGAAAACTGCGAAGCCCTTCTATTAAGTGCAATCAAAGAAAATGATGTAAAACAGCTGGATATCCTGCTACACGAAGATCTGAGGTTTTTAAACCCTTTGGGCCAGATCTTAACGAAAAACATGGATATGGATAATTACAAGTCCGGCCAAATTGCGATTGAAACAATAGAGTCATCCGACCAGCACATTAGTTTGATTAATGATACAGCAGTCGTTGATGTAAAGATAAAATTGAAAGGGAAATATATGGAACATACGCTCGATGAAAACTTTCAATATATCAGGGTTTGGGCATATGAAGATGGGAATTGGAAGGTCATTGCAGGAAGCGCGGCAAGAATTTGAAACTATAATTATCAATAGTATACGATTTCGAAAACTTGGCGAGTTCGAAAAAAACTAATCAACTTAAATTACGCTGAAGAATTCAGGCAAAGTAATAATGAGTATGATTTGATTTCCCAAATCAAACTGAAAATGACCTAAGTGCAACAGATTGGAATACAGAATCTATTTGTATAAAAAAAGGAAACAACAGTAATTGTTGTTTCCTTTAGTAGAGGGAAGCGGCACAATGTCGAACCTTTTAAGTGATTTACAGGCAGTTGCGAATTCAGAAAACATATTTTCCGAGATTTGATTTTTTATGTTATCCCCTCTCACTGGAGAGAGAGGATCCAATCGAACACCTTATACCATTTTTGACGTTTTTGAACTCTTTAAAAAAGTAAAAAACTGGCATACTAATAACTTTGTATCGAAAAAGGCAACTTACTTGCCAGAGTTATTTTAAAAGTCTCTCTTAGTTGTTTTATTGACTATTTTTTACTTATTTGATACCTTAAGCTTTTCTTATATTATGATAAAGAATCTCTGATAGCTTTGAAATTATTTAAAGCGCCTTCAATGTTTTCAATTATATCATTGATCAGTACGTCCGGCTCAGGGAGGTTATTTAAATCAATAAGGTTATCGTCTGTTAGCCAAAAGATGTCAAGATTAGTTTTGTCCCGCTCCAGTATTTCATTATTTGTGAACTTACGCCAGCGACCGTTTGTATTTTTCTTTGTCCAGGTTTCCTTGCGCTTTTGCTCTCCTCCCCCAGTATAGCAATCCACAAAATCTTTTAGGTGAGAAGGTGTTATAGGATTATTCTTGGGCGTGTGATGTACGTTAGTTCGGTAGTCATAAAACCATACTTCTTTCGTACCATCTTTTTTTGAGGCTTTTTTCTTATCAAAAAAAAGAACGTTCGATTTTACTCCTTGAGCATAGAATATACCTGTCGGGAGCCTTAAGACGGTATGTAAGTTTACTTCTTCTAATAGCTTCCTGCGGATAGTTTCACCGGCTCCGCCTTCAAAAAGAACATTATCAGGTAATACCACAGCGGCTTTCCCATCCACATCAAGCATGGAAATAATGTGTTGTAGAAATGCCAACTGCTTATTGCTTGTTGTAACCCAGAAATCCTTGCGAAGAAAGTACCCATCCTTTTTTGCCAGGTTTTCATCGACCGTTGGAATATCACTGCTACTCTTGCCAAAAGGCGGATTTGCCAACACGATTTTTACTTTTGGAACTTCCTTGCCGATCCTGTGAGGGTTTAAGCTGTCCGACACCTGTATATCCGGAGTCTTTTTAAGATCGCCAATTCCATGTAGATATAAATTCATCAGGCAAAGTCTGGCGGTTGCCTTCTCGATTTCCCAACCATGAAATGTATCGAACTTTAAAAACTTCTCTTGCTCTTTTGAAAGTTTATTGTTACTCCGGATATGGCTTAGCGATCCCAGAAAGAAACCACCTGTACCGCATGACGGATCTGCTATTGTTTCACCTGGGCGCGGATTGATACATTCAACCATTGACTGAATTACTGGTCGTGGTGTGAAATATTGCCCTGCACCGCTATTCTCGGCATTCTTCTGCAATAAGGTCTCATATATTTCTCCTTTTACATCGGCATCTGTTGATGACCAATTGTCCTCATCGATGAGCAGCAGTAATTTCTTTAATTTAACCGAGTCATGAATTTTGTTTTGTGCTCCGGCAAAAATTTTTTCGAGCATACCACCCGCTTCCGCCAATGACTTTAATATCTGTTCATACTGGTCTAAAAGCGATCCTCCTGAATTATTGACTAAATTCTTCCAATCACACACTTTTGGAAGATTATACTTTGTTTTATTCTCATCTGCCATTTTTAGAAATAACAGATACGTGAGTTGTTCAAGGTAGTCGTTGTAGCCTAACCCATCGTCGCGCAAGGTGTCACAGTACGACCATATTTTTTGCGCTATGTTATTTGTAGCCATCTTTTTAGTAGGTTATTTTCTAATTAATGTAATCCTTACAATATGTTTTAGGATCGATTGCCTCTTCAATAATTCTTTGTGCCCAGTCAAATCCTGAAGCTCTGAGACAGCTTCTGTAAGTAGCTGACAACTCCATGCAGGGTGCAATTTTTTTTCTAAAATCTTCAAATTTGGCGAATATTTTGGCTTCTGTAACAACGGACTGTGTTGCCTCATGCTCGTCTATCAGGTACTGGGTTTCCAATATTTCATCCACTGTCGTTCGCCAGATTCTTTTACGTTCTTCTTTGAGATCCTCGAAGTTCAAATCGTACCATTCTATGGTCTCTTTCGCTCTCGTGTACGACCAATTCGCCGTGTCTTCCTTAGCAGTTGGAATAACTTTTCCTGTTTCTTCAAAATTCAAAAGTTTTACTTCTTCTTTGTTTGTAGGGTCAAGAAAATAGTACACTTCATCTATCAGGGGATCGGCAGGACCATTTGCCTTGTGTCGCTTTACTGGAAAATAATCTCCTTTTTTGGAATTGCCAACACTTCCCATTAGCCGATAATTTTCCCAATCAAATGTCAACCACCAGTATCCGCCCTGGTCATTATTGTCAATATCTAATGCTTTCTTCTTAGGTCGGAAATGATCAACGTGATAATGCGAATACAATTCTCTCGCTTCTGAATACCAGCATTTGCCATAGGACATCTTTTTCAGAGTTTCCTTTAGAAGCTTCCAAACCCTATAGTTCTTGTCTATGATATTGGATCGTGCATCATTATCCACACAAGCCTTTAAAGCATCAGTCAGGTCTTTTGCCTTTGTTAGCCATTTTGCATTCGGTGGAATGGATTTATTATTGATGTAGATCATCTTTCTCCTTTTTAAAAAGTTTTTCCAGGATTTCTAGCGCCGCCTTGTTTTGCTTTTTGAGGTCTTCCTTATCTAATTTTTTCGTCTTAAATTCTTCGAGGTTGCTGATTCCTTCTAGGAATTTAGTATACATCGGATCTTTAAATGTATATGTAAAGCCCAATGAATTGATCTCAAGAAATAATTCTCTTAGTCTTATTTTATCTGCCTCAATTAATTCGCCAAGAGATTGTTTGTAGATTAAATCATTTCTTTCATCAAGCAGACCCTGGGTAGGAGCGTCCAATGTTGTTGGCAGACCAAATAGTTCACTTGTCAATATACCAGCAACGCCAAGCCCTCTTGGGTCAATGTCGGGTGCTTCCGCAGTTACCTTAGTTTTACCGTCAACATTTTTTGATCGGAATACTCTTATTTGCTCTTTAACGAGACCGCCTATAACTAATGGATCGTGTGTGTTAATCAGGACTTGTGTAGTTTCATCTCTGCCTACATATTCTCTGAAATAATCCAAATATTTCCATTTCCACAATGGGTTTAAATGTGTGTCAGGTTCATCAAGGAGAATTAATGATTCTTTATCCTTGATAAAGCGTAACATGCCGAGCACAGTGAGTAACTGCTGCTCACCTTCACTCATTTCCGAAAAGGGAATTTTGACGCCAGCAGTAACTTTTTCTACACGGACTTTCACGTCTTCCAGCAGGTCTGAAATATGAATGCTTTCCAAAGCATTGAATAACTGGGTACTATTTGAATAATATTTTTTTGCAAGCTCCGACAACCTTTCTTTATCCTGGATAAACAGGTATAATCTTTCTTGTGATTGCGAGCTTTTATAACTTACCGGTACATTTTCTGTATTGTATATGGGTGCCAGTGCAAATTCCCACAATTGTTCAAGGAATGATCTTACAAAACCATCAGAAGTCCAGAACATTTCCTTATCTGAACTCACTTTGCTCCAGACTGGTTTTCGCAGTACCAATAGAAGCGAATTTAAATCTGTAATCCCCAACTCGTTTTTTAAAAAGTCTAATGTCTTTTCTTTTCCCTGATCAAAGACAAAAAAAGAAAGAAAAGCAAATTTTGAGTGAATATTCTGGACAAGGAAAATTCTGCGAAGCTTATTGACTTTCGTTCCTTTTGCTTCCGGCTTAATGATATCCAAATAATAGTTTCTCTGATGTTCGATATAAACATTCTGCATTCTATCACTGGTACCGGAATAGTAGATGAAAATATGATTGGGCAAATATTCATCCTTCTTCTTCTCGAATTCAGTTCTTGAAAGGACCATAGGTGTATTCCACTCAGAACCATCGAATTTCGTCAACGCATTAAATTCATATTTACCATTAATGGATTTAATATTTATTTTCTTTTTCTTACAGGTATAAGTGATATCGTACTCGAATGGAGGGTGATCCTTTACCCTCAAATCAAGACTTTTAAAGATTAAAACCAGTGCCTCGAAAAAATTTGACTTACCGGTCGCGTTTTGACCTAAAAAAACATTTTCCCACTGACTTTCGTCAATGTCAATCAGAAATTCTTCGAGGTTCTTAAATTTCTTTATGTAGACTTTATCTATTCTCATCTCGCTGGGCTAATTTTAAAAATGATTCTTTCCCTTTCCTTGGCAACTCAATAATCTCCCCAATTTCAACGTGCTTTTTCAAGACTGCGTAAAACTCATCTACATTATCTTTATGTGTGGAAGATTGCCAGAGGGTCTTTGCTGAGACTGGGTCTTTACTCTCTGCGAGTATCTCCATAATACCTTTTAATGCTTCAGCCATTTTTTTATATTTTGTATGAAGTTGCTTTTGTTCTTTCCCTCTACCTTCTTCAGCTTTTACAAATTCACCTTTTGCAGTTTCAATTTCCTTTAGCAACAAGCTGAGGGGCTGGTCACTTAAATCATGTTCGACCAGGGTTCCATTGAATGCTCTTTGAAGAATAGCTTTTTTAGTATGTTCTATTTCTTTTAAAGCTTTATTTAAATCTTCTTCGAGTTTTTCTGTTTCAGAAAACTTTAGTTCAAGTTGGTCAACTACTTCCGATTGTTCTTCAAAAGAGCAATATGGAACCAAGTAGTTTTTTATGATACCCGTGTTTAGATTAGGTTGAGCAGCGCCCTGATTAAGGCTTCGTAACTCCCTTGTTTTACTCCTCCAAAAATAAAACAGGTATTTTGTAGAACGCTCATCTAAGTTCAGGAATGCGGCAATCCCATCGTTCATTGTTGCCTCTATCATACAGATTTTGGGCACTCCCAGCGTTGCTCCACTATTTGACAAAAGAAGTGTGTTAGGTTTAATTTGCCTGGTTTTTTTCAGCCCCGCCTCCTTTATGGTGTGTTGGTAGTCATACAAAAACATTCCTTCATCCTTTGTAATATCTGCCACTTTTAAAAAAGGAATTTTCCCCCCGTAAAATCTGGGGTCACCTGCAGGCCTTGGCGAGCCACCTCTTACAACTTCACACAACTCTTCAATTTTTTTAAATGTCCAGCCTTTAGGCAATTTATCCTTCTTTATACCCGTATTGGTTAACTTTCCTTCAAATGCATGTTTCAAGACAACCTGCCTGTAGACCTCCAGCTGTTTTAAGGAAATCCGTAGCTGATCATTGCCCTTTTCAAGGCTACTTAACAATTCTTCCAGCTTTAAAACAATCCTGTTTTGTTCTTGCAAAGGGGGTAAGGGAATCTGTTGCTCAAAGATTATTTTATTAGTAACAGCGGGATAACTTGTTCCTTTAGCTAATCTATTGATTGATGTAATAAATGGGTCGCTTGACAAGTAGTAAAATAAGTATTTGGAACTAACTGCATAGGAGCGGATGACACAAAAGCCGGAAGATGCAATTTGGTTGTCATATTCGGGCGACACAACTGCAATGTTTTTTAGATATGGCCTAACGGTCGCAAATAATATGTCATTACTTTTAACTACTTGTTGCGCCCTTGACGGCGCCTCTTTCCATGTCAGAGTCTTAGCAGTTTGAATCTGCAGAGTGGTATTGTTTATTGAATCAATATCAATATAGCTAAACTCTTTTGTTGGGTTTTCATAAATCCTGTTTACTCTTGAAATGGGTAGCGTTATTTCTTCGAGCTTCACCCAACTCCATTCAGCAGGTAACTTATATTTTTCAATCTCTTTAATCATTATACCGGCTACTTTCAATTTTGTTGTTCGAAATCGTTGCAATTGAATTAATGATGATTCTTTTTGTCTTCTTTAATTTTTTTGTTGGAGACAACTAAATCTTTCACGTCAACATCCAATATCTCTGCAATAGCATTTAGTAATTCCAAACTGGGTTGTCTTCGATTCTGCACATAGGAATTTACCATATTGTAACTTTTACATAGCTTTTCGGCCAGCCAGGTTTGTTTGATACCCTTTTCCTCTAGCACTTCTTTAATACGATTCATTGAGACAATGATTACTATCGCTAAAGTATACTTTTTCTTTAAATTTATCTCATTTTTTGAGATATTTTAAGGCGATAATTTTGTGTTTTTTCATACTATAAATTGGCTTTTCTTCTTCTGTCCAAGCATATTGCAATTTCCTAACCGGCATAATCCCCATTAAGTTTTACATTTCGATATGTGAGGTCTTTCAACGTATCCACCCGTTTGTTTTTACCATATATTGCCCATTAATAATGGTTAAGTTACCTGATGAAAGCGTATCTCGAAACTCTTATAGATCGCTGTAAATTTATCATTCGCAAAGAAATCCTTTCCTTTATCCAGCATGAATAAATTACCGAGGTTCCTGATCCTCCTGTTCTGTCTGTCAAGCGTATGGGTGATCAAAATCACTTCATAACGATCTTTCGCCTGATATGCCTTTTGCACTTCGTATCTGGAGATCTCAAAGGAATCGTTATGTTCCCCACGGCCTTTTACTTCTACGAAATGTTTATTGCCTTCGGCATCCAGATATTCAATATCATAGCCTTCTTTATCATCCCCCTGCGGATTATAGCCGGGATGATCTTTCGGCGCCCTGCTGGCATTCTTAGACACCCACTTCAGATGGGCGTATTTTTTCGACAGTAATTTGTATGCGATTACCTCCGCTGCTAATCCAATCTTTTGTTTTACTGCTTCATTCATTGCGCCGTCAAAATGCGAACCTGAGCCGCCTCCGCTGCTTCCGTTGCTAGAGTATCCTTCCGGTAACGTTACATTTTCCGTTTCGACATCCTCGATTACCTCATCTTCCCGAATATCCAATTCTGCCATAATATCGGCTACCGGCTCATCAGGCAGTGGTATAGGCCTGGGCTGATGAGAGCTTAACCAAGAGCGAAAATTGTTCGTCAGAAATGTTGTCCGGTCAAAATAAAGAAGACTGCCCCAGCGCAGGATATCGATAAATCTTTTAAACAGATCGTCGGAGTAAGTAATATTGGCTGACTTCAGCGCAGCTTTAAATAACTTGAGATTTTTGAGATAGATTGGGTTCAGATTAAGACTAAGATGATTTTTGTTCAGGTCTTTTTCGCTGAATCCCAGGTATAGAAAATTTTCTATAAGCAATTGTAGAAAATAGACTTTACAATCTGCCGGCAGATAATCGACCGGACAGGTTACCCTGAATTGCCCGCGGTATTCGTCCAATTTAGAAAGGTAGCTTTGCTGCTCACCCGACGTTTTTGAGGACAGATAGCTATGCACCTTTGCATTAAAACCGTTCTCGAATTTGTTCTTCAGGCGGCTGAGCTCAGCATCAAAAAGGTATCTGAAATCCAGTTTTGGATAGAGATAAGTATTTAAGTCTTCGAGGGTCAGTGAGGTGGCCTGTAGCAATTGCCGAACGAGCGGTAAATTTTCCTCAGCGCTGGTGTCCCGAAAATTAAATGTTCCAGAAAAGGTATTTAAAAAATCAAGTGGGGCTTCTAATTGAGCGGCCAATTTCGGAACATCAATTTTCGAACCGGTAAAAATCGCTTCGCGGTCATTGATCGATCTCGCCGACAGTACCGCATCCCAAAATTTTTGCCTGTTATTGAGCGAAGAAGCGCTTAACTTTTCCCTGATCTCCAGTACACGATCTTCCGATATTTCCTGTTCACCTAAGTATTGCGGACGATCTTTCGAATTGAGGAAGCGCAATAGTTCCACATTGTAGCGGCGAAGGTCTCTGCCGAGTATTTCCGTAAAAAGGGTATTCAGCGCCTCAGCAATGACCTTGTTGCGGTTAGTGAACAGATCATTCTTCACATGTACCTCATAGTGGCCGGGATGATCAACAAAATACTCCGTTTCGATTTCGACCGATTCTGTTTCCCCCACTGTTACTCTGATCCTGATATTATCACGCTCCTTTACCACAGTATTTTTGACCGTTTCAAGCTCCTTATCGAGGACTTTATCAATCAGGTATTCGAGGATCGCTATGCCTTGTGGCAGCTCGATAAAGTAATCGGTAAGAGCGCTGGTTCTTGATGACTCGGTATGGAGCAGCTGCCGGGCGATAGAGTCTGAAAATTTCCTGCCGATCCTGGCGGCGATCTTTCCGAAAGTCTGCTTATTGCTCAACGTAAACTGGGGCTGCACGATTTGCTTTATCGAACGCGGCAGCATATCATAATTTGGCCGGTCATCAATATAGAAAATATCAGTTCCGCGTTTCCATAGGGTTGACCGGCCAACCTCGTCGAGTGCGAGAAACCACTGCTGCTCCAAAGCGACGAGATCTACCGCTTCAGCTTTCCTAAAATAGTAAAATTCAAAAAGTTTATTCAGCAGGCGGTTATAGAAATCAGTAAATTCCTTACCATCCGTGTTTTTATTGCGGTACCGTTCGTACACAGTATTAAGCAGCCCGGCAAAGTTTTCAATAC